>JABLTR010013009.1_pt1 | contig 12669 bp, 3 predicted proteins | sample 7160071 | NCBI WGS metagenome assembly JABLTR01 (sample SAMN14651230, study PRJNA627086) | human gut metagenome | isolation source: feces | host: Homo sapiens
CCTCTCAATACCTCAGAATTAACCCATAGACCTCCCCGGTAGTGAGGCAGATTTACCAGAGGTATGCAGAGGGCGAAACAGTTCGCAGCATTATCACTTCTCTGAATGAACGGCATACCCTGACGCAAAAACAGAAGCCGTTCCGTCCCAATAGCCTGATATAGTCCCCTTAGAGTAGACACTCGAAATAACGTAAATGCTCAATAACCACCCACCTAGCAGCTCGCTTTTATGAGATAATATCCCCAAACTTAAAAAACTCACCGTGTGTTTTTTAAGTAATCTCCATAGGACGGTGAGAACATAGCAGACGTGCCGGCCGTGCGGCCTGTCATGAAATCAATACCGGTGAATTTACGCATGGCATAGCTGTCGTAAATGGCATCCAGAGGTTCTCTAGTTGTTGCACATGCCTGGCGCACCGAATCAACCAGCCGGCCTCAAACGGGGCCGGCTGGTTCATTCTTTGGGGATATTCAGAGTTCACTGCCGTTGCAAGCCGGCTTTTCCTATGCAACCTCTTCCTGAAAGCGCATCAGGATCACCGCAACCTGGGCACGGGTGGAGTTGCCCCTCGGATCCAGGAGCAGCTTGCCATTTTCCTGGATACCACAGATCAAGCCTGTGCCAACCGCCCACTGCATGGCGTCTTTGGCCCAGGAACTCACAGAAGCGCCGTCGGGGAAGTCCGTCAGCTCTGATGTGGTCGCAGTATCCGCCTTTTGAAGCTTGGCATAGCGGTAGAGCAGCACTGCCATTTGCTCCCGGGTCAAGGTCCCGGAAGGGTTAAAGTGTTCTCCCGACACACCAAACGCAATTTGGTTAGCAGCCGCCCAGCAAACCGCATCGGCGTACCAGGACCCCAGCTTCACATCCCGAAACGGGCATTCCAGACCCGAAACATCCGGTTCCCCCGCCAGGCGATAGAGCACTGTAATCATCATCGCCCGGCTCATGTCGTTTCCGGGGCAGAAATGGGTGGCGCTCACGCCTATCATCCAATTTCGCTCCAGCACGTAGTCCACCCCGGTGTGATACCAGGCCGTCTGGGACAGGTCCTGGAAGGCCGCAGACGGGCAGGGCTTGTCGTGCACAATCTGGCCGTTTACGGAAAAGGCCGGGCAACTAATTTCCGTGCCGTCGCGCTGCAGCTCCTGGGGGCTCACCTGGAAGGTGTAGCTGCCGGGCTTCCCCATGAGGGTCAGGGTCAGAGCCGTGGTCTCAGCGGGGATGTCCCTGGCACTGATCCAGGCCAGGGAAAGCTCGCCCGGCTTTGCCGGGTCAATGTCCCACAGGACCTCATCGCCGAAACCGGTTTTGGTCTCCAGAAGCTCCAGCTCCGCCGGATAGGATACCGCAATTTTGCCGTTGGTGTTAGCCGTATGCAAAATCAGGGTCAGCTCCATGCCGGTCTCCAGGGCCTGCGCACTGCCGGTCACAGCCTCTGGCGAAGCCGCCAGAACGCCGGTGGAGAGCAGCAGGCACAGGGCCAGCAGTATACTGAAAAAGCGCATTTTCATCGATTCATCATCCTTTCCCGCCCGGGGCACAGGCCCCGGGCGCGTTGCGTCTTACGGCTGAGCTTCTTGTGTCATAGGGGGCCGGTACACCTGGAGATCCGACGCCTCCAGGGTCAGGAAAGGCTCCCCTTCCAGAGATTCGGGGAGCTCTGCGCCATGGAGGCCAGCCTCGGCCAGGTAGTCTACAAAGATACCGGTGAGAGGCGCCTTGCCGTCCCCAAATGAACCCAGGACTAATGTCTGTGTCTTTACATTCATATCTCCAGTAATTGCATACAGGGTGGTTTCCTGCCGGGTTTGGTTTTGCACGCTGTAGTAATACACCGCATTTCCAGTATCCGGGGAATGGGAGTAAATTAGGGAGTTTCCTTGCTCAGAGAAGGCTTCAACCTCCAGATCTATACCACTCATCACCATAAGTTGAAAAGTTGGCGAAAGAGTTAGACTATAGCCCAAACCACTGGCAGTAATAACCGTAAACCAAGAAAAGTCGTTATCGTATAACTCATCTGATACTCCAGTTAAGTAATCATCGCCTACCCAATCGCTCAAATCAAAGTACAATGCCGTTCCGGCAGGATACGTGTTTTCACCCAAGGTTAGAGCTGTCAGCGGAACGAAGCCAAAGTACGTTTGATATACAAAGAATATCATATCATGGCCGGAGGCATAGGTAATATCCGCAAATGGCATTCCAACATTGATGCGTTCCTGCACCTCCAACGTATCCGGATCCAAACAAAACAGCGCTTCTGTCCTGTCGTCATCCGTATATCCGCTGGCATAGACCACACCTTTACCGGAATCCGCACCTGTAATGTGAAGACCCGGCGTCTCACGCAGGACGGTAAATTCTTCCGGTGCAGCCGCATGAAACTGAATCCACCCCGGCGCCCCATTTCCTACATCAGCCAAATAACCACGCATCTCTTTGCCGTCAAAGGACCTCACGGTAAATTCACAGGAGGCAGAACACTCGGGGTTTGCCACTGAAGTAACTGTAATTGTGGTCTTTCCCGCTTCTTTCGCCGTAACAACACCGTTCTCATCCACAGACGCCACTTTCTCATTGCCGGAAGACCAGATCAATCTTTGATCCTCCGCCGTAACCGGGAAGACCGCTGCCTGCAGCTGCTGTGTCTGGCCCTCATATTGCCAGCCGGTCTCCTCCAGGGTGATCCGTTCCACCTGTTTGTTCGCAATTCCCCGGTCGTAAGGAACGTAGAGGCCGCAGGTCTCTACACCGCCGATTGGTCCGAGCACCGTCCCCTTACCGGTTTCTAAATCCAGTTGAATAAGATTATGCTCATAGAAATTCTGGGATTCTGTGGCGGTGTAGACGAAAAAATTCGCCCAGTATAGATCCCCCGTATTATGGTCAAATGTCATAGACTGAATGTTACCGCTACTACTAGGAAAGCCAGTATCATCTCCAATGCTTTTACAAGTAACATGGCCGTCCTTGAATCCCAATTTATAAAGCTTTGCAAGCTGTTGACCACGTTCCACACAGTAAAGCGTTCCATCAAGATCGCAAGCCAGTGTTGCTACCCCTAGAGCTGTTCTCGATGTGATGTATGAATCTCCAACCTGTGTAAATTCCGCCGTATCCAAGTCTACTGTATATAAAAATACGTAGCTATATTTGGGCAGCACAGTGGTGCTTCCTATAGCATACATGGTATCTGTAGAGTAATCGTACGCCATATCTAACACCGTTGTGGTAGGGCCGGATAATTCAAAATAGGTTGATGATTCTGAAAGTTTGATATCGCCAATCTTTGTCGGAACGTACTCACCGGGCCGCATCACTTGCAGTTCATTTCCCGTCGTTGTGTAGACACATCCATCCACATACTCTGCAGCGGTATAGGACTGCTCTGCTGCTGTCATCAACGTCGGCTGCTCTGCAGATTCCTCCGTAAAGCTCACCCAACCGGACGTGCCTTGTCCTTCCATATAAATGTTATACCCATAGAATGTACTTGGCTCAAAGTCCGGATTGAGGCTTGACAGGTCTACTTTGTAAATCGCTGTATTCACGGCGTAGTCCGACACAGCAAGATAGCAGAACCTGGTCCGAACATCCTCCAACTCCCAGGTCAACGTACAATGAGTTCCCGCCTTGTTATCATCCACCGGCAACCGCTGAAGGACCGATACCCCAGCACTGTCCAGCAGCACCGCATCTGCCAGGTATTGATCATCCGAAACGGTCACCGTCAGGGTTCTGGCCGTAGAATCCAGAACAGCGCAGTCCAGATCTGCCTTCGGCGCGGCACAATCCACCGTAATGGGGATGCGCCAGGTTTGTCCTTCCTCCCCACTGCCAGGCCGGGCCGTAATGGCGGCTACGGCCTTTGTGCCGTCCGGCAAGGTCGAACCGTGATCGTCTGTGCCGGCCCAGCCCAGGGGAATGGACCGGATTGTGTTTTGCCAAGCTCCAGCGCCGGTATGGTAGTAGGCCCGGTTCAGATTCTTTTGGGTCTCTTCATAATAGACCTGCTTTCCGTCTTCGCTTTCAATGCGTACAGAAAGCTCCGCCGCGTTGCGCAGCAGGGAGATTTGAACGCCTGCCAGGCAGTCCGCCATTCCATCCCCATTGGGAGAGATGGCATTCCGGTCTTCCAGATAATCGCTTGCCTCCGCAAGGAAGGGATTCATGCCCAAGGCAAAGGACTGGCCGTCCACCCGAACCGTCGCAGCGTTATAGCCGCCGGAATAGCTGTTTTCCAAGGTGGCCTCGTCATAATACCATGCGTCCTCCAGCATGGCAGGTTCGGACCAGCCGCCGTAATAAGCCAAGAAGGGCAGGGACAGATCCGCATTCTCCAGAATTACCCCCTCATTGGTGGTCCGCTCCACCTCCCGGACATATACAAAGCCATCCACATACATGCCGTTTTCAAAATTTCCGTCCAGGTATGCCCGGTCCCTCTTGGACAGGTCCATGGTCACCGTCACGGTGGCGCTGCCGCCGGGAGCCACGGTGCAGCCCGTGTCCTCCATCACAGCCCCCTCCAGGTCCTCCAGCTGGCACAGATACCGCTGGGCGTCCCCGGTGGTCACGCTGCCGTCCCCATCCAGGTCCAGCAGGTCCAGCTTGCTTGCCGGCAGCGCCAGGGTACCGTTGCAGTGCCGCAGCAGGGCCAGGGCGTCATCCCGGTTCACCCGGTTGTCCCCAGTGAGATCATAGGGCATGGAAGAAACCGCAAAGCGCACCTGTGGCGTCAGGGCATAGGAAGACTCGGCCATGTAACGGACACCGTCTACGGTCTCCACCGACTCGGTGAGCACATCGCTGCCAAAGGCATAGGTCTTAGGCTCTGGAGACAGGTTGTATACGGTGAAGGTGAACCGGTAGCTGCCGGTTCGGTCCGGATCATCCCCCAGTTCCATTTTCACCTTACCGTCGTTACCCGACACGGCCCCTACCAGCAGGTAGGACTGGGCAGAAGTGGCCTCGTAGGCATTGGCCAAACCCGCGCCCTGCTTCCGGGGGGAATAGGGCAAACCGTTCTCTTCGGTCAGAGGCTTCGCCGTGCTCATGAGTAGGGCCTGCGCCAGGGCCCGGGCGGACAGGCCTGTCTGTTCCGTCAGATTTTGGTCTTCGATGTACTGCAGCACCAGGGCCGACAGACCCGCCATGGCCGGAGCTGCCATGGAGGTGCCACTCATGGAGCCGTAGGCGCCTCCATCTAAGGTGGAGTAGATGTTGCCGCCGGGGGCCGTGATCTCCGGCTTCAGGGACAGGTCCCCGGGGACGCCCCAGGAGGAGAAGTCGCTCATGCGGTAGCCGTCTTCCCCATTTTCCAGAACCGTAGGCGAGCTGTGCAGGGTCATGACGCCGCCCCAGCTGCCGTCCGCTCCCTGTTCCGCAGCTGCCAAAAACCGCTGCATATCCTTCTGGGTCAGGAAGACACAGGGAATGGTTCCCGTGGAGGCGCTTAGATCCATATTGACGGTACCGCTGGTGTTGTTGTAGATGATGACGGCTTTGGCCCCAGCCTGGGCGGCAAAGCTGTGCTTTTCCGAAAAGGCATTGGCGCCCCGGGAAATCAGGACAATCTTGCCCGTTACGTCCAGCCCGTTGAAGTCACTCCGGGACATGGCGTATTTCCGGGTATCGGTGTCGCTGGTGGGGTCACCCAGGAAAACAAAGGGATAGTCTGTGCCTGCCCCGCCTTCGTCCAGGCTCTCCCAGCTCACAAGGCCCGCCGGAGCGCTGCCCACTGCGGTGTAGGAGGCATAGATCTGACCCACGGACAGGTAGGGGCCGGTCAATCCGGAATTGGTCACACTGGCCACCGTCAGAGCATTCTCATAGGAGCCGGGGCTGCCGACGGTGTCAATGTCCGGATCTGCAGTCCGGTGCAAATCTGTACCTGTGGCGCTCTGGAAGCCTGCGCTATAGGCGTTGCCTGCGGAGATGGTTACCACAACGTCCGTCTCTGTGAGGGACTGGAACAGCTGCTCCGCGAAAGCCACACCGGAGCCGACCGGGTCTACAAAGCCGGGGCTGGAGGAGCCCAAGCTCAGGTTGACGGCGTCGCAGCCCAAGTAAATGGCATCCTGAATGGCAGCCATATAGTCATCGGCATAAGCGCCGCCGCCCTTGCCAAACACCTTCATCACCAGAAGCTGCGCTTCCGGGGCTACGCCGCAGGCCAGCACCGTCTCGGCAGCGGAGGCAAAGCCGCCGTCTTTCGGAACATACCGGTTGGCCGTAGCAATACCGGACACATGGGTTCCGTGGTCGCCTTGGGCATCATGATCGTGGGTAATATCCAGGTCCCCGTCTACATAGTTGTAGCCAAAGGCCACTTTTGTATTGCGGTAAAGGTCTGCCGCCGTCAGGCCGTCCTTGGCAATGGTCAGCCGGGGCAGGACCTGGGCAATCTCTGTCTGGTCCAGGAGGTCCCAGTCGCCCTCCAGCTGGCTCAGGGCATAGTCATAGGCTGCCGGGTCAAAGGAGGGGTGGTCCAGATCCAGGCCGGTGTCGATGACGGCAATGCGCATCCCGGCGCCGGTGTACCCGCTCTCCCAGGTTCCGTAGCTTCCCACCATATCGCCGGTGGTCATGGTCATGGGAGAGAGCTCCGTCTGGCAGGTCTCGTAGACCGGGACGGGGCACACCTGCTCCACGCCGGGCAGGGCCGCAATCTCCTCCATGGAGCCGTAGGGCACCACGGCGGAAATGGCGTTGGCCACCGCCGTAAACTGGTAGCGCACCTGCAGCGGCTCTTCCAAAACCCGGGTTTCAATTCGTTGGATCACCGCCTCCTGCCGGCTCAGCAAGCTGTCCGTATAGGCGGTAGCTTCCGCCACGGCAGAGGCGGCGTAGCCTTGCTCCAGGGCGCTCTTGCCCGATAGGACGATGAACACCCGGACCGGCGTGTCTGCCGCCGGGGCCTCCTCCGAGGGTTCCTCCAGAGCCAGGGCGTCATCGGCCAGGGAAGCCAGCCGTTCCCGCTCCTCTCCGGTCACCTCGGTCAGGATTCCGGCGCTCTGTCCTTCGGCGTTGACCCGCCCGGCGGGCAGGAGCATCCCCAAAGCCAGGCAAAGCGCCAGGGCCAGGGCAAGCAGGCGTTTACGTGTTTGATTCGCCATGTTGTACCTCACATCCTTTTTACCTGTCCCGGCCCCATCCAGGAAGCCGGGCACTTTTTCATTCCATTCCTACTCCCCCACCTCCGGTACGCAGTTCCCATTCGCCGGAGATGGGCAAAACAACAAAATCTGTTCCCACCGGGGAGTTTGAAGCAGGTATCCTCATGTGAACAGCCTTGCAATTACCCCAGCTGCTCCAAGTAACGCATCAGCACAGCTGCAACCTGCGCGCGGGTGGCGCTGTTGCGGGGGGACAGGGTGGTAACGCCGCCGTTGGAATTCCCCTGGATGATACCGGCTCCCACCGCCCAGGAAAACGCGTCCCGGGCGTATGGCTTCACCTGATCATGGTCCGGGAAGCTCTCCAGGTCTGCCTTCGCCGTCACATCAGCCCCCTCGAGGCCGGCATAGCGGTAAAGGATGGTCACCATCTGCTCTCTGGTGACTGCCGCCTCAGGGGCAAATCGCGTATCCGTCACGCCATTCACCACGCCGCTGTTCGCCGCCCAGGTAATGGCGTCTCCATAGTACCGGCCGGCATCCACATCGGTAAAGGGCTGGGTCTGGCCGTCTACGGCCGGCTCCCCCTCCAGGCGGTACAGGACCGTTACCAGCATGCCCCGCGTCATCGTGATATGGGGGCCAAATTTCGTCTCCGTGATGCCCTGGAACAGGCCATGCTCACTGGTGTACTGCACGGCCTCATAGTACCATGCGTCCTCCGGCACATCTTCATAGTGAGGCGCGCTGCCCTCCAGCACGGTCACCCAGCACTGGGCGCTGTAGGCCCCGCCGCCTGCGGAAGCTGTGATGACCGCAGTACCTGGCGCTATTCCGGTGAGCATACCGGTTTCATCCACCTGCACCACAGTCTCATCGCTGCTGCTCCAGGTCAGAGGCAGGTTGGGATCTTCAGCCGGCTGCACCGCTTCGGTCAGCTGCTGCTTGCAGCCTACAGTCAACTCCAGAGACTCTGGCAAGGAGACGCCCGCTGCAAGCCAGTGTATCCGGAAGAAGGCCGGTCCGTCCATCAAATACCGTAGGTCCTCCATCCATGTCGTGTTATCACGGGGAAAGTAGCAGTACAAATTTGTCATATTCGGTAGTCCGTATACTCCCTCCCATTCCGGAAGGTCGCCTGCAAAATATATGACATAGGTTCGACTGGTGTCATACACGTAGCCTCTGTCCCCCATCGTGACGCCAATCGGACAATCACCCCAGCTTGTAACGGTTTGAGGAACCGACAGCTCCGTAATTCCCGTACAAGCAAACGCATAGCTTCCGATGGATTGCAGCCCAACCGGTAAATTGATCGCTTCCAAGCCATTACACCCTGCAAAACAGGAAGCGCCAATTGCCTGAAGCTCCACCGGCAGCTCCAGCTCTGTCAGGTTCTCGCAGCCAGCAAAGCAGCTGCTTCCAATGCTAGTCACCTTTTCCGGAATCTCTATGTGTTTAAGTTCTGAGCATCCTGAAAAAGTTCCAGAATTCAACTTTATTAACGAAGCCGGCAATTGAATCTTTTCCAGCAATGTGCAGCTCCCAAAGCTCCCATCGCCAAGTATGCGCAGGCCAGCAGGCAATACAACCTCCGAAAGCTTTTCACAAGCATAGAAGTTATCCTCGCCTTGGATTTCCTGTAACATCACGGGCAAAGTCAACTTCTCAATAGAAGTACGTGCAAAATTCCAGCTGCCGGAAATCAATTCCAGATCCTTTGGCAGTTCCAAAGAAGAAAGCGCATCGCAATTACTAAAAATATGGTCTCCGCTAATGTCCTGCAAGCCATCTGGTAGGACCAACTCTGTTATTCCAATTCCTGAAAACACATACGACCCGCTGATATCTCGAAGCGTCGTGGGAAGGGACAACTCCGTCAAAGAATCGCAGTAGAAAAATGTGTACTCGCTGGAAATATCCTCTAAGCCCTCTGGCAGTACCACTTCTTTCAATTTCGGCTGTTGGGCAAAGGCGTAATCACCAATTTCCCGCAGGCTATCCGGGAGGATGATGTGCTCCAGATTCTGCACACGATAGAATGCATATGCCCCAATTTCCCGCAGGCTATCCGGGAAGATGATGTGCTCCAGATTCCGCACACCACGGAATGCATATGCCCCAATCTCCACTGTCCCGGGCCGGACTGTGTAGGCTGCTTCCTGCCTGCTATAAGGATAGAGCACCAATTGTTTTCCATCCCGAGAATACAGCACACCATCTTCGCCCGCCTGAAAAGCTGTGTTCCCAGGATCTACCTCAAAGGCCTCCAGCGCAGACGAGGCGAAAGCATCCGGCTCAACATCCACACAATCCTTTGGGAGTAGAATTTTCTGCAACCCTGAACCGGAAAAAGCACGTTCTCCAATGCTGCAAACACTTTCCGGCAGGTCAATCTCTTGTAAGGATTTTGTATCATAAAATGCGCAGTTTCCAATAGATGTTACTTTTCCTAAAAAATGTACACTCCGCATATCATAGCAGCCATTAAATGTATCTTCTTCAATCTTCGTGAGCCCTGCCGGAAGTACAATTTCCTCCAGGCCACCGCTCCGGTCTGTTTCTCCATCACGATGAGACTGCTTAAAAGCGCCACTTCCCAAAGAGGTTAGGCTGTCTGGCAAATCAATGTGCTTCAGTGACCTCGTATCATAAAAGGCAGTTTCTCCAATTGATGTCACTGGGCCCAGGAATGTGACCTTTGCCAAGCTCCTACATCCCATAAATGTGCCATCTGCGATTTCCGTCACTCCCGCAGGTATGGTAATTTCTGACAGATTATAGCAAGCCCAAAATGCAAATTCACCAATTACCTGCAGACCATCCGGCAAAACAACCGTTCGTAGTGCGTAGCAGCTGTCAAATGCTCGTTCTGGAATTACCTTTAAGCTCTCCGGCAGCGTAAGCTCTTCCAAATAGATGCATTTAACAAAGCAATCCTCATCCATGCTCTGCAGATTTTCTGAAAGCCGAATGTGGCGAAGGCCGGTATAGCTAAGCGCCATATATCCGATGCTGACGACCGTATCCGGTATTGTCAACTCTGTCAGGGTATAACACTCCATGAATGCATATTCCCCGATGGATTGTACAGGAAACGGAACACCGTTATGGATGACCGTTTTGGGGATTTCCAACGCTCCCTCATAAGTGGGGTCACAAGCCTTAACCGTTGCATAGGTCATAGAGGGACCGTTTATGCTATACACATATTCCAGCGGCCAGGTATCCTCTGTTCCTTCCGCTGCCACAATGTCAATTGCAACTTTACCCTCGTTGTCTGGCTCAATGTTCACACTATACACAAGTTTCTGGTTCCGTATTTCTGAACCGCAGAAGATATCCTGAGCAGGCGTTGCTGTTACCGACTGCACGTAATATCCTTCCGGCACCTCTACCGTAAACGAGAGACTACCACCGGGATGTGAATATGTACCGCCGGTGTAATCCACATTGCCCACTGTTACCTTCGCGTTTGTGCAGCGGAAGGTAACTTCTGCCTCCCCTCCCTCAGCTTTTGCCAGCATTACTGTAAACGAACAGTTACTGCGAACATTCGTAACCGTATAAGAACCGTCCGCATTGGGTTGGAAGGGACGCCCCCCGAAAAGAAGGACGCCAACCTTATAACCCCGGGCGACAATGCGAAACGTCACATCGCTTCCCTCTTCCACTTCAAAGCTGGTCCCCATATCCTCATCGCCTACAAAGACCGTGGCATTTGCGTTTGGAACACTAAAAGAAAAGGAGAATTTGTAAAGTGTTTTCTCCTCCTGGCTGCTGTCTGCCTCTGGAACCTGGGCGGGTTCTTCCGTTTCCATTGCAATGTAAACATCATCGCTGTGATCCACGGCCTTTAAGTCCACGAGTGGTTCCGTTGCTGACTGATCAGCCTCCACAGCCCGAACCGATTGAACCGTTGCGGGCAGCAGCCCAAGGATGAGGGCCAGTGCCAGAAAGAAGCACAATATTTGTTTACCTGTTTTCATTTTCACACTCCCTGTCATATCAATCTTCGTTCGTCGGAATGGTTTGTCCACGCGAGCGCAAGAAGGCCGTCGCTGGAGTTTACGCAGGCAAGTCCACCATCGTGCCGGCAGACTGCTACATCCACGCTTTCCCTCCTCTCGTCCCGTAATTGCCATATAGTTCAAAAAAATTCGAACTATGCCCTGCGTCTCTGCTCTTCTATGATAGCACAGCTTTCCAGTTCCTGTCAACATCTTAATTCAAATTTCGTCAAAATATTAGCAGAACAGCGAGGTGCTTCCATTTTCCATCTCCCCTAATTCCCTCTATTTTCTCAAATTTTTACAATTATTTTCCTAAAAACCGCACAAAACTGAAGCAAAATATTGCCGAGAAAGGCTGCCTCAGTTTTGCCTGCCCCCTTATATTTTAATTTCATTTTCACTATGAAGAGATACAGATTCACCCTGCCACTTTCCCATATTTCAAATATTTTAAAAATATTTTTGGCATTTCTTGCAAAAAACGCCAGGCTGTGCTATGATGAGAAAAAACACAGAATTGAGGGCAAGACCATGAATATAGAATTTCAGGATCATTTTGATCCTGCCTACGAATGTATTTATCTACTAACGCGTCACTTTTCGCCTCCCGGCGACATCCACAGCGTGCAAGACATTGCAACCTCCCTCTCCGAGAAGCACGGTATCCCGTTGTCTGAGGTGGAAACCATCATCAGCCCTGTATTAGAAGTAGAAACTCATATTTTGCAAAATCTGAACATCCCGGAAGAAACCCTTCGCTTCTACTTTGGTTCCGCTCGGGGATGCTGGGCCTCTCTGGGCTTCGCCCTCTATAGCATGCAGCAGAAGCATATTCAATTTAGCCAGCTGCCGCAGGATCGCCGTTTACCGGCGCTGCGATATCTCATTAGTCGTATTTTGGAGTGCCCTGCAGAAGAGCTGGAGTCTATTGAGGACCTGCACAGCCTCCTGCACTTTCTGCGAGGATATCCCAGGATCGAACATTACAAGTACGCCTGCTTGCAGGCTTTTTCTGACCCCGAAGCCTGCCAAGCAGAGTTTGCACAGATCATTGAGCAGGCAGCCTCGCTGTTTCGCGAAATGGAAGCCCCCTTTCTGTCGCGCATCCCCAGCGCAATCCAGAGCTTCCAAACCAATCCAGACCCCGGCATTTTGCATCTGCTGGAGTTCGTTCCAGAGAAGAGCCCCATCGTGTGGATTCCAACCCTGGTGCCCATTGGCAGCATCGCGCTATATGAGAGCAGTGAGTCCACATCCTACCTGTACTATGGAGTTTTCTTTGATGCCATCCACGCCCTGAATCAAAAATACAGTCAGGATGTCAACCGTCTCTCCCGTGGACTCAAAGCACTCTCCGACACCCGGCGTCTCAGCATTCTTCAAGAACTCAAAAATCAACCTCTCTACGGCCAGGATATTGGTGACCGTCTGAAGCTCTCCCCCGCCACCGTCTCCTACCACATGGCCAACCTGCTTTACGAAAATTTTGTGGTGGCCGAAAAGCAGGGGATTTACACCCAATACTC
>JABLTR010031298.1_pt1 | contig 12657 bp, 7 predicted proteins | sample 7160071 | NCBI WGS metagenome assembly JABLTR01 (sample SAMN14651230, study PRJNA627086) | human gut metagenome | isolation source: feces | host: Homo sapiens
TATAGTAAAATTGACTTAGGAAATGAGGTATACAAAATGGAGGCAATATTAAAAGTGGATATAAAAGAATTAGCAAAAGAATATAGAGATTATGTAATTTCATTAAGAAGACATTTTCATCAATATCCAGAACTTAGTATGGAAGAATTTGAAACTAGTAAAAAAATAAAAGAAGAATTAGAAAAAATGGGGATAGAATATGTAAGTGTTGGAGGGACTGGTGTTATAGCTGATATAAAAGGAAGCAAACCAGGAAAGACGATAGCATTAAGAGCAGATATGGACGCACTACCAGTTGAAGAACTTACAGAGTGTGATTTTAAATCAAAAATAGATGGAAATATGCATGCTTGTGGACACGATTCACATATGGCGATGCTTTTAGGAGCAGCAAAAATACTTAATGGAATGAGAGATCAAATAAACGGTACAGTTAGATTAATATTCCAACCAGCAGAAGAAAACGCAAAAGGTGCACCTGCAATGATAAGAGATGGAGCAATTGACGGTGTTGATGGCATATTTGGTATACATATATGGGCACAAATTCCTGTAGGTAAAGTTTCACTAGAAGCTGGGCCAAGAATGGCATCAACAGATTGGTTCTATATAGATGTAAAAGGTAAGGGTGGACACGGTTCACAACCAGAAAACTGTATAGATGCTGTTGTTGCAAGTTCTGCAATAGTTATGAACTTACAGACATTAGTAAGTAGAGAGACAAGACCGCATAATCCGTTAGTTCTTTCAATAGGATTATTAAATTCAGGAACTAGATTAAACGTTATTGCGGAAGAGGGTCGTATGGAAGGAACGACTAGATGTTTTGACCCTGAGCTTAGAAAACAACTTCCTATAAAAATGGAGAGAATAATAAAAAACACTGCTGAGGCATTTGGAGCAACAGCAACATTAGAATACGACTTTGCAGGTTCAGCAGTAGTAAACGACGAGAGATGCTCAGAAATTGGACAAGCCTCTGTTGAAAAAATACTAGGCAAAGATGGAAACTACCAATTTGAAAAAGTTACAGGTGGAGAAGATTTCTGTTTTTATTTAGAACAAATTCCAGGAGCATTAGCATTTGTAGGATGCAAAAATGATGAAAAGCAATGTTGTTATGCCCATCACAATGGAAGATTTGCAATAGATGAAGATAGTTTAGAAATAGGTACTGCATTATATGCTCAATATGCAATTGATTTTTTAAATAAATATGAAAAATAATTATCTTATATAATAAAATATAAAAACATATAAACTAGACTTTACAATTGTTTTGAAATATTAAAATTGATATACTGAATACTATAATATTTTGACAAAATTTATTTAAATATAGAGGTTTATAAAGTGTAAAAATTCTCTATAAACTATCTAATATATGTCAAAATAAGAACTTAAAGGGGTTACATATAGGAGGATAAGATGTTTGAAAATTTAAAAGCTGCAGATCCTGAAATATATGCAAGTATGAAGAGGGAATTAGAAAGACAACAAAGAAACATAGAGCTAATTGCTTCAGAAAATATAGTTTCAGTTCCAGTTATGGAGACAATGGGGAGTCATTTAACTAATAAATATGCAGAAGGATATAGTGGTAGAAGATATTATGGTGGATGTGAATATATAGATGAGATAGAAACATTAGCTATAGATAGACTTTTAGAAATATTCGGTGGAGAACATGCAAATGTCCAACCACATTCAGGTGCTAATGCAAACTTAGCAGTTTATTTTGCAATGCTTAAACCAGGAGATAAAGTAATGGGGATGAATTTATCTCAAGGTGGGCATTTAACTCATGGTTCACCAGTAAACATATCAGGAAAATACTTTGATTTTACTGAGTATGGTGTAGGCGAAGATGGAAGAATTGACTACGATGAAGTTAGAAGAATTGCATTAGAAGTTAAACCAAAAATGATAGTTGCTGGGGCAAGTGCTTACCCTAGAGAAATAGATTTTAAAAAATTTAGAGAAGTAGCAGATGAAGTAGGTGCATATTTAATGGTAGATATGGCTCATATAGCAGGTCTTGTTGCAGCTGGACTTCATCAAAATCCAGTAGAAGTTGCAGATTTTGTAACTACTACAACACATAAAACATTGAGAGGGCCTCGTGGTGGAGTTATAATTTGTAAAGAGAAATACGCAAAAGCAATCGACAAAGCCGTATTCCCAGGAATACAAGGTGGTCCACTAGAACATATAATTGCTTCAAAAGCAGTTTGCTTTAAAGAAGCACTACAACCTGAATTTAAATCTTATCAAACTCAAGTTGTAAAAAATGCTAAAAAGTTAGCAGAAGAATTAGATAAAAGAGATTTTAAATTAGTTTGTGGAGGAACTGACAACCACTTACTACTATTAGATTTTACAAATAAAAATATAACAGGAAAAGAAGCAGAAAGACTACTAGATGAAGCATATATAACAGTAAATAAAAATGCTATACCAAAAGACCCATACGGAGCAAATGTTACAAGTGGTATAAGAATAGGTACACCAGCAGTAACAACAAGAGGTATGGTAGAAGAAGATATGGAAGTAATTGCAGAAGCTATAGATTTATGCTTAACTCATAAAGACCAAGATAAAGCAAGAGAGTTAGTAATCGGTCTTACTAAAAAATACCCATTATATGAAGAATATAATTTAATGGATTAGTACATAAATAGAAAAGGTAAAAGCCCTCTTTTAGCAGACAAATGTGTTTGTTAAGGGGGGCTTTTTATATTTAAACAAGAAAAAAGCAAGAATTTAATTTTATCAAGCATGATACAATAAAAAAGGAGGTGAAGTTTATGAAAACAGGAAGTCAGATTCAAAACCGTGTTAGTGAATATTCTAAAAAAGATATTTCACAGATGTACAAGGATTTTAATATAAGTGATGATGGTTATAATGAACAACAAGTTCGTTTTAATAGAGATATATATGGGATGAATATTGGTGATAAGAAAATAGAAACGACTTTATATAGATTTTTCAGGTCTTTTAACAATCTTTTCAGTATGATTTTATTAGTTTTAATTGTAGTTTCTTTTTTTACTGATGTGATATTTACTTCTAACTATAGGCGTAATGCAACAACTTGTTTAATGTTAGTTGTCATATTTTTAATTAGTGGATTTGTACGATTTATACAAGAGATGCGTTCAAAAAAAGCTGTTGATTCATTGATTAAACTTATTAATACAAAAGTTCAGACTCGTAGAAATGGAAAATGGAAAGAAATTTCATCAAATGAATTGGTTGTGGGAGACAGGGTGAGATTTTATGCGGGAGATAGAATACCGTCAGATATACGACTTATAAAGGCAAATGAGCTTTTTATTTCACAATCTATGTTGACAGGAGAAAGTCTAGTAATTGAAAAAAATGCTGATGTATTAGATAAAAAAGAAGGTACAAGCCTGAATGACTATAACAATATTGTTTTTTCTGGTTCTTTAGTTATTGGGGGAAGCGGAGAAGGAATTGTACTAGCAGTAGGAAAAGAAACTGTCTATGGAGAAATTAGCAGGGATATAAATATTCGCAAGAATGGATTTGACAAAGGAGCAAATTCGATTGCAGGTGTATTAATTAAATTTATTGCTATTTTAGTACCTTTTGTATTTATTTCATGTGGACTAGTTCAAGGTAATTGGTTATCGGCATTTTTATTTTCATTATCAGTAGCAGTAGGATTGACACCAGAGATGCTTCCTATGGTTATAAATGCCTGCCTAGCAAAGGGAAGTTCTGTTATGGGGAAAAAGGACACCATTGTAAAAAATATCAATGCAATGCAAGGATTTGGAAGTATGGATGTTCTTTGTGTCGACAAAACAGGCACATTAACTGGAGATAAAATAGTTTTAGAATATTATATAGATATTTTGGGAAATGAAAGCAAACAAGTATTAGAGTATGCGTATTTAAATAGTTTGTATCATACAGGTGTTAAAAATCATTTGGATGATGAAATTTGTCAGGTCGAACAAATGCCGAATTTTAATTACTTAGGGCTATTAGAAGAGTATAAAAAATTGGACGAGTTGCCATTTGATTATAATCGAAAATATGTAAGTGTATTGTGTGAAAACACGTTAAAAGAAAAATCAAATTTAAATAATGAAAATCTATTGATTGTAAAAGGTGATGTTGAAACAGTATGTAAAAAATGTACGTATGCTGAATATCGAGGCGAAGTTTATCCAATGGACATGCAAAGTGTCCACCATATTATTGATGAAATGCAAGAAGATGGTATGAAGGTTATAGCTGTTGCTTATAAAAATATTAATAAGGATCATATTATACCAGAAGATGAGAATGATTTAATATTACTGGGGTATTTAACATTTTTTGATGCTCCTAAAAAAAGCGCACAAGAAGCCATAGAGAAATTAAAAAAATTGAATGTACCTATTAAAGTTTTAACAGGAGATAGCAAAAGAGTTGCTGTATCAGTTTGTAGACGATTAAATTTAGATACAGATAATGTAATAGATGGAGAAAAATTATTTGGGTTAACAGATGATGAGTTAGCAATATTGTGTGAAAAGACAACAATATTTGCTCAATTATCTCCCAAGCAAAAGGCACAAATAATTAAAGCGCTACAAGAAAATGGGCATACAGTAGGATTTTTGGGGGATGGAATGAATGATTTACATGCCATATTGCAATCAGACGTTGGAATATCAGCAGAAGGTGCAACCGAGGCGCTTCAAGAAGCTGCAGATGTAATATTATTAAAAAAGGATTTAAATATTTTAGAAGAAGGAATATTAGAAGGACGCAAAGTTTTTGTAAATATGAGCAAATATATTCGTATTACTGCATCTTCTAATTTTGGAAATATATTAGCTGTAGTTATTGCAAGTGTTCTACTTCCATTTTTCCCAATGACTTCTATACAATTACTACTTTTAAATTTACTATATGATGTTTTATGTTTGATTCTTCCATGGGATACTGTCGATGAAGAATTATATTGTCAGCCACGAGATTGGTCGGGAAAAACTTTAGGACGATTTATGTTATTTTTTGGACCAATCAGTACAATTTTTGATTTAACAACATTTATATTTTTATTCTTCTGGCTTTGTCCAACAATAAGCGGAGGGACATTTGCAAGTTTGAACCACGAATCACAACAAATATTTATTACATTGTTCCAAACAGGATGGTTTTTAGAATCTATGTGGTCACAAGTATTGATTTTATATTCACTGCGTTCGAAGAAAATACCATTTATACAAAGTAAACCAGCAAAACCAGTTATTTTAGTTACTATTATAGGAATTATTCTATTTACAATTATGACTATAATACCAGTTGGACATTTTGTAGGTCTTACTAAAATGCCTTTAAGTTATTTTGTATTTTTGTTATTAGTTGTATTGCTCTATATATCACTAGTAACTATAGCAAAATCATTGTATGTAAAAAAATATAAAGAATTAATATAAGGGAGGGAGTTTAAATGAAAAAGAAAATTGAATTTGCTAATTTGACTTCTTCTCTAGCTAGTTGGCTTTTAGAAAAATTAAAGGCTGCACCACTAGATGTAGGTAATATAGATGAATTTAAAGAAGGTATTGAAGGTTTATTAGACGGAAGTAATAATAGTTTAATGTTAGAAATAGATGATGATATTACTTATGAAGAACATTGCTTTGATATTATAGAAATTGGCAACCTTACAATAAGACCTAAAGAGAGAAGAGTTCTTTATAATAATAAAGAGGTTTCACTTACACCTAAAGAATATGACATTTTATTATTTCTTGTAAAAAATAGGGGTGAAGTTTTGACAAAAGAGCAGATTTATCAAGCTGTTTGGGATAGTGAATATCTTTTAGATGACAGTAATATTATGGCTTTTATAAGGAAATTAAGAAAAAAGATAGAGCCAAATCCAGATGCACCAATATATATTTTAACAATTTGGGGAATAGGATATAAATTTAATGATGATTTATAAAACTGAATACATCGCAAGAAAAATGCAAGAATTTCGCAATGGAATTACTTGCATTTTTTTCTTATACTGTTAGTTGCAAATGAGAAAGGAGTGAAAATATAAATGGACCCTGATGGTAAGAGAAAAAACAATATAGCAACCCGGTGAAATATTAATATAGATCGGATTGCTTCTTAAAAAGGAGGTAATTACGATGAATAAAAAAATGATAAAAAATAATATAGCTACTAATAAAGTAACAGAAAGTCAAATTATAAAAAAAGAACAAGAAAGTCGCATTCATTTTGCGGCAACTCAACCAATAAAAACAGTATTAGACTCTTTAGAAACAACATTAAGAGGATTGGATACTGAAAAGGCATCAAAACACCGTAATAAATATGGAATAAATAAGATAACAAAAGAAAAGAAAAAATCTTTATTTTCTAGACTTGCAGATGCATTTATAAATCCTTTTACAATAATTTTGTTTTGCTTAGCACTTGTATCATGTATAACAGATATGATACTACCTTATTTTTCGCTATTTGGAAGTAATCCAGATGAATTTAACTGTTTAACAGTAGTAATAATTGTGACAATGGTCGTTATCTCTGGAACACTTCGTTTTATACAAGAATCTAGAAGTGGTAATGCAGCAGAGAAGTTATTAGATATGATTACAACAACTTGTACAGTTACAAGAAAAGAGCAAAAACAAGAAATAAAACTTGAGGAAGTTGTAGTAGGGGATATAGTCTATTTATCAGCTGGTGATATGATACCTGCAGATGTACGTATTATAGAATCAAAAGATTTATTTGTGAGCCAAGCTAGTTTAACTGGGGAAAGTGAGCCTATTGAGAAATTAGGAAATATCCAAGAAAAAAATGAAAATATTACAGAATATAATAATATTGCTTTTATGGGAAGCAATGTTATTTCAGGAACTGCTACAGCTGTTGTGGTTTCTGTAGGAGATTCTACTTTGTTTGGATCAATGACAGTATCAGTTGCACAAGAAGCGGTAGAAACTAGTTTTACAAAAGGTGTAAATGCTGTTTCTTGGGTACTTATTCGCTTTATGTTGATTTTAGTTCCTGTTGTATTCTTTATAAATGGAATAACAAAAGGGAATTGGTTAAATGCATTTTTGTTTGCTATTTCTATAGCAGTTGGATTAACACCAGAGATGTTACCAATGATAGTGACAACATGCCTTGCAAAAGGGGCAGTGGCAATGAGTAAAAAACAAACTATAGTTAAAAATTTAAATTCTATTCAAAATTTTGGGGCTATAGATGTATTATGTACTGATAAAACAGGAACCTTAACACAAGACAAAGTAGTTTTAGAATATCATCTTAATATAAATGGAGATGAAGATATGCGTGTGCTTCGTCATGCTTATCTAAATAGTTATTTCCAAACAGGATATAAAAATTTAATGGATTTAGCTATTATTGAAAAAACTGAAGAAGCAGAAACTAAAAATAGGGAATTAATTAATCTTTCTAATCACTATAAAAAAGTAGATGAAATACCTTTTGATTTTAATCGCCGACGTTTATCTACTGTTGTAGAAGATATAAATGGTAAAACACAAATGGTTACGAAAGGCGCAATTGAAGAGATGCTATCAATTTGCTCATATGTTGAGTTTGATGGAAAAGTTCAAAACTTGACAGATTCACTATGTAAAAAAATTATAAAAACAGTTGATGATTTAAATGAGAAGGGATTTAGAGCTCTTGGAATTGCACAAAAAAGCAATCCATCACCAGTTGGAGCTTTTGGAGTAAAAGATGAATGTGAGATGGTATTATTAGGATATCTTGCATTCTTAGACCCACCAAAAGAATCTACGGCTGATGCAATACGTACGTTAAAAGAATATGGAATTGCAACAAAAATTTTAACTGGAGATAATGATAAAGTAACACGTACTGTATGTAAACAAGTAGGATTAGAAGTAAGAAATATGCTACTTGGTTCAGATATAAATCGCATGTCAGATGAAGAGTTAGCAAATATAGCAGAAACAACAGATGTATTTGCAAAATTAACGCCGGATCAAAAATCGAGAGTTGTAACTGTTCTTCGTCAAAATGGACATACAGTTGGTTTTATGGGAGATGGAATCAATGATGCAGCAGCAATGAAATGTGCAGATATAGGAATTTCTGTTGATACAGCAGTTGATGTAGCAAAAGAATCAGCAGACATTGTACTATTAGAAAAAGATTTGATGGTATTAGAAGAAGGAATCATTGAAGGTAGAAAGACATATGCAAATATGATTAAATACATTAAAATGACTGCATCATCTAACTTTGGAAATATGTTTTCTGTTTTAGCAGCATCAGCATTATTGCCATTTCTACCAATGATGAGTATACATCTTTTATGTTTAAATTTAATATATGATTTATCATGTACAGCTATTCCATGGGATAATGTAGACGAGGAATTTATTAAGGTTCCTAGAAAATGGGATGCGTCTTCAGTAGGTAAATTTATGATGTGGATGGGACCAGTAAGTTCAATATTTGACTTTACAACTTATATTTTTATGTACTTTGTATTTTGTCCAATATTTGTATCACATGGAGTATTATATAATGATTTAGCAAGTGTATATAGTGGAGCAGAGTTAATGCAAATGCAATTTAACTATATAGCTATGTTCCAAGCTGGTTGGTTTGTAGAATCAATGTGGAGTCAAACACTTGTTATTCATATGATTCGTACACCAAAGCTACCATTTATTGAAAGCAGTGCATCATTACCTGTGAGTTTATTAACCTTAACTGGAATTATAGTATTAACAGTTATACCATTTACACCACTTGGAACAATACTAGGCTTTGTTTCATTACCAGGCGCTTATTTTGCTTACCTAATACCATGTATAATAGCGTACATGTTATTGGCAACTAGTATAAAGAAAGCTTATGTGCGTCATTTTGGGGAATTGTTATAGAGGAGGTATGTTAAAATGAATTGGAATAATATGTGGAATACACTTTTTAATACAACAGAGTTATTTAGAATTAACATGGGCTTTTGGGTTTGCTTACTGATAATTATAATTATAGTAATATTGATGAATGTAGTATTTTGGAGTATGAAGCCTTTAAATGCTATTGAAAAATAAAATTATTTTTTTGAGAGTTCGGAAAATTTTCGGACTCTCTTTTTGTTTATTAAATGTGTTACTATTTAATAGTAGTCAGTTTTTTTGATATAATGGACATATTTTGTAAACTATAATAATATATATAGGTACGATTTATTAAAATACATACAACTTATTCAAATCATAAAAGTTTTATAGATAAATTACAACGGATTTATAATAAATATATTTTTTTAATAAAAGAAAATATGAGAGGAGATAACGATGAGTAAGTATATTATGGCACTGGATGCTGGGACAACTAGTAACAGGTGTATATTATTTAATAAAAAAGGTCAAATAATTAGTGTAGCACAAAAGGAATTCACTCAATATTTTCCGAAGCCAGGTTGGGTTGAGCATGATGCAAATGAAATATGGTCATCTCAACTTGGTGTTGCTGTAGAAGCTATGGCAAAAATCGATGCAACTGCAAATGATATAGCTGCTATAGGAATAACTAATCAAAGAGAGACGACAATAGTTTGGGATAAAAATACAGGTGAGCCAATATACAATGCAATAGTATGGCAATGTAGGAGAACTTCTCAATACTGTGATAAATTAAAAGAAAAAGGACTTACAGAGAAATTTAGAGAAAAGACAGGTCTTATAGTAGATGCTTATTTTTCTGGAACAAAATTAAAATGGATATTAGACAATGTAGAAGGTGCTAGAGAAAAGGCAGAAAACGGAGATTTATTATTTGGAACGGTGGAGACTTGGCTAATTTGGAAATTAACTAAAGGCAAAGTACATGTTACAGATTACTCAAATGCATCTAGAACTTTACTTTTTAATATTAAAGAATTAAAATGGGATGACGAAATTTTAGCTGAATTAAATATTCCAAAATGTATATTGCCAGAAGTAAAACAATCTAGTGAAATATATGGATATTGTGATCACTCATTCTTAGGAGGGGAAATCCCAATATCAGGGGCAGCAGGAGACCAACAAGCTGCTTTATTTGGACAAACTTGTTTTAATGCTGGTGAGGCTAAAAATACATTTGGAACGGGTTGCTTTATGCTTATGAATACAGGTGAGACACCAGTTTATTCAGAAAATGGTCTTGTTACAACTATAGCATGGGGACTTGATGGAAAGGTAAACTATGCACTAGAAGGTTCGATATTTGTAGCTGGAGCTGCTATACAATGGCTTAGAGATGAGCTTAGAATAATAGAATCAGCAGCAGATTCTGAACATATGGCAAATATGGTGGAGGATACTAATGGATGTTATGTAGTACCTGCATTTACAGGGCTTGGTGCACCACATTGGGATCAATATGCAAGAGGTGCAATAGTAGGTTTAACTCGTGGAGTAAACAAATATCACATAGTTCGTGCAACTTTAGAATCGCTAGCATTCCAAGTAAATGACGTTTTGGAAGCTATGAAAGTCGACTCAAAAATAGAATTAGAATCATTAAAAGTTGACGGAGGAGCAAGCCAAAATAACTTATTAATGCAGATGCAATCAGATATAATAAATGCTCCAGTAAAGCGTCCAAGATGTGTTGAAACTACAGCTATGGGAGCTGCATATCTAGCAGGATTAGCAGTAGAATATTGGAAAAGTAAAGAAGAAGTTATTAAAAACTGGGAGATAGATAAAGTATTTACTCCTCAAATATGTGAAGAAAATAGAACTAAAAAGATAAAGGGCTGGCACAAGGCAGTCAGATGTTCATATGGATGGGCAAAAGAAGACGAAATTTAAGTTTGATATAGATAAATATATAAGTTAAAAATAAGCCTTTATAAATATAAAGGTTGAAAAAGAGTATTGCTAAATATTAACGTATTTAAGATAAAGTTAATATTATAATAGTATAGTAGTTTATATAAAAAATATCCCTATGGAATAAATCCATAGGGTTTTTAAATGAAAGGATTAGTATTATGATATTGCCAAAAAGACTTAAAAAAGGTGATACAATAGGTGTCATCGCTCCTTCAGGGCATTTGCGTGAAGTCAATATTGATGATGTTGAAAAATCATTAATAGAAAGAGGATACAAAGTAAAAATGTATCAAAGTTGTTACTCTGTAGATAGAGGATATCTTTCAGGAAAAGACGATTTAAGAGCAAAGGACTTACAAGATGCATTTGAAGATAAAGATATAGATGCAGTATTTTGTATAAGAGGTGGATATGGAGCAGCGAGATTATTGGATTTAATAGATTTTGATATTATTAAGAACAATCCAAAAATATTTTTAGGATTATCTGATATAACTGCTCTTCATATAGCATTTAATCAAAAATGTGATTTAGTAACTTATCATGGACCAGTAGGTAGACGATTTGTGGATATGGATGAATATACGGAAGAGTCAGTATTTCAAAATTTATCTGCAGACTGCGAGATAAATTTTGAAAATCCAAAAGGCGAAGAAATAATAACTTTATATGATGGAAAATGTCAAGGTGAGATAGTTGGGGGAAATTTAAGCTTGATAAATACATCTCTAGGAACTGAATATGAAATAAATACTAAGGATAAAATATTGTTTATAGAAGAAACTAGCGAATATGTTTACAATGTAGATAAAATGATAAACCACTTACACATGGCAGGTAAATTTGAAGATTGTAAAGGTATTATATTTGGCGATTTTGATAATTGTAGAAAAGTCAGAGATGAAGATTGGTCAGTTGAAGATATAGTAGATGAAATAGCAAAACTATATAAAAAACCAACAATTTATAATTTACAAAGTGGACATTGTCTTCCAGTTGGAACAATTCCAATGGGTGCTATGTGTTATTTAGACGCTACTAATAAAACAGTTAGATTTGATTATTCAAATTGTGAAGATAATAAATAATATAAATATCAACTAAGGAGAAAATATGGAAAAAATCACAACAGTATTATTCGATTTAGATGGAACATTAATCCCCTTCGATCAAAAGGAATTTATAGAATCTTATTTATACCTTATATCCAAAAAATTCGTTCCAATGGGATACGATAAAGATATGCTTATAAAAGCATTGTGGGATGGAACGGGAAATATGATCAAAAATGATGGGAAAGTAATGAATAGAGATATATTTAAATCTACTTTTACAGAGTTGATGGAAAAAGAATACGACGAAATGGAAGGGGATTTCATGGAGTTTTATGAAAAAGAATTTGACGATGTAAAAGAAACTCTACAAGAAGAAGTAGATAGAGCTGAATTTATAAAAACTATAAAAGACAAAGGGTTAAAAGTAGTTTTAGCGACAAATCCAATATTTCCAAAGGCGGCAATAAAAACAAGACTAAATTGGATAGGTCTTAGTGTAGATGATTTTGACTATATTACAACTTTTGAAAATAGTCACTATTGCAAGCCAAATTTAGAATACTATAAAGAAATTTTTAAAAATATAAATTCAAAACCTGAAGAGTCTATAATGGTTGGAAATAATGCATTAGAAGATATGATAGTTAGCAAATTGGGGGTTAGGACTTTCTTGATTACTGATAATCTTGAAAATCCTCAGAAAATAGATATAA
>JABLTR010098042.1_pt1 | contig 12649 bp, 12 predicted proteins | sample 7160071 | NCBI WGS metagenome assembly JABLTR01 (sample SAMN14651230, study PRJNA627086) | human gut metagenome | isolation source: feces | host: Homo sapiens
AAGAACATCAGCCCAGCCTTTCAGCAAATCCTCTTCCGACAATTCCGGTGCAAAATCCTTTTCACTGCTGGTAATCAGATCTACCAGAATTTCCCCCGTCTTTGCCGCCTTTCGAACCAGCAGATGCCGCAGATAGCCGCTGTGGCGCATTTTGTGATAATAGGAAGCGCCATATCCGGAAAAATAGGTAAGGGTATCCGTCAGGATTTTTCGCATATCCTCGTCGATAATCTGACAGTGCTCCACTGTGACAATATCATAGAAGCTGCCCCGCTTGTGCATGCCAAGAGCCAGCGGGCCGTCCCGGTAAGCGTCCCCGAAGGAAAACTCCATTTTATTGCGGTAGGCAAACTGCCGGGGACTGGCTGTAACCCCCTCGAAAACCTGAGAAAAAACCTCCTCCGTCAAAACGGGCGACAGAAGTTTTTCGATCTGTTCTCTCTTGAGGGCAATCTGTTCCTCATAGGGAAGGGCCTGATAACCGCATCCGCCGCAGATGCCCGCGTGCGGACAGTATGGCTCATCCATCTCCTTTGGCGACGGCTCCACTACTTCCAGAAGCCGGCCTTCCGCCTTCCCCTTTCGTGTCTTTTTGACAGCGCAGCACACTTTCTGTCCCGGCAACACATTTTTTACCGAAAGCTGTTCCCCTTCTTCCGTAATCACTTTTCCTTTGTTGGGGAAATCTACGCTCTCTACCACACCGACAATTTTCTCGCCCTTTTTCATACCGTTTTTCCTTTCTCTGTTCTCCCCCGCGACAAAAAATTCCCCTGGAACACCTCGCCGCTTCGGCGAAACTGTCTCAGGGGAATTCTCTGTGATCGTGATGTTTACGCTTCTTCGCCGGACTTCTCATCCTCAAACATCTTGTCTGCAGCCGCATCCTTGATATCCTCGGCCACATTCTTGACATCCTCCACAACGTCCGCCGCATCATCCTTGAGATCCTCCAGATCGTCCTCGAATGCGTCGTCATCATCGTCGAAGTCATCCAGGAACTCATCCTCGTACTTCGGATTCAGATAGCGGTAAATCGCATAGGCAATACCTGCGATAGCCGCAAGAACCAGAACCACCCCAAGAATTTTCTTCCATACGCAACCATTGTTTTCCTTCACAATAACCACTTCCTTTCTGGATTTATTTAATAATTGCTTTACTTTTGACCAATCCATAAGCTCTGTAAAATCTTCTTTGCTCATTTTCCAATACCTCCCAGTCTGTTTCCTTCTCACATCCGCAGTGCGAGTCTGCCTGTCTGCCTGCCAGCAGTCGACAGGCTTCTTCGTGATCTTGCACTGCTCACTGCTAATATGGACATTATACCATAGTCTTCCCGAAAACGATACCTGTAATAATGGAAAAAATATGAAATTTATATGAAGATCAATCGACCTTTTTCAGTTTTGCGAAGGAGGCGAACATGCGCTTGCGGCCCGCTGTGTCAAAGTCCACCGCCACCTCGTAATCCCTGCCGCCGTCGTTGATGGCCGCCACGGTACCCACGCCGAATTTCATATGGCGGACCCGGTCGCCGACGCCGTAATCGAGGGGCTGTTTCTGGATTTTTGTCCCGAAATCCCTGGCCTGATAGGTCTGCGCCGACACCGGCTGTTTTTTGAGGGACGTCCGCTTCGGCCTGGGTTCCTCAATCAGGAAGGAATCCCGGGACTTCGGCTCCCAGGTACTGCCCGAGAGCACCTCCTCGGGAATCTCTTTAACGAAGCGGGAAATCTTGTGATACTGAGTCTCGCCACGCTGCATCCGCATCCGCGCGCCGGTAATGGTCAGATGTTCCTTCGCCCTGGTAATGCCCACATAGCACAGCCGCCGCTCCTCCTCCAGCTCCGCCTCGGCATCATCGCTGGTAATACTCATATAGCTCGGGAAGAGCCCATCCTCCATCCCGGAGAGGTAGACGTTTGGAAATTCCAGTCCCTTTGCGCTGTGCAGAGTCATCAGCACCACATAATTCTGGTCCTCCGCCAGGCTGTCGATATCCGCCACCAGCGCCACTTCCTCCAGAAAGCCGCTGAGGGTCGGCTCCTCATTTTCCTGCTCATAGGAAATCGCCTTGTTCATCAACTCATCGATATTTTCAATCCTCGCCTGAGCCTCCGGCGTATCCTCCGCCTCCAGCTCCCGCACATATCCGGTCTGCTCCAGCACTTCCTCCAGCACTGCGGACACACCGCCCAGCGCTGCCAGTTCCCGCAGAGAGGCAATCAGATCCACGAAAGGTTCCATTTTTCCTGCCGCCCTTCCCAGACCGGGGATCTCCCTTGCCCGCTCCAGCGCCTGGTAGAAATTCAGGCTGTTGACCTCGGCGTAAGCGCTTACCTTTGCCAGACTTGCCGCGCCGATCCCCCGCTTGGGAATATTGATGATCCGCCGCACCGCCAGCTCGTCCCGGGCGTTGTCCACCGTCTTCAGATAAGCCAGCAGATCCTTGACTTCCTTCCTGGAATAGAAATTGACGCCGCCCACAATCTTGTAGGGGATGTTGGAGGCGATCAGTTTCTCCTCCAGCAGGCGGGACTGGGCGTTGGTCCGGTAAAGGATCGCGCAGTCCCCGTAGGTATACTCGCCCTTTGCCACCCGCCTTCCGATATCTCTGGCGATGAAATCCGCCTCCTCATAGGCACTGTCAAACTGCTCAAAATAGACCTTGTCGCCCTTCCCGGCGTCGGTCCACAACCGCTTTGCTTTCCGCCCCTCGTTGTTGGCGATCACACCATTGGCCGCCTCGAGAATATTTCCCGTGGAACGGTAATTCTGCTCCAGCTTGATGACCGTAGCGTCCGGAAAATGTTTTTCAAAATTGAGAATATTGTAAATGTTGGCTCCCCGGAACTTGTAGATAGACTGATCATCGTCTCCCACCACGCAGAGGTTGTTTTTCCCGCCGGCAAGCAGGCGCACCAGTTCAAACTGGGCGGTGTTGGTGTCCTGATACTCATCCACCATCACATACTGAAATTTCTCCTGATAGTAGTTGAGCACCTCCGGATCCAGTTTCAATAGTTCCACCGTGTTCATGATCAGATCATCAAAATCCATGGCGTTGTTCTGCTTGAGCCTCGCCTGATACTCCCGGTATACCTGGGCGGTCCTGGTCTTGCGGAAATCTCCCATAGCCTGATTGGCAAATTCCTGATCGGAAATCAACTCATTTTTTGCAGAGGAAATCTCATTGAGGAAAGTCCTCTCCTTGTACATTTTCGTGTCGATTTCCAGACGCTTGCAGATATCCTTCATGAGCGTCTTCTGATCGTCCGAGTCATAGATCGTAAAATTGGTCGCGTAGCCCATCCGGTCCGCGAACCGCCGCAGAATCCGCACACAGGAAGAGTGAAAAGTCGCCACCCAGATACTCTCGGCGCCGTAGTCAATCATATCATCGATCCGCTGGCGCATCTCTCCCGCCGCCTTGTTGGTAAAGGTAATAGCCATAATATGCCAGGGGGCCACCCCTTTTTCCTGAATCAGGTAGGCCACCCGATGGGTCAGCACACGGGTTTTCCCGCTGCCGGCTCCCGCCAGAATCAGCACCGGTCCCTCGGTGGTAAACACACCCTGCTTCTGCTGTTCGTTCAAGGTATCATATATGCTCATGCCCGTCTCTCCTCATCCGTGTCGCGTTGTCAGTCATTTCCTGAAAATCCCCAACAGGGGACACGAGGGCATTATATCACAGATGGGCTGCGCAATCCAGTAAAAAAAGAACATCTGTGCGGACAGTTTTCCATAAACAAAAAAGGGTGTGTCGGTCTCAAACCACACACCCAACCCCCTAATCTTCCTCTGTCAGCACGGCCTGCACAATATAGCGATAATCATCATTTCCAATACAGGTCTCCAGCGTAATCATTCGATCCTCCGCAGTAACCGATACGTCCCGGTTGATATTACAGATAGAAGTATCCTGGTTCAGGATCTCCTCCAGATAATCCGCAAAAACCTCAGGATCAGCAAAATCATCGTAGGCTTCCAGAATCAGCCGATTGTCGTAGCGGTAAGCCGCGAAGACCTGATAAGCCAACTTCTTCTCCGGTGTCTGAATATAGATCATGGGATGGGAAGCAAAAAATTCCGCGTCCTGATAGTCGTGCAACGCCCGGAACATGGAACCGTCCCTCATATTGTGACCGTAAATAACGGTGTTCGGATCCGTAAAATCCCGGCTGTTTCGCTTCTGCGTATAAATGCAGGCCGGCTTTCCGCTACTGCCATCCAGATTATGATCGAGATAATAGTCCTCCGCCTCATCCTCACTGCTCTGAAGAATCGGATAATTGACCTCTGTACCGGGAATATAAATCCAGGCGTAAATATCCTCATTGAGCTTTCGAAGCGCCGAAAAATCCACTTCCTCTATTCCCGTTTCCTCCGAAACTACCGCCTGCTCCTGCGCCTGTTCTGTCAGCTGCCCCTGTCGCATCCTCTGAATACCCATAATCACGAGAATGGCTGCGCATACCACCGCTGTCACAACACAGATATAGAAAATAATTCTCTTTTTCTTCATATGATAACCGCCTTACCTCTGTTTCTCATAAAAAATTTCCAGCATCATCTCCCGCAGTTTCTCCTCCTCGGGCAGATACTGATCATAACGCCCCACATGAACCTCCGTCCCTGGAATCTGGATCCGCTCGATCTCGGAAAGATCCGCGGACAGGGCTGTCACGGCAAGCCGCAACATTTCTGTAAAAGGCAGATCTGTATAATAATAGGGTTTCAGTTCCTTCAGAAGGCCCGAAATCTTCCAGGGCCGCGACTTGATGGTTTCCTTCAGTGCCGCCGTAAAGGCTGTCAGAAAATCCTGCTGCCGATTCATCCGGTCCAGATTCGTATATAAATGCTCCACATCACGGTAATGGATAAAACGGTAGGCGGTTTCCCCGTCCATATGCACGGTACTGCCTGCGTCGTAATGAATAAAATCCACCCAATTCTCGTCCGGAATGCTGTAGTTATTGCTCATGACAATATCTACACCGCCCACAGCATCCACCAGTTTTGTGATAGCTCCCATACTGACCGCACAGGTATAATCGACCGGCGCCTCCTCCAGAAGATTTTTTATTGTCTCCTCTGTCAGCGCACACCCCTCCTCAGGCGTCGTCCCATAAGCGTATTGAAGACAGACCTGCTCATACACTTTTCGAACACTGCCATCGCTGTAATGTTCCTCCACATCCGCCATCGTCTCCCTTGGAATGGTAATGATCCGAATCTGATCTGCGCTATGATCCACTGCAATGAGCCAGATCATGTCCGACTGGCCATTGTCCGCCGGTCGGCCGGACTCGTTTTCCAGAGTCTCCCGCTTGTCAATACCCAGCAACAGAATCGTCGTGATATCCGCCCTTTGCACATAGGTCTCCCCACCGGCAATTACCGTTCTGCTGCTCTTAGACGAAAAGGGGGCAGACGTCAGACAGACAGCTGCAACCACTACCCCCACAATTACCAAAACCACCGGCAGCAATTTCCACCGACCGGCTTTTTTCTCTCTTTGGCTTTCCCCTCTGATTCCCGTCTGCTTTCTCATCCTTCCTCTCCGAAGCCGGTTCTTTTTCAAAATTTTCTCTTGTCTCTTTCTATACTCCCGCAACCGCATGATGTTTCCTCTCACTGCACATTTTCCGCTTTGAAGCTTCCTCCCATCCTTCTCTGCAACAACCGGGTAATCCGATTTGCCCGATTTTCACTTATCGAAAGCTCTCGATATAGTCCACTGCATCTTCCGACAGGGAAAAATCCGGTTTATCCGCTATGCGGTAAGCCAGTGCAGCCGTATGTTCCTCCACATTTTCCAAAAGCTCCGGCACCTCCAGCAGACGATTCACATAGGACTGATATTCTTTTGTCCCGGGTTTACAGGATTCTATCGCGATCCGCAGATCTGCCACATAGTCTTCATACTCTTCGATGCGGTAGGGCTGCAGGCGCAATGCCCGCTCCTTATATGTTACCATATCCGCATAATCCTCCCTTTCCATTGACAACAATGCCAGCATATCACAGGCTGCACCGCTGTAGGGATCCAGTTTCAGAAGTTCCTGAGCGTAGCCTTCTATCTCATCCGCCTCATCCGCATCCAGCATCAGTTGTTCCTTTGTCTCCACCCTCCATGGATAAAGGGCATCCGCCAACTGATAATTTCCGGACTGCTGAAACAGGTCCGCCAACCCCATCCAGAGAAAGATTACGAAAAATACCACCACAGAACACACCGTTACCGGGTGCCGAAGAGAAACCTCTGTCTTCTTTCCCTCCTGCCAGTCCATGCAGGTCAGCATCATCCATACTATAATCAGATACTGAAGATCAAAGTCCATCAGCATGTGAAATCCCATCAGCACCAGAATCCACCGGCAAAGGCCACGGCTCTTTTTCAGTTCCCGGATGAACAGATAGCAAAAGGCTGCACCGGCGACAATGCCGTAGTCCAGAAAAAACTGTATCCATTCATTATGTACATACCGCAACACATAGACTCCATGCTGCAGCGCTGTATGGACGAAATAGTATCCGAGGTATCCAAGCCCCAAGGGATGGTCGGCGATGATCCCCGCGGCGTCCTGCCAGTAAAGCAGACGTCCCAGAAAGGTGCTGGACTGCCCCAGTGTCAAAATACGGGCAAAACCGGACGTATTTCCGCTGATCCATGCGTAAATTACAATAGCCGCGCCGCCGGCAACAATCAGAATACCATAATATCTTCTGGCCTTCGGACATTTTATCAGCAGGACAATCAGCACTACTATCAACATAATCGTTGTAGTACGGCTGCCTGTCCAAAGGATTCCCGCCATGAGAATCAATGGATAACTGCAGGTCTTCCATCGCTTTTTCTCCCTTCCTTTTTCCTCCGGCTCCACATATTCCTCCCATAAAAAAATCAAAAGCCCGATCAGCAGATAGAGTGCCATAGTATTGGAATACTGAAAAAATCCTGCCAGACGGTTTCCCTCAAACACAAATGCTTTCCACTCCGGCACAAGATACAACAGACCACAGCAAGCTGCCATGACAACACCTACGGATGGCACAATGGAAAGTGCCCGCTTCCTGTCCCGGTCAGGAACCTGCATCATGAGAAGAATCCAAACGCCGGCAGCCAGCAGCATCCCGCACCCGTAAGCCGCCTCACCACCGGAAATCCCGAGAAAAATCGTCAGCACCGCACAGAGAAAAATGATCAGTACAGCGATGAGAGACCGATTTCGGTAAATCTGCAGTGACCCGTACATTCCACGAATCAGAAGAATCCCCAGAAGCACCACTGCCGCTGCGGCAAACATCTGCCAGTGTCTGCACAGACCCAGAAAAAAAGGACAGATCCCCATGATGTACACGAGAAAATCTCCTGTAGAGGTATCAACTGCTGTATTTTTTGCTGTCTTTTTTGTCATCTTCTTTGCCATAATCGCTCACTTTTTATGATTCTCAACAATGTGATATTTATCCTGCTATAAAAGAGAGCCTGCTCTCGCAGACTCTCCTGAAAATATCCATACTTTGCCGCGCAAACCAGAATGTTACCGTATTCTTTATGCTTCCTTTTTCCTTGTCAGAACTGCTCCGCACACTGCGGCAGCTCCTGCAAGAAGAACAATCAGTCCAAGGTTGCTGTCCCCGGTCTTCGGCGCGGTCGCCTGAGTCTGGACGGTGCTGGTTCCGGTTGCTGTACCATTTGCCGTACTGCCATTCTGGGTTCCGGTTCCTACTCCGTTATCCCCGGATCCGATTCCGCCCTGTCCACCGGTTCCGGCAGGAGGCACAGGCGTCAATGTCTGCGCAGGTGCATAGGTCGTTTCCAGATATGTGATTTCCGGTGTGTGATTTGTGCTCTCCACCCACTCTGCTGTCTCCCACAATACAGTTAACAGTACCGGAGAATAGGATTCAAACTCAAAAGTCACATTTCCGTTTTCATCAATCACAGCAAAATCATCCATGGTCTCCCACTCTTCTGTGACGGTATTGTAATGGGATACGGCAACCAAATTTCCAACACAATCAGAAACATCAAAATATCTTCCCTCATTTCCAAGATGTACCGTAACCTGACCGCTCTCTACTCCCTGCACATCAAAAGCGAAATAAAAACCCGGAAAAAACAGTCTGGTCGTATAAGTATGCACCTGTCCGTCAATCGGCGATGTATAACTAGATGTATATGTATATTCCGCCAGACGATCATACTCTCCATCCACTCTCTCTAAGATAAGATCCTGCATGGCTGAATCGGTAATCTTCTCCAGATATCCGCCCCCTGCGGCAATCGTCACATTATCATACACGATCTGCGCAAAAGTCGGCTCCGGACTTCCGTTTGGATCCACCGTCTCGTCAGCGGCAAAAACTGTCATGCTCATCCCCAGACACAGCACTGCCGCCATGATCAGCGCAAAAAATTTTCTTTTCATACTCATTTTTCTCCTTTTCCCTCAATTTTCTGATTCTTTGGCAAATATACAAATATTCATGTCCATTATATCAATACTCATGATTTTTGTAAATCCTATTCTGCTTTTTCTTTATACGTTTGTATGTCAAAAACGGATCCCTCTGAAAACTTTCCTCCATTTGCATTCTGTTTTCCCGCCGCCCGTATACATAGAAATATTTTCGTCAACCATATCAATACTGTCGTATTTTGCATCTAATCCGTTTTAACGTAAACTTCAAAATGACAATAAGAAATATACTGGAAAGAGAGTGACTATCATGTTAGGCGAACAAATCAGAAAATTACGACTGGCAAGAAATATCAGCCAGGTTCAGTTGGCACAGAAATTAGATGTTTCCAAGCAATCCGTAAGCAACTGGGAAAACAACAATATCCTTCCGTCCGTGGAAGTTCTCGTAAAAATCGCGAAGTTTTTCGGTTGCTCCACGGACTTCCTGCTGGAGTTGGACAGACAGTATTCCTGTATCGACACGACCAATCTTACCCTGGAACAGGCTGCTCACATTCAGCAGCTGGTGCTTGATTTTGAGCTGTTGAATCATGCCCTCTGCTCGGATGAGGCAGAGTAAATTTTACCCTTTTCTCAACCACATTTTTTAGCATAAACACCTTGCCATACGGTTTTAAAAACTATATACTATAGGATAAGAAAGGCTTAAGGTGGTTATATGCATTCTGAATCCAGACAACTCTTAAATGAACTGCTGAAAACATATTCCCGGCTGGATTATGTGAAACCCGAAGATATCCCGGATATTGATCTGTACGTAGATCAGGTTACCACCTTTATCGACTCCCACCTGGAGTCGGTAAAGCGCAGCCCGGAGGACAAGCTGCTGACCAAGACCATGATCAATAACTACACGAAAAATCACGTTCTCCCCTCTCCGGACAAGAAAAAATACTCCAGAGATCATCTTTTGATGCTGATCTATATCTACTATTTTAAGAGTTTTCTCAGCATAAAAGATATTCAGACACTGCTGAAACCCATTACCGAGAAGTATTTTGGGAAAGATACGGACACTTCTTTTTTTGATATTTACAAAGAACTGGTAACGATGGGACAGGCAGAGTCCCGAAATCTCTTTAAGGACATCCTGTCAAAGTACAGCGCCAGCCAGAAAACCTTCGCCGACGCTCCCGAGGAGGACAGGGAAGCTCTGCAGAGCTTCGCGTTTATCTGTCTCCTCAGTTTTGACGTGTATGTGAAAAAACTTCTGATCGAAAAGTTCATTGATCTGACGGTCTGACGTAGAAAACAATTCTGGTAAGATATTCCTTTTCATTTCCTGAAGTAAGATAATCGTTAATACAGAACTCATAGGCATCGGAGATAATTTCCAGAGATTGTCTCCGACAGCTTTCCTGCAGCTTGCGGTAGGACGCGCCGATGGAGGCATAATCCCCCTCATGGCAGATACTGGCGCAGAGCCCCGCCGGAATCCTCTCAATATTTTCTGTGCGATCCGACGGCTCCGTAACCACAAAAGCTCTGGAGGCTTCGGTAAACCTTCCCTTTTGGATGCGCTGCAGCGGAACCACCACCCCGCACTGGAAATAGATCGGCACGCTCTCCCGGGAAGCCTGGGCAAAGCACTCCTTGGTAGCGATGCTGATCTCCCGCATGGAGCAGGGCTCCTCCACATCCCGGTACAGAAGGAACTGCTCCTGGACACGCTCAACCGTTACCTCCTCCCCATGCCCGGTATACTCCTTCGCCTGCTCTATCTGCTCGCATCTGTGGGCCACACGGCTTCGAATCATATTCAGTTCCTGTATCTTTGCGTCGATAACCGAAAGTTGATGCCGGAAAGCCGCGAGACTCTTGTCCACGTTAAAATGGTGCATATGCTCCTGAATCTCCTTCAGGGAAAATCCGATCTTCTTCATAATCAGAATCGTATCCAGATAGTCGATCTGACTTGCGCTGTAATAGCGGTATCCCGTCTGGGGATCCACATAGGCAGGCTGAAAAAGTCCGATTTTGTCATAGTAAATCAATGTCTGCTTGGAAATCTGTTGGAAATCCGCCAACTCTCCGATGGAAAAATAATCTTTCATAAAAATCTCCTTGACCTTATAGTTACTATATCCTTTATGATAACGTCTGACAAAGGAGTCAACCATATGAAAACAACTATCACAAAATTTTTCAAAAAAATAACCGAAGGACTGACGGTAAAGCATGTGCTTTTCATCATGGCCGGCGCGGCCATCTATTCCTTCGGCATTCACAATATTCATCAACGGGTAGATATCACAGAGGGAGGCGTCATCGGGTTGATGCTTCTGGCAGAACACTGGCTGGGCTTCTCCCCCGCTCTGATCACACCGGTACTGGACGTGGCCTGCTATCTGCTTGCCTTCCGCTACCTCGGCAAAAAATTCATTCGGACATCCATCCTGTCCACCGCCTGTGTTTCGCTCTGCTACGGCATCTGGGAGCGTTTTCCCTTCCTGCTGCCGGATCTGAGCGATCATCCTCTGGCAGCCGCCCTCCTGGGCGGAGCCTTCGTGGGCGCCGGCGTCGGCATCATTGTCCGGCAGGGCGGCTCCAGCGGTGGAGACGATGCTCTGGCCCTTGCCATCTCCCGCATCTCCCACTGCCGTCTGTCCAAAGCCTACCTGTTCACAGACATTACCGTGCTTCTGCTGTCCTTAAGCTACATTCCGCTGCAGCGCATCGCCTTCTCGCTGATAACAGTCACGGTTTCGTCTCTTCTGATTGACCGGATCGCTGATTTTCATTCGACATCCGATCCAGCACCATCACATAACCGTCGGTCCCGTAATTCAGACACCGGTTTACCCGACTGATGGTAGCAGTGGAAGCGCCAGTGGTCTGGGCAATATCCTGATAGGTGCGATCCTCACGGAGCATCCCTGCCACCTCAAAGCGCTGTCCCAGAGATTCCAGTTCATTAACCGTACAAAGATCCTCAAAAAACCGGTAGGCTTCCTCCCTGTTTTGAAGGCTGAGGATACCGTCTAGCAACCGGTCTGTCCGCTCATTGTGAATATTTCTGCTCATCCTGTCCACCCCTTTTCCTGTTTGCGTCTTCTCTTCAGACACCGAAACGGTTCTTCCCTGTCGTCTACAGAATTGTCACGCCTCTGCTTTTGGCGTACTCCACCGTATCCTCCGGCCAGATGGAAACCTGCACCTCTCCGATGTGCGCTTTCCGCAGGAAGAACATGCAGATCCGGGACTGTCCGATACCGCCGCCGATGGTGTAGGGAAGCTGTTTCTCGATGATGGCCTTCTGGAAGGGAAGCTGCGCCCTTTCCGGACATCCGGCGATCTCAAGCTGTTTTATCAGTGCCTCCTCGTCCACACGGATACCCATGGAAGACAGTTCCAACGCTGTGTCCAGCACAGGATAGTAGACGATGATATCTCCGTTTAAGGACCAGTCATCGTAATCCGGCGCTCTCCCGTCATGGGGTTCTCCGGAGGCCAGCGCGCCGCCGATCTGCATCAGGAATACCGCGCCCTTCTCCTTCGCAATCTTGTACTCCCTCTCCCGCGGAGAAAGATCCGGGAAGCGGTCCTCCAGTTCCTGGGAAGTCACAAAGGTAATCTCCTCCGGCAGGATGCAGTGAATATACTCATAGGAATTTGACATCCGCTTTTCGGTGACACGCAGCGCCTCATAGACAGCCTTTACCGTATCTTTCAAAGTCTCCTCGGTGCGCTGCTCCTTCGTGATAATCTTCTCCCAGTCCCACTGATCCACATAAATGGAATGGAGATTGTCGGTCTCCTCATCCCTGCGGATCGCATTCATATCCGTATAGAGGCCCTCTCCCGGCGCGAAACCGTATCTGCCGAGGGCCATACGTTTCCATTTTGCCAGGGAGTGAACGATCTCCACGGTGCGCTCGCCCTGTTCCTTGATTCCGAAGCTGACCGGCCGCTCCACGCCGTTTAAGTTATCGTTGAGGCCGGACTCCGGCGCCACAAACAGCGGCGCCGTCACTCTGCGGAGATTCAGCTCCGTAGCCAGCTCTCTCTGAAAGAAATCCTTTACCTTCTTGATGGCGATCTGGGTCTCCTTGAGATCCAGCGCCGGTGTATAGTCATCGGGGATAAAAATCTTTCCCATCCTTACCTACTTCCTTTCTGTCGTTTTCATCCGCTCCATGCCGCGGCAGCCG
>JABLTR010105127.1_pt1 | contig 12638 bp, 14 predicted proteins | sample 7160071 | NCBI WGS metagenome assembly JABLTR01 (sample SAMN14651230, study PRJNA627086) | human gut metagenome | isolation source: feces | host: Homo sapiens
CGGGCGCTGGGGCGCTTCATTTCCGGGTTGTCCATTCTTTGTTCAATAAATTTCAGGAGGGAATTTTATGGACAAAGTAAGTGGAAAATTGACGGTATATTTTGAAGAACCATTTTGGGTAGGTGTATTTGAACGTATTGAAGATGGCAAACTATCTGTGGCGAAGGTAACATTTGGTGCAGAACCAAAAGATTACGAAGTGCAGGAATATATTCAAAAATACTATTTCAGTTTGAAATTCAGTCCGGCTGTTGAAACTATTGTAAAAGATATAAAAAGAAATCCGAAACGGATGCAGCGAGAGGCAAGAAAGCAGACAATAGAAATAGGCATCGGCACAAAATCGCAACAGGCATTGAAATTACAACAGGAGCAGAACAAACAGGAGCGTAAAGAGAGAAGCCGCAAGAAGAAAGAGGCAGAAGAACAGCGAATGTTTGAGTTGAAACAGCAAAAGAAAAGAGAAAAGCATAAGGGGCATTAAAGTCCCTTGAGCTTTTGCTCAAATTCAAGTTTGTAGAATTAAGAAAATCGGAAGTTGGGGGATACACATGAAAATAGTAATCGTAAACGGAAGTGCGAGAAAAGGAAACACATTAACAGCGATCCAGGCATTTGCTGAAGGCGTTGCAGAAGAAAATGAAATTGAAATCATCGCACCAGAGAAGCTGAACATTGCTCCATGCAAAGGTTGCGGAGTCTGTCAATGCAGCAAGGGCTGTGTCGATCAGGACGATACGAATCCGACAATAGATAAAATCGTTGCAGCGGATGTGATTGTCTTTGCCACACCTGTTTATTGGTGGGGTATGTCAGCACAGCTGAAGCTCATTATTGATAAATGTTATTGCAAAGGACTCCATCTAAAAAACAAGAAGGTCGGTGTCATTGTTGTCGGAGCTGCTAGGGTCGGCAGCATCCAATATGAGCTGATCAATAAGCAGTTTCAGTGCATGGCAGATTATTTGTTTTGGGATATGTTGTTTATAAAATCATACTCCGCAAGTGACAGAGCGGATTTGAGTAATAACACAGATGCTATTGCTGAATTGAAAGAACTGGGCAGTAATCTGTGTTGAATAACAGTATTGAATTCCACATGGCAATTATTGAACTTTCTAAAACGGTTAAGAAAGGATGATTAAATGGATTATTTTGCTGTAATTGATACTGAGACAAACTGGAACAATGAAGTAATGTCCATAGGCGTTGTGATAGCGGAGAAGGATACATTCAAAAAAGTCGATGATCTATATTTTATATTTGATCCAGAGTATAAGATTGGCGGTATGTTTTCTATGGTACTTCCGGTAAAAGGACGAACACCTAAAGATCTTTTATTTACACGTAAGATAGCTATGGAAAAATTTAAAGAAGCTTTTGAAAAATATGGCGTAAAAGATTTATTTGCTTATAATGGCGCTTTTGATAAGAATTTGCTGAACGAATTAGCGTCCTATAGATGGTTTGACATTATGAAAATTGCTGCATATAGGCAGTATAACGATAAGATTCCTGCCAGTATAGAATGCTGTAAAACAGGAAAAATGAAGCGTAATTATGGCGTGGAACCTATGATGCAGTTGCTGTCTGGTAATTGTAGATATACGGAAGTACATAACGCTTTATATGACGCAGCTGATGAACTTGAGATTATGCGGTTACTTGGAAAAACATTTGAAGAGTATATCGTTGCGAAAATTTGATTGATGTTAAAATCTGGTATTTCAAAGATTCTCACATCAACAGTGGGTAACACTGAAATTTCAGGAAAGGAGATTGCGTATGATGACAGCAAATCCGATTTTACTTCAGAAAAAATATGCTCGTGTCATTGAGTGCTTTGCCAAACAGCAGGGACTATCATTGGATGAGGCATTGGGTTTATTTTACCATTCTGAAGTCTATCAGTTAATGCGGGACGGTGTATCAGATATGCACTGCATGAGCGACGCATATTTGGTGGATGAACTGGAACAGGAATATAATCAGAATATGGAATAATGTCTTGCTAATAAATTTTCCCTTTGAGTAGAGGTGGTCAACAACCTAAATTTACTCAAAGGGATTTTTTTATAAAGGCGAGACAACTAACCGAACTATAATAATTTTTGTGAAAAATAGTTGCATAAAAAATATAACGATGGCATACTAATATCAGGAGGAAAAAAAGACCAAGATTTGGAGGAATGAGACATGATTGTAGAGGTGAGAGCGAAAAACTGCTATGCATTTGAGTATGCCATTACATTTTCAATGAAGGCAGATATGCGAAATAAGAAATTTGGAGCAAATGTTCATAAAGAGAGCAATTTTAATGTACTGAAAACAGTAGGAATATACGGTCCAAATAATGCTGGAAAAACTTGCTTGATTAAGTGTATTAAGATAATTAAAAATGTACTTTTAAATAAGAAAAATGGTGTGATGCCTAATATATTTGCGGACAGTCCTATCTGTGAGTTAGGCGTTACATTTTTATCATCTGGAAGGAAATTTTCTTATGATTTTAAGTATGATGCAGAAAAAGAAGAATATATATATGAATTCTTTTCTGAGATACTGAAAGATCAATATGGCAACGAAAAGGAAGTTTGTTGGCTGAAAAAGGACTCGGTTAGTGAAGTATATGAATGCCTTGACGAGACTGTACAGGCTATGATCCCAGTTATATCAAAAAATAATTTGCTGTGCTATTTGATCGATACAAGTAAGTTTGAGTATATGAACGAGATGAAGAAAATTCTGGTCGGGTTTGCAGAGAAAATTGATATAATCAATATGAATAATATACCTATGAGGCATACGATTGAACTTATGAAGAATAAGGATCAATTACAGCAGAAGGTTGTCGATTTTATCAAAAATGCAGACTTGTATATGGATAACTTCGAGTATGTGGACATTGATAAGATACAGCTCAAAAAAGGGGAAGGTGACGAAAAGCCAGACGAAAAGGTACTAGATATTCCAGAAAATATTATGGATCAGATTCGCCTTGTTTCAACGTATAAAGGAGTCCATGTGCCAAGTATGATGTTTGATTCCACAGGAACAAAAAAAATTGCTGCTATTGCTAGTTATGTGATCGAAGCACTTGAACAAGGCAGAATTCTCGTTGTGGATGAGCTAGATAGCAGTATTCATTTCAAACTGACCAGGGCAATTGTGGCGATGTTTAACAATGAACTGAATACAGGCGCGCAGATGATATTTACCGTCCATGATATCAATCTCATGGATTGCAAGAGAATGTTTCGAAAGGAACAGATTTGGTTTGTTCATAAAGATGAAGAAGGCGTATATGTGTACTCACTTGCCGATTTCACGGCACAGCAGGGTGTGAGAGATACGACAGACGTTATGGAAAAATATAGGAGGGGAGCCCTTGGCGCATTGCCAGATCCAGAACTAATCAATTCGTTGTTGAGCATCAAAGGTGAAGTGAAGGGGGATAGTGATGATACCGAATAAAGTCAGTGGATTAAAAAAATTAATCTCATTTTGTTAACTTGAAATGAAATACATGTTATTATATTTATGAAAAGGAATAATTACAAGAAAACAGGGAGGAACTTTTATGACATTACAAGAAGTTGTCGCAAGATTTAACACGACACCATTTTTGTTTGCAGGTTCTGGTATTACCAGAAGATATTATGGTTTACCTGATTGGGTTGGTCTGCTAACACATTTTGCGAATAAAGTAAAGAACGATCCATTTGCATATAGGTATTATGAAAATAAGGCTGGTGAAGCACATGACACAACAGAAAAACTTCCATTGGTTGCAAGTTACATCGAAAAAGATTTCAATGATGCTTGGTTTAATAATGACGAAGGAATTCGTTCTGGTGCCGAAGCAGTACGTAATGCAGTTGCCTCGGGTGTGTCACCTTTTAAAGCAGAAATTAGTGAATATATTGCTTCACTTTCTACAGTGAATCTTGCTTATGAGGAGGAAGTTGAAAAACTTAAAAATATTGCTAAGAATAATTTATCGGGTGTTATTACAACCAATTATGATTGTTTCTTTGAAACTAATTTTGATGGATATAAAACATTTGTAGGACAAGATGAATTAGTGTTCTCACAGTTACAGGGAATAGCAGAAATTTATAAAATTCATGGTTCTGTAAAAATACCGGAATCTATTGTTATTAATAGATCAGACTATCAAGGATTTCATGACAAGGGAAAGTATTTGGCTGCTAAGTTAATGACGATTTTTATGGAATATCCTATTATTTTCATAGGCTACTCTATATCTGATTCAGATATTCAGGCAATTCTTAGTGATGTTGTTGAATGTTTGCCAATGGATAAAATAGAGATGCTGCAGAAGCGATTTATTTTTGTCGAATATAAGCAAGATTTTACAGGTAGTGAGATAGCTGCTCATTCAATGCTTATAAATGGAAAGCTGTTGGAGATGACTAAAATTACACTTTCTGATTTTAGTTTGTTGTATGATGCTTTGGCAGTAAAAAAAGCTGCATTACCAGTTAAAATATTACGCAGGTTCAAAGACGAACTTTATACATTTGCATTGACACAGCAGCCTGGACCAACTATGCAGGTTGCTTCATTGGAAGATGGTCGCATTGATGAAAATATGCTTGCATTGACGATTGGATTAGCATCAACTGGTGTATATGGATTAGCAAGAGCTGTAAATTCAGAGCAGTGGTATCGGAATATTATTTTGCAGGATTCGTTATATTCATGTGAACAGCTATTGGAATATGGATACCCAGAACTCGCAAAACAAAACTCATGGAAATTACCTGTGTGGTATTATATTTCAAAATCCACTGTTAGAAGCGAATTAGCAGAAGAAAAAGCACCACGTTTGTATAGTAAAATTGTTACAGAATCAATTCTTAAGAAAAATCAGTCTGCAATTGGAGATCGAACTGTGTGGCAAATTTGGACAGACGAAAAGGATAATTTTTTAAAGGCTATTCGCTTATTAAGTTGCTTTCCAGAAGAAAAAATAGATATTGAGCAATACCAAAATATTTTGGAAACTATATTTAAAGAAAATAATAGTATTTTAAGTTCTCTAAGTAGTCCAGATCGTAGTAATCTCAATAGGATGATTAGAATATATGATTTCCTAAAATATGGACAAAAAAAGACCCCGTGATTCAAGCACCTGCAAGCAGACACCATCACGGAGGCTCGGACGATTGGGGGATACAGGCAACATAGCATCTGTAAACAGACACCATCAAGATGCGCTATAAACCTATGTTCATTATATGAGAGCAAGTAAGATAAGTCAATGACCAATTTTAATAAAATATTGAAATTATTGGTTATAAATTTAGTGTCATGAAAATGCTGGATACAGTTGGATTGAAGATCCAGTAACCCAAAAACTTGCCGGCTTTGAAACAAGGGATCAAGACTCAACTTGGCCGCTTAAGCCGCGGCAGACCAAAGGCTTGAGGCGCAGATCCCTGTTGAAAAGCCTCGTAATCTACTAGGTAGCATTTTCGTAATCTGCTTACTGGGTTACATATACCCTACCGGGAAAAAATAACACAAGAGGAGAAAAACAACTACGCATGGACACCGATAAAGTAGTACAAGATTTGAACCGGCGTTTTGCAGCACCACTGCCGGAATTTTATAAGCGTCGTATCATCTTCTGGTACGATGAAGATAAAGAATTTGAGGAAATAATAGACGAGGTGGTTTTGGAAAATGCAAAGGTAATTGCTCTGACTGGAAACAATGCGTTTTCTGTGAAGAAACTGCTTTCGGTAGACGACTTGACCACAAACTATTTGGTTTACAGTACTTGTAGCTATAATCGCCCGGATGACAACTGGCTTCTGGATGTGGAGCTTTATAGTGAAGAGTTTAGGGCAGACCTGATTTCCATCTGGATGGATGAGATGGGACTTCCATCAAATCCGGCCATGCGAAAGCAGGTCAAGAATTACCGTGCTTATTTCAATGCGAAAGATCGGAGTTTGAAATAAGCACACAAAGCAAAGTTCCAGCAACACCCGATCAATTGAATATAACTGTCATGGCGGCAATCTGTGGATTAAAAAAAACACAGCTGAGCCAAATTTTACGCAGTGTATTCCGTGCCGGACTGGATTTAAAGAATAATATTATTTATCAAGATTTTGTAAAATATCATGCAGACGGTACATTTTGGGAGAAAGTTCGACAGGGTTGCGGATTTGCAGAGGAAGAACCAGATCTTGGACGGCTGGCAATCCATTTGCTGATGACTGCTTCTACCCGTACCATGCGCAGGAGTATCTTGCAGGACTGGATAGCTTAATTTTTATACCGCACCAGGCATATTGCTACGATTTTATTTCTGAATGGTTTCACAGTGAAGACAAACAGTAATTGTATGATGTAGCACGTTATGTTGAGGATGAAGCCCGTCTGCATCAGCGATTTGAAAAGCTGACTGTGGATGATTTGGTGGGAACGGAATGCTTCCCATGTATCAACGAAGTGATTCTGACAAAGTTGATGACGGAGATCAGCGATCATATCATTGATGTGGATACCATTACGAATACCGTTGAAAAACGGAGAACTTGTGTATGGTATGAGCCATTTGAAAATTTTTATGACGGTATTTTGCAAGTGGCGAATCTGCAGAGTTTCTTTAAGGAACATTCTGCCGGATTCCATACCGCAGAAGCAAAAGGCATCTGGAAAGAATATACGGAAAGCTACTATCAGATGGATACTTATTACCGTTTGTTCCACATGAGCTTCCAAAAGAGTCTGGAGACTTCCAATATTATGTTGGATGATCTGTTCAAACACGTTGTTGATAAGGTGGAAGGACTTTATACCCATTGGTTCTTAGGCGAGTTATGGAATAGTGTAAAAACATACATAGAGGATACGTATGAAGGATGAGTGAAGAACTAACGCGGATGAGAAGATAATCTTAAGCAGTTAGTAACATGAAAAATTTTTTCTGTGCTCACAGTGATTTATGAGTTTGTGAATAACTAGAGAGAGTTCAGCTGTACAGGTACGACGAGTACGCATAGCTGAATGATTTGTAGTACAGCGGTAAGACTATAAATAAAAATGAAAAATATGTTTTTAAAAAGGAAATGCAAAAACATGAAAATAAAAAGTATGAAGACAATACGAGTAGTAGCAGCCGTCATTCGCCAGAATGGAAAGATATTTGCCACGCAGCGCGGTTACGGTGAATGGAAAGATGGATGGGAATTCCCTGGTGGAAAGATAGAAATCGGGGAAACACCCGAGGCAGCATTAAAAAGAGAAATACAGGAAGAACTCGATACTGAGATATCGGTGAAGGAACGCATTGATACGATTGAATACGATTATCCGAATTTCCATTTGTCAATGGATTGCTTTTGGTGTGAAATCGTAAGCGGCAAACTTGAGTTAAAAGAGCACGAAGCGGCAAGGTGGCTGACGAAGGAAGCTCTTGATAGTGTGGATTGGCTTCCAGCGGATCAGGCATTAATAGAGAAAATCAGGTTGATGCTTTGATAAAAGTCTGTATAGTAGCTGTTTCATAATAGCTATAATAGCAAATAATGAGAGAGGACATATAGTAGTATATATGGAAAGAGAAAAAAATAGATGTCGCGCGTGGTATGAGGGTGATCCGATATTGGAGGAATATCACGACAATGAGTGGTGCAAAGTAAATCATGATGACAATTTTCAGTTTGAGATGCTTTGTCTTGAAGGAGCAAGTGTAGGTTTATCGTGGAAAACAATTTTGCATAAGAGAGCAAATTATCGTGCTGCATTCCATGATTTTCAAATCGATGCATGCAGTGAAATGACAGATGAGGAACTTGAGAATCTTATGCTGGATTCAGGAATCATACGCAATCGCAGTAAGATATTCAGTGTGCGCAAGAATGCACAGGCAGTAAAAAAAATTCAAGCTCAATACGGATCATTTGACGCATACTTGTGGCATTTTACTGAGAATAATGTCATAGATGGTCATTGGAAGACGGTAGAGCAGATACCGACAGTTTCAGATGTGTCTCGTAAGATGGCTCTTGACATGAAGAAAAAAGGAATTGCTTTTGTAGGCCCTGTGATTACCTATTCATTCTTACAATCCATAGGGATGGTAAATGATCATCTGAAAGATTGCAAATATAGAGATCATTGATAGAACATGAAAATTGATCAAGACTAAAATAAAAGCGTAAAACACGTTGATATTTTCATTACTGAGACTACAATTGAGAAACTATGTTTTGAGCAAGTAGAGGGAAAAACTTTTATTCATTTGAAGTTTAAAAATGAAGAAGAAATTGTTTTAAATACTGCAGTGGATCTTGAACAATATTTGTCCTCTGGTACAATTAAGGGTATTATTACATTTTCAATGGTAAAAGAAGTACTTCAATCAGGTGGATATCTTCTGGTGGATGAGATTGAAAATCATTTCAATAAAGAAATAGTGACGACTTTGGTTCGTTTCTTTATGGACAGCCGCTTTAACAAAAATGGGGGGATCTTGATTTTTACAACACATTATCCAGAGCTGTTAGATGAGTATGACCGAAATGACGGAATATACATTGTAAGGAATTGTAGTGGAATTACGGTAGAAAATTTAAGTTATATTTTGACTCGTAATGATATTAAAAGAAGTTATGCTTATCAAAGTGGTTTCCTTGAGGGAACGACGCCTACGTATGAGGCATATATACGTTTGAAAGAAAGCTTGATATGATTTTTAGATAAATAGAGAAAAAATAATTAAAAAAACGGGAGAATTGTCATGAGTACCATGAGCAACAAAATTACCGGTAAGGAATATCCGTTATCCAAAATATTCAGTGCCGATTTCGAGTATCATATTCCAGGATATCAGCGTCCGTATGCTTGGACGGAAGAAGAAACTGGAATCTTATTTGATGATCTTTATGAATTTTTTCAAACAGAGGCTGTAGATAATTATTTTCTTGGAAGTATTGTGCTGATCAAGGATGAAAATAAGCCATATGCGGATGTGATTGATGGTCAGCAGAGATTAACGACATTGTCCATTTTGTTTTCTGTTATGGCAAACTCGTTTCATACGGAGGCCTATCGAAATAATTGCAAAAAGTACTTGCAGGAAGAAGGAAATATATTAGAGGGGATTGCGGCCCAGCCACGAATCTTTTTACGTGATTGGGATCAGGATTTCTTTTCAAAATATATTCAGGATATTCAGCTTGATGCGCTTGTGCAAATTGATCCGGTAACTTTGGATACTGAGGCGAAAAGGCATATCCAGAAAAACTGTACCGTTTTGCGTGAGAAGTTTAGCGAAGTATTTAATGATGAAAATGATCTTTTAAAGTTTACTCAGTTTATTCTGACAAGATGCTTTTTGGTAGTGGTATCGACGCCAAATCAGGAATCTGCTTTTCGTGTATTTTCTGTTATGAATAGTCGAGGCCTTGATTTGCTACCTACCGATATTATTAAATCCATGACAATTGGTAAGTTGCCAAAGGACGAGGAACAGAAATACACGGAAAAATGGGAGGAACTTGAGAATCTGACAGGACGCGATGGTTTTAATGAAGTATTTACGCATACACGTACTATTTTTGCGAAGGAACGTCCAAAGAAGAATTTACTTGACGAATTTAAGGAATACGTTATAAAGCAAACATCGCCAAAGTCTTTGGTTGATGAGTATTTGATTCCATATACAGAGGCTTATGTATGCCTGAAGAATTGTGATTTTTCTTCAACACAAAATGCAGAAGAAATCAATGAGCTTCTTCTATGGCTGAATAAGACAAACAATCATGACTGGATGCCGCCTGCTATAAAATTTTTAACGGATCATAAAAATGATTCTGTTTACATACTGTGGTTTATTCGTAAACTTGAGCGATTGGCTTCTTATCTTTTGGTGACAGCGAAGGATGTTAATCAGCGTATGGAACGCTATAAATGGATTTTGGTTGAGATGGAGAGTAGACCAGATAACAATTTAACAGCACCTTTGGAAAATATCGAATTGACAGATTGGGAAAAACAGCAGTTTATTGACGCATTGAATGGAGAAATCTATTCGATGACAGCTAAGCGAAGAAACTATATCATACAAAGATTAGATTCGTTTCTGAGTGATGGCGGTGCCACTTATAACACAAAGTTATTTACGATCGAGCATGTTTTGCCTCAGCATCCGAGTGCAGATAGTGAATGGATGAAGTTATGGCCGGATACGCAAACGCAACGATTTTGGCTGAATAAGATTGCCAATCTGGTACCGTTAACAAGGCAGCGCAATTCGGCAGCACAGAATTATGATTTTAATACGAAAAAAATCAAATACTTCCAGTCTAAGAATGGAACTAGCTCATATACACTTACAACACAAGTGATTAATATTGCGGCGTGGACGCCTGAGGTTGTAGAAGCTCGTCAAAAAGATCTGGAAGAGATCTTCATCAGTAAATGGGATCTGAAAATTTCCAAAGAAAATTCTTCGGAGAATCCAATATATAAATTAGCAGGACGTGGTGGAAATGCATCGGGATATTCACTAGATGGAGACAATTTTGTTGTAATGAAAGGCAGTCATATTGCACCAGATATCACAGATGGATTACAAACTGGGTATTTGATTTTGAGAAATCAGTTGATTGCAGATGGAATGATTGTAGATGGAACATTTAAAGAGGACTATACGTTTACGAGTGTATCTGCGGCAGCAGTGGTAATCCTTGGACGTTCAGCCAATGGACGCACAGAATGGACGAAATTAGATGGACGTACATTTGCACAGGTAGGACATTGAATGCCGAAACCGTACAAAAAAATTCAAACATACTGCGAAAGCAGAGAAAAGAAAGAGGAGAAGAAATATGGGAAGAATATTTTATCTGGATGCTGTGAATGGAAATGATGAAAACAGTGGAATTACACCGGATGCAGCGCTGAAAAGTCTTGAAGCTGCGAATCAGATTTTATTTGGGGCTGGAGATAAGTTGCTTTTAAAATGTGGTTGTGAGTGGAAAGGAATGCTTTGCCCACACGGGGATGGAGATCGTTTTCAATTTGCACAGATTGGAACATATGGGTATGGAGAAGCACCGTTAATTGATGGAAATGGCGCATATGCAGCGATATTACTGGATGGAGTGAGCTATTGGAAAGTAAAGGGACTTCGTATTTGTAATCATAGCAGCGAAAGATGTGTGCGTCAGGGAATTTGCATTAGTGCAAAGTCAGAGGGAATTACAGCAGGAATCGAAATTTCTGATTGCGAAATCTTTGAGGTAGATGGTGAAAATCGACGGGCAATGCCAGTATACCAGAGCATGTATTGGAATGGGGCTGTGTATGTTACCTTTCCAGGTCGTACATCAGCTCAAGATCATCTTCATGACATTATTATCAGCAATAACTACATTCACGATGTCAGAACAAGTGGTATACGTGTAAATCAGCAGGAAGATTTTATAAATGATATTCATCATACACATGTAGTTGTGCGTGGAAATAGGATTGAACGAACTGGATCAGATGGAATTATTGTGGCAAATTGTATTTCTCCATTGATTGACAGTAATGTATGTTTTGATGCAGGAGCACTCGGTACACTTGAAGATACGCAGTTGATTGCCGGTATCTGGGTTTGTGCGACACGGGATGCGCTGATTCAGCGAAATGAAGTGGCACGAACTAGAATGTTTGAAAATGATGGAACAGCGTTTGATACAGACTGGGGAACTGCAGGCACGACAGTTTTTCAGTATAACTATTCGCATGACAATGAAGGGGGATTTTGGCTGGACTGCATGAAGCTGAATCACAATAGAGACTGTGAAAAGACTATTTTGCGCTACAATATCAGTATGAGAGATGGAAGAGGCATTGCCGTATATGATCAGGGCATTTTAACGGAATGGTATGGAAATTTATTTTTCCATGAAAAGCCAATCCAGATTTGTTGTTTTGATGAAGGTGAAAATTTCCATTTTGACCATAATGTTTTCTGCATTCCACAAGAGACGGACTGGCAGAAAGCATGTTATGAAGAAAATATTGTAAATGACAGCCAGTGGTTGGAATTAATACAATATGAAACACAGAATCCTAACTGGAGAGATCACGTGACGGAGAAACTTTGCAAATTTGTTGGCGTAACGAGATGATGTCAGATGGCAAGATACTATTGATATATTAAAGGAATGGAAAAAATGAGGCGCGAGTGGAGGAGAAAGACCGCGTTGCAATTCTTGCATTGGAACTTGCGACGAAGATAATTGAGAGTTAAGAAGAAAAATACGTTTCATTATGAAATTTCTGCTATCAAATTGCGTTGACAAACTGTTTTTTAGGAATCTGGCGCGGGAATCCTCGGCCATTCAATGACCGAGATGAAAGCTCCGCTTGCTTTTATCATACCATAAATCCGCCGAAGGTGTGAAGCTTTTTGTGTTCCAAAAAGCGAAACTGTCTTCGGCAGAGAAACATAGGAAAGATTCGGGTGGCAGTCTACAGAGAAAATAATACTGTATGTATAATATATATTTTAATTGTTTGTTGACTATATGTATACTATATGATATAATATATGTGAAAAAGATAACTTAAAACATGCACGTACCTGCATGTATAACATC
>JABLTR010087730.1_pt1 | contig 12636 bp, 9 predicted proteins | sample 7160071 | NCBI WGS metagenome assembly JABLTR01 (sample SAMN14651230, study PRJNA627086) | human gut metagenome | isolation source: feces | host: Homo sapiens
AGTAAACCTCTACATTTCCAAACCGATATCCGTCATACCACATTTTTATTTCATCATAATGCTCAGAAAGTTCATAATATTCCAATATATTCTTTACATCACTGTCCGTAAATCCAAAATATTCATCAAACTGTACATCTGCCACTGACAAAACTTTCAGATTATTTAATCCTGTAAAAATACTCTCCTTTGAGATACGCATGCAGCCTGTAAGCACAGCAAACTTCAGACTGTCATTTGTTTTTAATGCATTTTCAAACAAGTTACGGATCAGCAGAGTCATTGAATTGTAATATCCTAATTCAAATGCTTTCGCCAGAGGCACATCATATTCATCAATCAATAAGATAACTTTCTGACCATGATGTTTCTCCAGAAGTTCTGACAGAATCCTCAGACTGCTGCACAGAACAGATTCCTTCATATCCGGCAGAAGCAATGATTTGAACGCATCCTTATCATATTCCGTCAAACGTTCACTGTCCAATAAATACTGGAATCTACGCGCCTCACCATTTACAATCTGTATTGCCATATCACAGGCTTTTTCATAAGTTTGCGCGCTGATACTCTTCAGGGAAATAAAAATCACAGGGAACTTTCCCATGTATTGTTCGCAAAGATAAACTTCTCTGGAAATTCTTGTTCCTTTAAAGCAGTTCTTATCACCGTTTAATTCAAAGAATGCTTTCAGCATACTCATATTCAATGTTTTACCAAATCTTCTCGGACGTGTAAACAGATTCACCTCCGCCCAATTATCCAGAAGTTCTTTGATAAGCATCGTTTTATCTACATAGTAGAAATCTTCCGCCTGAAGCTTTGCGAAATTTTCTATTCCTATTGGAAGTTTCTTTTTAATTTGTTTCAATAGACACACTTCCCTTTATATTTGATATATTAAACTCTAACTTTTATAAAGTGTAACATATTGCTATTGAATTCGTCTATCAAAATTTCTTTACATTCCATAATGTTTCTATTAATACAAAATCCAGAAGTGAATTCTTCTTATTATTTTACATACTTTACATTCCACAATGTTTCTATTATTACGATACAGAAATAGACTGTGAAGTGCTGTTTATGAGCTTTACATTCCACAATGTTTCTATTAATACGGAGAATCCGGATGTAAGTGGTGTAGACTTTCAGAACTTTATATTCCACGATATTTCTATTAATACTGTGTATCAGATAGAAAAAGGAAATACATTCGCACTTTACATTCCACGATGTTTCTATTAATACAAGAACCTTATATGAGCGAAATATGAGCAATATACTTTACATTCCACGATGTTTCTATTAATACCGGTCTTATTTCTGTACGCTTTTAGGCATTTCGCTCTTTACATTCCACGATGTTTCTATTATTACTACAGTAAGATTGAGAATGATTTCTTCTGTATACAACTTTACATTCCACGATGTTTCTATTAATACGATGTTCTCAACAGGGGTAGCGATAGCCTGTCCTCTCTTTACATTCCACGATGTTTCTATTAATACTTGGCATATCAGAAACCGTAACAAGATCATACTCCTTTACATTCCACGATGTTTCTATTAATACGGAATACGCTACCCCATCAACGATTCCTTTTACGCTTTACATTCCACGATGTTTCTATTAATACTCGTTTAACGCTGTAATTCCATAGCTTAATGTCATCTTTACATTCCACGATGTTTCTATTAATACGGAAAACAGTGCTCAGATGGCTGCTCAGGTGGCTGCTTTACATTCCACGATGTTTCTATTAATACAAGAGACAGTTAAAAATGGGCAGGGTATATCAAAACTTTACATTCCACGATGTTTCTATTAATACATCTCCGAAGGACAGAATGAAGCGTCTGGCTCCAATCTTTACATTCCACGATGTTTCTATTAATACTAGATGTAAAAGAAAACAATAAATATATTATCAGCTTTACATTCCACGATGTTTCTATTAATACCTTTTTCAACTGATTCTGCTTTCTGTTCTGCTTTTCCTTTACATTCCACGATGTTTCTATTAATACTGCTCTTTTAAGCTTTCTAATATATCCGCTTTTTTTTCTTTACATTCCACGATGTTTCTATTAATACGAGACGGAAACGACTCAGAATTCACATTAAGCGTCTTTACATTCCACGATGTTTCTATTAATACTACACATCATCTGATTTTGCCTTTGGCGGATCGGTACTTTACATTCCACGATGTTTCTATTAATACGCCATCACTCACAACGTTATTGACTGCCTCTTTAACTTTACATTCCACGATGTTTCTATTAATACTGTGTCTGGAAGTAATTACCCAGAATCACCTAATCACTTTACATTCCACGATGTTTCTATTAATACATTTAGTAAAGCATCCATCATAATATCCTGCATTGCTTTACATTCCACGATGTTTCTATTAATACGATCATAATGATTGATATGTGTTACTTCCTATTATATGCTTTACATTCCACGATGTTTCTATTAATACTAAAACCTGTTTCTTTATTACTTCTTCTGAATTTTCCTTTACATTCCACGATGTTTCTATTAATACTTACCCTTCCACCTTTCTTATTGTCACTTCTACTCTCTTTACATTCCACGATGTTTCTATTAATACAAGAAGGCACCGGAAGGTAACAAAGAACTGGAAGCGCCTTTACATTCCACGATGTTTCTATTAATACAACAGAAGGCTAAAGTATCATACAAGATTGATATACTTTACATTCCACGATGTTTCTATTAATACGCAAAAGGCAGATTGATTATCAGCATCATTAGTACTTTACATTCCACGATGTTTCTATTAATACGATGAAATAACTGGATCGTATTCTCGGCTTTTTTCTCTTTACATTCCACGATGTTTCTATTAATACTGAAACCTTTATACATCATCTGGAACTGAGCCTTCTTTACATTCCACGATGTTTCTATTAATACGGAGATGAAAAATTATGAAACCGATTATTAATCCTCTTTACATTCCACGATGTTTCTATTAATACGAAAAATTCTCTGTCGGATGTATGGATCTGATTACTTTACATTCCACGATGTTTCTATTAATACTTGACAGCACATACAGATACACATTCCCGATATCACTTTACATTCCACGATGTTTCTATTAATACAACAGGCACATACATTCTCTGTATAGATGGTCATGCTTTACATTCCACGATGTTTCTATTAATACGCCTTGGTGCGCAGCATTCGTGAGTTGGTGTTTTACTTTACATTCCACGATGTTTCTATTAATACTTTCAGCCAAAAGGGTTAATCAGATAGACAGATACAACTTTACATTCCACGATGTTTCTATTAATACGAGAATGACTTTTACGGATACAAACGCAAGGTCACTTTACATTCCACGATGTTTCTATTAATACAGATGATCGTCATAGGCTTTTGTGGTACGCTCTTCCTTTACATTCCACGATGTTTCTATTAATACATCGATGAGGCGGAAAAAGCTGGTAAAAATATTCCTTTACATTCCACGATGTTTCTATTAATACGGAAAACTGTTTACTCGGAACGCAAACCCGAAAATCTTTACATTCCACGATGTTTCTATTAATACTAGATATGATAACACTTTTAACATCTGTTATTACCATTACATTCCACGATGTTTCTATTAATACCCATGAACTTCCGCAGGCTTTGCACTCTGCATACATCTTTACATTCCACGATGTTTCTATTAATACTCGGCGCGGCGCATCCATTCAGGTTTTCCTCCTTCCTTTACATTCCACGATGTTTCTATTAATACTTATCCGGTATACTAAAAAGGTAATGTGTCCTTTAACTTTACATTCCACGATGTTTCTATTAATACCCGTCGTCTATTCATCCTTACAATACAGATATAATCTTACCACTTTCTGTCAATCTTGTCACTTCATTATTTTTATACTTATTTTTATCTTTCTAGACAGCTCTCATTTTTGAAATTTTCCTGATATCTCAAGCATTGTCGACCTCCTGAAGTTTTTACTCTATCTGACGTCGACAATCATAATATGAAACTCGTTAAATCATCCTTCCTACCCCAAAATTCTTTATCCAACCATTTTTCCTGCCGAGATTTAAAAATAATTACAGAATCTAATTCTTTATCAATATACTCTTTTAATTCTTTTTGCAGCTGTGCCAGCTGTCCTTTTGACAATTCACCTTCAAATACAGAATTTTGGATGTGCGTCAGATATTTTTTACATATTTTAAAAATTCTTGACCAGCGTCTTGCACCGTTTTCTTCCTGACTTACATCATAAACTAATACTATATACATAACTCACCACCATATTCTGAATCCCTCATATTCTTTTTCGCCAATCAGATGTTTTATCAGTTTATATGATTCCAATCTTAATAAATACTGATAAGATACCTGTCTGCCTAAGTCTTTATGCATCACTGATTGTTTCAACCTTTTTTCGAGTTCTGAGACAATCAGTTTAGACGCATCTTTTTTCAAATGTAAAAAATTTAATTCCTTCGTAAAGCTATCTTCCGTAATCTGCTTTCGATTTAACAGTGAAAAAATCAATCTGTCTCCGATCAGTGGTTTAAACACTTCTGCAATGTCCAAGCTCAAAGAAAATCGTCTTACCCCAGGCTCATGTAAATAACTGATTGTCGGATTTAACTGCGTATGATAAATTTCACTAAGCACTTTTGTATAAATCAATGTATTCACAAATGAAATCAACGAATTAATCATATTATCTGGTGGATGCATAACTCTTTTTTCAAATTTTATTTCCTGATTTACGATTACATTCCACGCTGCATAATACCTTCTTCGGATATTTCCTTCAACCCCCATTAATTCTTCTATTGTTTTTGTTTTTCCAATCTGCTTCCGCAATGAATCCACATCTCTAAGATATTCTGCTACATCCTTTCCTCTTCCATTATAATATCTCAAATTCCTGTAAATATTATCTGCCGCAGCTTCTATAAATTTTTTTGCAAGTATCATTCTTTTCTCATAGTCCGTATAGTTTTCCACCTGTTTTACCAATAGCTGTCCTGCCAACAGGCTTTCTCTCGGATAATAACTTCCAGTATAAAAATTATAGTAATTAAAGAAATGAACTGGTATCCCATACTGAGAAATGTAATTGATAAATGCTGTATTAAAAGACATTTCTGACATCACATAAATATCTGATATTCGCTCTATTGGAATATCTCGCTTTTCACCTTCATAGGTTGTAAATTGCAATGTATTATCTTTACGTTTCAAATCCCCATTATTATAAACATAAAAGCTTTGCTTCATAACCTTCTCCTAATTATAAATTGAATGTTTATATAAAACACAAATCATAATAAGCACATTTTTTGCATAATTTAGAGTTTACAATCATCGGTGGCGTATCCATGCACTCTATCTCTGTAATTTCACCAATAATCTTCTCCAACGTTTTTATATCATTTTCTGATAGCTCAACTATCACCGACTTTTTTAACAGCGGATAGTCAACCTTTCCTTTAATCCCTTTGACTCCACGTTTCCATAAATAATATAGATAGTACTTAACCTGCCATATTCCAGCGTCCTCTACCACTTTGCTTTTCTTCACTTCATGCAATTCTTTATGTTCACTTATAAAATCAATGTTAATAATGTTATCAATATTTATATGCTTCTCATTTTTACTGTAACTGCTTTCATCAAGTATTTTTCCTAATATGACATCCTCATTTTCTGCTTCCATTCGGATTTCATGACAAAAATACCAGAGTTTTCGTTTGCATACAAAATAATAATAAATCATCACTCCTGTTATCCGATTTTCCATATCCACGCTCCATATTTACACAAATATTCCATCCAATTCTAATTGTTCATCAAACAATATTCCACGTCCTTTCCCGCTTTCAATGTCAAATTCATAATTATACTGTGCTCTGTGAATATCTGTAATTTTTCTGTTTTCGCTTAACCCAATTGTAGTTCTGTCCACTTCTGCCGGAAATTTTTGATAGAGATTTAAACTTAATGTAAGATTTTCCAATTTTGATTTTATCAGGCTTCTGGCTTCCCTGCTCATATTAGGTTTCTTCAAAAACTCTACTCCGTATTCGAATAAATTCTGGTTTTCAACATAAACATTTTCCGGAACAATAGTTACACTTCTGATATCCCGAACTTCAGCCTCATCAGCAGAATACTCCGTTGGATGAATTTCAGAGAATAATTTTAAATCTTTTTGAATGTTTTCAAAGTATATGGTTTCTTTCACACCATCTACACTATAAACCTCATTCATGTATGCAGTTTTTTTATCTTCAGAAAATAATATGTGTTCGTATTTGCTCAGTAATTCCAAAGACCTGTCATATAATTTGTCTTCATAAACACTCCGTCTTTTTCCTTCACTGACTCCATTTCTATTATCAAATACAACAATGTTCGCTTCATTCGGACAATAACGACCTTTACGATTACATCTTCCCATTCTCTGTAAAAGACTATCTGCCGTACACATTTCTGTATACAAAATATCAAAATCTATATCTAAACTAGCCTCAACTATTTGAGTTGTAATCCATATTCCAGATTCACCTGACTCCGAAAATCCCATAATTTTCCTTTCCAGAAATGCTCTGTCTCTTCTAATATATTTTGAATGTAAAAGCCATACATTTTCTCCCTCTAATTTCTTATAAAGCTTCTGAGCTTTAGAAACAGTATTACAGATAACTAACACTTTTCTATTTTTTCCTCGCAGCCTGATTTCATCTAAATTCATTTCCGAATGTCTGATTTCAACTTTATGTCTTGGATATTTCTCCACCTGATATTCTTTTCCGGTGAAATCTTTAAATATGTATTGTTTTCCCTCAACCAAACCATATTGTTCCATAAAATATTTAAGTACAGGTGGAAAAGTTGCTGTAATAATTGCAAATTTGCCACCCATTTCCTGTATCATTTTTAATCCATAAATAATAGTTGCAATTACACGTGGTTCATATGCCTGAATCTCATCCAGAACCAACTTTGAATATTTCAATGTAGCTGCAAATATCTCTGTTCCTAATGCTCTGTATACAAATCTAAACAGTTGGTCAACTGTACAGACAGTCAATGGTTGTGACAACATTTTTGACCTTTCATATTTCTCTCCAATATCTTCATTACCATTATACTCTCTTAAATACACCGCCATAGCATCAGAATGTAACAATGCAACGTCTTTATATTCATAATTTTCCTTTATACGTAAATATATCGCATTAGAAGATACCTTCAACGGTAATGTATAAAAACTTTTTTCACCATTCATCCATAATAGCGATGCTTCTGTTTTTCCAGATCCTGTAGGTGCTATAACAATCAGATTTTTATCTCTATTCATCTTCATAAATTTTTGCGCCGGCCTTAATTCTTTTCCGTTTAGGAATTTTTCTATATTCTTTACCAATTTTTTTTCATGAAGATCAATGACGCTTTCTGCATTTTCATATCCTGCACTGACTGTATAATCAAATTTATTAAGCAAGCCTTTTATCAATAAATATTCTTTCCAGGCATTTGAATCTGGTATATATTTTCCAGTATATACATTGTTACGAAACAGTAAATCATCTAAATTACTGCAATTTAATTTTCTGATTTTTCTATTCAGATATTCTTCAATCTGTTTCATATAATACTTTTCAGCATATTTTCTAATTGCCGGACTGTTATAATGATCCTCCCTGTCATGATGATAATAAACCGCTGTAATAAATGGTCCAAAATCTTTATCCGAAAACAATTCCGACAAATCATCAAATTCATCTAAAGAAATAGTAACAGCACTTAAAAAGCCATGTGGAATCTGCTGAGTTTTTCTTACATCTATATAAAATTTTTCAGCTAATTTCGGACATATCATTGCCTGAAAAACAAGATTAACCTTTCCCAGATCATGAATCCTGCATGCCTCAACCACCAGTTTTTTTTCTTTTTCAGTAAAATATTCCCCATATTCTAAAAAAAACATCTCAGCACACGTTACTATGTCCTTATGATGTTCTTTCAATGTTTTCTGCTTTTCTTCAGTTTTTTCGGCTATATCGGTAATACTACTATTCAATATCTCAATATCTGTTTCGGTAAGATTCTCTTTCAAACATTCCTCAATATTCTTCATATTTTTCTTTATTTCATTGATCCGCTCCGAAGTGAATTGTACTTTTTTTGACTTTGCATAGTACTCCATACATATAATCCTTTCTGAAGCAAGACAGCCTCCATAGCTGCCTTGCTCTATATATTTATACAACAGGTTATTAACAGAAAACTATAGCAGCATCCTCTTCAATATTATCTACATACGCACCTTTTCTTAACGTCATTCCCTGCGGACAATAATATGCTTTGATTCTTCCATTTTTCTTTTTCCATCGCCGTAATCCCTGCTTTGTAATTTCATATTCTTTTGTAAGATTATAAATAGTCATTCTTGGATTTTTGATTTTTATCTTTTCTTCATCCTTTTCCCATTCATTTTCTACCGGAATATACATATCTCTTTTCAAATCCACTTCATTTTCCGGATGAATTCTTACAATATCAACTCGTTCTATGTCCAGAAGATCTTCATATCGTCCCAGTGCCAAATATTGTGGAGGATTTTTTAATGATTGATATACCGTATCAAAGTCTTCTTCATCTGGAACAATATGAATAACCATACGATTTTCGCATATAAGTTCTACATTTGCAATTCCACGAAAAATACCATATTTTTCATCATCTTCAATGCAAATCTGATGCCTTCCTTCCTCAAATTTAGCTCCCGATGAAAAAGAATATCGCGTATATAATTCTGACACTGTACCACAATTTGTTCCTTGAATGCAAAGCTTCATTGGATGAAATTCCGTATAACCACATGCAGCATGAATCATTCCCAGTACAGTGGAATAAGGAGGTAATGGAAATGTTTCTTTAATAATAAAACTGCTGGGTTTTCTATAATTGACCAGATTTTGAAAACACTGTAATCTAATTGCTTTCTCCATAATATAGATTCACTTCCTCTTTCAAATGCTTAAATACTGTTCCAACAGATTCTGCTTTTAACTCTTCTCTGACAATCTTTTCGTTATCAAAAATACCTGACGTAATTCCGGTAAAAGTATATCCGGCAAGTTCATTATCTTTAATCAATTCCTGTAACGTTTCTACATTTATTTTATTATCATCAACCTTTACCCTGTTTTCAAAAAACGGATTTTTTCTGCTATATCTTCCTCCAATAACAAATAACGGACTCAAATTTTCACGTCTTCCTTTGATATCTCTATATAGATATTGCATAGTATCCAACAGGATCTTCACACGTTCTGCCTTTTCTTCTTTATCAATATCAATCTCTCCATCGATACCTACTCTGTCCAAATCAATTGACATAGTATATGCGTAATAAGAACGATGAACCTCACTTTGCGCAATTCCATTTTCCAGATTTCCTCTTACAGCCAGTCCCATATTAGTAAGAAATTCCAGATTTCCCTGAAATGGTTCCAAAGCAATAGCATTGCTAAGTCTGGCAACTGCAGATCTCGTAGCAGCACCTCCCTTTTGCTCATCACCTTTCGCTGTTGTTTTCATGTATCCAAACAAATCAATTTCGGGGTAATCTTTAATAGTTGCAGATGGTGCAAACTGTACAACTCCGCTTTTTCCATCCACCGGAGTTGTATCCCAATTAGACTGCTGCACAATATTATATCTCATAGCCTGTCTGGAAATATAAGAATACTGCTCATGATTTCCCCTCGTCATTTTTTTGAGAGAAGAAATGTTTCCAATCCCTTCCCCATAATTTGCACTTTCTGCCAGAAAAATCATCGTAATAGTTAAGCCTTCTCTTTTCATAATCATTTTTCCTCCTTTTTCTCATAGCATCCTTCCAATCCCATTACAAATGCATATCCATATCTTGTAAATTTTTCCGAATTTCCCAGCATTTGTACAAGACCTGTTGGAATTAATAACTCCTGACCATTTTCGTTTTTACGTGATCCGTACGCACTATACAGTCGCAATACAATATCCATAAATTTCTCTACATTTCTTACAGACAGAGCATTCAACAACTGATATTCCATTCCCCGCAGGCATTCGCCGGAAGACTCACCCTTAGCAGACATGATTGCTCTTCTTAAATCTGCTCCACTTTTTTTCATACTTGTGTACATAGCAATCTCCTTTCTCTTCTCTTCTTCTGTATAATATACAATTTCTGACCGCAGCTGAATTTCATATATACAGTTAACATAAAAATTTAATGAGCCTGTTTCAACAGCCGCTTTCAATACCTTATCCAGCAATTGATATTGATTACGATATTGCAGCAGATTAATAACCACTATTTCATGTATATTGACAAATTCATTCTTAATTTTTATATAAGGATATTTTCCCAACAATTGCAATGCATTTGAAGTACCAGGCATACTTATAATGTCCAGCATACTTTTATGAACAATACCAAGCAGATACCTGTCTTCTGCCCTTATTCCACGCAAAATCACCTGAATATTAGAAATCTCTTTCGTTTTTTCTTTCAGCAATATATTAATTGTTCGGGCAAACCACTGCGAATATTTTTCATCCTCCTTTTTTTCTCCCTCTATACTGTCAGTTCCGTTTTTCGAATTAACATCCAATAATGCATGAATATCATTATTAATATTCATAAAGACAAATTTATTTACAAACAGCCGAAATCCCAACGGACTCAGAGCATAAACAAACGTACATCCCGGACAAAGAAATGCATCTACTTTGCAATCCCAGAAAGCAGAACGTTTTCTTGTAAAATCATCCCCCACTTCATTCATAAATGCAATTGAATTCTTCTCTTTAGGTCCTATCGTTGCTCCACAGTCAATGCATAAATCTTTTGCTTTTACATGATCTGTCTTCAGATATTTCCTAAACGGCTCGGAAAAATCTTTTTCAAATAATTCCCGCATATCTTTTTTTGCATTTGCCCGCAGTAAAAAACACTTTCCGCTCCAAAAACGATTAATATATGTATATATCACACTTTTCATAATAAATGTTTCCCTGCACTTTGGTTGCTGAAGAAATTTTTCCAAATCAATTAATCGTTTTTCCAAATCTGTCACGTCTAACTTGTCATTGAGTTTATCCTTTTTTAGAATTTGGTATACTTCCTGCATTTCAATATCATGTTTTATATTTTCAAATCCAGCCTGATAACTATTAGAAAGCAGTTTGTCATTAATAAATTTCAGATCTTCCTTTTCTTCCTTTCCTGGATTCCATTTTCCAATCTGAATTTTATCTATACACTTACTAATTCTGTCAAGGACTCCCTGATAAACTGTAAATGGTCCAAAATACTGTACACAGGCTTTAAAGTACATGTCTGTCCAGTCAGCATTCAATGCGAAATCCATATCAATCCATAATCCTTGTCCGTCTTGCGTAATGCCAAAGTCTGAATCTTCTTTTGCATCTGCTGCTTCTAACATATATCTGAAACCTACGATTCCTGCATTCTTCAGGAAATCCCCCAATGTAATTACATATTTATCCAAGAAATCACCGCCTCCTACTAAAATATGATTTCAAATTTCCCGTGTCCAGCAGAACGTCTAGTTCCAATTCCAGCTGCATACAATATTTCCAACAGTCTGAGATTTCCTGTTATTTTATAGATACCAATATTTCCATCTACAAATTGCCCCATAGTTCTTGTAACTACCTTTTTTCCTTTTAAAGGTACAATAGAAAAATCACTTGTATCGCACTCTATGTTTATCCTCTGTAAAAAGATTTTCAGATTCTCCTTTACAATATCCGAAAATTCCGGCTCATCAAAGGTATAATAAACATCAGTATTATCATCACTATTATGTTTTCTCGCTATTAATGAACTCTGCATTTTTACAATCAATTCCGTTTCTTTAATTGTCTGAAGTTTCCTTGTTTTCACCGACAGCAGTTTCATGGAATTTCTGTTCATATGGAATATTTTATGCTTCATAAGACTAAATGCATTAAAAAATATCAGTAATTCTCCCATATCAATATCAGAAAAAGTTAACATAAATTTATTTGCTCCAAGTTTAATTGTGTCTGAAGTAAATTGGGCATGAGGCAAATAGCATGTCCAGCAATAAGTCTTTATCACAGACTCCCGCTTGTTGTATAACCTGTCAAATAAATCCGGCGAAAAATTTTCAATTGCTGCTTTCATAAAGCTTAATATCACTTTATCATAATCTATTGGCAATTCCGCATTTTCCAATTCAAATTCCAGTTTAAGTTCTGTCATCTCAGTTCCTCCTCTCTTCGTCCTTTCTTTTTTTATTGTATCACTATACTTTTATATTTTCAATACTATTTCAATGGATTTTTTTTTATATTTTGACTTTATCAAATTTTTACATTATAATATCAATACACCATTTTGGAATGTAAATTTGAAATAGTACTGAAACAGTATTTAATAATAGTACCATATTGGAGCAAAAATAGAGATTGCCAGCTATTTAATAACCACTGACAATCTCTATTTTTTATTTTATCAATCAGATCACTCTGAAATCTCAACAATTATTCATAT
>JABLTR010080792.1_pt1 | contig 12635 bp, 11 predicted proteins | sample 7160071 | NCBI WGS metagenome assembly JABLTR01 (sample SAMN14651230, study PRJNA627086) | human gut metagenome | isolation source: feces | host: Homo sapiens
CTCCGCCCAGGCAGCCTGGGCCTCCGGCACAGCCTGAGCCGCCTGCTTCAGGCTGTTATCCAGCCCCCGCAGCTGGGCCACCTGATCCCGGGCCCGCTCCAGCGCCTGCTTGTCGGGCAGCCCCCCCTCGGGGAGCTGGGCTTGCAGTCGCTCCAACTGCTCCGACGCCCGCTTCAGCTCTCCCTCGGCCCTGGTATAGGCCTCGGCCTGGGCGCTGTCCTGCTTGGCGTGGTAGAGGTCGATCTGGTGCTTCAGCTTGGCCCGCACCTCTTCATACTTGTCGATCTCGGTCTTGCTGTCCCGGATCTGGCCGGTCACATCCCGCACCGCCTCCAGTGCCAGGCCCAGCTCGCTGCGCCGGGCCTCCAGCGTGGGGATGGCGCCCTTGGAGCGGTACTGGCGCTTGCGCTGCCACTCCGCCAGGGTGTCCCCCACCTGACTGGCGGACACGTCCTCCTCCCCGGAGGAGACCAGGGCGGACAGCCGCTTCTCCAGCTCCGGGGTCTGGGACACCGGCAGGGACGCCTGCCCCAGAAACGCGGAGCGCTCGAACACACTGCGGCTGACGCCGATGAGCACGTCCCCCAGGTTGTCCGCGGTCAGGCCGGGCACCGGGCTGCCCGAGTCGGCATAGACCGCCTCAAACGCCCCCATGGGGGTCTGTCCCTTGGTGTAACGGCGGATCAGGATATCCCTGCCCTGCCAGGAGCAGAGCAGCTCCCCCTCCATGGCCTCGCCGCTCCAGGGCTGGTAGCGGGTTTTGTCCGCCAGAAAGCCCCGTTTGTCCCGCTCCCGGGTGTTCAGGCCGTAGAGCATCACCCGCAGGAAGGCGCACCAAGTGGATTTGCCCCCCTCGTTGGGCATGGTCAAAATATTCAGCCCCTCCTCCAGCTCCAGGGTCTGGTGATCCAGGCAGCCGAAGGTGGCGGTCATGCGTTTGATCTTCATCGGGGCTCCTCCCTCCCCTCCAGAGCGCACAGGCCGAACCGGGCCGCCCGCTCCAGCAGAGGCAGCTCCTCCGGGGAGGCCTGCTCCATCCGGGTCTTGATATTGCGCAGAAACAGGCCGGTCAGATTATCCTCCTCCAGCCGGTCCCACAGCCCGGTCTCCAGCCGGGTGGCGTCCAGCAGCTGGACATCGAAGCACTTGCCCGCCAGCAGGGCATACAGGGCCCCCTGGTTCAGCGTCTCCTCCTTCCGCTCCCCCACCAGGCGGAAGCGGCAGATGTCCTCCCGGATGTCGGCGGGCAGGGCCTCCCGCAGGGCCGCGGCAGGGGCTTTGCCCGTCACGTCCACGGTGATCTCCCGGTAGCGCCGCTTGCACAGGGGCACAAATTCCAGCTTGGCCTCCCCGGGGGATACCTCCCCCACCAATACCCCCTTGTCGCCGGTCTCATCAAATCCCCGGCCCTCCGGGCAGCCGCAGTAGGCCCAGGCAGTCTGCCCCGCCTGCCGCACCTCGGTGCACCGGTGGATGTGACCCAGCGCGGCATAGTCCACTCCGGCGGCGGCCAGCTGCTCCGTTGTCATCGGGCCGTAGCGGCTTCTGCTCTTGCTCTGACCGGCGGTCAGATCGCCGTGGAGCACCATCAGCCGCACCAGCCCCTCGTCATAGTCCGCCTTGAAGTGCTCCAGCGGGGAGGTATCCCGGTACTTTGAGGTGAAGGCGGTGCCGTAGACCACCGCCCCCAGCTTGGGCAGCTCGACCCGTTCAAAATACTCCGAGTGAAAGATGTGGACATTGTCCGGCCAGCGCACGGTGGCATAGGGGGAGAAGTCGGAATAGGGATCGTGATTGCCCGGGGCGATGAAAATTTCCGCCTTCATGCGGCCAAAGGTGTCGGAGAGCATCCGGGTGGTCTCATAGTAGATCCCGTCCCCGTCGAACAGGTCCCCGGCGATCAGCACCACATCCACCTGGCGCTCTTCCGCCAGGGCGGCCAGCCGCTCCAGCAGCTCCCGCTGCTCCTCCCGGCGCTGCCTGGCCTTCTCCGGCGGCAGGGCGCGGAAGGGGGAATCCAGATGCAGGTCGCCGGTATGTAATACGCGAATCATAGTCTGTACTCACTCCTGAAGGTCCACCCGCTCTACCCGGGTGCACCGCTTGGTTTTGGTATCAATGGCAAACAGGGCGGCCTCCAGCTTGCACCTGCCCGGCGCCGCCTCATAGCGCCGGGGCAGGCCGCCCAGAAACAGGTTGATGGACTGCTCAGGCCGGATGCCCAGGATGGACTCCGCCGGGCCGGTCATCCCCAGGTCGGTGATATGGCCGGTGCCCCGGGGCAGCACCTTTGGGTCGGCGGTGGGCACATGGGTGTGGGTGCCCCACAGGGCGCTGACCCGGCCGTCCAGATACCAGCCCAGGGCCAGCTTCTCGCTGGTGGCCTCGGCGTGGAAGTCTACCAGCACAATGTCCGCCTCGGGCCGCTCCAGAATCCGGTCCGCCGTGGTGAAGGGGCTGTCCACGTTGGGGTTGAGTTCCACCCGGCCGATCAGGTTGAGCACCCCGATGCGCAAACCGTGGGGGCCGTCAAAGACCCCGTATCCCCGGCCGGGCAGCCGGGGGGCAAAATTGGCGGGCCGGAGCACACAGGGGGCGGCGTCCAGATAGTCGGCGATCTGCAGCTTGCTCCAGGTGTGATTGCCCAAAGTCACCACGTCCGCCCCGCTGTCCAGGATGTCCTCCGCCTGGTTGGGGAACAGCCCGATCCCGGCGGCGTTCTCGCCGTTGACCACGGTGAAGTGGATGCCCCGCTCCCGCTTGAGCCGGGGCAGGCTGCGGCGCAAAAAGTCCAGTCCGGCCTGGGAGACCACATCCCCCACGGCCAGTACGTTCAATTCCACAGTGAATGCCTCCAAATTGACATAATAGTACGGATATAGTATAAGCGAAAATCCAGAAAATCGCAACGGGAAATGGGCGCCCCGGCATGCTCCTTTCCAAAAAGTTTTTCCTTGCCCTCCCGGGCGGGATGTGCTAGCATGTCGCCATGAGACCATGCGGACGGAGAGGAGCGGTACTATGGCGGAGCTTGCCATCGCATTTTTGCAGCTGAAGCCAGGGGGCAGCCGGGAGGAAAATCTGAACAAAGGGCTGGAGGCCTGCCGCCGGGCCCGGGAGATGGGGGCGGATCTGGCACTGTTCCCGGAGATGTGGAGCAACGGCTACCACGTCCCGGAGCACCCCACCCCCCAGTGGAAAGAGGAGGCGGTTTCCGGGGACGGCCCCTTTGTGGAGGCCTTTGGCCGGCTGGCCGGGGAACTGGGCATGGCCATCGGCATCACCTTTTTGGAGGCCTGGGGAGAACAGCCCCGCAACACCCTGGTGCTGTTCGACCGCTTCGGGGCGCGGCGGCTCACCTATGCCAAAGTACACACCTGCGACTTTGGCGCCGAGCGCAACCTGACCCCCGGCGACGACTTTTTCGTGGCCGAGCTGGACACCGCCCAGGGCCCGCTTCAGGTGGGGGCCATGATCTGCTACGACCGGGAATTCCCCGAGAGCGCCCGCATCCTGATGCTGAAGGGCGCCGAGCTGATTTTGGTGCCAAACGCCTGCCCCATGGAGCTCAACCGCCTGGCCCAGCTCCGGGGCAGGGCCTATGAAAATATGCTGGCCATCGCCACCTGCAACTATCCCCGTCCAGTCCCCGACTGCAACGGGCATTCCTCCCTGTTTGACGGGGTGGCCTATCTGCCCGACGGGTCGGACAGCCGGGATACCTGCGTGTTGGAAGCCGAAGCGGAAGAGGGCATTTACCTGGCCCGGCTGGATCTGGAGCAGCTGCGCCGCTACCGGGCCAGCGAGGTCCACGGCAACGCCTACCGGCATCCGAACAAGTACGGCCTGTTGACGGATTCCCACATCCACCCCCCCTTCCTCCGGGAGGATTACCGCCCGTAACCCGGCCTCCGTCGGCCGCGGCGAAGCAAAGCGCCATCTGAACCTGGGTTCAGATGGCGCTTTATGGTTTTGCTTTTGCCCAAGCTCAGGCGCAGAAGCGGTGGTTTCCGATGACCGTAATCAGTGGGCGGCTCCAGATCCAGGCGCTGGTGGCGGTTGCAGGATTGAAATAGTAGATGGCGCCGCCGGTGGGGTCCGCCCCATTCAGGGCGTCCCGGGCCGCCTGATAGGCCGAGTCCGCCACGGGTTCGTCAATCTGGCCGTCCACCATGCAGGTGAAGGCCCCCTGCTCATAGACCACGCCGGAGATGGTGTTGGGGAACGAGGGGTGCTCCACCCGGTTCAGGATGACGGCGCCCACCGCCACCTGTCCGGTGTAGGGTTCGCCCCGGGCCTCGGCGGAAATCACCCGGGCCAGCAGGTTGAAGTCGCTGTCGCTGATGGAGGTGGCGGAGGACATGCCCAGGGCCCGCTGTGTCGCGCTGCCCACAATGCCGTCCGCCGTCAGGCCGTTCTTGCTCTGAAAGTAACGCACCGCCTCGGTGGTCTGGCTGCCGAACACGCCGTCCACGCTGCCGTTATAGTACCCCCAGTTTTTCAGCTTGGTCTGGATCGTGGTCACAGCGCTGCCCCGGTCCCCCTGGCGGTAAGTGGCGGCGCTGGCGGGGATAATGATCATGGTAAGCACCATTGCGGCGGTCAGTGCCAGGAGCAGAAACCGGCGCACAGGATTCGAATGTCTCATTTTCATGTTCCGACCTTTCGCCTTTTGAGCCTAGTTTAGACACCGAATCCATAAAATATACATGCCGGGCGTCCGGCCTGGAACGGCGTCTGCCGGGCACAGGCCCGGCCCGATCCGGAGCGGGCCTGCACACTGCAGGTCCGGCGGAACTCGCTCCGGCCTATTCTGTCCGCCGCGCCGTGGTCCTATGTATCCAAATTCTTTCGCTCAGCCGGCCCGAGCCCGGCCGACAGTTGAGGACAGCCCGGCCGGCGGCGCTTTCGTCCTCCCGCCGCTGTACGCCGTCCAATCCGGCTGCAGCCCGCGCCCATCCCCGACGGCGCCAGCGCGGCCCTTTTTCCCGCAGGCGCACAGATCAAATACAGCGCCGGTCACCCATCGCAGCGCGTCCCAACGGACGCTGGCAATCGGTGACCGGCGGTAAAAATCATTGGAATGCGCCCCGCGGCTGCGCGTCTGTCTCAGGGAGGACCAGACGCCGCTCCCCTTCACGCCTGGGACTTCCGCCCTTTCTCCTGCTTGAACAGGAGCAGGTAAAAGCGGATATAGAGGATCAGCGAGATGATCATAGACAGCCCGCACAGGCAGATCAACAGCTGCGCCGCCCAGGACGGGATGTCGGGCAGCAAAATCAGAATGGCGGAGACGGTATAAAGGATGACGGTGTTGACCTTCCCGTACCATTTTGCGCTGTTGACCACATCCATATACTTGATGGCCATATAGCCCATGAGCGCCATGATAAGCTCCTTGCACGCGAAGAGCAGAATCATCCCCCAGATCAGGGGATACCGCACCGCCAGGCAGAAGAGCACCGCCGCCTGGGTCAGTTTGTCGGCGCAGGGATCCAGGATCTTGCCCAGGTCGGACACCATGTTGAACTTCCGGGCAATGATGCCGTCCAGATTATCGGACAGGCCGGAGACCGCCAGCGCCACAATGGTCCAACGGTAATCCTGCCGGACACAGTACAGCCAGACAATCACCGGGATCAGCAGCAGCCGGAAGAGGCTGAGCAGATTCGGGATGGTCAGTATATTCTCTTTTTTGAATAAGCCGTGCATGCGTCGGTATCCTCCTTATTCCTATCGCCGGAACATCCGCCCCTCCCCGCCCTTTCAGCCGCAACGACATACAGCCGGGCGCGCTTTCCAAAACAGGGCGGAGCCCTCCGTTTCCGCCGGACCTGCCGCCGTCGGGCACAGGCGGCCAAATCTGAACTTGCGTCTAAATTCTTGCGCAGATATAAAAGACATGATATACTGCCCAACAGGCAAATGCAAGCGACGCATTCCCGCTTTGGTGCAGATTTGGACAAAAAGGTGAAAAAGTACAGAATCAGGGGGACGCTATGAAATATGACCTTTCCAAAAAACAGACCCAGGGGACCAGGCGCACACTGAGGGCATTTTCCAATGCCCTGGTGGCGCTGCTGGAACAGAAGCCCTTCGAGAGCATACAGGTCAATGAGCTCTGTCAGGCCTGCATGATTCCGAAATCCACCTTTTACAATTACTTTGACGACAAGTACGACCTGCTGAACTATCTCTTTCAGCGCTGGGAGGAGCAGATCTATCCCGAGGTATCCCAAATCGGGGCCCCGTCCCGGCGCGCCCAGGAAGTCCTGCGCCGGCTGCTGGACACTGTGGAGCAGCATCAGGACGTGTTGAACCACATCAGGATCCACAACCCGGCCCACGGACAGTTCTGCAACAAGCTGTATCTCCATTTTATGGACTGCTGCTACCGGGCGCTCATCCACAGCGCCCTTGTCCAACCCCATGACATACCGGTGGAGCTGGTGGCCAAGCGAAACGCGTTCGCGATCATAGCTGTGTTTGAGTGGGCCTTCATCGAAAAACACGAGTCCACCAAAGAGGAGCTGATCAGTTATATCATGAAACTGCTCCAGTGATGCCGGCGCCGGGGCGCTGTCCCTCGGGCACAGGCCAGGGGCTGGAAGCGCGAGGGCGTCCCAAGGCCTCCCTCGGGATACGGCAGCCCCCTCTGCGCCCCGGCCCCGGAGCGGTCAGCGGATAAAGTTGGTGGCCACCCGCTCCTCCTGGGGCGGCAGCTGGATGCCGTTGGCCCGGCCCAGATCGATGCATTTGAGCAGCCAGGCCATGTTGCGCCCCAGGGTGCGCATGATTTGAAGCCCCTCCAGGTCCTGGCGGACCTCCTCCGGGGTGTTGCCGTGGACCTGATTCCAGTATTGGGAGGAGACCACCGGCATGCTGTTGATGGTGAAATACTTGTTCAGCCGGTCAAAGGCGGTGGCCGCACCGCCCCGGCGGCAGCTCACCACGGCGGCGCCCAGTTTGCCCCGGAAGCGCCCGCCTCCGGCATAGAAGAGCCGGTCCAAAAATGCGGTGAGCTGGCCGCTGGGGCCGGCGTAGTAGACCGGAGAGCCGATGACAAAGCCGTCCAGCTCCTCCAGCCGCTCCACCACCTGGTTGACCTGGTCATCCACAAAGCACCTGCCCGTGCTGCGGCAGCTGCCGCAGCCGATGCAGCCCGCCACCGGCTTGGCCCCGATCCACAGAAATTCGGTCTCGATTCCCTCCTGCTCCAGGATGCCGGCCACCTCTTTCAGCGCGGTGTAGGTACAGCCCTTCTGGTGGGCACTTCCATTGATCAACAAAACTTTCATAACAGTCTGCCTCCTGGATGATATCTTTCTTTCATTTAAAGCACCCCTGCCGGAAAATGTCAAGCGCAAAACAGCGGCGGCGCGGATCTGATTCAGACCCGGGCCGCCGTGTCATTTGTTCAAGCTCACACTCCGGACAGCGCCTCAAAGGTACGCCTGCGCTGTCTGACCAGATAATAGACCACACCAAAGGCGTCCGCCAACAGCCAGCCGATGGGCACCGACCACCAGATACCCACCACGCCCAGCCCGGGAACCCCGGAGAGCGTGTAGGCCAGCGCCACCCGGAGTCCCAGGGAGGCCACAGTGAGCACCACAGACATGCCCGGCCTGCCCAGCGCCCGGTACAGCCCGTAGAGCAGAAACAAAATGCCGATCAGGGCATAAAACGCCCCCTCAATCCGCAGATAGCGCACGCCCTCCGCGATCACAGCCGCCTCCGAGGCGTTGACAAAAAGGCCCATCAGCGGCTCCGCCAGCAAAAACACCCCCAGCGAAATCAGGATCCCAAAGCCTGCCGAGGTCACAAAGGCGGCGCGAATGCCCCTGCGGATGCGGTCGGTCTTCCGGGCCCCCACATTCTGGGCCACAAAGATGGAAAAGGCATTGCCGAAGTCCTGCACCGGGAGATAGGCGAAGGCGTCAATCTTCACCCCGGCGGCAAAGGCGGCCATGACGGTGGTGCCAAAGCTGTTGACCAGCCCCTGAACCGCCAAAATCCCCAGATTCATAATGGACTGCTGCAGACAGGTCAGCCCGGAATAACCGGCAATCTCCCGTATCCGGCTCAGCCGCAGCCGCACCCCGCGCTCCCGCCGCAGCAGCGCGGGAAATTTCAGCCGGGTATAGACGGCAATGCCGATGCCGGAGACGTACTGGGCAATGACCGTGGCCTCCGCCGCCCCGGCCACCCCCCGGCGCAGCCCCGCCACAAACCACAGATCCAGGGCGATGTTCAGCCCTGCGGAGACGGCCAAAAAGGCCAGCGGCACCACCGAGTTCCCCAGAGAGCGCAGCAGGGAGGCAAAAAAATTGTAGAGGAAAATGCCGATCAGCCCGGCAAAGATCACCCGCAGGTAATCCCGCATCAGCCCCACCAGCTCCGACGGCGTGCGCAGCGCCAGGATGATCCAATCCAGCCCCACAAAAATCAGCACATTCAGCACCAGGGTGACAATGCCCAACAGCACAAAGGAGGCCAGCACCCCCTCCCTCAGCCCAAAATGGTCCTTTTCGCCAAAGCGGACGGAAAAGACCGTACCGCTGCCCATGGCCAGCCCCAGCAGAATGGAGGTGAGGAAGGTCATCAGCGTGAAGGCGGAGCCCACAGCGGCCAGGGCCTCCGAGCCCAGAAAATGGCCCACAATCACCGTGTCCGCGATGTTGTAGCACTGCTGGAGCAGATTGCCCAGAATCATGGGCACAGCAAAACGCAGCATGCTTCTCACCACCGGCCCCTGGGTCAATTCATATTCCATCCGGCTCACCCATACTTTCATTTCGTAGTTTTTGACTTAACATTCGAAATGTATTATAATTTTATCCCCGTTCTCTGTCAAGAAACTCCTTGCGTTTTGCTTGACTTCCCCGGCAGAGAGATGATAAAATGCTTCAAAACCCAGAAAAACGGGAGGCGCCCTGCCATGTTCTTAGACGGTCTGGACGAGCTGGATCAAAAGATTCTCCAGCTGCTGATTCAAAACGCCCGCATGTCTTACTCCGAGATCGGGCAGCAGGTGGGCATCTCCCGGGTGGCGGTCAAGATGCGGGTACAGGCCCTGGAGAAGAAGGGCATCATCGAGGAATACACTACCGTGATCAACCCCCAGAAAATCAGCGGGGCGGTCTCCTGTTATTTTGAAATTGAGACGGCGCCGGACACGCTGGCGGAGGTGGCCGAGCTGCTCCGGCGCAACGACACCGTCACCCAGATTTACCGGGTGACGGGCAAGAGCAAGCTGCACGTCCACGCGGTGGCCGCCTCCGGCGAGGAGATGGAGCGGCTGATCTGCGGCACCATTGACCGGCTGCCCGGGGTGCAGGCATGCAGCTGCAACATGATTTTCTCCCGCATCAAAGACATCAAGGGGCTGCGGCTGTGAATCGGCCGCAGCCCCTTGCGGGCATTTGACGCTTCTCCCCTGCCCCCACCCGGGCGGCTCCGGCGCTGCCATAGGCGCGCGAAAGGGCTGCCCATTTTTTAGGAAACCATTAAATTCCCCGTTTCCCCCTCTCACGGTTTGACGAGCGGAGCAACGGCAGATATAATTATGTAAATCATCGAATGATTTGAAATCCCACGAAGGGAGTGGTATGCCATGAGACAAATACCCCAGCTGGGCAGCCGACGCCTGCTGCTCTGTTCCACCCTGCTCTTCGCCCTGACCGGGGCGGCCTCGGCGCTGCTCTATTGGGGCGCCGTATCCCTGCTGCTGCGCTGGGGGATGGGCCCGCTCTCTTACGCCGTCGGGCTGCTGGCGCCGCTCATCACCGGCGGCGGCATTGCCCTGCTGCTGGGCATCCGCTTCGCCCGGCGGTTTTCCAAACTGCAGTCGGCCTTCCAAACCATTGCGGACGGAGACCTGTCGGTGCGCCTGCCGGAGCAGGGGTGCGGCACGTTTTCCGCAACTTACGCCCAGTTCAACCGCATGGCCCAGGAACTGCAGGAGGTCCGCTCCCGAAGGGATACATACGTCAATACCCTGACCCACGAGTTCAAAACGCCCCTCACCGCCATCCGGGGCTTTGCAGAGCTGCTGCAGGAGCCGGGCTTTTCCGAATCGGAACAAAAAAAATACCTGCGGGTCATCGCCGACGAGTCCAAACAGCTGGCGGATCTGGCCAGCGACGCCCTGCTGCTGACCAAGCTGGAGTCGGACCGGCAGCTGCCGGTGGTCCAGAGCGTCTTTTGGCTGGACGAACAGGTCAGCCGCTGCCTCACCCTGCTCCAGGGCAGCGCCCAGGAGAAGGGGCAGACGCTGCGGGCGAACCTGGAACCCATAGAGTGCCGGGGCAGCGAAGAGCTGCTCTCCCACGTGTGGATCAATCTGATCAGCAACGCCGTCAAGTACACCCCCCAGGGCGGACAGATCACCGTCACCCTGGCCAAAGCGGGGGCCGAGGCGGTATGTACAGTCTCCGACACCGGAATCGGAATGACCGAGGAAGTGCGGCAGCACATCTTTGACCGCTACTATCAGGCCGACCCCTCCCACACCGGGAAGGGAATCGGCCTGGGGCTGCCCATCGTCCGGAACATCGTATCCCGGTGCGGCGGGCGGATCGAAGTGGAGAGCACCCCGGGGGCCGGCAGCACCTTCCGGGTCATTCTGCCTGACGGCCTGGAGGGGCCGGGGCAGTCCTCCCCCTCCGGTGCGCCGCGCCCCGAGGATGCGCCGGCACCCTAACCTCCACTCCCTTTCAAACGCAGTCAGGCGGACGCCCGAAAGTCCCGGGCGTCCGCCTGTTGTTTGTTTGGGTTGATCCTTTCACTGCGGCGGTCAATATTCCACTGTGCTCACCAGCCTTGTCCCGGACAGCCGCTCATAAAACAGCGGCTTGTGCATGGCCATGCGGATCAGCTCAAACAGCAGCAGGAAGAGATAGCCGCCATCCAGAAGGCCGTAGGCCGTCAGCGCCGCCAGCACGTCCAGATACCCTCCCGCCGCCAGCGCCGATATCCCCCGGTTGAGCAGGAAAGGCGCCGCCGCCATGACCAGACACAGGCTGCCATAGCGCAGCGCATACTGTCCCGGCCGCGGGACGCCCCCCTCCCGGTTCACCACCTTCAGCCGGGTCAGCCGGTGCCCCACCGTCTGTCCCCCCAACAGGATCTGGCAGAATAAAACATAGGCCAGCCAGACGGCCAGGTAGATCCACAGCCAGGAGATCCCCGGCTCCGGCAGGGGCAGCACCATCCATACAACGCACAGCAGCAGGCCCGCCAGCAGATCATAGAGCAGGGCCATCACCCGGCGCAGCGCCGAGACCCGTCTCCCCCGGGAAAAGCTCCTCTGGTCCATCTCCTCCCGGGAGGGCAGAAACCGCATCACAAAGTGGGCCAGCCGGTAACCCAGCAGGCTCCCGGCGGTGTTCACAATCAGGTCGTCCACATCAAAGGTCCGGTAGGCCCCGGGGTAGATAAAATAGAGGCCGCTGAGCTGGGTCAGCTCAAAAAACAGCGAGAGCAGAAAACTCAGCAGCAGCGTCTTTCTCCAGCCGCATCGAAAGTAATAGCGCAGGTACATCCCGAAGGGCAGCGTCATAAACAGGTTGAACAGCGTGGTCAGAAAGGCCCGGTTGTTCACCAGCGTGAGCCAGGAGCCGGGCTGGTTCCACACCACATGCGACTGCTCCGCAATGTCGCCCACAAAGGCAAAGGGGATCAGCTGCATGGCCCGGTGCCCCCGGAGGGCCGCGGCCTCCCCCGGGGAGGGCAGCGGCAGAATCACCAGGCAGTAGACGCACAGCAGATACAGCATAAAAGAGTATACGATCAGGATGCGCAGGCTGAGAATCGAACCGTATTTGTGATAGTTATATCCCACATATGGGACGGTAAAAAACAAAGCCAGGACGGGAAAGAGGACCAGCGCCTGACGGATTGCAATCAGGTAACTGTCCATCCTGTCACCTCCTATCCATCCGTTCACCAATTAGGATAGCAGGCTTTTTTGCTCAGTTTCATCAGAATTCTTTCATTTTCTGTAAAATTTCCGTGAAGGAGGAAATTTCCTGTCACAACGGTACGCCCGGCGGCATCCCACCGCCCGGCGCACAAACGCAGAAGGCCCGGGCCGCGACAAAGCGCGTCCCGGGCCTTTCCTCCCCTGGGCCATCCTCTGATGGCGCACTCACAGCCAGAAGCGATGGAAAAAGCAGCCCCGCAGGATGGAGGCGACGCCCTGCAGAATCAGGAACACCCCCACCAGAACGGTGATGGCCACCATAGCAGTCAGTGGATCCAGGAAAGAGAGGAATCCGGCCGCCGTCATCACAATGCCCAGGGCCAGAAACCAGCACCAGCCCCGCATCCCCAGCCGCCTGAGCTCCAGGGATTGGACCAGCTTGTGAATGCCGGAACACATCAGCCAAATCCCAAATATCAGGGGAATGGTCAGCGCTGTGAACCACCGGTCACACAGCATGATGAGGGAGAGCAGGATGGTGAGAATGCCGTCCACCAGGAACCAGCCGGAGGCGGCCATATACCGTCCCACAGCGGCGTAGACCAGCAGATCCACCACGCCGGAGACCAGCATGGCGATCCCCAAATACAGCGTCAAACCGGCCAGCGTGGCCGCGGGCGAGCAGAGACAGCCCACCCCCACAATCAAC
>JABLTR010057951.1_pt1 | contig 12585 bp, 10 predicted proteins | sample 7160071 | NCBI WGS metagenome assembly JABLTR01 (sample SAMN14651230, study PRJNA627086) | human gut metagenome | isolation source: feces | host: Homo sapiens
CCGCCCTTATTTCAACCCGCACTCCCCGTGTGGGAAGTGACGATACGGGGTGAAATCCCCAGTTAGGAGCAATCATATTTCAACCCGCACTCCCCGTGTGGGAAGTGACGATGGGTTCATCGCGCGTGCGAGAGTGCAGATCTATTTCAACCCGCACTCCCCGTGTGGGGAGTGACTGCAAGCTGGTTCAACGGCGAGGGTCTTTATTGATTTCAACCCGCACTCCCCGTGTGGGGAGTGACATTAGGAGGTTTAGATGCTTTCATTTGCTGATAAAATTTCAACCCGCACTCCCCGTGTGGGGAGTGACCGCAACATTTTGTGCTAGCGCTCCGTCCGCATCGACATCTAGCACATAACAATCAGAAGAATCGAAAACTGACCCAAGACAGCTTGCCCGCCCCTCCGAAATCGGTGCGAACCTTCCTCGTGACGTCTGCGAGCCTCATGTTCGCACCAGTCATTATAAAGCCAAGAACCCTTCGGCTTCGTAGCTCGGCATCGCACCAATGTGCTCCACCTTCGTTTGATATTTATTCCCTAGGTAATAGAAGCGCAAGCTGTCTTTATCGGGATCGATCAAATCAACAAGCTCGCCTTTGATTTTGACCATCGTCGCCGCATCGGCCACACATTCGAACACCGAGTTCTGAACGCGCTGTCCATAGTTCACGCAGTGCCGAGCCACTTTTCGCAAGCGTCGCCGGCCTTCAGGATCCTCCGTGTTCACGTCGTACGTAATCACCGTCAGCATGGCATGCACCTCACTTCCACATAAAGGGAGGATACCCGTCCAAATCGCCTCGCACGCAACGGGCGAGCAACAAAGCCTGAACATGGGGCACGAGTCCGCGAGGCATTTTTTCCTTCAGGAACGGATGCGTGATGGTTTCCTTCTTCCGCTCCTGCCACGCGCCGAACAGAATCCTTCTCCCCTCGTCGGTCAGGCGAACCTCGCCCGATTCCCGCTGCTCGAACGCCGAAGAATCCACTATCCGGTTGTTTACGGCCGAGAGAACGAACCGGTCGACGAACACCGGCCGCAGCTCCTCCATCAAGTCCAGAGCAAGGGAACGCCGTCCTGGCCTATCCGCATGCATGAAGCCAACAAAAGGATCGAGGCCCACACCTTCGAGTGCGGACGCACAGTCGAAGGCTAGTACCGTGTAGAACAGCGACAACAGAGCGTTCATCGCATCGGTAGGCGGTCGCCGCACCCTGCCGCTGAAGCGAAACGTCTCTTTGTCCCTCAGCACCAATTGATCGAAAACACCAAAATACTCCGCCGCCGCATCGCCCTCGATACCGCGCAAGGAATCCATCGTCTCGCAACTCGTCACGCTACGAAGGGAGGCGCCAAGCTTCGTTGAAGCCGCTTTCACCGCCTCTGCATCGATGCGCAACGCGTGATCGCGCACGGCCCGCTCGAGGACCCAGCGACCGTTGTATAGCTTGCCGATGATGAAGTTGCGCGCTACGGTCAAGCTCTTGCCCTCGTCCTCCGACCATGCGTACTGCGTTTTCCTCAGCAGCACATTGCCGCGCTGCTCGCCGTGCACGCCCGCAAGGAAGCGGCCTTTCCGACCGAAGAACGAGAGCGCCACTCCGCGTTCGGCACAGGCGCCCATGAGGCCTGGGCTGGCACCTCGATACGAGAAGCACAGAATGCCCTCAAGAGTGTGCAGCGGCACACGCCCGAGCTCCGACCCATCCTTGCGAACAACGACGTTCTCGCCGTCAAGCGTCAGGTACGCATCCTCAGTGAACACATACAGGGTATTGAGCAGATGCCTCATAGCGCCTCCTCGGCCAGCCGCTTCGCCACGAACTCCCCAACCGTAGCCCGGTTGATCGCGTGAGGCAGGCAAATATCGCACAGCGAGCACGACCTGCACGCCGCGAACGGCTTCACCTTCGGCGTGCGCCGGCGCCTGTACAGATCGTGCATCTCCTCAGCCATTGATACCACCGCTGCGCGCAACGCCCCGTCGATCGGCACGCGCTCGCGCGAGCGCGTCTCGCCGTAGAACAGGCACCCCTCGGGCACATCGGCGCCAAGCATCTCCTCCAGGCACAGCGCCTGAGCGCACAACTGCAACCTATCGGCGTCGCTCACCTTGCTGCGACCGCGCTTGTACTCCACGGGTACAGCGCGCCAAAGGCCATCCTCCCCCGCGAGAGGATGGCCGCCCGAATCCTTGCGAAACTCGATGACATCGCACTTCCCCGACAGGCCGAGCGTCCGCGAATGCACCGCCAAACCGCGAACGACGATGGTGTCTCCCCGCCGTTCGCGCAGCTCCTCGTCATGGGCCCGTCGGTGCATGAACTCGCCCTCCGCCGTTAGCACGTTGTCATCCCACGCCTGCTCGATGTGGATGAGCGCCTACTGCCGACGGCAGAACGCGAAGTGCTGGATGCCGGACAGCGCGAGGAACTCGTCCTCGTCGTACACCGTCTACACCATCCTCAGGACCGTGACCCCCTCGGGAACCACGCTCTCGTCGACCGTGATGTCCTCGTAGTCGTCGATCGAGCGCGGAGCCTCCACGCCTTTCTTCTTCTTGGTGGACACGGCATCGAACAGCTTGTACGACGGAGCGTTGCCCAGCTCGCCATCGTGCTTGAATACCACGAGCGCCCTCACCGCCATCTTGCCGCGTGCTGCCGAGTGGTCGTGCTCGAACATGTTGACGATAGCTTCCCACAGAAGCGCAAGGTCATCCTCCGAGAAGCCGGTCGACTTGCGCGCCAGGTTCGCCGAAACGTAGCCCTCACCGCGGTAGAGCGCGTAGGGCACCACGTACTTGCGGCCCATCTCGGTGCCCTTCTTCTCGGCGTCCGCCTCGGTCGTGATGGCCACACGCGTAATGGTGACCTCCTGGGGGATGATGGGATCGACGCTGCGCGCAAAGGTCAGCTGCACCGGCCCGCGCACCTGCCCGCAGTTGAGGGCGCCTTTCACGAACGTGGTCATCACCGCGCCGAACGTGCGCACGTCGTAGAATGTGCCGCACATGAAGTCGCGAATTTTCTCATCGAGGCTGGGGTCGTCCTTCTTGAGCTTCTTGATATTCTTCGCATCGACGCCGAGTGCTTCGAAGGCGCGGTTGTCGCTCGTGTTGAGCGCGACACCGTCCTTGATGTAGATGTCGAAGCCTGGTTCGTCTTCCTTCACCGTCTCCACGTAATTGCGGATCTTGCGCTTCAAGCACACGTCGGTCACGATGCCGTACCCGGTTTCCGGGTCGATGCGCGGCATGTTGCCCGCATCGGGGTCTCCGTTGGGGTTTCCGTTCTCAACATCGAAGTATACAACGAAATCGTAACGGTTCTTAATGGGGTCTCTCATGGCTATGCCTCCTGCATCCGGTCGGATTCGGTATCGCGCTTCTCGTAGCGTTTTTGGTTCTGATGGTAGTATCCCAAGATGAAATCGCCCTGCTCCTCGAGCGAGAGCCGCTTGGGGAACGCGTCAAGCTTGTCGAGCAGCTCCCCGCGCATCTTCTCGTAATGGACGGCAAGCCCCTTGCTGTCCCGTGCGAGCTTGGCAAGATGCTTGTCGCACAGACCGATCACGATCGGGAAGATCACGCTCGGCGTGGCACTGGCCGAATCGTAGTACTTGTTCTTGATGGTCGAATTCAAGCCAGGGCTTGCGGCTTCCTGGATGCTCTCGAGCACCGAGAACAGCCTCCCCAGCACATAGGGGGCGTCGGAACGCTCTTCGTTCAGTCCCACCGTGACCTCCTCCTCGTTTCGTTTGCAATTCCTTATCAGGTACGCCTTGATGATGGCCGCCCGCCCGCGCGTCACCTTGTGCGTGCGGCGCTCATCGTCGTCCTGCGAAGCCCGCACGCGCAGTATCGTCTGCTCGAACAGGGCTTCGGGGTAGCGCTGGTCTCCCAGGATGGAGCGAAGGAGGGCGCCGCCGAGCAGCGACGTGGCGGCCGGCTGCTTCGCATTCGGATTCTCGGTCTCGGCCAGCAAGCGGTACGGCACGAGGTACTTCTTCTCGTAGGGAGCGCGCACGATGTCGAGCCGCTCGTAGTGCCGGTACAGGTTGTTGAGCATGGCACCGAACGTATCGCGTTGGAAAAAGCGCACCGACAGCCGGGCGGCGTTCGGAGCAAGCCCGAGCACGTAGAAGTTCGCATGAGGATCGACCTCCGCGATCGGCAGTCCCTTGGCAAGCCTCTGCATCACCGCGTCGATGGCGCGGTCCGGGTCGCCTTTGCCGCCTTTTCTACCTTCAGCATCGCCGTCTCCGGTTTGAGGATTCAAAAAGTCGGACATGATGTCGACGCAGGCTTGGTCGTGCTTGTCGGCCCAGTACACCACCGTCGTGTCACCTACCCTCATATGATGCTTGCGATCGGAAAGCAGGTAGTTGAGCGCCGTCGAATAAGCGAACGCGGCATACTCGCTCACCGGCGCGTTGAGGCCCTGCTCTTCGTCGTGCCCGTAAGATTCGAACGCTCGCGCGTTGAAACCGACAAGCGAAGCTCCCATAGCTTGCGCGCCCACGACGCCCTTGATGGCAGGATGCAGCCGAGCAATGGGAGCGTTGTCGCCGGACACGAGGCAGGTCATGACGGCAGCGTCTTCCGAAGGCTCCCTGCACGCCTTCTCCCAAGCCGAGCAGATGGCGGGATCGTCGAGCGCGTTCTTCCCGCCAACCCGGAAGACGAGGTTACCGCCCGCGAGCAAGGCCTCACCCGCATCGGCGACGGCTGCATGCTCGAGCGCCTCTTCAGGATCCCATGTCTCGAAGAAACGCCTGATCGCCGTAGCTGCAGGAGACTCGAGCTCTCGTAAGAAGGCCAGATGGCGCTCCTTCGCCGCCTCGAAGCACTGCCGAGCACGCTCGGGCTTGCCCTTGGAGTCGATACCGAGCAGGTAGGTCGCGTTATCACACAGCAGGTTCGCCGCTACGCCAACCGTGCGTTTCACCTGTTCGGGAACCATCATCGCCCAACCGCGCTTCTCCACAGCCGGAATGACGTTGACCAGTTCGCCATCGGGCGTCAGCTCGAGCATGAACGCCACCTGGCGCGAGCACCACCCGACCCGGGCGATCTTTTCGGGACGCTCCGCGGCGAGCTGCTCGTAAAAACCAACCAACGCTTGGAGAATCATCGGAACACCTCGCTTCCCGCCACGTCGATCACGCCGCCGCGCATGACCGCACGGAAGAACATCGGCGTGATGTTCTTCGGGTCGCTGTAATCCATGTCGTACAACATGAGGCCGAGATCCTTCTCGCCGTCCGACGCATAGCAGCCCTGGGGCGATTGCGGCCCCTCCCACGCTTTGAAATGCGCCGGAAACTCGCGCGTTCCGAAATAGGGCATCGAGTAGCACTGGCCCCGTTCGAGCCTTCGTCTGATGATATCCTTGAACTTACCAGGGTTGTCCTCGGGCATCGCCTTGTCGGTGAGATCAAAGTGCGCCTCTATCACGTAACGGACGTTGATGAGGATGAGCGACGCTCTCTGCTGGATATCGTCTTTCGTATTGATATAGGGAAGCTTGCCGCCCCCGGTCACCGCCGTGCGCATGGTGCTGGCGAGCGCCTTCGATTTCACCTCGTTGCGACGCACGTTCGTGAATTGGATGGGATTGAGCACGTGGATGCGGTCGATGCTATAGCGCATGCCCGGGTGCCAGTAGATGCTTTCGAGCAGCCCTCTTGCGGCGCTGGGGGTCATCGCGTCGTACGACACGCGCTCCACCGAAAGCTCCGGACGCGTGAACAGCGCCCGATCGCCCCACACCTCAACTTGAATGCCGTAAGCCATAGGACACCTCCTTCCTCTGCTTTCTCATAGTCCTTCGCTTGCTTTCGACGTACGCGATTCTTGACGCTATATCGTTATCAAGGTGCTCATATATGCAGCATAGCAGCCGATCACGCTTTGCAAGAGACGATTACGGTACAGGTTTGGAATACTTTTCAGAGGAACAGACCCTTCCCTCCCGCATCCGATGCGTCGAGTCCCGTGTCCTCGCGATACAGGCTCGGATCGACCAGCTCGTAGGTATCCCCGTCCAACAGCCTGACGGCGCCTGCGCGCTGCAGCACTTTGAGGTCGTTGTCGTACAAGCCCACCGAATAACGCGCCACGCGGCGCATCGACCCTCGCGTGCCCGTCCCTGCGCGGAGGTCGCGAAGCTCCTGGTATATCGCAGGGTCGGGAACGATGACGGAATGGGACCCGTCCTCGATCATGCGGAAGCGGCCGGCGGCATCCTTGAAGGGGATGAGGGGGATCGGCCTGTCCTTATGGAACTCCGCTCGATCGATCTCCGTAAGGTCCCCGAGTACCCCTTCGGCATCGAGCCGGTCGGCGCGCAGCTCGTGCAGCTGATCGAAATACGATGCGATCGCCTCAAGCGAGCCGATGTCGCACGGGACACCCTCGCTTTCGGCCCCAGCGTTCTCAAGGCTGACGCCTATCCCGAGCAGTATGGACCGGGCGATCGAGCGCTTCTGGGCGGTGTCGTTCGGAACACCGTATGACGTTTTCGGATCGAACAGATACACGATGCTCTCGCAGGCAGGGCGTTTCCCTTCGCGGTTGCACCGGCCAGCACACTGCACCATGCTGTCCACGCCGGCGAGCGCGCGGTACACGACCGGAAAATCGACGTCGACGCCGGCCTCGATCAAGCTCGTGGCGATTACCCTGCAAGCCTTCCCCGCGGCCAGCCGACGACGGATTGCAGCGAGCGCCCTTTCCCGATGCGCCGGATGCATGAGCGTCGACAGATGGTAGACGCCTCCGTCGTCGCCCAGCTCCCTGCGCGCCGAATCGTACAGGGCCTTCGCCTGCTTGCGGCTGTTGACGACGCATAGCGCCTGCTTGTGCGATGCTAACCTGTCGGCGAGCGCCTCGTCTTCGATCTTTCCGACGAAGCGGTACTCCGTTCGACGCAAACGCTCGTACAGGGCTTGCGGCTCATGAGCGATCTCGCGCACCGGACATCCGTACGAGGCGAACATCTCGCCGAGTGACGGCTGGGTCGCCGTGCACAGCACCACCGTGTATCCGTAACGGTGGACCAGCTCGGCCAATGCCCGCACGCAGGGTAGCAGCTGCTTCGTCGGGAGCATCTGCGCTTCATCAAGTACGATCACACTATTCGCGATATTGTGCAGCTTGCGGCAACGCGACGTCTTGTTGGCATACAGCGATTCGAAGAGTTGGACGTTGGTCGTGACCACGATGGGCGCGTCCCAGTTCTCCGTCGCGAGGCGCAGCATTCCGCCGTCCTCGCCCGCATTGTCGAAGTCGAAGTTGCCATGATGCTCGAGCACGTTGTTCGCGCCGACCACTTCACGAAACACCTCGGCGTTCTGCTCGATGATCGACGTGAAGGGCACCGCGTAGATGACGCGCCGCATGTCGTGGCCCTCGGCGAGGGCATGGCGCAGAGCGAAACGCAGCGACGCGTACGTCTTCCCGCCGCCGGTGGGAACCGTGAGTGAGAAAACGCCCGGAGCATCCGATGCCGCTTCGGCGCATGCATCCAAAATGGCACAACGCGTTTTGTTGAGCTCGCCTCGAGGAGGGTAAAACGATTGGACCTTGCGTTCAAGACGCTCGTTTAACACCTCGAGCGGATCGGTGGCCATAAGCTCGCGCGGCGACCCCGCCATGAAGCACTCCGTGCTGAGAAAGTCGGCATCGACCAGACACGAGAACACCATGCGCGTCAGGAAGGCGAGCGAGAAGGGATCAAAGTGGGTCATGTTGTCGAAAACGACTGATTCCGCTTTGGGCAGCTCGATCTCGCGTGCATAAGCGCGATAGTTGGGAAGCTCGTGATGTTCCGCTTTGCGCAAGCGTCCTATCAGCGTCGGGCCTTCGAGTTCGGCGAGCGAGCCGCCGTCGGGCAAACCGCCGTGGTGACCGGCGACACAAAAAGAGAGCGGGAGCAATCCAGCCTGCTCGTAGAGTTCGTAGGCCCCTGCCGTGGAGTGGTCGACCTTGTGTCCCTCGCGGAGGATGCGGTTCTGGAACTCCGCAGAGTACTTTCCGATATCGTGGGCCATACCCGCCAGGTACGCCCACTTCTCAGCTCCGAACGGGCGCGCGAACTCCGCCGCCATCTCGGCCACCTCGCGCAAATGGTCGACCACTCTTTCGATGCGTCCGTCCTCGGAAACATGGGAGACGTACATGTTCAAGCCTCCTGTTCAACTTATCGAGTGGGTCAAGTCTGAAAATCGGCAATATGTCAATGCCTCATACTTGCAGCAATGCGCCAGAAATAAGCTGCTATAATGAAATCTTCGGTGAAGACGAAGGCTACCACCTCCGTCTTCACCACTTCTGATTAGCTGGTTCGGAGAAGATTCGTGAATTCTTGAATGAGGAAAACAATCTCTCTGACCAGCTTTACCAGCCTTTCCGCAAATCCTACCAGCTTTTCCATTCCGCCTCCTTTCTCGGCAGGTTCACGGCAAGTCGCAATAGCCTGTTACAAAAGATATGCGACCTTGATTCTTATCGTAACATATCAATAAATAGAATTCAATGAGTTGTTAGAAGGACACAGCCGGCTGATGCCGGCTGTATCCTTCTAACATCCTTGTACAACTCATTGTTTCAATCCACGCGTTTCACGCGACATGAACATTCTAATTCAATGAGTTGTAAAATAAATTCTTCTTGATTCTGCATGGCTCGATCCATGGAAACCAACACATATCGGCTACAATACCCCCATGCTCCTTATCGACGACATACGCGCTTACCGGGCCTTCAACGAGCAGGAGGCTGCGGACCGCGCGGTCATCCTGCGGCAGCTGGAGTGCGACCCACACGTGTTCGACCGCGACTCGCTCGCGCACATGACGTGCTCGATCTGGACGGTCGACCCCACCGCTACCAGGACGCTCATGGTGTTCCACACCACGTACGGCTCGTGGAGCTGGATCGGCGGGCACGCCGACGGCGAGCGCGACCTGGCACAAGTTGCGCTGCGCGAGCTGGAGGAGGAAACGGGTGTCATCAACGCGCGGATCGTGCCGTGCGGGCCAGGGAACATCTTTTCGCTCGAGGTGCTCACCGTGGACGGACACGATAAGCGCGGGCGGTACGTGAGCTCGCATCTGCATCTCAATGTGACGTACCTGGCCGTGGCCTCGCCGGACGAGCCGCTGCGCATCAAGCCGGACGAGAACAGCGGCGTGCGCTGGTTCGATCTCAACGACGCGCTCGATGCATCAACCGAGCCATGGATTCGCAATCGCGTCTATCGCAAGCTCCTCGACAAGCTGCGCGCCGCCAACTCCTTCTAAGCACAGCCATCGAGCGCCGATCACAACGTGACGCCGCGCGAAGGCACCCTGCCGAAGGGCGGGGCGCTTCTCGTTCGCAATCAAATCTCGCTTAGAATGTGGCGAAGCGCTCGTGGCGGGTCCGGAGCAGCTCCTCGGTCGGCGCATCGCACAGCTCGTTGAGCGATGCCATCACGTACGTTTTAACGTTGTTTGCAGCAACGTCGGGATTCTCGTGAGCAGGCGCGGGTCCCTCGGAGAGTACCGCGTCCACGATGCCCATACCGTGCGCCTCCGCAGCGCTCATTTTCATAACGGCCGCAGCTTCGGGTGCACGCGTGCGATCTTTCCACAGAATCGACGCGAAGCCCTCGGGCGACAGCACCGAGTACACTGCATGCTCCTGCATGGCCACGCGGTCGGCGAGCGCGAGCGCCAACGCGCCGCCGCTACCTCCCTCGCCCAGAAGCACACTCACCACAGGAACGCGCAGCCCGGCAAGCGCAAGGAGGTTATCGGCGATAGCGTTGCCTTGACCGCGTTCCTCGGCCTCCATACCGCAAAACGCGCCTTGCGTGTCCACGAGGCACACAACGGGTCTACCGAACTTCTCGGCCTGGCGCATAAGACGCAGGCTCTTACGGTATCCTTCGGGCTGGGGGCAACCGAAGTTACGTCGAATGCGCTCCTTCAAGTCCGCTCCCTTCTCTTGCGCGATTACCGTAACCGCCTGGCCGCCGATCCACCCGACACCGCCTACGATAGCTCCATCGTCGCCGAAGGCACGATCGCCATGCAATTCGATAAAGCCGTCCACAAGCGCATCAATATAAGCGAGTGCAGTCGGGCGGTGCACGTTGCGGGCGAGCTGCACGCTCTCCCATGCACGGTTTTCGGCCGTCACGCCTGCTACTTCTGCATGCCCGTTCGCATCGTCAAGCGACGCCCCGTTCTCAGCATCAAACTCCCCTCGCGCCAACGCTTTCTCAAGCCGCTTTCCGGATACGGAGCCCGACCGCTCGAAGCGGTCGACGATACCCGAAAGTCGCTCCTTCAACCGTCGCGCACTCCGCCCTGACGACTCTCCAGCCAGCATCGGAACGTCCATATCGCCGTATGTGACCGTATTGTACGTATCGGTGCCGTGCTCAAGGTTCTCGCGCACCGACTGATAGTCAACGAGAATCTCGCGATCACCCGACTCGAAGCGTCCGGAGGCGGTCGCAAGGTGGATGGCCAGGATGTGCGCGATCATCCCGCGCAGCTCCTCGCGTTCCACGATAGCGTCGATCAGCCCGTGCTCGAGAGCGAACTCGGCGGTTTGGAATCCTTCGGGCAGTTCCTGTCTGATGGTGTCGCGTATAACGCGCTGCCCGGCGAAGCCGATGAGAGCCCGCGGTTCAGCCAGAATCACATCGCCCTGCATGGCGAACGAAGCGGTCACGCCGCCAGTGGTTGGATCGGTAAGCACCGAGATATAAAGCAGGCCCGCCTCGGCATGCCGCTCAATCGCGCACGACACCTTCGCCATCTGCATAAGCGACACGAGCCCTTCCTGCATGCGTGCGCCGCCCGATGCTGTGAAGACCACGACCGGCAGGTGTTCCTCGACGGCTCGGTCGAAGAGCCTGCACACCTTCTCGCCCACCACCGAGCCCATCGATCCCATAAAGAACTGCGAATCCATGATGCCAATGGCAAAGCGCAGGCCTGCGATGCGACCCTCGCCCGTGCGAACCGCTTCTTCAAGTCCCGACTTCGCACGCGCTGCCTCAAGCTTTTCGAAATAACCGGGAAAGTCGAGCGGGTCGGTCTCGGCAACCGACCGATTCCACTCTACGAAGCTGTCGGCATCCAGCAGGTCGTTGATGCGCTCGGTAGACGACATGCGAAGATAGCCGCTGCACGTCGGGCATACATAATGGCCGGATGCGAGGCTCGCCTCGTCGAACTTGAGGCCGCAATGGGGGCAGGCTCGCCAAGCGCCACCGTCGAAAGGGGGTTTCTCGGTGGTGCACAGCACCCAGCCGAGTGCGGGCATATCCTGGTTCAGGGGTCGAAAGACCCGTATGCCCCGAGCCGCTGCGCGGGCAAGGAAACTGTCCACCTCGGCCAGAGGGAGCGCCTCGTCGCAGAGGAGCACAACCGAAGCGCCGCAGGTCTCAGCAGCCTCGAGGACGGCGCAGCTGTTACAGAACAGCGCCGCCGAGTAGCGCTCGCCTAAGCACACTGCCTGCTGGGCGAGTTTGAGGTGCGGTTCAAGGCGGCGGTCCTGCGTGTAGACCGCGCACGTAGAGAAGCCCGCCTCAGCGGCGGCGGGCAGCATCTTTTTTGCCGTCTTCGCGCGCGCCATCACGAGAACGACGGGATGAGCCCCGTCGTCGGCCGCTCCGCGCCCACCGGCGACGTCGGTATATTCGGACATGTCCGCAGAGTCGATCGCGTTCGGCGCAAGGGGAAGTGCAGCGGCGGCTTCTCCAGCAGCGCGTGAAAGTCGATAGGCGACGTCAGCCGCTGCAGGCGCGGGCTCAAGTTCGGGTGCGGCCTGCACTCCTCCACAGGAAAGCACTTCCCCGTCCACTGTTAGGGTGATGTAGTTCTGCTTGCGTTGCTTCATCGAATGGTCCTTGCCTCTTGCCTCGGAACGCACACGCGTCCCACGCCTACGCTTCCGCCTTCGCCAGCACGTACTTCTGCGTGGCCGACGCGCACAGCTGACCGTCGACGCTCGCCTCCACCTCGGCCACGCACAAACGCGACGAGGACTTCACGATGCGCCCCTTGAGGGTGAGCGTCTCGCCCGGCTCCACCTGGCGGCGGAACTTCGCGCCGTCGATGCCGGTGAGGAAGCCGATGGATCCCTCGGCGCCGCGCTGTACGAGGATGCAGAACGAGGCGGCCTGCGCGAGCGCCTCCATGATGATGACGCCCGGCAGCACGGGGTGGCCCGGAAAGTGGCCCGCGAACAGCGGCAGCGCAGGGTCGACGTCGAGCTCGGCCGTCACCTCGACACCCGGCTCGCACGCGACGACGCGGCTCACCCAGCAGAACGGGTCGCGATGCGGCAGCACCGCCTCGACGACGTCCCTCTCACAAGGATATTCGATACCCATGTTGACTCCTTCTTCAATCGACGCACGCTCGGCTTCTTCGACTACCGAGCAGATGCGCTTCAGTCCCACGCCATTTCAACAGGGTGCGAGGCGGGCGGTGCCGTCCACCAAGCGAGTTCCGCACGAGCCGGACAGCCCAGCGGGCTGTCCGTGCGAGCAGGACTGCCGAGCGACTGGGCGGCA
>JABLTR010083310.1_pt1 | contig 12580 bp, 12 predicted proteins | sample 7160071 | NCBI WGS metagenome assembly JABLTR01 (sample SAMN14651230, study PRJNA627086) | human gut metagenome | isolation source: feces | host: Homo sapiens
CCCGGCGTGTACGCAGGCGCAGCGCCGCCGGGCAGAAGACCGAGTGACCTGGCCGCAGCGTTGCAGGCGGCGAAGCGGCCGGACTGCACGAGCAGGACCGGCTGCGTGAACAGATCAAACAGGCCGCTGGTAAAGAAAGATAATTCGTCCAAAAATAAGTCCCCCTCGGCGTTTAGCCTACCCCAAAAGCGCGGCACCTTGCACTGGAAAATGCCGCCAGTGCATCCATCATACCGGATTTTGTCGAAAAAAGCAAGCACTCCGCAAAAAACCGTAAAAGACAGCGCTCCGCAGCGGCTTGCAAACAGCAGGAGGATATGTTATAAATAAAAAAAAGACAGAATATCAACGCCTGAAATGGAGGAACACGATATGTATGATGTTGTTGCGCTCGGCGAGCTTCTGATCGACTTCACGACGCAGTCGGTCGACGCGGAAGGCTACCCCACAATGGCCGCGCATCCGGGCGGGCCCCGGCGAATTTCCTTGCGGCGATCGCCAAATTCGGCGGGAAGGTGGGGATGCTCGGCAAGATCGGCACGGATACGTTCGGAAAACTCCTGACCAATACGCTGCGGGGAGCGGGTATCGAGACGAAAGGGCTCGTGGCGGCGGACGACGTGTTCACGACGCTGGCATTTGTGACGCTGGACGCGAACGGCGACCGCGAATTTGCCTTTGCGCGCAAGCCCGGCGCGGACACGCAGCTTCGCTTTGACGAGCTGGATCTTTCGCTCATCGACGAGACGCGCGTGTTCCACTTCGGGACGCTCTCGCTCACGGGCGAGCCGGCGCGGACAACGACGTATCGCGCCGTGGCGTATGCAAAGGCACACGGCAAGCTCGTCACCTACGACCCGAATCTGCGTAAGCCGCTGTGGAACGATCTCGATGAGGCGAAGGAGCAGATGCTCTGGGGCCTCCGGCAGGCCGACGTGGTGAAGATCAGCGACGAGGAGGTCGAGTTCCTGTTCGGCCTCGGCGTGCAGGACGGCGCACAGTATATTCTTGACCACTATCCGGTGAAGCTCGTGTTTGTGACGTGCGGCGCGGACGGCTGCTGGTTCCAGAACTGCAGCGCAAGCGGCCATGTGGACAGCCTGAAGGGCATCACGGTCGTGGACACGACCGGCGCGGGCGATATTTTCGGCGGCAGCGCCGTGTGGAAGCTCTTGCAGACAGGCAAGCGTCCGGAAGATCTGGACGAAGCAGAATTGACCCAAATCGTTTCATTTGCGTGCCGGGCCGCGGGCCTCTCTACGACGAAGCACGGCGGCATCTCCAGCGTGCCGGAGCCTGAGATGATCTGAATGCAAACCGGGACGGATCGATGATCCGTCCCGGTTTTTGTGTTTGTAGGGGGCGGGCATCGCCCGCCCGAAAGGCTCCCCTTGATTGCATCAAGGGGAGCTGGCGCGCAGAGCCTGAGGGGATCAAGGCCATCGCTGGTTGATAATCCCTCCGTCACGGCTTTGCCGTGCCACCTCCCTCTACACAAGGGAGGCTTTGCCCGCTGCGGCGGGGTTTCGGGCGGACAGAGTCGTCCGCCCCCTACGTATTCTATTGCATTTCCGACAGTAAACGTAGGGGCGACCATTGGTCGCCCGCCAAAGGCTCCCCTTATGAAAGGGGCCGCGAAGCGGGGGCGCAGGAGTGAATGACATGCCGGTGGCATGTCAGAGCTGCGCCCCGGAATGCCTGCAGGCATTTGGCGCGCAGCGCCTGAGAGGTTTGAACGTAACGGTTTTGACAACCTCTCCGTCATTTGCTTCACAAATGCCACCTCCCCTTTCAGAGGAGGCAAGCCGCTGCGGCGGGGTTCGGGCCGATGAGGGCATCGGCCCCTACATAGTGCGGTGGAAGATTGATAGAAAAGGGCGGACAGAGTCGTCCGCCCCTACGGGTGCGGCGGAAAATGATCGGACTGGGGAATCAGAAGGCCCAGGTGCCGTCGCGGAAGAGGGGAACGGTCCGGCCGTTCTCGCAGACCGCGTCGATGGAGAGGTCGGCCGTGCCAATCATGAAGTCCTCGTGGATCATGGAGTCATTCACGCCGAGTGCGCGGCACTCGTCGAGCGTCTTGTGCTCAAAGTCGCGGATGGTGTCGGCAAAGCCCATGCCGAGCGCCAGATGGCAGCAGGCGTTCTCGTCGAAGAGCGTGTTGTAGAACAGAATGCCCGTCTCATTGATTGGGGAGTTGAACGGCACGAGCGCACATTCGCCGAGATAGGCGCTGCCCTCGTCCATGGTGATGAGCTTGGTGAGCAGGGCTTCGTTTTCCTCTGCGCCCCACTCCACGGCCTTGCCCTCGTGGAAGCGGATCCAGAACCGGTCGATGAGCTGGCCCTGATAGCTCAGCGGTTTGCTCGAATAGACGATGCCCTCGGCGACGCCGCGCTTCGGGGAGATGAAACATTCCTCGGTCGGGATGTTCGGGTTGAAGAAGATGCCCTGCAGGCTCGTTTCGCCGCCGCCGCAGAACTGCGCCTCCGGAATCATGCCGACGCGAAGATCCGTGCCGTTGGAGGCGTGGTACTGCAATTCGCGAATGCCGAGGCTATTGAGATAGTCGCAGCGGGCCTTGAGATCCTTGTTGTGCACGTCCCACGCGGCGACGGGGTCGTCATCGACGCGCGACGTGTGCAGGATGGCCTCCCACAGCTTTTCCACGGCCTGGCTGGCCCGCAGCTCCGGAAAGAGCTTCTTGGCCCACTTCACGCCGGGGACGGCCGCGATGCACCACTGATATTTGTTCTCGATCTGGTCACGATAGCCCTTGATGATCGGATATTTTTTCTGCTGCGCCTTGGCCATCTTCTCCTGATCAACGCCGCGAAGGCCATCCGGGTCCTCAGAGAGCAGATAGATGCGGCAGGGGATCGTGTCGACGTAATGCTGCCAGCGGGCCTCTTCGTAGTTGTCAAGCGTGCTCATCGTGGTGAGCGACTGGTGGCGGACATGCAGCCTGGTCAACGGCTGATAGTTCCAGTCGACGACGACCTTTTTCGCCTTGCGGCGATAGCATTCCTCGACCACCATGGCCACGAACTCCGGCTGGTCGAGCTCGGCCGTGATGAAGACCTCCTGCCCCTTCTGGACGTTGACGCCGCTCTCGGCGATGAGGCGCGCATAGGCGCGCAGAACAGATTTTTTCATCAAAAACTCCTCCTGAAATGTTTATTTTCTGTATTATACCACATGATGGACACAATGAACAGTGTCCATTTTTCAAATCCTGGCTGCGGTTTGCACACAGGTTGTCCTTGCAAACGGCCGCGGCGCGTGGTATGCTGGAAACACTACAAAACGAGGTGCAACATCATGTATCAATATGCAGAACAACTGCTGGATTTGATCGAACAAAGCCCGAGCCGCTATCACACGACGGCCAATCTGAAAAACCGATTGACGGCGGAGGGCTATGCGCTGCTCGCGGAGGACGCGGCGTGGGACGTCCGCCCCGGCGGGCGGTATGTCGTGACGCGGAACGATTCGTCGCTGCTGGCATTCCGCGTGCCGGAGGGCGAGGCCGCGGGCTTCGCGCTGGCCGCCGCGCACAGCGACAGCCCGACGTTCCAGATCAAGGAACAGGCGGAAAAGCTCAGCGCACGCTGCACCGTATTGGACACGGAGCGGTATGGCGGGATGCTGATGAACACGTGGTTCGACCGGCCGCTGTCCGTCGCGGGGCGGATCATCGTCGAGCGGGACGGAAAGCTGGAGGCGCGGCTGGTGGATGTCGACCAGGACCTCATGATCATCCCGTCCGTCGCCATCCACATGAACCGCGCGGCGAACGACGGCGTGAAGCTGCTGGCGAATGTGGACACGTTCCCGCTGCTCGGCTGCGGCGCGCAGGATCTGCGCGCGATCGTGGCGGAGGCGGCGGATGTCGCGCCGGAGCAGATCCTGGGACACGACCTGTTCCTCTATCTGCGCGGGCGCGGGAGCATCCTCGGTGCGGCGGGCGAGCTGATCGGCGCGCCGAAACTGGACGACCTCGCGTGCGCGTTCGCGCTGACCGAGGGCTTCCTGCAAAGCGGTCCGTCGGGGGCCATCCCGGTGCTGGCGGTGTTTGACAACGAAGAGGTCGGCAGTGAGACGAAGCAGGGCGCGGCCAGCAATTTCCTGCGCGACACGCTCCGCCGCCTGACGCTCGCGCTCGGGAAGACGGAGGAGGACTATCTGCGCTGGTGCGCCGGGAGCTTCCTCGTGTCGGCGGACAACGCCCACGCGCAGCACCCGAACCATCCGGAGTTTGCCGACGTGCAGAACACGCCGTATCTGAACGGCGGCATCGTCGTGAAGTTCAACGCGAACCAGCGCTACGCGACCGACGCGGTCTCCGCGGCGGCGTTCCGCCTGCTCTGCCGCGAGACGGGCGAGCAGACGCAGACCTATGCGAACCGGTCCGACCTGCCGGGCGGCTCGACGCTCGGATCGATCTCCGACACGCGCGTCGCCGTGCCGACGGTAGACATCGGGCTGGCACAGCTGGCGATGCACTCGGCCTATGAGACGATGGGCGCGCGCGATCTGGACAGTCTGGTGCGCGTGATGACGGCCTATTTTGGCCGGACGCCGCGCTGGAATGCAGGTGCGATGCAGCTCGTTTGACGGTTTATACGCAAAGTCCCCCTCATCCGAGGGGGACTTTGTATATTCATCCACTTGCACGGTGGATCGCGGCGCAGTACAATAAAACCTACTACGACAGTGTGCAAGGGGCGTTTTCCATGAAGCAAAGAGTCAAAAACAGCTTTCGCTATGCGCTGCGGCGCAGCGTGCCGATCCTGGTTGGCTTTCTGCCGCTCGGCACGGCCTACGGCATTCTGATGGCCAAGGCCGGCTACAATTTCCTCTGGTCTGGGCTGGCCAGTCTGGTCGTCTACGCCGGGTCGCTGCAGATGCTGATGGTGGGCTTCCTCACGGCGTCCACGCCGCTGCTCACGGTCATCGTCACGTCTCTGCTGCTGAACTCCCGCCATATCTTCTATGGCCTCTCGTTCCTCGAGAAGTTCAATTCCTACGGCGCGTGGAAATATTTCCTGATCTACGGCTTGCCGGACGAGAGCTATTCGCTGCTCTGCTCCTACGTCCCGCGGGACGATGTGGAGGAAAAGTGGGTCCACATCTTCGATACCGCCCTCATCTGGCTGTACTGGATCGGCGTTTCGATGCTCGGCGGGCTGATCGGCGCGCTGCTCCCGTTCGATATGGCGGGCATCGACTTTGCGCTCACCGCGCTGTTCATCGTCATCTTCCTCGATCAGCTCAAGGCCGGGACCAGTAAGCTGCCCGCCGTGGTGTCGATCGTGGCGTCGCTGCTGTGCCTTGTGCTGCTCGGGCCGGACAATTTCTTGCTGCCCGCGCTGAGCGTCAGCGTGGCCGCACTGGTGCTGCTCCGCCCGCGCCTCGAGGGAAAGGAGGCCGCGCAATGAGAGCTTCAACTTCCTACAGCCTCCTTATCATCGCCGTCTGCGCGGTCTGCACGTTTGCCGAGCGGCTGCTGCCGTTCCTCATCTTCGGCAAGCGCAAGGTGCCGCGCGTCGTCACCTATCTCGGCAAGGTGCTCCCGATGGCCATCATGGCTGCGCTTGTCATCTATTGCCTCCGCGGCACCACGTTCACGTGCGTTTCCGCCTTTGCGCCGCAGCTCATCGCCTCGGCGGTGACGGTCGCGCTCCACCTCTGGAAGCGCAATACCCTGCTCAGCATCGCCGGCGGCACAGCCTGCTACATGCTCCTGATCCGCCTGATCGCGTGAGGCGGGCAATGCCCGCCCCTACGAATGGGAACGAAGCAGAACAGAAAAAATCGTCCCGGTTTCGATCTGAAACCGGGACGTCTTTTACTTTTTGCGGGAACCGAGATGGAACGGCGGCTCTTCGCCGCGCAGCAGGCGGCGGATGTTCGCCCGGTGCATCACAAGCACGAGCAGGCCCGTGAACACGGCGAGGGCGATGAGCATGGGCTCCTTCGTGAAAAACGGCGTTCCCGCCGCGAGAACGACGGCGCAGGCCATCGAGCAGACGGACGCGCGCTTCGAGAGCAGCGCCATCAGACCGAAGACTGCGACGAGTAGGACAAACAGCCGCCAGTCGATCATCAATCCGACTGCCGCCCCGGCGGAGACGGCCTTGCCGCCCTTGAACTTGAAGTAGACCGGGAAGCAGTGCCCGAGCAGGCACGCGGCTCCGCCGACAGCCAGCCCCGTCACGCCGCCGAGCCAGCGGCCGAGGAACATCGCCAGAATGCTTTTCGCGAAATCGCCCGCAAACGTCAGCACGCCCGCGCCGAGCCCATAGACCCGCGCGGCGTTCGTCGCGCCGGCGTTGCCGCTGCCCTGTTGGCGCAGGTCGGCATGGAAGATGTATTTCGTGACCAGAATGGAGACGCTGATCGAACCGAGCAGATACCCGGCCACCGCACAGAGCAGTAATTTCATAGTAGGCTTCCTCCCATGGCAAGCGCCGCGGGAAGCCGCTGAGGCTGCGGGCGCTTATAGCTCATTCAAAATTTCGCGCGCGACAAAGACGCCGCTCGCCGAGGCGTGGGACAGCGAATGCGTGATGCCGCTGCCGTCGCCGATGATGTAGAGGCCCTTCTGCGTCGTCTCCAGCCGCTCGTTCAGGGCGACCTCCATGTTGTAGAACTTGACTTCGACGCCGTAGAGCAGCGTATCGTCGTTGGCCGTGCCCGGCGCAATGCGGTCGAGCGCGTAGATCATCTCGATGATGCCGTCGAGGATGCGCTTCGGCAGGACGAGGCTGAGGTCGCCGGGCGTCGCGCCGAGCGTCGGCGTGACGAGGCCCTCTTCGATGCGCTTGACCGTGCTGCGCCGTCCGCGCACGAGATCGCCGAAGCGCTGCACGATGACGCCGCCGCCCAGCATGTTCGAAAGACGGGCGATGGACTCGCCATAGCCGTTGGAATCCTTGAACGGCTCGGAGAAGTGCTTGGCAACCAGCAGGGCAAAGTTCGTGTTTTCGGTCTGCATCGCCTTGTCCTCATAGCTGTGGCCGTTGACGGTGACGATGCCGTTGGTATTCTCGTTGACGACGATGCCGTTCGGGTTCATGCAGAACGTGCGGACGTTGTCCTCAAATTTTTCCGTGCGGTAGACGATCTTGCTCTCATAGAGCTCATCGGTCAGGTGCGAGAAGACGACGGCCGGGAGCTCAACGCGGACGCCGAGGTCGACGCGGTTGGAGAACGTCTCGAGTCCAAGCTCGTGGCAGACCGTCTCCATCCACTTGCTGCCGCTCCGGCCGACGGAGACGACGCACTCACGGCAGGTATGCGCACCGGATTCGCACTCGATCCGGAAGCCGCCGCCCTCGATGGTGCGGATGCTGTGGACCGGCGTGTCGAAGAAGAAGTCGACCTTCTGCTTCAGCTCCTCATAGAGGTTTTCCAGCACGACAAAGTTGATGTCTGTGCCGAGATGGCGGACGGAGGCATCGAGCAGGTTGAGCTTGTTCTGGATGCAGAGCTTTTTGAAGCGGGAGCCGGCGGTGGTATAGAGCTTGGTGCCCTCGCCGCCATGGGTCATGTTGATCTCGTCGACATAGTGCATCAGCTCGAGCGCCTTTTTCTTGCCGATGTGCTCGTGGAGCGTGCCGCCGAAGTCATTCGTGATGTTGTACTTCCCATCGGAGAACGCGCCCGCGCCGCCGAAGCCGCTCATGATCGAGCAGGTCTGGCATTTGATGCACGATTTCACGCGCTCGCCGTCGATCGGACAGCGGCGCTTGGCCAGCGGATGGCCCGCCTCGAAGACGGCGATCTTTAGTCCGCGGTCTTCCTTCGTCAGCTCGTAGGCGGAAAAAATGCCGCCCGGGCCAGCGCCCACGATGATGACATCATAATCAAAATTCTGCATAGTGTTCCTCCTGCCCTCTGGCAGCTGTGATCGGTGACGGATGCAGGGGGACGGGCTTTGCCCGCCCCCTGTGGTGTATTATTCAACGGTAACGCTCTTGGCGAGGTTGCGCGGCTTATCGATGTCGCAGCCGCGCTGCAGCGCGACATAATAGGCGAACAGCTGCAGCGGGATGACGCCCAGCGACGGGAGGAAGGGATCCTCCGTGTCGGGGATGGTCATCAGCGCGTCCACGCGGGAGGCCATCTGTTCCCGGCCGGATTCGGTCGTCAGGGCGAGAACGCTCGCGCCGCGCGATTTGACCTCGACGACGTTGCTCATCGCCTTGTCGAACAGCGGCGCGTAGGTGCCGAGCGCGATGACGAGCGTGCCCGGCTCGATCAGCGAGATCGTCCCGTGCTTCAGCTCGCCGGAGGCATAGGCCTCGGAATGGATGTAGGAGATCTCCTTCAGCTTCAGCGAGCCCTCCATGCCGGTGGCATAGTCGAGATTGCGGCCGATGAAGAAGATGGAGCTGTGGTTGAAGAAGCGCGAGGCGAAATGCTGGATCTCGCTTTGCTCTTCGAGCACGCGGGCGACCTTTTCGGGCAGACGCTCCAGCTCAGAGACGAGCGCGGCGTAACGCTCCGGCGTGATGGTGCCGCGCTGGTCGGCCATGTAGATGGCGAGCGCGGCCATGACGGCCATCTGCGTGGAGAAGGCTTTCGTCGTGGCGACGGCGATCTCCGGCCCGGCCCAGGTGTAGATGACGTCGTCCGCCTCGCGGGCGATCGTGCTGCCGACGACGTTGACGACCGAGAGCACCCGCGCGCCGAGCGATTTGATCTCGCGCATGGCGGCCATGGTGTCGAGTGTTTCGCCGGACTGGCTGATGACGATGGCGAGCGTGCCCTCCTCGACGATGGGGTCGGAATACCGGAACTCCGACGCGAGGCAGACCTCGACGGGGATGCGCGTCAGCTTTTCCAGATTGTATTTTGCGACCATGCACACGTGCAGCGACGAGCCGCAGGCGATCATGTCGATCTTGCGGATCTTCGTCGCGTCGAGAGACAATCCCTCGAAGACGACGCGCCCGTCGTGGACGCGCGGGCTGATCGCGCGGCGCAGCGCCTCCGGCTGCTCCATGATCTCCTTGAGCATGAAGTGCTCATAGCCGCCCTTTTCTGCCGCCGAGATCTCCCAGTCGATGTGGTGGTGCTCTTTTTCGATGGGCTGTTCCATCGTGTTGTAGACCTGGATGCCGTCGCGCGAGAGGACGGCGACCTCGCCGTCTTCCATGTAGACCACGTCGCGCGTGTGCTGCACGAGGGCTGTCACGTCGGAGGCGAGGAAGTTCTCGCCGTTTCCGTAGCCGAGCAGCAGCGGCGCATCCTTGCGCGCGGCGTAGAGCCGGTCGGGCTCGTCGGCGCAGACGATGCCGAAGGCGTATGCGCCCTCAATGCGGTGCAGCACCATGTAGATCGCATCCGGGACGGTATTGGTCTCCGGCAGACCGAGGCAGTATTCGAGCCGCTGGGCCACGACCTCGCTGTCGGGCTGCGAGACGAATTTCACGCCCTTTTCCTCAAGGAAGGTGCGGATCTCGAGATAGTTTTCAATGATTCCGTTGTGGACCAGCGCGATCTTACCGTTCTGGCTCAGATGGGGATGGGAGTTGATGTCGTTCGGCTCGCCGTGCGTGGCCCAGCGGGTGTGCCCGATGCCGAGCGTGCCGGGCAGGAGCGCGCCGTGCGCGGTCTTCTCTTCGAGGTTGGCAAGGCGGCCCTTGCACTTTTCCACATGGAGCACGCCGTCCGCCGCGACGCAGATGCCCGCGGAGTCATAGCCGCGGTATTCCAGGCGGCTGAGGCCGTTCAGCAAAATGGGGGCCGCCTGTTCACGGCCGATGTATCCAACGATTCCACACATAAAAAGGTCCTCCTGATCAAAAAATTTACGCGCGGCAACAGACCTGACAGCGTCACTGCTGTCCGGCTGGCTGCCGACTGGCCAATTTTCTTCTCAGAACAAACCTCGCAGTCCTTTTGTCTGACACTCTGCTCACAGCCCCTCTGTTTTGCGGTCGCCCGCATATTTCTGACTGTGTTACGCGCGCAGAGCGAGCACGGAGACGCATCCGCCGAATCTTCGATCACGTCTCGCCTCGTCGTCCGAGGATCTCCCCGGCGCTGGCGCTTGCTGATGGACTGGGCCATATCCTCCTTTCCCTTCTGCGAGTATTCCTATTATACGCGAAAGCGCGGAAAAAAGCTACTTTTATTTTCTGGGCGGCGCAGGACGCAAAAAAACGGGCGGCCGATGGCCGCCCGTACATTTGCTGCTGAAGGTGTGATAGAATTTGTGGGGGCGGGCATCGTCCGCCCGCTTTGTGATTCAGCTGAGATATTCGCGCTCGAGATCGCGCACCATGCGGACGTATTTCGTCTTGCACCCGGCGAGGTCCCCCGCTTGCAGCGCATCGTAGCAGGGCTGGAGATACTGCGCACGGATGGCGGCATAGCGCTCCGTCCGGTCGCCGCAGACGTCGATGCACATGACGATCGTCGGCGCGATGCGGTAATATTCCTCGATCAGGGCTTCGCCGTCGGGCTGGGCTTTAAGGTATCCGTCGCGGAAGGCGCGGAACGCCGTCAGCTCGACGCAGTCATCCGGCTTGCCCTCGGCTTCGCAGACCGCGGTCGTGATGAAGCAGAGGCCGAGGAACTTTTTCTTGCGGAAGCCGCCGGCCAGCGTCTCGTAATCGCCGACGTAGAACGGCGACTTTGGATACCGCTCGACCCAGACGGCCTGCAGTGTGTCGGCAAATTCACGGCCGGACGGCAGCTCCTGCCGCAGCACCATCGGCACGAAGAAGAGCGCGACGACGTATTTGTCTTCGTCGAACAGGAAGCGGCTGCCCTTCCTGGCGGCCCAGTCGAAAGCCAGATCGTCGATCATCCGTCCGGCTGCGGCGCGGAGCTGCGCAGCGCGCGCATCGGCGGGAAGGCCGGCAACACCGGCATCGAGCCGGCGAACCATGGCATGACAACCGGCTTCGTACTCGGCAAAGGCCGGCTCATAGTCCGTCTTTGTGACGCGCTTATGATAGCCGCGATAGTTCCGGATGCAGCCGGACAGGCCCTCCAGCGCGGCGCTGAAAGCGGTCTCGTCCGGGGCGGCGGGGGCCGCTTCCGCGCCGGTCAGAAGGTCGGCCTGCGCAAGGCGCGCGCCGCAGTACATGCAGGAAAACTCGGCAAGGGAGGCCGGGACCTTCAGCTCCTGCATACATTTCGGGCATTTTCCAAGGATGAATTCCTGTTCCATAGCTTCACCAGTCGCTTTCTGCGTTTTTCTCTATTTTTCCACAGATCGCGGCGGCTGTCAATCCTTTTTTCCGCGAAAAAGCGCGCGGCGGACCGCCGCACCTGAAAAATGGACACGAAGAGCTGAAAAATCGGACTGGAAATGGAGCGGAGCAGCTGGTAGAATATGCGGGCAAAGCAAATGAAGGAATGATACGTCATGGAGCGTTTTGAAATGGAATGGCTCCGCATCTCCCAGCAGAAGCCGAAGACCCCCGCATGGGCCAGGGCCGAGGAGCTGGAGCGCAGCATCTGGCAGAAGGAGCTCTGGTCGCCGCTGCGCGGACTGCGCCGGAGAAAAACAAGATGAAACAGGAAGGAAAACCGCACTCCCGCTTCGGGCGGGCGCGGAAATGGCTGATCTTCTGGACGCTGTTCATCGGGCTTGGCGCGGTGGGCGGCGCGGCGATGATGCTGCTCGCCCCCAGCGGGCGCTCCGTTGGGATGGATGGGCTGCTGCCGTATTTTCAGGTCTTGCCGTTTGCGGACGTCCTGTTTCAGGATCTGACGTTTTCGGGCTTCGCGCTGCTGCTCGTGAACGGGCTGATGAATCTGACGGCGGCGGGGCTGCTGCTCGCGCGAAAGCCGCTGGGCGTGACGCTCGGCGGCGTGTTCGGCGTGACGCTGATGCTCTGGATCTGCATCCAGTTCGTCATACTCCCGGCCAATTTCATGTCGGCGGCCTATTTCCTGTTCGGCCTCGCGCAGGCGGCGACGGACTATGCCGGGCGGGTGTTCGCGAAGCAGGAGGCGTTCTGCGTCCGCGCGGAGGACTATCCCAACGTCGGGACGGACCCGAAGCGGCTCGTCGTCTGTTTTTCGCGCATGGGCTACGGAGAGCGGCTCGCGCTGGAGGAGGTAAATCGGACGGGGCGGCGGTCTGTGAGCTCCGCGCTGCGGAGCGGACGGAAGGAACCCCCGGTTTCTGGTGGTGCGGGCGATATGGGATGCACCGCTGGGCGATGCCGGTCGAGCCGGTCGAGCCGGCCGGCGCGGACCTCACAAAGTATGAGCATGTGACGATCGTCTCGCCGATCTGGGTGTTCGCGCTGGCCGCGCCGGTGCGTGCATTCTGTGGCGGGGCCGCCGGAAAGATCCGTGAGGCGGATTATATTCTGGTACATCACATGCGCGGGCGCTATGAGAACGCGGCGCAGGAAATGGATGCGCTGCTCGGTGTGCGGCATAGGGCGCTGCGCAGCGTGCAGTGCAAGGTGGGGCAGTATCGCGAGATCCTGTAAATTGGCAATGTATTATGTAGGGTGTATCTGAAAACTCCCAATGTGACCGGCAGCGAGGAATTTTCGCGCTGCGCAAGACATTTTTTCGCAGGAATACTGACGTATTTCAA
>JABLTR010107349.1_pt1 | contig 12563 bp, 9 predicted proteins | sample 7160071 | NCBI WGS metagenome assembly JABLTR01 (sample SAMN14651230, study PRJNA627086) | human gut metagenome | isolation source: feces | host: Homo sapiens
CGGTAGTTTGCGTCAAACCGGCGGCGGAATCTTGGTCAATACTGGGAAAAGGGCTGCTCCTGGCCGCTGCTGCGGGCCGGCAGTCCCGTTCCAGCGCCGCCCCGCTCCTCTTTGGCCCGGGGCAGGGAAAAGAAGAAGGTGTTGCCCGTGTCGTCGGACTGGGCCCAGACCTTGCCGTGGTGGAGTTTGGCCAGCTCGGTGGCGATGGCCAGCCCCAGGCCGTAGCCCTCCTGGGTGCGGGAGGGATCGGCCCGATAAAAGCGTTCAAAGATCCGCTCCAGCTGGTCGTGGGGAATGGGCTGTCCCTGGCTGTGGACGCTGAGCACGGCCCGGCGGCCCTCCCCCCGGAGCCGGACGGTGATCACCGAACCGTCGGGGGAGTATTTGCAGGCGTTGTCCAGATAGATGTCCAGCACCCGGCGCAGCAGGGCGGCGTCACCGGTCACCTCAATGTGTTCGGCGATCTCCTCCCGGATGGTCTTGCCCCGCTCAAAGGCCATGGGTTCAAACAGCAGCAGGTCGTCCTCCACCAAGTCGCTCAGGGAGCACCGCTCCAGGTTGACCGGTTGGGCGGCGTTGTCGTTGCGGGCCAGCACCAGCATCTCCTCCACCAGGGTCTTCATCTGCCCCGAGGAGGCCCGGACGTTGTCCAGCCAGCGCTGCCGCTTTTCCGGGTCCGCGTCGTCGTACTCCTCCAGCATGTCCAGGCTGGACAGGATGACGGTCAGCGGGGTTTTGAGCTCATGGGAGGCGTCGGCCACAAACTGGCGCTGTTGCTTCCAGCTCTTCTCCACCGGCCGCACCGCCCATTGGGCCAGCAGCAGGCTGATGCCGAAGAAGACCGCCAGGGAGCCCAGGCCGATGAAGGCCAGGTTCCGGGCCAGGGCGGTGAGGGTGCTGCGCTCCTGGGTCAGGTCCACGAAGGCGATGCGGTGGCCGAAGATGGTGTTGACCCGGAGAAAGCGCAGATGGTATCCCCCCCGGCTGACGTCCCCGGTGTCTCCGGGGGACTGGAGGGCGTCGTTGACCACCTGGATCAGGGTGTCCTGGTCTGTGGTGTCAAAAAACTGGTTGGCCAGCACGAACAGCGTGTTCTGACCGCTGATCTGGACGGTGAAGTAGGGCAGCTGCACCCGGTCGGTGCCGAAGAGGGTATAGCTGCCCTCCTCTTCCGGGTCAATCTGAATGGAGTAGCTGGGGGTGCTGGTGGCGGTGAGGGTGACCGCCTGATCCAGCGCGGTCAGGCTGTCCCGCCGCAGGCTGTCCTGGGTGGTGGCCATCAGCACCGCGCACAGCGCCACCAGAATGGCCAGCACCAGGGCCATATTGATGGCCACGAATTTCCAGCGCAGGCGCCGAATCATGCGCCATCCCCCGCTTCCAGATGGTAGCCGAGCATCCGCAGGGTGCGGATAGAGACGCTGGATTTCAGCCGGCTCAGCTTTTTGCGCAGGAAGGAGATATAGACCTCCACGTTGTTGTCCTCCGCGTCGGATTCATAGCCCCACACCTTCAGAATCAGGGCCTCTTTGGTCACCACCTGGCCGGCGTTGGACATCAGCATGCCCATGATCTCAAACTCCTTGCGGCTCAGCCGCACCGAGCGCTCCCCGCATACCAGCAGACAGCTGGACAGCTCCAGCCGCAGGTCCCCGAAGCTCAGCGTATTGTCCAGGGCGCTGGCCCCCTGCTTCCGGGTCAGCGCCCGCAGGCAGGCCAGCAGCTCCTCCGAGGCAAAGGGCTTGGTCAGGTAGTAGTCGGCGCCGGAGTCCAGGCCAGACACCTTGTCCTCCAGGGCGGAGCGGGCGGTGAGCATGAGCACGGGCAGATTGATCCCCGCCTGTCGCAGCTTCCGTGCCACGGTCAGGCCGTCCAGCTTGGGCAGCATCACGTCCAGGATCATGGCGTCGTAAATGCCGCTCATGGCGTTGTCCAGGCCGGCTTCTCCATCATAGCACAGGTCGGCGGTGTAGTTGTTGGCCTCCAGCAGGTCGCCTATGGTGCGGGCCAGCCGTTTTTCGTCCTCTACCACCAGAATGCGCATGGCAGAGCCCTCCTTTGTTGTGGAAGAATGTTATGAGACCAGTTTACCCCGAAACTCTGACCGTTGCAAGCGGGTTTTACTCCTCTGTATCGGCTGTATCGGCGGCCTCCTGGGCGGCGTCGAAACCGGAGTTGGCCACAGTGATGATGTCGGTCAGGCTGGCCGCGCCGATGAGATAGACGCTCTGTCCGCCGTCGGCGGAGCAATAGTAATAGCTGCCGTTTTCATCCAGGCCGCCGATGGAGAGGGTCTGGTGGGCCGCGTTTCCGTCGTCATCGGTGTAGATTACGGTGGCAGTGATGGGCGTGTCCAGGCCGCAGGCGGCCAGAGTGGCTTCGTCGGGCTTCCAGTAGGCCAGGGAGATGAATGTGGGATCCAGCGCTTCCTCTGTGATGGAGCTGAGCAGGGTGGAGCTGGTGACATCGGTGCCGTTGTTGTACCAGTGGTACTCGGTCTCCTCGTTCCCCTCCTCGTCCTCCACCGTCTCACTCTGGACGGTGAAGGAGCTCTCCTGCGCGCCCTGGATGGTCAGACTGGTCACCTGGGACTCGTCGATGCTGTCCAGGGGAGAGGTGTCCGCCAGGTCGTTGATGGTCTCAGTGAGCTGGCCCACCAGGGTGGTGTCCAGGATCAGAATGGTGTCCCCGCCGGAGCGCATGGCGTAGTAGTACTCCTCGCTGCCCTCGGTAAAGGAGTTGCCGATGAGCAGCTGAAGCTGGCTGCCCTCGCTGTCCACCGTTTCCAGGGTGATGGAGGGTTCGGCGAGTCCGTAGGCCTCCAGGGAGTCGGCGATCTCAATCTCCCGCTGGGCCGGGTTGGACAGGGCGGTGACGATGGCCTGGACGGTGGTGGTGTTCAGCGGGAAATCCGCATCCTCCGCCCAGGTCCAGTTGCCCTCCCCGTCCTGAACCAGCGCTACGGTGCCGGTGGCGCTGGTCCAGCGCACTTCCGTGGGTTCTGTAGACAGGCCGATGGAGATGCTGTCCGACGCAGCGGCGGCCTCCTGGGCCGCCAGATGCCGGTTGTAGAGCAGCACCGCCACCAGAATCAGCACTGCGGCGGCCAGACAGCCCAGCAGCAAAAGCAATTGACGCTGTTTCTTCTTGCTCATAGCGGCCACCTGTTACAGCTTGCGCCGGCGCAGCCAGTGCAGGAAGCCGCCCAGCAGGATGACCACCGGCAGGATGATGACAAAGATCAGGGTCCAGAGGGCGGGGTTGCGCACGGTGTTGGGGGTGACCTCCAGGCTCTTGGACTCGATGGAGATGGTCTCCATATCGTCAAAGCCCGCGGTCATGGCGTTCATGAACACCTCCACATTGGCCACACCGGTGAAGGAGGAGACAAGAGCGTCGTCCACAAAGGAGTCGGCGCTGATGACGGTGAGCCGGGCGCCGGTGTTCTCATCTGTGGCGTAAGCGCCAACCACATAGCTGCCGGAGGTATAGTTGTCCTGGCTCACATAGGCCACGCCGGCGTCGGAGGTGGTGAGGAAGCTGGTGACGGTAACTCCGTCAATGGAGGGGTCCACTACCTCCAGAGGGATGGCGGGGGAGACCTGGTTAGTGCCGTCGTAGCCCACCATGACATAGCTGTCGGAGCTCAGGGCGGAGGTGATGGAGTCAGAGGAACTCAAAGAGGGGAAGAAGACATAGGCGGAGCCGAAATACTGGTAGTAGTTGGCCTGGTCCGCCAGGGAGCCCTCCAGGATGTTCAGACCATAGGAGTTGGTCAGGCTGTTCAGATTGGGGAAGCTGGCGGCCTCGGTCTCAGAGGAGAGCAGCACCATCACATGGCCGCCCCCGGAGAGGAATTCCTCCACCTGGCTGAGTTCGTCGGCGGAGAGGTCGCTGGTGGGCTGGTTGAACAGCAGCAGTTCGCAGCCTTCCGGGATGCCGCCGTCGGTGAGCAGGTTTACATCCTGGGTGGTCAGATTGTTCTTTTCGATCTGCTCGCTGACTTCGCTGCCCAGGGCGGCCTCGCCGTGGCCTGTATCACAGTAGACGGTGTGGGCCGCGTCGCTGGTCACCAGGTTGATGGCGCTGGTCAGCTGGCTTTCCGCGTCGAACTCGGTGTAGGAGAGCTGGCCATAGTAGTAGTAGGTGTACAGGTCGTAGACCAGGATGTCGTCAAAGGAGATGATCTGCTGTTTGCCGGTGTCAGCGTTGCGCACCACCACCACGCTGCTGGATTCGGTGTCATACTCAGACAGGGCCGAGGGGTACAGGGTGGTGTCGATGGTGCTCAGGCTCAGGTGGTCGGAGAGACTGCAGTACAGATCCAGATAGGTGGAAATGCGCTGGTCCACTCCGTCGGTGGGAGCCAGGACAATAATTTCCACATCGGTGTCCAGTCCGGAGAGCAGCTCCCGGCTGGTGTCGGAGACGGTGTAGATTTTTTCCGAGGAGAGATCCTTTTGCAGCAGGCTGGCGGGCAGCAGTCCCACTGCCAGGTTCACAATGATGACGATGGCCAGAACCACCAGGATGGAGACAGCGGCGAAGAGACCGTTGCGCCCCTTCAGCGAGGTAAACAGCGCCTTGAATTCCCCCTGGGGCCGGGCCTGAGCCGGTTTGCTTTTTTCCTTGCGTTTTAGATTCATGTTCCTTCTCCTCCTCTCAGCAGTAGCGCCGCCGCTGAATCAGCTGAATGGTGATGAACACCAACAGGAAGATCAGGGACAGGTACAGGATCAGCCCGCTGAAGTCGAAGAGCTGATAGTCGGCAAAGTTGGAAAAAGCGTTAGTTATAGAGAATTTGCCCAGCACATTGGGCAGCAGATCCTCAAACAGAGCGTGCCGGACGAGAAAGACCACCAGTTCTGCTGCCATGGCCACCGCGGCGATGACGGTGGAGAGCAGCCAGTTGCCGGTCAGCGCGTTGAGCACCACCCCCAGCAGCAGGGCGATGAGCAGAGCGCCGATGAAAGAGGCCGTGGCGGAGGAGGGAATGAAGCTCACCAGAGACTGCCACAGCAGGAGCAGCAGCACGGCGCCGAAGGTGCCGATGGCAGCGATGACCTGGCTCTCGGTGAGGGAGGAGATCAGCAGGCCCACCGCTATGCAGACGCTGCCCATCAGGAAAAACATCAGGATGGAAGCGTAATCCGAGGCCAGGGTGGCGCTGCCGTTGGCCAGGATAATCAGCGGGCAGAGGCAGAACAGCAGGCAGGGCAGGGCCAGCACGGTGAGCATGGCGAAGTACTTGCCCAGCACCATCTTTGTGACGCTGACCGGGCTGGTCAGCAGCAGCTGGTCGGTCTTGCTGCGCCGGTCCTCGGCCATGGAGCGCATGGTGAGAATGGGGGTGGTCAGCATAAAGATGAACAGACTGTTGTTCAGAGCGTAGGAGAAGCTGGGATAGCCGCTGAACAGGTTGGCCGCCATAAAGTAGATCCCCACACAGAAGATCAGGAAGGCGATGCAGATATATCCGGTCATGGAGTGGAAATAGGCGCCCAGCTCCCGTTTGTAGATTGCGATCATGATTCACTGGCCTCCTCTCCGGACGCCTCGGCGTCCTGGACCGGGGATAAATCAGGTTCCTCCGGCACCTCGGTTTGGGACGGAAGGGATTCCTCCGGCGCCGCAGATTCGGGGGAATCGGTCTGATCTGCCGTTTCGGCCTCGTCCTGGGTCAGGGACAGGAAGACCTGCTCCAGGGAGGCGGTGGTGACATTGAGCTCCACCAGGGGAGTGCCCGCCGCGGCAAAGGCAAAGAAGAGGCCTTCCCGGGGGTCTGTGCCCGGGGCATACTCCATCTGTGCGGTCACTTCGCCCTCCTTGTCGCTGAGGGAGAGATTGGTGAGGCCGTCCACGCCGGACAGAATCCGTTCCACTGCGGCCCGCTCTCCCCGGGCGGTGAGGGTCAGCTTGGTATTGCCGCTGAGCTGGTTTTCCAGCTCTTCGGCCAGGCCGTCGGCCACCTTTTTGCCCTGGTGCAGAATGACGATGCGGTCGCAGGCCACCTGCACCTCGGAGAGTTTGTGGGAGCTGAGAATAACGGTGTGTTCCCGGCCCAACTGGCGGATCAGCTCCAGCATTTCGTTGATCTGCCGGGGATCCAGGCCGTCGGTGGGCTCGTCCAGGATGATGATGTCCGGCGATCCCAGAATGGCCTGGGCCAGCCCCACCCGCTGGCGATAGCCCTTGGAGAGGTTTTTGATCAGCCGGCCGGATACCTCGGTCAGGGCGGTCAGCTCCATGGCCTTCTGGATCTGGGCGGCGCGCTGCTGCTTGGGCAGCAGTTTGAGCTGGGCGCAGAAGAGCAGATACTCTGACACCGTCATATCCAGATAGAGCGGCGGCTGGTCGGGCAGATAGCCCACGCACCGCTTGGCCTGCTCCGGTTCCTCCAGAATGTCGTGACCGTTGATGACGATCTGTCCCTCGGTGGGGGCAAGATAGCCGGTGATCATGTTCATGGTGGTGGTCTTGCCTGCGCCGTTCAGGCCCAGCAGACCGCAGACCTGGCCCTGTTCTATGGTCAGATCCAGGTGATCCACTGCCGCCTGGTCGCCATATCGCTTGACCAGATTGTGAATTTCGATCACTGCGTGTTCCTCCTCGCTTGGATGATTCGGGCGCCGCGCCCGGTCGTTCGATGCTAGCATACCCGTGAAATCTTAAATTTGACTGAAGTTAGAAAAAACTGGAAATTAAACGGCAAAGGATCCAGGCAAGGCCGCATGCGCGTGCCCGGCAGCAGGGGAGCGGGGAGTTGTCTCTCCGCCCGGTAAAAGGTTGACAAAGGCCGCCCTGGTGTGGTTTGATTATCTGAAATGGAAATCCAATTCAGGGAAAACACCGCACGCGCCGCGGCAGGCGGAGCGCTCCGGCCGGTCGGACCTGAAGGAACAGGGGGAGGAGATTGCGTGAAGGATTTGAAATGCCTGCTGGGCTATCTGGGACGATATCGGTGGGATATGGTGCTGGGGGGCCTGATGGTGTTGGTGGAGAGCGGCTTTGAGCTGGTCATCCCTGTGCTGATGGCGGATATCATCGACGTGGGCGTGGTCAACCGTGACGTGCCCTTTATCCTCTATAAAGGGATCCAGATGGGTGTGTGCGCCCTGCTGGCCCTGGTGACCGGGCTGCTGTACGCCCGTTTTGCCGCCCGGGCCGCCTATGGCTGGGGGGCCGGCGTCCGGGAGGCCCAGTTTCAGCGGGTGCAGCAGTTTGCCTTCTCCAACCTGGACCGGTTTGAGACGGCCTCTCTGGTCACGCGGATGACCACCGACGTCACCGTGATCCAGAATGCGGTCAACGGCGGACTGCGCCCCCTGGTGCGGGGGCCGGTGATGCTGGTGCTGGGCATCGGCTTTGCGTTCTGGATGGACGCCAGGCTGGCGACCATTTTCCTGGTCTGCACCCCAGTGCTGGCGGCAATTTTGTTCTATGTGGTGCGCAAGGTGGCCCCGATGTACGGCCGCCTGCAGCACTCTGTGGACCGGCTGAACAACGTGGTGCAGGAGGGGCTCACCGCCATCCGGGCGGTGAAGGCCTTCGTCCGGGGCGATTACGAAGCGGAAAAATTTGAGGCGGTCAACGCCCAGCTGATGGAAACCGGGCAGAAAACCTTTCACTATGCGGTGCTCAACCTGCCCGCCTTTCAGCTGACCATGTATGCCGCCACCGTGCTGCTGATGTGGTTCGGTGGGGATATGGTGCTGGGGGGAACCCTTCAGGTGGGAGATCTCACCGGCGTGCTTAGCTATGTGCTCCAGGTGATGAACTCCCTGATGATGATCTCCAACGTGTTTTTGCTGCTCACCCGCTCTCTGGCCAGCGCCCGGCGGATTGTGGAGGTGCTGGAGGAGCCGGTGGTGCTCACCTCGCCGGAGCATGGGGCGGACACGGTGCCCGACGGTGGAGTGGAGTTCCGGCATGTCTCCTTTAAATACCACGCCGGCGCCAAGGAGTACGCCCTCTCCGATGTCAACCTGCGGATTGCCCCGGGCCAGACGGTGGGCATCCTGGGGGGCACCGGCTCGGCCAAGACCACCCTGGTGCAGCTCATCCCCCGGCTCTATGACGCCACCGACGGGACGGTAAAGGTGGGGGGACGGGATGTGCGGGAGTACGACCTCCATGCCCTGCGGGATGCGGTGGGCATTGTGCTGCAAAAAAATGTGCTCTTTTCCGGCACAGTGCGGGAGAATCTGCAGTGGGGCGCCCCGGCGGCGGACGATGAGACCTTGTGGGCGGCCTGCCGGGCGGCCTGTGCCGACGAGTTCCTGGAGCGGATGCCCAAGGGGCTGGACACCGATCTGGGCCAGGGGGGCGTCAACGTCTCCGGCGGCCAAAAGCAGCGGCTGTGCATCGCCCGCACCCTGCTAAAACGCCCCAAAGTGCTGATTTTTGACGATTCCACCAGCGCGGTGGACACCGCCACCGAGGCAAAAATCCGCGCCTCGCTGGCGGGGCTGACGGATGTGACCAAGATCATTATCGCCCAGCGGATCACCTCGGTGATGGAGGCGGACCAGATTGTCATTCTGGAGGACGGAAAGGTCCATGCGGTGGGAGATCACGCCTCCCTGCTGGCCTCGGACCCGATCTATCAGGAGATCTACGCCTCCCAGCGGAAAGGAGGGGACGGGCATGGCGGCGAGACAGCTCACCAATAAAAAACCCAAGCATCTGGGCCGCACCCTGCGCACCCTGCTGACCTACATGGGGCGGCACAAGTACCTGCTGCTGGCGGTGGCGGTGCTGGTGACGATCAGCGCCCTGGCCAATCTGCTGGGAACCTACATGATCCGGCCGGTGGTCAATACCCTGACGGGGGGCACGCTCCAAGACCTGGCGGCGGGTGTGCTGGTGACCGCTGGCATCTACGCCCTGGGCGCCCTGTCCGCCTTCGGATATACCCAGATTATGGTGAAAGCGGCCCAGAAGATCCTGTACGACATCCGCCGGGATCTCTTTGCCCACTTGCAGACGCTGCCCCTCCGCTTCTTTGACACCCGCCGCCACGGCGATATCATGAGCTATTTCACCAACGACGTGGACACCATCTCTGACGCGCTGAACAACAGCTTTGCCATGGTGATTCAGAGCTTTATCCAGGTGGTGGGCACCATGGTCGTCCTCTTTATCCTCAACTGGCGGCTGTCCCTGATTGTGGCGGTCTGTTATGGCCTCATGTTCCTCTATATCCGCTTCAGCGGCCGGCACAGCAAGGCCTATTACGCCAGGCAGCAGGCCAGCCTGGGGGATTTGGACGGCTATATCGAGGAGATCGTGGCGGGGCAAAAGGTGGTGAAGGTGTTCAACCATGAGGAGGAGAGCCTCCGCTCCTTCCGAGAGAAGAACGAGGCGCTGCGCAGGGCGGGCACCGGAGCCCAGAGCTATGCGGCCACCATGATCCCCGCGGTGGTCGCCATCTCCTATTTTAACTACGCCATTGTGGCGGTGGTGGGGGGCGTCATGGCCATCACCGGCATGACCGACGTGGGGAGTCTGGCCAGCTATCTGGTCTTTGTCCGGCAGGCCGCCATGCCCATCAACCAGTTTACCCAGCAGTCCAACTTCCTCCTGGCGGCCCTGGCCGGGGCGGAGCGGGTCTTTGACGCGCTGCACCAGCCCCCGGAGGTGGACGAGGGAAGGGTGGATCTGGTCCATGTCCGGGAGGAAGCCGGAGAGCTGGTCCCCTGTGCCGAGAAAACCGGCCGCTGGGCCTGGCGCAGAGAGGACGGCACCCTGGTGCCGCTGCGGGGGGATGTGCGCTTTGAGCATGTGGACTTTGGATACCAGGCGGACCACCCCATCCTCCAGGATATCAGCCTGTATGCAAAACCGGGGCAGAAAATCGCCTTTGTGGGCTCCACCGGGGCGGGCAAGACCACCATTACCAATTTGATCAACCGTTTTTATGAGGTAGACGGCGGCCGGGTGCTGTATGACGGCATTGATGTGCGGGAGATTCGGAAGGATGCGCTGCGCCGCAGCCTGGGCATTGTGCTCCAGGACACCCATCTGTTTACCGGCACCATCGCCGACAATATCCGCTTTGGAAAGCTGGACGCCACCGATGAGGAGATCCGCCGGGCCGCCCGCATCGCCAATGCCGATTCCTTTATCCGCCGCCTGCCCCAGGGGTACGACACGATGGTGACCGGGGACGGGGCAAACCTGTCCCAGGGCCAGCGGCAGCTGCTGGCCATCGCCCGGGCCGCTGTGGCCGCCCCACCGGTGCTCATCCTGGCCGAGGCGACCTCCTCCATAGACACCCGCACCGAGGCGCTGATTGAGCAGGGGATGGATCAGCTGATGGAGGGGCGCACCGTATTCGTCATCGCCCACAGGCTTTCCACCGTCCAAAACGCCAATGCCATCATTGTGCTGGAGCACGGCCAGGTGGTGGAGCGGGGCGACCACGACGCTCTGTTGGCCCAAAAGGGAGAGTACTACCAACTCTACCACGGCATGTTTGAATTGAACTGAGACTATTTTGCCGGACAACGCACAGGACGCGCCGCCAGAGATGGCAGCGCGTCCTGTGCAGTATTTTTTGTGAGGCCGGGTCAGGTCCCGTTTTGCTTCGGCCCCTGGTCCGCGCCGGGGCCCTCGCCTTCCGGCCGGGCCGGTCCCCGGTTCGGGTCGGAGGCGGGCTGCTCCGGCGGCGGAGCTTCCAGTTCGCCGGCGCCATCATAGCGCCAGGCCTCCACGGGCAGGGATTTGCGCCGGAGGCGCGCATTGACCCAGTCCCGGATGATGCTGTAGATCACCGCAAAGAGCGGGGTGCCTACCAGCATGCCCAGCACGCCGAAGAACCCGCCGAAAAGCAGGATGGAGAACAGCACCCAGAAGCTGGACAGCCCCACCGAAGAGCCCAGGATGCGGGGGGCGAGGATATTGCCGTCAAACTGCTGGAGCAGCACAATAAAGATGACGAAGTACAGGCACTTCAGGGGGCTCTCCATCAGGATCAGCAGTCCGCAGGGGACGCCGCCGATGAAGGGGCCGAAAAAGGGGATGATGTTGGTCACGCCGATGACCACCGCGATGAGTGTGGAGTAGGGCATGCGCAGGATCAGGCAGAACAGGAAGGTGATGACGCCGATGATCAGCGAGTCCACAATCCGCCCGGTGATGGAGCCGCTGAACACTTTGTCCGCATAGCGCAGCCGGTCCAGCACCCGCACGGCCCACTTGTGGGGCAGGGTGGCATAGATCAGCTTTTTGCCCTGCAGGGCAAAGGTGCGCCGGTTGTTCAGGCAGTAGAAGGCGGCCACGAAGCCCACGAACACATTGAAAATGCCCGAGACCACCCCGGAGACCTGAATGCCCACCTGGGTGATGATGCTGTCCATATTGGGCAGCAGGGTGCCGGTGGCCCAGTCCCGCAGCGAGGTGGCGATCTGCTGCCCCATTTGGTTTAATTCGGCCTCCAGGCCAAAGCGCTGGACCATGGGGAGCAGGGCGGTGTAAATGTCGCTGGCGTAGCCGGGTATGGCGTTGATCAGCCGGGTGATGCTGGTGGCCAGCTGGGGCAATACCATGGCCAGCAGGAAGGCGATCAGGGCCAGCAGAAGCAGCAGGGAGAGCAGAATGGAGCTCACCCAGGCGATGGTGCTTTTCCGCTTCTGAGAGATCTTCAGGGGCTTCATCAGCCAGTGCAGCCCCTCCTCCAGCTTGTTGCACAGCGGGTCCAGCAGATAGGCGATGATGCCGCCGTAGACCATGGGGGCCAGTATATTCAGCACACTTTGAAGGCCCGTTTTCAGCAGTCCCAGGTGCTGGAAGAAAAAGTAGACCAGGATGCCGACCACTACCACCAGCAGGGCGCCCAGGAGCTGTTTTTTGCGTTTGGTCCAGAAGTTTGAATTCATAGCGCGTTTCCTTTCTTGGGTGAGGTGACCTCAGATATGGACGGCAGGGGCCTGGCTGCTGAGCAGATAGCGGATGCCGCTGTACCGGCGGGTCTGCCGGTCGTTGGCGGTCATGCGCTCTACCACCGCCTCGTCCCCCACGATGATGAGCAGCTCCTTTGCCCGGGTGATGGCCGTGTAGAGCACCCCCCGGGTGAGCAGCATCGGGGCGCCGTTGACGGCGGCCAGAATGACCGCCCGGTACTCGCTGCCCTGGGATTTGTGGACGGTCATGGCGTAGGCGCTCTCCAGCTCCCCCAGCATGTCCGGGGTGTATTCCACGATGTGGCCGTCGAAGTTGACCGTGGTGATTTCACCTTCGGGCGTCATATCGGTGATGACGCCCACGTCTCCGTTGAACACGCCCATGCCCCCCTTCAGACCGTCTTGGGAGCGCCAGAGGACGTCGTAGTTGTTTTTCACCTGCATCACCCGGTCCCCCAGGCGGTAAGTGGAGGAGCCGCGGCGCTTTTCCGGTTTGCCGGGCTGGGGCGGGTTCAGGGCGGCCTGCAGGGCTGCGTTCAGGTTGGCGGTGCCGGTCAGATATTTTCGGGTGGGGGAGAGCACCTGGATCTGTTCCGGCGGAATGCCCATGTTCTCCGGCAGCCGGGTCTTGCACAGCTCCACGATGGTGTCCACCGCGGC
>JABLTR010093837.1_pt1 | contig 12560 bp, 6 predicted proteins | sample 7160071 | NCBI WGS metagenome assembly JABLTR01 (sample SAMN14651230, study PRJNA627086) | human gut metagenome | isolation source: feces | host: Homo sapiens
CGTCTGGCAGCACAATTACGGTAACTTCCGGCGGCAAAACCTTCTCGCCGGACGCAGACGGGATGGTCAGCGTGCCGGTCTCCGGTGACGCGGACATCGCGGTCACGGTGTCCTCCGGCAGATATGCGGCGGATTACACGCTGCATATCCGTCCCGGCGCGGGCAAGACCGTCAAATTCAGGATGGATCCGGCGATCTCGATGACGCTCGTGAACAGGCACGGCGAGGAACTGGGCTACACCAACGCACGAGAAGGCGCGAAAAAGGTCTATACCTATACGCTCGTGCCGGGCGAGGAATACGCCTACGTCGCGACGAAAAACACGTACTACCACACCAGTAAGACGCTCACGCTGGACAAAAATGCATCGAACGACAGCACCTTTGAGGTTGCTGTGCAGGCCGGGGACTGGCTGGATGAGCTGGCGCTCGGCTCGTCCACGGCCAGCGGCAATAAAAATGACATCCCCCTGTCGCCCGCGTTCGCGGCGGAGACGCACCGCTACACGGCCACGGTTTCGGACGCGACGAATGCGCTCTACGTCTGGACCAAGGCGCGGTGGAATGGCATTGCGGCGATCTATCCCGTGCAGAGCGCGAGCCGGGATGAGCTTCCGGCGGCAGAGGTCGCGCTGAAGAACAACAAGCAGACCGGCACGAAGCTGCCGGACGTGCTGCTCTCCGGCAGCGGGCACGGCAACACCGTGACCTTCCGCGTGTCGAGCTATGACAGCGTCAACGACGTGACGAACTATGCGGACTATGAAGTGGAGCTGCAGCGCTCGCTCAGTCTGCGCGGCCTGACCGTCTCGCGGGACGGCGAGGACGTGACGCTCTGGCGGAGCGACGGGAAAACCCTTGGGTACGTCAATACGGAAACGGCATATTCCTTGTTGGTCCCGGCTGCAGCTCCGGCACTCGACCTGCTGGTGACGCCGCAGGCGGGCACGGCAAAATACGGCGAACCGGACGCCGGATATGCGGCAGCGGTGAACGGCGAGGCCGTTCCGGCGGACGGGCGCATCTCCGTGCCGCTGCGCGGCGATGGGGCGGACGAGACCATCCGCATCGTGCTGACAAACCGGTACGCGCCGGGCGTCGAGACGGTCTACACCATCCAGGTCCGCAAGGTGGAGACGCAGCCAGTGCGCTTCGATGTGACGCCCGCTGACGCGCTGGTCTACGTCTACGAGCCCATCAGCGGAAACCGCGTCTGGCCGGAGGACGGCGTGTTCGCGCTCTCCGAGGGCTATACCTATCAGTGTACGGTCACGATGGCCGGATACGTCGGACAGCGCGGCGAACTGACGCTGGAGAACGGCGTGCTGACCTTCGCCGGGACGGAATGCCCCGTTCCCGGCCATGTGACGGTCGCACTGGAGCAGGCCGCAAAGGACAGCCTGAACCACGATCTTCCGGCAGAATGGCCCGATTTCCGTGGAAATCCCAACAACAACGCCGTGACAGATGCCAGGATCCCGATCACAGCCGAGGACGGGACGCTCTATTGGGCGGCCAAGCTCGGCAACAGCTACGGCAATAAGGCCGTCAGCAGCCCGATCCTGGTCAACGGCGCGCTGGTGGTCTACGCGGCGAACAAGCTCTATCGCGTGGACAAGGACACCGGCAAGGTGCTGGCCAGCGGGGAGATGATCAGCAACTCGGACTACGCGATCAACAGCCCGGTCTATGCGGACGGCATGCTGCTCGTTGGGCTCACCAACGGGCGCATCCAGGCATTCGACGCAGTGACGCTGGAATCGCTCTGGATCTACACCGATCCGCTCGGTGGACAGTCCGACTCCCCGATCACGGTCGCAGGCGGTTATGCCTACACCGGCTTCTGGAACAACGAGACGCGGAAGGCGAGCTTCGTCTGCGTGTCGCTGACGGATGAAGACCCGGAGCAGAAGGACGAGGCAAAGGCCGCATCGTGGCGGCACGTGCAGACCGGCGGCTTCTACTGGGCGGGCGCATACGCCTGCGAGGACTATGTGCTGGTCGGCACGGACGACGGCCAGGGCGGATATTCGTCGGAGACCGGCAGCATTCTGCTGCTGGATGCCAAAACCGGCGAAATTCTGGATACGCGGAGCGGCATCCGCGGCGACGTGCGCAGCACGTTCTGCTATGCAGACGGCGCATATTACGCGACGAGCAAGGGCGGCGACTTCATTCAGGTCACGCTTGCGCAGGAGGGTGGCCGCTGGAAGATCGACACCTGCCGGACGCTCCCGCTGAAAAACGGGACGGGCGGCACGCCGATGAGCACGTCGACGCCGGTCGTCTACAAGGGGCGGGCCTACATCGGCGTGAGCGGCAGCAGCCAGTTCGGCCCGTATTCCGGGCACAATATCACGGTCATCGACCTTAAAGGCGATGACGGCGAGATGTCCATTGCCTATTCCGTGCCGACACAGGGCTATCCGCAGACGAGCGGTCTGCTCACGACGGCCTACGAAGTGACCGGATATGTCTACGTCTATTTCTTCGACAACTATACGCCGGGCACGATGCGCGTCCTGCGCGACAGCGCGGGGCAGAAAGAGGCCGACGCCGTTTACCGGACGGCGGAGTCGTATCAGGGCAAGACATATTCCGCCGCTTATGCACTCTTCACGCCGTCCGGCGGTCAGGCGCAGTACTGCATCTGCAGCCCGATCGTGGATGAGAACGGCACGATCTATTTCAAAAACGACTCCGGCTATCTGATGGCCTACGGCAGCGCGCTGACGGACATGACGGTCACGAAGGATCCGGATAAGAAAGAATATGCCGTGGGCGAGACGTTCGAGCCGAAGGGTCTGACCGCGACGGGCACGTTCGCCAACGGCGTGACGCGGAACGTGACGAAGATGCTCTCGTTCCCCACCGCGGCGATCCGCGAGGACGACGAAGCGGTATCCGTCGGGTTCGGCAGGTTTGATGAAATGGTCTGGATGTACCACAACGCATCGGACGGAGCCGGTGGTATGCAGAGCGGCGTGAAGACGTGGCCTCCGGTGCTGACGGTCCCGATCACGGTGAAGGTCCCGCAGGGCGATCTTGGCGGGCTGACATGGCGCTATGCGCCGCAGAGCCGCAAGCTGCGCATCGAGGGAGCGTTCGCGGACGGAAAGACGCTCGTCGCGGCCTGCTATGACGCGAATGGCCGGATGATCCAGTTGGAGGTGCTGAACCATACGGATACGCTTTCGCTGAACAAGAACAGTGCAAAACTCCGCCTCTTCCTGCTGGGCGCGGACGGCGCGCCGGCTTGTGCCGCCGCGACCGCGCTGACACCATAAAAAGGACCGGCCCGCGCATCGCGCGGGCCGGTCGTCTGCATATCTCCGCAGCCATCTGTCCTGCGGGCGACCAATGGTCGCCCCTACGTTCACCGACGGAACTGCGGTAGGATCTGTAGGGGCGGGCATGGCCCGCCCGAAACCCCGCCGCAGTGGAAAGCCCCGCCGGGGCAAAGCCGCGGCGGGGCGATCCAGTCTTATTTGACGGTGATGAGCTCATACTGCTCATTACCGAGGCCGATCTTCACGCCGTGCGCGATGGCGGAGCGCCAGTCGGTGTCCGGATGGACGGCATGGAAATGGTCGTGGTCATCATGGTCGCAGTGCGCCGTCTCGCCAAGCTGCGAATGGGGCAGGACGGGCTGACGGTTGACCGCGTCGGCACAGGCGACGTCGAGCGCGACGGGATCGAACGAGGCGAACATGCCGACATCCGGCACGATGGGGGCGTCGTTCTCGGCGTGGCAGTCGCAGTTCGGGGAGATGTCGCGGACGATCGAGATATGGAAGCTCGGGCGGCCCGCGACGACGGCCTTGCTGTATTCAGCGATCTTGGCATTCAGAATTTCAGACTTCGCGTCGTAGCTCGACTGGATAGCGTCCTTGGGACAGATGTCCACGCAGCGGCCGCAGCCGACGCAGCGGCTATGGTCGATGATGCATTTCTCGTTCTCAATGACCGGGGCGCTGTGCGCGCAGATCTTCTGGCAGGCGCCGCAGCCGACGCAGAGGCTCTGGTCAACGGTGGGCTTTTCATCGGAGTGCATTTCCATCTTGCCCGCGCAGGAGCCGCCGCCCATGCCGAGGTTCTTCAGTGCGCCGCCGAAGCCGGTGGACTCGTGGCCCTTGAAGTGGGTGAGGGAGATGACGATGTCGGCGTCCATCAGGGCGCGGCCGATCTTGGCCGTGGGACAGTACCGCGCGCCCTCGACCGGGACCTCGACCTCATCCGTGCCCTTCAGGCCGTCGGCGATGATGACGTGGCAGCCCGTGGAGAACGGGGAGAAGCCATTGGTATAGGCGGTATCGATATGCTCGAGCGCATGCTTGCGGCTGCCGACGTAGAGCGTGTTGCAGTCGGTCAGGAAGGGACGGCCGCCGAGCTCCTTGACGAGGTCGGCCACGGTCTTGGCATAGTTCGGCCGCAGGAAGGCCAGATTGCCGAGCTCGCCGAAGTGCATCTTGATGGCGACGAATTTATCCTGAAAATCGATCTTGTCCATGCCGGCCTTCAGCAGGAGCTTGCGCAGCTTCTGCTGCTGGTTCAGGCCGGGATGGCAGCGGAAGTCGGTGAAATATACTTGACTGGTGTTCATAACAACGCCTCCATGATTCCAAATTTGTATTCGAATATTTGTATTTTAGCGGACTTTTTGCGAGCAGTCAAGCGCTGCGCGTGCATCCTGCCGGGCGGCGGGGCGCGGTCTCCAAAAGATTTACAATTTGTTAATTGCCATTCTGGTCCATGCGATTGAAAATCGGCGCAGGTTGTGGTAAAATCAGTGAATCAGTATGTGAAGACCGGGGTGGTGCGCAACGGAGAGCAAAAAAGCGCGGCGATGGCTCATCCGGGCGGCGGTGCTGCTGGGTCTGGTGCTGGCGGCGTTCGCGTTTGGCCGCTGGGCGCAAAGCCGGACGCCGGACAGCGCGCGGGACGTGCTCCGCTGCGGCGATGCGCGAGGAGCAGGCCCGGAACGACAGTCTGCTGCTCACGGAGCGGTATCCGGCGGAAGTCGACCGGGAGGCCATCGTGATCCCACAGCCGGAAGGGCTGTTTGAATAAGGGCAACACTGCCCAAGACACAAGATCATCAGAAATGAGGGAACAAGTATGAACTGTAAGTATTGCGGCGCGGAGCTGGAAGCGGACGCAAAGTTCTGCCCGGAGTGCGGCAAGGCACAGACTGGGGAGGACATCCCGTCCGCCGAGACCGCGGCTCCCGAGACCGCCGCGCCGGAGACGGAAGCGCCCGCTGAAGAGGCCGCGCAGGCCGAAGAGGCAGCTCCGCAGACCGACGAGGCCGCGGAAGCGGCTCCCGAGGCGAAGGAATCCCCGACGCAGGAGGCCCCGGCAGAAAAACCGGAAAAGTCTGAAAAGAAGAAGACCGGCTGGCTGCTCGGCGGAGCGATCGCCGTGCTGGTGATCGTGATCGCGCTGTTGGTCGTGAAGATCGTGCGCGACAGCCAGATCAAAAACGTCGACACCGCCACGACCGAGGAGACGGTAGCCGATGCCAGCACCGACGCGGCAGAACCCACGGACACGCCCGACGACAAGCTGGACTCCAGCGGCGACGGCGAGAGCACCGAGATCCCGCTCAACGGCGTGAGCTACACCGTGGCGGCAGACGAGCTGACCGACGAGGTGATGGACCGCGTGGTCGCCGAGTGCGGCGACGTGACGCTGACGAACCGTGACCTGCCGATCTACTATTGGCAGCAGTATATCTCGTTCGCGAACACCTACGGCATGTACCTCAGCTACATCATGGACACGAGCCTCCCGCTCGACCAGCAGATGTATGACGAGGAGAACACGTGGCAGCAGATGTTCCTCGACGCGAGCCTGAGCATGTTCCAGTATCATGCAGCCGCCGCACAGGAGGCCGAGAAGAACGGCTATCAGCTCTCCGAGGCGAGCGAACAGACGCTTGATGAGCTGGCCGACAATCTGCAGTCCGCTGCCGAAAGCTACGGATTTGAGAGCGTCGATGCCTATTTGCAGAATTCCTTCGGCCCGAGCGTGACCGTGGAGGTCTATCAGGAGTTCCTGCGCCGTGCGCTGCTCGGCACGGAATACCTCAACTCGCTCGTCGACGCGGAGCAGCCGACCGACGCCGAGATCAGCCAGTATTATGACGACAACGCGGAGACTTACGCAGAAAGCGGCGTGGAAAAGCTCGATAAGCCGATGGTCAGCGTCCGCCACATCCTCATCGAGCCGGAAGCGGCTGAGGACGGCACGATCTCGGACGAGGCATGGGCCGCCGCGGAGCAGACCGCGAACGACATCCTCGACCAGTGGCTCGCGGGCGACGCGACCGAGGAATCCTTCGCCAACATGGCGAACGAAAACTCCTCCGACCCCGGCAGCAACACGAACGGCGGCCTCTATGAGAACGTGTATCCCGGCCAGATGGTCGAGACGTTCAACGACTGGTGCTTCGCCGATGGCCGCCAGCCCGGCGATTACGGCATTGTAAAGACCGACTACGGCTATCACATCATGTTCTTCGTCGGCGCGGGCGATGAGATCTACTGGTTCCAGACCGCGAAGGAGGACTATCTGAGCGATCTGGCCGTGAAGATCCAGGACGAGATCACGGCGAAGTATGCCTTCGTCTCCTATGTCGATCAGGCGGCGCTGGTGGACACGCTGAGCGCGCTGAACGGCGAAGAGGCCGCACAGTAACATAAGGAGAGCAGACACGATGAAGCGACTTCTGTTTTTCGTCAACCCGAACGCCGGGCACACCGAGATCCGGAACAGCCTCATGCAGGTCATTCAGATCTTCACCGCCGGAGGATACGAGGTCACGGTCCATCCGACCGCCGGGCCGCGCGACCTCACGCGGCAGATCATGGAGCGCGGCGCAGACTATGACCTCATCGTCTGCACCGGCGGCGACGGGACGCTCAATGAAGCAACAAGCGGATTGATGCAGCTGGAGCACCGGCCCCCGCTCGGCTATATCCCGGGCGGGACGGTGAACGACGTGGCCTCGTCGCTCGGCCTCTCGCGCGACCCGGTCGTCGCCGCGCAGGACATCGTCCACGGCAAGCCGTTTGCCATCGACATCGGCGCGTTCGGCGAAAATCGCTGGTTCGACTATGTCGCGGCATTCGGCCTGTTTACGAATGTGCCGTATCAGACGCCGCAGGTCGATAAGCGCATCTGGGGCCGGATGGCGTATTTCTTCAACGGCGTACAGGCGCTGGGCGAGGTCCATCCAGTCCACGCCCGCGTCAGCTGGGACGGGAAGACCGTGGAGGACAACATCATCGACGGCCTCGTGTGCAGCACGACGTCGGTCGGCGGCTTCAAGGCGACGCGGGCCGTCGGCGAGTTCGGGATCAGCATGAACGACGGGCTCTACGAGGTCGTGCTGATCCGCGACATCAAAAATCTCGCGGATTTCAGCGCCGTGGCGGCGAAGCTGCTGCGGATGGACTTCTCCGACGAGAACTATTTCATCACCGCGCAGACCAGCGCCATCCGCTTTGAATTTGACGATCCTGTCGCATGGACGCTGGACGGCGAGTTCGGCGGGAGCGTGACGGATGTCACGATCCAGAATCACAACCGCGCGATCGAAATGATCGTGCCGCGATAGAAAGAAGAACCGTTATGCAGCTTCGTTTTGCCGTTCCGTCCGACGCAGGAGCGCTGCTCCGCATCTACGACGAGTGCATCAACACCTCGATCACCTTTGAATACGCGCTCCCGAACGAGGCCGAATTTGCCGCGCGCATCGCGGACATCTCGGCGGAGTATCCCTATCTGGCGCTCTTCGACGGCGACGTCCCGGCGGCCTACGCCTACGCGCACCGCGCGCAGGAGCGCGCGGCCTACGGCTGGAACGCGGAGCTTTCGATCTACATCGCAAAGGCCTACGCCGGGCACGGGCTCGGCCGGCTGCTCTACGAAGCGCTGATGGAGCTGCTGCGTCGGCAGGGCGTGAAGACCGTCTACGGCGTCGTCACCAGCCCGAATCCGCCGAGCGAAGCGCTGCACCAGGCGATGGGCTTCCACGTGGCGGCGCGGTTCCGCGACGCGGGATGGAAGAACGGCGAATGGCACGATGTCACATGGTTCGAGCGGGAGATCGCCCCGCACGACGGCGCGCCGAAGCCCCTGCGGCCGATCGGCGAGGTCGGCGCAGATGAGGTGCTCCATGTGTGCGGGCAGGCGATCAATGCGCGGTTCGCAAAATAAGCAAATGCCCCCGCGGCCCGAACAGGCCGCGGGGGGTTCTGTATTCGTAGGCAGCCGTCTGCCCGCCATCATCAAGATAGCGTGCGGCGCAAATCGGGCGGACAGGGTCGTCCGCCCCTACATTCAAAGATGTACGGCGAATCAATCGCCCTCGGTCATGCGATAGCCGATGCCGGTCTCGGTGAAGATGTACTCCGGCTGGGCCGGATTTTTTTCGATCTTGCGGCGGATGTTCGCCATGTTGACGCGGAGGATCTGGTTGTCGCTGCGGGCGCTCGGGCCCCAGAGCTCCTTGATGAGATAGTCGTAGGTCAAAACCTTGCCCGCGTGCAGGCCCAGCAGGGCCACGAGCTTATATTCGTTCTGCGTCAGCTTCGCGTCGACACCCGCGACATAGACGCGGTGCTTGTCATAGTCGATGAGCAGATCGCCGGTCTGAAATTTGCCGGTGTTGGCCAGCTGGTCGTTGGCGGTCAGCGTGCGGGTATGGCGGAGGGCCGTGCGGATGCGGGCGAGCAGCTCCTCGGTGCCGAACGGCTTGGTCAGATAATCATCCGCCCCGGCGTCGAGCGCGGCGACCTTGTCCCGCTCGTGGCTGCGCGCGGAGACGACTACGATCGGCACCTTCGACCACTGGCGCACAGCCTTTAAGATCTGCATGCCGTCCATATCCGGCAGGCCGAGGTCGAGGATGATCAGGTCCGGGCAGTGCGAGGCGATGAGTGTGCTGGCCATCGCGCCGCTCTGGACGATCATGACCTCATAGTCCCGCGCCTCCAGGATCGCGCGCATAAAGTTGGCGATGGTCTGCTCGTCCTCAATGATCAGAATCTTGTCCCGGATCGTCATGGTGGTCCTCCTCCAGTGGCAGTGTGAATTGGAACAGCGCGCCGCCGAGGGCGCGGTTTTGGGCGGCCATGGTGCCTCCGTGGGCCTGCACGATGGTCATGCAGACGGAAAGGCCGATGCCCATGTTGCGCTTGCCGTCGGCGCTCTCGTCCGCAGAGGACGAGACCGCGCCCGTGAACAGCAGCGGCAGTACGTCCGGCGCGATGCCTTCGCCGTTGTCCGCGACCTCGAAGAGGGCGGAATCGCCCTCGCGGCGGAGATGCAGCTCGACACGGGTCGTGGAGCCGCCGTGCAGCGCGGCGTTTTCCATCAGGTTGATGAGCACCTGCTCGATCAGGATCGCGTCCATCGGGATCATCAGCAGCTCCTCCGGCGCGCGGATGGCGACCGTGATCTCCGGGAAGCGCTTGCGGAATTTGACGCTCGCGGCGCTGAGCAGCTCTTCCCCGGCCTCCAGCTCCTTATGGATGTTGGACGCGCCGGAGATGCGCGTAACCGAAAGCAGATTTTCCACCACGCCGACGAGCCACTGTGCCTCGGTACGGATGTCGGTAAGGAGGGCGGTCTGCGTCTCGGGCGGCATCCGGTCGCCGGAATCAAGGATTGCGTTCACACCGCCGACGATGCTGGTCAGGGGCGTGCGGATGTCGTGTGAGACGGCACGGAGCAGGTTGCCGCGCATCTTCTCCTTTTCGGCCTCGGCGCGGAGCTTCTCCTGCTGCTTGATCTGCGTGGTCAGCGTGCTGACCACGATGGAGACGGCGAGCATGACAAGGAACGTCAGCGGATAGCCGGAGATCATAAAGTTGAAGGCGAAATACGGATAGGTAAAAATATAGTTCACGCCGATGACGCTCACGACGGAGGCCAGCAGGCCATAGAAATAACCGCTCGTGAAGCGCGAGACCAGCACGACCGACAGCTCGAAGATCAGGGCGACATAGACGTCGGAATCGTCAAACAGCCGAAAAAGAAAGCAGAGCGCCGCCGCCGCGGCCAAAATGCCAGCGCAGACCGCTGTATTTTTCCAGGAAAACGAGAAAAAGCTCTCCGGCGTGAGCGCGCCGGGCCGTTTTTTGCGCATTGCAGTCTCCTTCCGCAGTGTATCTCTACAAACTGCTCCCCTAGGGTGTATCTGAAAACTGAAAATGTGACCGGCGGCGAGGAGATTTCGTGCCGGGCAAGCCATTTTTCCGCAGGAATTTGCGTCAGCTGGCAAGGGCCCACACGGTTTTTCGCGGGGCAAAACAACGTCTGGCGTTGTTATTCTCGTCGATGGGCGCCAGCCCATCTTCCTCGTCTGCCGTGCCAGCCGTCGTTTATCCTCCGCGAAAAACTCCGAAGGACTTGCCGGCCGGTCTGGGGCGTCGTCTGCAAGGCAGAGGACGCAGGCAGGCCGTCGCCTGTCAAGGACGATAACGCGGCAGACGGCGGTTCAGTCCGGCCCGCAAGCGTGTGTGCCCTTGTCAACTGACGCTTGTGTATGCAAGGGAAAACGGCAAAGCACAGCGCGAAGAGGCCCGCCGTCCGGGTGCGTTGGCAGTTTTCGGTTACACCCTACAATAATAATACTATCAAACTTCTCTGCAAATGTCCGTTAAGTTTCCGTTAAAAAACGCGTCCCGTCCGATGGACAGGACACGTTTTTGATCGGTCTCGTGTTATTCCGCGCGGATATAGCCCATACCGCGCACCTCGCAGTAGAGGACGCTCTGGCCGACGGCGAAGACATCGGTCTGGGCGAAGCGCTCGGCGGGGCGCTCGGTCGTGCCGAGGCGGACAGTCAGCGGGTCGGTGCCGGCGACGGTCGCGGGGCGGACGCTGGTGACCAGCACGGCGTCGAACTTGAGGTCGCCGGTATGGTCGATGACGGTGATCTTGGCGCTGTCCGGCAGGCTGGACAGGATGTCCGCCGTGGACGGCTCGAAATTATAATAGTACGCGCAGTTTTCGGCGAAGGTGAAGCTGTTGGAATCGCAGACGGCTTTGAGCTCCTGCGCGTCGGCGAACGTGTAGTAGATCTCGCCTGCGGAGGCCACCGGGGAGCCGACGGCCTCGCCGTTCAACATGTAGATGTCGACCGTGCGGCCAAGCAAACTCAGGTCGGACGAGACGGCAAATTCCTTATGCCCGGCCAGCTTGCTCATGCCCGCGGCCAGTTTGCCGCCGGCGGTCGTCAGGTCGGCACATTCATTGGCTTCCAGCACGCCGGTATAGCGGACGAGGCCGAAGCGCGTCTCCATGTAAGTCTTCGGGTTCATGAGCTCGTCGAGCGCATAGCGCATCACGCCGGTCTCCTTCCCGTTGATGACAGCGGGACACTGCATCGCGTTATAGATGAGCAGACAGGCGTCCCCGCGGGAGACGGCGGAATCCAGCTGGCCGCCGAAGCCATTGTAGATCCCGAGGCGGAGCGCGTCGGCGTCCACCCGCTTGCTCCAGCCGGAGCCGGTGTAGCGCGTGCTGTCCTCGCCGAGGACGACGAGCAGCATTTTGGCAAGCTCGCGCGCGGTCACGGCGTCCTTCGGGCGGAACGTGCCCTGTCCGTCGCCGGTGATGACGCCGCGCTCGGCGCAGTAGCAGATGTAGAGATTGCCCCAGGAACCGGTCGTGTCCGAGAAGACCGTGAGGTTCGCGGCCTGCGGATCGTCGGTGCAGAGCTTGGCGATGACCTTTGCGATCTCCTCGCGCGTGACGGGCGAGGCCGGACGGAACGTCCCGTCCGTATAGCCGGAGATCAGCCCGAGATCGACCAACATCCGGACTGCGCCCGGATTGCGGATCTCTGCCTGATCAAAAAATACCTGTTTGGCCGCCGGGGCCGCCGCCGCAGGCAACGCGCACGCCGTCAGGATCAGAAAAACGGCCAGACAAAGAGCAAACACCCGTTTCACGGCGTACTCTCCCTTCCATACTTTACTGAATATCAGTATAACGAAGCAGCCGTTTGATTGCAAGGGGAAGGGGCAGGATGTAACATAACTGTAAAGAAACAGGCGGTTTTCCAGCAAAAGAGGCGGATTTTTCCACAGTTTTCCCTCCGCCTGTGGAAAAACGCGCCGTGCGGCACCCGCTCCGCCGCTTGCTGCGGCGCCTTTCGCCGGACAGCCGTGCCGGGATGGCGCAGTCACAAGATTTTGTATTTCCCGACATTTCCGGGCACAAATTATTGTGGTGCTTCGTGCGCTTTCGCGCCGTTTTGCACGGCCGCGGGCGTACAATAGCTGCAGAACGAAAGCGGAAAGGGCGGATGGTCGATGGGCAGACGGACAGGCATTTTGGAAAGCGGGCGGGTGCTCTATCTGCCGCTCGGCAGCATCCGGCCAAACCCGGCGCAGCCGCGGCGGATCTTCGATCCGGCGGGATTGCAGGAGCTGGCAGATTCGATCCGGCAGTACGGCATCCTGCAGCCGCTGACCGTCCGGCGGAAGGAAAACGGCTATGAGCTGATCGCGGGCGAGCGGCGGCTGCGCGCGGCGGGGATGGCC
>JABLTR010021791.1_pt1 | contig 12554 bp, 8 predicted proteins | sample 7160071 | NCBI WGS metagenome assembly JABLTR01 (sample SAMN14651230, study PRJNA627086) | human gut metagenome | isolation source: feces | host: Homo sapiens
CCTGTTAGGAATCAGACGGGAGTTTCGTATGCACCCGAAAACCGTCAGCTAACAGTTGATAAGTGATTTACTTCCTTATCACTGTTAAGCCAAGTTTTCGGGGATTTTTGGAGCTGCTACCCAGATTCGAACTGGGGACCTCATCCTTACCAAGCGGCTTTTTAAATTTTTTATAACTATTTTTGGCACTTTATAGCTATATCCGCTCCAATCCGCTTGCTTTCTGTCACTCTTTGCGCACAAAGTTTCCGCCTGTTCCGCCGCCGTCTGTGGCTGGTTGTGTGGTCAAACCATTGGGAGAGTATACTTCCGCGATTTGACCGTTCGCACAAAGGTGGTCAGAGCGCGGTTTTCTTGTCCGCCATCATAATTGGCTGCCCCGCTTTTATGCAATTCTAAAGTGCGTCTTTGTGTTTCATGACCTTGTAATAAAGCATTACAGTATGTAGGTAGTAGAAAAGCTACGACTCACTCTCTTCTTCAAATAAAGATTGTTGGCGCGCCTCTTCTGCCATCTCTTCCCAGGGCCACTGCATAGTATGGTGTTTGCGATAAAACAGCAATTGTAAATCGACCGCAAAAATAGAATCAATAGATTCATCATATGTTATTACAAGACTTCTTCCATACTCAGGTTTTTGCAGTTCGACTAATTTCCCAAGCACGGTTTTCAAGTTTCCTTTTTTTACTCGAGGCTCTTTTGCATTTGTTATGGCAAATATTTCACTGCGAGAAAAGCCATGCATTAATTGCCTGTCTGTTGCATTTACAATAGCCTCCATAGCTAATGCATATATGCCAGTCGATTTTTTCCTTTGCCTAATACCTGCAGAAAGTGTTTGTGCAAATTGTTGATAACGTCCATCCAGCTGTGTCGCGTATGCTTTAGCGGCATTTGCATAGAATAAAGGATTCACGATACAGATCTTGGGATCTTGAGTTTCTTCTAACCCGGCCTCATCTTCAACCAATTTAAGCAAAAGTGATTGCAAAATCCCGACATTACCAAAAGAATCAGCTACTATATCTCCTTGTATGTTGGAATCAATTTCAATATTAAGAGCGCCACACCCTAAACGGATAACCTTTTGAAGTTCCTCATCTGTCCAGGACACCGATATTTCTTCTATCCGCCCTGTTAAATCAGGATTCATAAAAGTAAGAAGATTTGTTTGAGTCCAGACGCCAATAATGATCACTCTACAATTATAGTCCCAGAAGGTTTTCAAATCAAACGCCAATTTTTCCCGAGTTCTAAGAGCGAGATAATGAAAATCTTCAACTACTAATCTTTTTCCTGAACTAATTATAGAATTTGCGACAAATTCCAGGTTCTGAATACTTGTGGTGAAATCCAGAGATACTCCTGAACCGTGATTATGTTCAATAGCCCCAGAAACGTTTGCTTTTGCATCTGCTATAATTGGAACTTTAAATTCCCCACCACCAGAGATTTCCGCCGAAACATTGGTTCCTGATGAGCGTTGCACATCAAATTGAACTCCAATAGAGGACAATGCTTGACGATAAATGTCTTCCACGGTCATTCCAATTCGACATTGTACAATAATTGCATCCGCCAAGCATTTCTGGCGAAGCCAGGACTTCCCACATTTTGATGGACCTTTTATCGCAATATGTACATTTCGGCGCAATAATCGAGTCAACTTTCCATCCAAACTATCACGGTCATAGTATGAATAAGTATTGATTCGTGGCGAAATTCCAAACACTTCACTGGTATAAGGCATATAAAACTCCTTTTATAAGGCATAGATTATCTAAAATATTTTTATTGACTCCACTGTACTCTCTTCATTGAGGGCATTGCTGCCTAATTTACTGCAAAAGAAATGGGCAGGGACAGCCTTTTTGATGGGATCAATCTACCCCAGTACTCTTTCAGTGATATTGCAACGGTGTTAACAATGATAAACTCCCGTCCCCGCTCACTCCCCAAAGTAAGCATCCACCAACTCAGCGAGTGTCCCCTGCTTGGCCGCCTCCGCAGCATCCACCTGGGCAAAATTGTGGTCGCTCTTTTGCAGTTCATCGTCAAATCCGAGGATATAATTTGTGGCGATCAAATAGATGATCCGTGTCGGGGCCATACCGTAGACCTGTTTCTGCAAAATATGACGGATGCGCTCTTTCCCGTCGGGGAATGCAGTCTTCAAGCCCTCACTCCGATAGAGCCGCTTGACGATCTCCGTGATATAGAGCCCTGATTTCATGTACAGATCCGCAAAGGTCTTATCGGGATCATCAAAACACCCAGGATTATTTTCCTCCAGCTGATCCACCATCATTGACACCACCCATTTGGGGGTGAAAATCTGATTAGTCTTCTGCGGTGGAATATAGTCAAAAATATCCTCATCCTGGGATTCATCAAAATAATTCGCAAGCTGCTGCTTCTTTTTCCAAAATTCCTCGATGGAGTCGTTAAACACCACTTCGTCAAACAGATGACCCTCAAAGTGCTGTGTCTCACCCGTTTCGGGATCAACATAATCGCCGCCATCCCGCAGAAATCTGAAGTCGTCCTCTGTGATTCCAGTCACCTCAAGGAATACATCGCTTTCTGTGTATTCATCAAAGTTCGCCAAGGTAAGAGATTCATTGCCATAAGCCATGATGAAACTTGGGATCGTGCGGGAGAATCCCCGCAGATGCGCCCGCACTTCTTCCTCGACGGAGCGCTTCTCTTGTTCTTCCTTATGCCGCTCCAGCCGCTCAACAACTTCCTGCGGCTTCTCCGCGATTGCTTTATCTGCGGCCTTTTGCACAGTTGCCAAGAGTGTCTGCATGGCGGCACTCATATCCGTTTGATACTCCGTCTCCGCCTGCTGAACTTCTTCCTCTGTCTCGGCCTCGCGGCGCTTATTTTCCAAGCGGGTTCGTGCCAGCTTCTCCTGCTGGGCATAGTCGTCGTGGATCTCGTCAAAAGTCCGGTCGATCTCCTTCTCTATCTGGCGCTCCAATCTGCCCTGAGCGCCTCTTTTGACGCCGTATTCTTCCATCGCTGGGGGCAGGATCTTTTCTTTGATGTTGCTTTTTATCCTACCCGCAATATTTTTCAGCTGCTCATGGACCTCTGTATTCCCTGCGGTCGAAATCGCTGCAATTTGTGCCGTTACATCCTCTTTGATCTCCTCATAGATCTTCGGGCCGAACAGATCCTGTGTTCTGCCAATCACGATCTCCTGCGGCAGATCCACTTCCCCATTCTCGTCCACATGGACGGTATCCATTCTGTCCAACTTTTGTGTATCCGCCTTTTTCCCCTCCTCGTGGGCGGGGGTCAGCTTCTCCACGATTTCCCGGACAATTGCGGGAGCTCCAAACACATTGCTGATGTTGCGGAACAGGAAGTTGGACATAAAACCGCGGCGGACTACTTCCTGGCTCTTTAATTTTCTTGGAATGGACAGCACTGAGGCCGCATCCAGTTCCACCATCTTCCCCTCGTCGTCCTCGCCCAAGACAGGGAAGAAATTCAGCAGTCTCTTGATGTTCTCTTTCCGATCATCCGCCGTGCCCCGGCCGCCCACAGTGTTTGCGGACAGATTGTTGGCAAACTCATCGAAAATAATCAGCGTTCTGGCCGGATCAAAGTCAAATACATAGGCGGTCTCTTTGCGGAATCTCTGCCCATCCCTGGTCAAGATGCAGGGATTTTGAGCGCGGAACGCCGCCTGCATATAGGCGGACGGACTCTTCATATTGCACAGCATCAGGACGCCGCTCCACTCTGGGATCGTGACGCCTACCGTGAGTTGTCCGACCGTGAGAGTGATCGTCTTCTCGTGCTCCGCAATGGCGGACTTCACCTTGTCGATGGCTTTCTCCGCCTGCTCGTCATCGCTTCCCCGGCCGTCGCCCACGGCGGCCACGATCTCATACTCGCCAAACACCTCATCCGCTTCCAGCAGCTTTTTCAGAGCACGGACGCTTGCCACGCGGTTCAGATACCACATGGTGTGAGACAACTCCTGCCGCAGTTCCGGCGTGGAAAAGGGATACTTCTCCTGTGTGGTCAGGGCGTGGAGGAATTTTTTGATCTCCTCCTCATGGATGAGATCACCTTTCTCATCGGTGGCGAAAAATTCGTTCAGGTCAAAGGCGTAGTCCACCGTCCCCTCCTCCTCGGAGAGATCCAAACCTTTTTCAATGCGCTCCCGGATCATGCCGGAGAGCTGATAGGTGAACATGGACAGCTTGGGCAGGGGCTCATAAGGATTTTCGTCCTCCCCATCCCAGCTTTCTTTGGCCTCCTGCTCGTCTGAATAAGACCAGTTGAAGATCTGCTCTTTGGAGAACTGCTCGCTGGCCAGGGCCTTGAACGGCGTACCGGATAAGTACAGCGTGTGCCTTCGCTGGATCTTGCGGAAGGCCCGCTCGGTCCGCATGGTGTCCACGCCCTCCTGGGCCTCGTCCACAATGAGCAGATCGAACTCCAGCTCGCTCATCCACCGTAGCTTGTCGTACTCTCCGTAAAAATAGACAGAGCCTTTCAGCCCCTGCAGGGATTCAAAGGCAATCATGCCCTGGGGCGCGTCATCTCCCTGACGCCGCACCAGGGCCACATAGTCGTCCCTGGACAAGACCCCGGGGCGGCCTCTGAGCGCGTCCGTATCGGACACAAAGGCAAATTCACCCCGCCAGCCGATGAATTTAAAGAAATCGTCCGCCCAGGAGTTGGCGATGCTGGGGCGGTTGGTAACGATCAGCACCTTGGTAAAGCCCATCTGCCGGATCAGGTCGTAGGAGGTCAGCGTCTTCCCAAACCGCGGCTTGGCGTTCCACAAAAACTCCTCGCCGCCCTTTTCAAAGTAGGCCTTGGTCATAGCCACGGCCTCCTGCTGCTCCTTCCGCAGCGCATAGGTCAGCTTCTCGCCATCTGTTGGAACAAGCTCCCTCCGGGCAAACCGGTCAAAATAGCTGTGGGAGGTGGGGCCGTCCACATGGAACCACTCTGTCCCCGGCGTGCGCTCGACTCCCAAAGTCGATTCCAAAAAGGAGTGAAATTCCCGGTCGGTAAAATACTCCCCGGAGCCGTCCTTGTACATGGCGTTGTCCTGCCAGGCCAGAACATGACGGATGTCCGCCGTGTGGGTCTGCTGTTTCACCCGCTGGGCCGGCGTCTGCTTCTCTGTGTAGCCGATCTTTGTCCAGCCGTCGTGGTAGACAACGCCCGGCGTGTTGTAGGCGTAGATCATGGGCACGACTCGTTTGAACGACTGTATCTGGACTGCCATCACGCCATCTCCTTCACATGGGATTCAATAAACTGGATCTCTTTCTCATCCAGGCCATACTTTTTGTAAAGCTGCTGGTCGATCTCCGGGATGGATTTGGACCAATCAATGTCGGAAGCTGGGGTAAAGTCTTGGAGGGGAACAAACCTCCATTTTACAGCAGTATTATCCTGAGTTATCTTCAGAATTCCAAGCATAACACGTGCGAACCTACTTTTTACATACTCCAGGCACGCATTTGCCTCATATTTTGAGTCAAAGTTTCCAATGGCAATAAATGTTTCAGTACAGGCAGTGCCAGGGTCTCCTACTGTCGGTTTTCCAATAATTCGTGCTGGAACGGGTTTTCCAATTTGACCAGATGCTCCGTCAGCTTTTGAAATAAAAACCTTATATTTACATAAGTTTGTAACTTCTTTTACGTAGTCACGCCGAAACCACCTGTATACCCGTTCACCGTTAATAATTCCCAAAAATTTTATGTATTCAAATTCATCATCTGGCTCTTGCTCAGTAAATAAAGACCCTATTCTTTCAAAACTGCTGGACCCTATTCTTGTGTCTGTCATCTTTGCTAACTCATCTGGATGCTCATCATATGCGCATTTGGAAAACTTATAAAGGCCACGATTAGCAATAATATCACTCAAGCTGCCCTGATCAAATTTCCAAACCTTGCTTCTTATAGAGTTGAGTTCCGGAAATATAGAATAAACGCCGATTGCCCCAAAATTTTTCGTAGCATCGCGATATGTAATTGCAATTCCGCCGTTAATATTGGTGTTCGTAAAAATGTTGCCGCTATCTTGTTCATGGTATAGCACCTTAAAATGTGGGTCAGCCAACATTTTCTCGTTCCAACTTTTTGGCGTTCCGCCCGCATTGTAAAGAAACCGTGCAGGATGAATCATCTCTACCCGATCGGAAATTTTATAGGCTTCGTCAAGAAACATATAATAGATTGGCGGAGCATATGTTTTCTGATCCCCAACAGTCTCATCCTGATACGGTGGATTTCCAATAATAAAGTCAAACTTCATAGCCTTTTTCCCCTTTACCGGCAGAGATAAAAATTCCACGCTCCCGCCGCCCGTCCAGTTGTGTACCAGACAACGGGGTTGTTTCTCCTTGTCCTCTCTCTCACCGAACATCCCAAACCAGTCGATCTGCTGGAACTGCTCCTCCGGCGTCCCATAGGGGACGGTTCCAGTCAGCCCATCCATCTGCCAGATGTTCCAGGTGATGATGTTTGCGATCTTCTCATATTCCGCTCTGGTTGGTTTCCGTCTCCACCGCTCCTGCAGGTACTCCTCAAAGGTCATCAGCAGGTTGACCCTGGCGATCAGCACATTGTCCCCCTGAAACTCATATCCATAGGTGGCCCAAAACGCCCGCGCCGCCCACTCCAGCCATTCTTCTTCTGTCTGGGTTTTCTCCCCCACCACCCGGAGTTTCCGATCCAGCAGGCCGACCCGCTCCCGGATTGGGATGGCCTCGCCGGTCTCCACGTCATACCGGCTGACCAGATAAGGGGCTTCGCCGCAGGTGATCTCCAGCCGCCTGGAATCTACATAGCGTTCCCATTTCTTACCCTTGGGAAACTCCACAGCGGCCGTCGGTGTCCCGTCTTTGAAAAACACCTCTTTCGCACCAAACCACACCTCGTCCGCATAGTCGTTCATCATCCGGCACATCCACAGGGGGGTAAACACCTCGGCATGCTGGCGTGTCCGCGCCGATTGCTGCTCCATAGCCTTCCGCGCCCGTGTTTTGATAACAGATGCGTGTTCCCCTGTGATTAGGTCAGGGGTGATTTCTCCGTTATACTCATATCGCCCGCCAAGGGACACATAGGCGCCGGTGGCCCACATGATATGCTGTTTTGTCGTCTTGTCGAGCAGCATCCCATCCAACAGCCCCAGGGCATGGAGTTTCAGGATGTCGTCTTGGATATTGATGATCACTTGGGCCCTCCGCCGTTTCCCGCCCACGATAGGCCGGGAAATATTTTCAAATTCGCTGTTATTATAGCATAATTCTCTCCATTCAACAACTGAACCTTTGTGTGGTTTCTCCATATTACGCCAAAAGGATAAGGGCCAAGGAAACGCCGAGCCCGGCGCATCCTTGGCCCTTATTTGATACTTCTTCAAAAAAGTTGAGAGTTCAAAAGCAAAAAGTTGAGAGTTGATTTTCAAGCCGAACAATAATATTGCTGTTTTTCACTTAATTCCAGTGTTTTCTGAATTTTTAGCCCAATTTTGTTCACCATGAAATTGAGAGAAAGTTGAGAGTACCTTGAGAGTTCATCTTACTCGATTGTATAGTATTTTCTGGGATCATTGGGAGCAGAGCTATGCTCCTCAACAGGCCCGCCGTTCGCCTTCAGCAGCTTTTTCATGTGTGTGACTAATGTCTGCCTGGATCTGCCTGTGTTCTCCTCCAACTGCTTCATCGTACACTGTCCCACATTGGCAATGTAGTAAACAATGTCCCGATCCAGAGGCTTCAGTTTCGCCCACTCCTCCACACTGATGGACTTCAGCCCCTCCATCTTCCGCAGAGAGCGAGATGCAATGTTGTTTTTAAGAACCAGAAGTACGGTCTTTTTATTCGGCTCGCTGAAAATAGGCGGCTCCAGGAAATAAGATCTCATGTCCGTGTAGATCCGCTTGACACCCTCGTTCAGTTCCCGAACCCACCCAAAGTCGGTCAGAACCCGTGCAATCAGCGGATTTCTGGAAAACCGCGTGTTCTGGATATTTTCCACCGTAACAATGCTGGGCAGCCTTCCTGGGCTCAAAAACTCAATGCGGTCATCATACATCGTCACGCGGATATACTCACCGGAAATAGAGTAGTCCCGGTGTGTCACCGCGTTGACCAGCCCCTCCTGCCAAGCAAACTCCGGGTATTCCGGAATCTTTCGGAACTTCCCGTCCTTCCCCAGCTGCTGGAACTCCCGCATCTGGCTGGCAATCAACTGTTTCCCTTCTGTAATCAAGCGGTGAAGGGGCTTTTCTATTGTGATGTCCTTCACCACATTGAATCCTGCGCCGACACCAGCTGTTGTCCCCTCGTATCTCAGAAACCGGACTCTGGCGGAGGGCAGGAACTGTGTGGGGATCTTGCCAAACAGAAGGATCGCGGCGACTGTGATCTCCCAGTTCTCCCCTTTTTGCTTGATGAGACCTCTGGCCTTCAAAATATCCAGCGGGCTACTCACATTCAATCCTAATATTTTGCAGTATTCTTCGATCAGATCGCGATCCAAGTCATCCAGAGAAGCGTCCTTCAAAACTTGGCTCTCATAGCTGCGGATCCCCTTGGAATACTCCAGCTCCAGCAGCTGTTCTGTATTGAGTTTCCGGGAGGAATCGGCTACCCGCAGGTACGCCTCGCCGTCCTTGCATTTGATGACGTCGTCCGGCATAGGAGAAATGTGGAACAGGAATACTTTCGTACCGTATTCCGATGTGATCGTCTCAACCTCCAGCTCCGGAACCTTCTTCAGAAAGTCAAAAGGCACCTGACGCAGCACGTTTTCCTGGGCGTCGCTAATCCCGGTGATTGCTCCGCTGTCCTCGATCCCGACCGCCACTACGCCGCCGGAAGCATTGGCCATAGCAGAAATGTGATGTGCAATGTCTTTCGGCTGGATTCTTGCGCTTTTTCGCTCAAAATATTGATTCTCGGCAAAGTGCTGGAGTTTCTCCCAAGTCAGCGATGGATCTATTTTAGAAATCGAATCATTCATATCATCCCTCAATTCTTAGGCGGTGGCTGTACGCTCAAATTATACCGTCTCCGGAGCTGTTTTGCAAACCGTTTCTGTCGCCTGATGGTTCATGGGCGCGCTTTGTTTCTACTATAGCGTTGACAAAGATTACTGCCGGTAGGACACTGTCCCGCCGGTGTATTTTATAACTCAGCCAGCTTTCTTTTCAGCTCTTCATCCGTCAACTCTCCCCGCCCGGACCGGTCCAGCAGGTCCTGCGCTCTGGCTACGGCGGTGTTCCACTCCCCCAGGCTGATCTTCTTTCGGTTCTTTCTCTGCTTCAATCGGTTATAAGCCCTGTCATATTCAATTTGCGCCGGCGTGCGGCCGGCCCTGTCCCTGGCCTCTTTGCGGTGAGCCCCCACCTTTCGGCAGGTGCGCTCAGTCTCCCCAGGGGCGATGTTGTTGCAGTAGCAGGTGTTGTATCCGGCGGTGAGCAGAAAATATTTTCCGCAGTTGTGGCACCGCCTCGGGGCGTTACCTACCGCCAGTCCCCGAAAAAATTCCACCTCCAGAAAATCCAGAAGGTTCAAAAACCTGGCTTGCTCCGCTAAAATGATCTTCTCCCCATCAGACGGGGACAGCATCGGCACAAACCTCACTTTGAGCGGAAAGCTGTGAGCCAGTTCATATGTATCTTGCCCCATGAGTTCCGCTGTTACCATGTCGCTATAGAACTTAAACATTCCCACTGCATAGGCCTCTGGATTCCTGCGATCCAGCGGTTCAAAGTATCCCTCCAGCATCAAGGCTATCTGCTTTCGGAAAATGCGCAGAAGTTCACTCGCGCCTGTGAGCGTGCGCAGATATTCATCTACTTCTGCTCGTCCCTCAGGGGATATCCGTTGGAGCCGGCTCCAGAATTTCTCCAGCAGAGGCGCGTTCTGTTTTACCGGCTGGGACCAGTCAATGTCCAGATCCCGGTAGACCGGCAGGTTGGATGCCAGTTTCCACACATCCCGCAGTTTTTCCTGGGCCCGCCGCACCGACTCCTTTGTCCCTTCCTGCCATACATTCTGCACAGCGCGGTAAAAATCCATCAGACTCTGATCGATCAGGCGCAGTTCTTCCTCCTCCAGATTCAGAATGTCCACAACGCACTGACCGACGGAATACTCTTGTCCTCTGACAAAAACACGGTCACCATGGAAAATCACTGTAAAATCATCCATAGCATCCAGAAAAATACGCTCTGCGTCAAATACCTCGTCTTCCATATATCCTCCCGCTTGTATCCGATTGATTTTTGGAATTTACCCGACCTGGCCCAAAACCATTGAACTGACATTCAGGGTTTGTTACCATTGTATCAGGTCGAGTTTCAAAAATCAATCGGAGGTGCGTATGAAAATATCTATCTACAAGAGCTATGATGACCTGCCGCTGTTTCTCAATGCGGAGACAGTGGCAAAGGTGCTGGGGGTGTCTATCTCCAGCGCATACGAACTGATGCATGAGCCAGGCTTCCCAGTATTGAAGGTAGGCAGCCGCATGGTGGTTCCCAAGGAAAAATTTATAACATGGGTATCTGCACAGACAGGAGGTATTCAGGAATGAAGTACTCTCCCATAAAACGCGATGTCAGTAAATACCGATTCGCTCTCCCCAATGATATCTGGACACAAAATCTCAAGCCCCCGGCGTTTGCAGCGCTGGCCTATCTCCAGTACCGGCGCTGCAGAAAGTTCAGTAGCGTCATCACACTGGAGGAATTAGCAGAGCGCACTCGCATGAGCGTTGAGATGGCGAAGGCCTGTGTCGAGGCTCTTATCAATCATAAACTGCTCACTGTCGACCTCGTCCCGATCCTGCCCAATATAAAGGGCGGCAAATTCTTCACTGTGCCTGATGAAGTGTTTTACCTGGGGCTGGGCCACGGAGCGATCACGGTCTACGCCTATTTGCTGTGCTGTGAAGACCGCCGCACCCACCAGTGCCATCCCAGCTATAACACCATCTCCTCCGCAGTCGGCCTTGCCATCAATACCGTAATGAAGCACATCTCTACGCTGGCAGATAAACAACTCATCACGGTGGAGCGCACCAGTTATATCGACAACAAAGGCATGAAGTGGAACGGCAACAACCTATACACGATCCTGCCCATCCAGCAAGTGTTGGATGCGTTCTATCAACAGCAGTTGGACAGGCTTGAAAGCACTGCCAAGCGCCAGCGTGCGGCGAAACTCCTGCGGGAGCAGGAAAACCCCGCGTGACCGCCTGTGGGCCGCTGTGTGGCCTCCTGCTGGGAGGGGCAGAGTCCCTGCCCCTCCAGCGGTTTCAAACTGGATTTGGGCCATTGTTCCGCCGCTGTGAAGAAGCATCTATTCAGAGTATCCGCCGCCCCCTAACCGATTTGCGGAGGACGAAAAGAAAAGCAGGATAAAGGCCGGGGTCGCCGACGGCTCCTTCGGCCAGTCACATCTGCCCGCAGTGCGGGCAGTTACGGGGGTTTTGCGGTGTATCAAAAGTGGGGTCAAAAACAGACGGCGGGGATTACGTTTGCGGTCACTATCCCCGAACACCTACTGTCACAACGAAAAAATAGGGGTCATGCCCCGGAAAGGAGCAGTTTATGAGCGGAAAAGGAAAGTTTCCCTTTTACCTGTCACCAGAGAAGAAGGCCATCCTGGAGCGCCGGTATCAGGAGGACGGAAGCCGGAGTATGACCGCCTTCGTCGAGCGGGCGGTGGACTTTTACCTGGACTACCTCAGCGCCAACAACGCTGGTCTGTTCCTCCCCACCTCCATCAAGTCTTACCTGGATGGGCGGCTGGGACAGCTGGAGGATCGGCTGTCCTCCATCGCCTTCCGGCAGGCGGTGGAGCAGGACATGGTGGCCGGCATCCTGGCGGATGTCTATCAGTTCAGCGACGAGGATCTCCGCCGTCGAAGGGCGGAGAGCGTGCAAAACGTGAAGAAAACTAATGGCCGCGTCTCGCTGGAACAGCGGGTGCGGGGAGCTTGGGAGGAGGACGATGAGTGGCAAGACTGATTCTGAAAAGTCCCTATCTCAAGTACGGTGGAAGCAATTCTGTCAGTGGCTATCTGAAATACATCGGCACGAGGGAGCGTGTGGAGTTGCTCCCAGATGACCGTCCACCCACAAGAAAGCAGGAGCAGTTCATCACAAAACTGGTGAAGGATTTTCCTAATAGCAAAGAACTGGATGAGTATTCTGACTACACAGCCAAGCCTACCAAAGCAAACGCCTCTACGTTCATCACCAGAGCATTGGAGGAAAACTGGTCGGCGGTGCAGCAGTCGGATGGCTACATGAAGTACATCGCCACCCGGCCCAGGGCGGAGCGGCTGGGTGACCACGGCCTCTTTGGGGATGAGGACGGCGTGGATTTGGAGAAAGCAATACGGGAGTTGGATCAATACACCGGAAACGTGTGGACACACATCATCTCCCTGAAACGAGAGGATGCCACCCGCCTTGGCTATAACAACGCCAAATCGTGGATGAATCTACTCCGGGCAAATCGCAACGACATCGCCGCCGCCATGAA
>JABLTR010047493.1_pt1 | contig 12547 bp, 10 predicted proteins | sample 7160071 | NCBI WGS metagenome assembly JABLTR01 (sample SAMN14651230, study PRJNA627086) | human gut metagenome | isolation source: feces | host: Homo sapiens
CCTGAACCTCGGAATCGGTAACGGCGCTTTTGAACTTCTTGATAATGGTCTCTGGCGGGTCAAGAATATAAACGCAGCCTCTGGGGTTGGGATCGGATTTGCTCATCTTCTTGGCGGGGTCCTGCAAAGACATGATCTTTGCGCCCATTTTGGGGATATATCCGTCCGGCACCACAAAAGTGCTGCCATGCTGCCCGTTAAAGCGGATCGCCACATCTCTTGCCAGTTCCAAATGCTGTTTCTGGTCGATTCCCACCGGTACCAGGTCAGTCTGGTAAAGCAGGATATCGCCTGCCATCAGCACCGGATAGGTAAACAGGCCGGCATTGATATTGTCCGGGTTTTTGGCGGATTTATCCTTAAACTGGGTCATGCGGTTCAACTCTCCGAACTGGGTATAACAGGCCAACACCCAGTTTGCCTCCGCATGTTCCTTTACATGGCTTTGAATAAATGCGATCGATTTTTCCGGATCAACGCCACAGGCCAGAATCAGCGCATAAGCCTCCAACGTCCTCTGCCGCAGCTGTATGGGATCCTGCCGAACGGTGATTGCATGCATGTTGACAATGCTGTAAATGCAATTATAGTCCTCCTGCAGCTGCACCCAGTTGCGAACCGCTCCCAGATAATTGCCCAGGGTAATCTGCCCGCTGGGCTGAATGCCGGAAAAAATAATTTTTTTGCGCGCAGGCGCTTGATTTTCCATCGACAACACCTTCTTACTTAGAACATTTTTTTGGTCAGATCCCCCAGACGGCTGATACCATCTACGATCTGCTCGTCTGTGGGGGTGGAGAAATTCAGGCGGACCGACTCGGAGGTTCCGTGATCATCGGTCAAAAAGGCGGAGCCCGGCACCATGGCGACCCCTCTGTCCACCGCGGCCTTACAGAACGCGAGCATATCGCTGCCCTTCGGGAGCGTGCACCAAAGGAACAGGCCGCCCTCCGGATTGGTATGCGTTACCGCCGGATGGAAATTCTGATCAATCTGGCGAATCATCAATGAGGACTTTTTGCGATAGATTTCCCGCAGGCCGGCAATATGGGCGTCAAAGTCATATTCCGCCAAAAAGCGCTCGCAAATCATCTGGGAAAGGATGGTGGTATGTACATCCGAAGACTGTTTTGCCACCGTCATTTTGGCAATGATCTCTTTGGGCGCCACCACATATCCCACCCGCAGGCCGGGAGACAGTACTTTAGAAAAGCTCCCGCAGTAAATGACGATCCCCTCCGTATCCATCGATTTGATGGTCGGCACATCATCACCGGCAAAGCGCAGTTCGCCGTAAGGGTTATCCTCCAAAATCAAAACGCCGTACTGCAGCGCCAGCCGGTATACTTCCTTTCTCTTTTCCAGGCTCATGGTAATACCGGTGGGATTCTGGAAATTGGGGATGGTATAGATAAATTTGGTATTGGGATTGGTTTTGAGCGCCTGTTCCAGCTTTTCCGTATCGATGCCGTCAGGCCCCATTTCCACGCCCACCAGTTGGGAGCGGAAAGAGCGAAAAGCGTTTAAAGAGCCAATGAAACTGGGGTTTTCGCTGATAACCTTGTCGCCATCATCCAGCAGGCAATGGGCGGCCAGGCAAATGCCCTGCTGTGCACCGGATACCACCAGGATCTGGTCAAAATCCCGGCCAATGCCATAGCGCTCTTTCACCAGATGAACCAGGCGGTCCCGCAGGGGCTGATACCCTTCCGTAACCGAATACTGCAATGCCAAAATCGGATGTTCCTCTAAAATTTCGCGGGTAATCTTCCGCACCGCTTCTACTGGAAACGCCTCCGGGGCAGGATTCCCTGCCGCGAAAGAAATGACCGAGGGATCGGCAGTGGCCTTTAAAATCTCCCGGATGGCAGAAGGCTGCAGGGAATCTATTTTTTGGGAAAACTGATAACGCATCGAAAAATCCTCCTCTACTGCTGATTTCAAAAATGTAAAACGCAACCCGGCGGCAGACCGCTTTTACGCGCCGGCACGGCTGATTTTTTAACAGTTCATTTTCTCATTACACAGCAATTATTTTTTAGTATAGCACAATAAAGCGCGAAAAAAAAGGAAGATGACGCAAAAAAAAGGAGGAATTTTGCCAAAACCGCAATAAAATAGGGCTGTTCACCGATTCAAAATCCGGTAGAATAGAAGGAGAATACTTTTTTCTGTTCGAAATGTAAAGGAAAGCAACGGGAGGGAAACAATATGGGTTCGGAAGAGAAACGGTTTCGGCATGGAGACGCAGCGGAAAAGCTGCGCCGGAACAAAACGGCTTCCCGCCTGATCAACGCCGCAACCATTTTGGGCCTTTTGCTTGCGGTCGGATTTGCCGTTTACGGTTTTTATACCGGTATTTTTACCAGCGAAGAAAATCTGGAACGGTTTATTTCCGATTCCGGTGTCACTGCGCCTTTGGTTTTCATTTTCATTCAGATCATCCAGGTTGTCGTTCCCATTATCCCCGGCGGCGTCAGCTGTCTGGCTTCAGTAGTGCTGTTTGGGCCGCTTCCGGGGTTTGTGTACAGTTATGCTGGAATTTGCATTGGCAGCACCATTGGTTTTTTCCTGGGCCGGTTTTATGGAAAACCTTTTATCCTAGCTGTAACCAAACCGGAAACTTATGAAAAGTACAGCAAGATCATTGATAAAGGAAAGCGTTTTGAGGTCTTTTTTCTGCTGGCAATGCTTTTTCCCGCTTTTCCAGACGATTTAATCTGTATGCTTGCAGGACTTACTAAAATGGAAAGCAAAAAATTCCTTCTCATTTTGCTGCTGGCCAAAATTCCGGCCATTGCTTTATACAGTCTGGTCTGGGCTTCGGCGGAGGACAGCTTCTGGCGGCTGTTCACCTGATGCGGAACAAAGAATCCCCCTTTTTTCGAAAGGGGGGATTCTTCTCGATTTGAGGTATATCAGCCCTGAATTTTCAAAAAATATGATTTTACCCTTGACAAAATTCTGAAAAAGCGTTACGATACCACTACACCCCCCTGGGGTATTTAGGTTTCTAATCGCATTGATGAAGGAGAGGTGCGTTTCATGAAGCAAAAATTTAATGTGTCCGGGATGACATGCTCCGCCTGTTCTGCCCATGTGGAAAAAAGCGTGGCCAAAACGCCGGGAGTTCAATCGGTAGACGTAAGCCTTTTGACCAACAGCATGCAGGTCGTCTACGATGAAGCCCAAACAGATCCGTCTAAAATTATCCAGGCGGTGGAACAAAGCGGCTACGGTGCTTCCCTGCCCCAAAAAGGCTCCGTTCCTGTTCAACAGGGGGCTTCTGCACCGGGAGAAGCTGTGAAACAAATGAAGCGGCGGCTGATTTTGTCTTTCTGCTTTTTAATTCCTCTTTTTTACCTGTCCATGGGCCATATGATGGGGCTTCCGATCCCACACTTTTTCCATGGCACAGAAAACGCGCTGACCTTTGCCTTTACCCAGCTGCTTTTGACCCTGCCAGTCGCATATCTCAACCGCAGCTATTTCCAGATCGGCTTTAAAACGCTGTTCCGCGGTTCGCCGAACATGGACTCATTGGTGGCCATTGGCTCTGCAGCATCCATTATTTATGGCATCTTTGCCATCTATCAAATGAGCTATGGGTTGGGTCACGGTGATCTGGACCGGGTGCGGCAGTATGCCATGGACCTGTATTTCGAAGGCGCTTCCATGATCCTGACCCTGATTACGCTGGGCAAATATCTGGAGACCAGATCTAAGGGCAAAACCTCCGAAGCGATCACCCGGCTAATGGATTTAGCGCCCAAATCCGCTACTGTGCTGCGGGATGGGCAGGAGCTGCAAATCCCGGTGGAACAGGTCGTGGTAGGCGACACGGTGATTGTCCGTCCCGGGCAAAGCGTTCCGGTGGACGGCATCGTGCTGGAAGGGGCCTCTTTTATCGATGAATCCGCCATCACCGGAGAAAGCATTCCGGTAGAAAAAATCGCAGGAGACACTGTTACTGCCGCCACAATGAACAAAACCGGCGCTTTCCGGTTCCGCGCCACCAAAATCGGCGACGATACAACGCTTTCTCAAATTATCGCGCTGATGGAAGAAGCCAGCGCCTCCAAAGCGCCGATTTCCAAACTGGCAGATAAAGTTGCCGGAATTTTTGTCCCGGTCGTTATCAGCATTGCGATTCTCGCCACTGTTGTCTGGCTTTTGCTGGGCCAGACCTTTTCCTTCGCTTTGTCCATCGGCATCGCGGTACTGGTCATCTCCTGCCCCTGCGCGCTTGGCCTGGCTACTCCTGTAGCCATCATGGTCGGTACTGGCAAGGGCGCGGAAAACGGCATCCTGATCAAATCTGCCGAAGCGCTGGAAACGGCCCATACGGTCAACACTGTCGTTCTGGACAAAACCGGCACGATTACGGAAGGTCATCCAAAAGTTACCGGGCTTTATCCTGCTTCCGGTGTGACGGAAGAAAAGCTGCTGCAAATTGCCGCTTCGCTGGAGAGCCTTTCTGAACATCCGCTGGCGCAGGCCATCGTCTCATTGGCCAAACAGCGCGATCTTTCTCTGCTCGATCCCTGTGATTTTCAGGCCCTTTCCGGGCTGGGCCTTTCTGCCTCGTTAGAGGGGATTCCCTATTTTGCCGGCAACGAACGGCTGATGGAGGAACGGGGCGTCCACTTGGATGAACTGCGCACCACCGCTGCCGAGCTGGCGCAGGAGGGCAAAACGCCGTTGTATTTTGCACAGGACCAAACGTTGCTGGGGATTATTTCGGTATCGGATGTGGCAAAGCCTACCAGCGCCCAGGCCATTGAGGAGATGAAGCAACTTGGGCTGGAAGTAGTCATGCTCACCGGTGACAATCAGAAGACAGCCGATGCCATTGGCCGCCAGCTGGGAGTTTCTCAGGTTATCGCGCAGGTGCTGCCCCAGGATAAAGAGCAAAAAATCCGCCAGCTGCAGGAGAGCGGCAAAAAAGTCGCCATGGTAGGCGACGGCATCAACGATGCGCCTGCTCTGGCCCGTGCCGACGTAGGCATCGCCATCGGCGCCGGAACCGACATCGCGTTGGAGGCAGCGGATATCGTACTGATGAAAAACGATCTGCTCGACGCTGTTACCGCCATCCACTTGAGCCGTGCGGTGATCCGCAACGTAAAAGAAAACCTGTTCTGGGCCTTTTTATACAATAGCATTGGCATTCCCATCGCGGCTGGCGTTTTCTATTCCCTGTGGGGATGGAAGCTGGATCCTATGTTCGCCGCTGCAGCCATGAGCCTGAGTTCGGTCTGCGTGGTATCCAACGCCCTGCGGCTGCGCTTCTTTAAACCGCATCGCAGCCGTCAGGCCAACCCGCAGCCCGTTTTGGAAAAAGTACGGGCAAATGACCCAATCACTGAAAAAGGAGAAAAAAGTATGAAAAAAACATTGAAAATTGACGGAATGATGTGTTCTCACTGCACCGGCCGCGTTTCACAGGCACTCAACGCCATTGACGGCGTTTCTGCCGAAGTTTCGCTGGAGGACAAGGCGGCGTATGTGACCCTGTCCGCCGACGTGGCTGATGACGATTTGATCCAAGCCGTTACCGACGCCGGATACACTGTTACTGAGGTGCTGTAACATGATGGCGGACAAACAAAAGGTCTCGCGCCTTTTAAAAACCGCTCGAGGCCAGATTGACGGGATTTTGAAAATGATTGACGAGGACCGATACTGCATTGATATTTCCAATCAGATCATGGCGTCCCAGTCCATTTTGAAAAAAGCCAATGGCGAAGTGCTGAAAGCGCACCTGGAACATTGTGTCAAAGAGGCAGTAACCGATGGCGATGCGACGGAAAAACTGCTGGAAATTGAATCCATTATTGCAAAGCTGCTGTAGTCTTTTCTCCGGAGCATTCGTTTTCTGAACGCAGGTAAAAATACCTGCGTTCTTTTGTTGCAAAAGGCTAGCTTCTCCACGCTTTTTATGGTAAGCTGGATTTGTTTGCCTGAACCGATTCCGGCCCAAGCGAAAAACCGCGTTACATCATAAACAAGGGGGATCTTTTTATGGAAAAGAATCAGCGCTATCAAAAAATCAACCGGGGCTTTATGGTTTTGTACCTGCTGGTCTGCCTGTGGGGCATTATCGACAGTTTTCTGCACTCAACGCCCTATTACATGGGGCTTTCTCTGCTTTCCCCCCTGTTTTTGCTGATTCCTCCGCTATTTTGGAAGATCACCCGGCTCAAACCTGCGTATCTGATTTCTCTGACGATCAATTTGTTCAGTTTTTTGGCTTTTGTGATTGGAATTGCCTTTCGCGGATACGGCCGCTTCCCCTTTTACGATAAAGTGGTGCATACCCTTTCCGGCGTAGTATTCGGCCTTTTGGGCGTCATTTTTTATTACCTCATGAAAAAGGACCGTACCATCGTCCCTCGAGACGGTATTTTTGCCGGTTATTTCGCTGTTTCTTTTGCCTGCACCATCGGGATGCTGTGGGAAGTATGGGAATATTCTATGGACTTTATCTTTCATTCCGACCCCCAGCATGTACTGACCACCGGCGTCCACGACACGATGCAGGATATGATCGTCTGCCTGATCGGATCCCTCTTTGTTTTGTTTTCCGTATGGCGCTATTACCACAAAGGCAAGGCAGGGCCGATGATGCGTATTTTCCTGGATTTTTACGAATTGAACTTAAAATGAAACGTAACATTGGGCCTCTCCAAAGGCCAAATGCTTTCCTGTTTGAAAAAGCCGCCCGGCGCTTATTTTTCGGGCGGCTTTTTGCGATTTCCGTTTTGTATTCTATTCTTTCCGACACGTACCGGCAAACGCCAAAAACAGCTTCGCCTGCTGTTTCGGAATCATAATCAATCTCAGGATGCCAATGCATTCCGAAAGAAAGTTGCAGACAATACCTGCTCAAAAGTTTTTTCCTTTTAGGACCAAACCGTCCTCTTGCGCCTATGTTTTTATTTTGCCGTTTTTCTTCCCAGTACTACTCGGTCATTGCCGCCGTAATCCTGAACCGTCCGGATACAGTCAAAACCCGAATCCCACATTAGCGCTGAAACGGATCGCGCCTGATCAAAACCAACCTCAAAGGCCAACAGGCCGCCCGGCTTTAGCGCCCTCCGCCAGCGAAGAGGAATTTCACGGTAAAAACGCAGCCCATCGCCTGATCCGTCCAGCGCCATAGCAGGCTCCCATTGCACCTCCCGCTGCAGCCCAGACAGGTCACCCGATGGAATATACGGCGGGTTGGAAAGAACAGCGTCCAGATTTGCCAAACCCGCGGTACTTTTCAGCACATCGGCCTCAATCAAACGGCACCTAGGCGCTAAGGCGCGGATGTTGCTTGCACAGTATTCCCCGGCTTCCGGCGAAAGCTCTACCAAAGCCACCTCTGCATCCGGCCGCTCACAGGCAATCGTCAAACCGACACAGCCGCTTCCAGCGCACAGATCCGCTACCTGCGGCGACGGGACGCCCTCCAGCTGCTTCAATACCTGCTCCACTAAGGTCTCCGTATCTGCCCGGGGAATCAGTACGCCGGGGCCTACGGCGAAACGACGGCCGTAAAATTCCCACCATCCCAGCAAATATTGAAGCGGCTCTCCCGCTTCCCGCCGGACAAGCCAGCCCTGCATCCGCGCCACTTCTTCCGGGGTTAGTTCCCGCTCCGGATGTGCCAGCCGCTGCGCTTTGGAAATGGCAAAGCCTTCTTCCAACATAAGATCCAGCTCAAAACCGGCGGAGACAATCCCCGCCTGCTGCAGGCGGCGCAGCCATACCGGATAGCAGGCGCCGACAGCGATCACCAACGATCGCTGCCCTCCACAGAAGGCAGCACCGGTTTCAAAGAGGCAATGGCCACTTCAATCATATCGTCTTCCGGTTCCTGGGTGGTAATATGCTGCAGCCACATCCCCGGCGCGGAGATCATGCGCGTGCACAAATTGGTATATCGTCCCGCCAGCTTGATGATTTCGTAAGAAATTCCCACAACGACAGGCAGTAAAAGAATCTTCAGCACCACTCTGAGCCACGGATTGCTCCAAGTGACAAAAGAAGTCACCAGCACGCTGACAATTACGACAATCAGCAAAAAGCTGGTGCCGCAGCGGGGGTGAAACCGTCTTTGCCGGCGCACGTTCTCCACCGTCAACTCCTCGCCCGCCTCGTAACAAAAAATAGTTTTATGCTCGGCGCCGTGATACTGAAACATCCGGTGGATGTCCTTCATACGGCTTACTGCCGCCATATAACCGACTAAAATAGCAATTTTGATAAGCCCTTCTATCAAGCTGGCAAAACCACCTAACGGCAGCAGCATGTCCAGCCCTTTCACCGCAAAGGTAGGAAGGATCAAAAACATCAAAACAGCGGCAACTACTGCGATAACCGAAGCAAATCCCGTAAGAACGGCAGTCGCCTTTTCCCCAAAATGCCGGTTGAGCCACAGATCAATCTTATCCGGCTCTCCTTCGTCGAAGCCCGCCTTATCCGCTGATTTCATCAGGCACTTGTACCCCAGGCGCATGGTATCCACAAAATTAAATATTCCGCGGACAAATGGCGTTTTTTTGTACCATGCCGTAATTTTGGGGTTCTCCCAAGTCTCCACATCAAGGCTGCCGTTGGGCAGCCGTACAGCCAGAGACGTTTTTTCCGGCCCGCGCATCATGATTCCCTCTATGACCGCCTGGCCTCCGATCGATGTTTTATGCTGTTTGCTCATTGTCCCTTACCCTTCTATTTCCGAAAATTCCGCTTCTGATTTCTTTCCTGCCAACGGCAGCGTTATCGTAACGGTCGTACCCCTTTGATAGATACTCCCAATTTCCAGCCGCCCGCCATGCCGGGTAACAATTTCATCCGCCACCGCAAGACCGATACCGGAACCCCGCTTGGTCGAATCCCCCTTATAAAATTTGGTCTTGACCTGCGGCAGATCCTCCGGCTTGATTCCTTCGCCGGTATCTGCAATGGTAACCGTCACTTCCTCGGCAGTGCGCTGTACGCTGACAGTGACCACTCCCCCGCCAGGCGTATGCTTGAGAGCATTATCCAGAATATTGACAAAAACCTGCTTGAGCCGGTTGTGATCCCCCATAACAATAATAAAATCCTCTGGTTCTTCATAACGGATTTCAATATTTTCCCGCGCCGCTCGCTGGTCAAACATCAGTACCGCATCATCCAGCTCCGCTACCAAATCCATGCGATCCATCACCATGGACATCCGGCCGCTCTGCATTCGCGAAAAATCCAAAAGCTCCTCTACCATGCCGGACAGTCGTTCGGCTTCTTTGCCGATTACCTCCATGCCTTTATGAAGCGTTTGAGGATCCGGCCGCTCCTCATTGGCCAGAGTTTCCGCCCAGCCTTTGATTGCCGTCAAAGGCGTGCGCAGCTCATGGGATACAGACGAAATAAAATCGTTTTTCAGCTGTTCCGCTTTGGAAAGCTCTCCCGCCATATAATTGATTACGTCGCATAATTCGCCGATCTCATCGTCATTTTCCTTTTCCAGCCGGATACTGAAATCTCCCTGGGCAATTTTTCGGGCAGTCTGCCCCACCTTTCCCAGCGGAACAACAATGGAATTCATAAAATACGTACTGGAAAACACCACAAAAAAGATGATTGCCACTCCAAAAACGGTAATAATCGCCACCAAAGAGATGATCTGCCGGTCAATCCGCACCAGCGAGGTAACATAGCGAATGGCAAAAATCTCCTCGTCGCTGACCTGGGAAATCCTGGTCAGCGCCAGAATATTTTCCCCATACAGCGTACCTTGAAAATATCCTTCCCCGGTCTCTGTCTCCAGGGCTTCTTGAAAATCCGGCATATACAGCTTTTGGTTCGCTTCAAACCCGCTGGATGACAACAGCACGTTTCCGTCCATATCCAGCGCCATAATCTCCATTTTGTCCTTATCCTCAAAATTTTCAATCAAGCCGCGCACCTCAGTGGCATAATCGGTAGAAGCATCCTGTGCGTACTGCCTCAAAAGGCCATCCACTAAATCCGCCCGTGATACTACGATTTGCCTGACGCCGTTATAATAATAGCTTTTCAGGCCATAGGCTGAGAGGATTTCAATGGCAATCAAAATCAAAAGGATAATGCCGAAGCTGTTGAGCAGCCATCGTTTTGTAATCCTCCTTTTCGCCATTCCATCCTCCCCTCTCTCCCACGCGTCCAGGCAACGTTAAACCACCCACTTATATCCAAATCCCCACACAGTCTGCAAATACCGGGGATTGGAAGGCTCTTCTTCAATTTTCATCCGCAGGCGCCGGATGTTGACATCTACAATTTTCACATCGCCAAAATAATTGCTTCCCCAAACCTCATCCAATATTGCAGAGCGTTCCAAAGCCGTGTTGGGATTTCTCATAAAAAATTCAAGGATCTGAAACTCCACCTGGGTCAGATCAACGGTTTTCCCGTTTTTGGTCAGCGTTCTGCTTTTGCTGTTGAGCACAAAGGGACCGGAAACAATCTCGCCGCTTTGCTGCGCAACATCCTTTGCCAAAGACACGCGCCGGTAAATCGCGTCTACCCGGGCCACCAGCTCGGACGGGCTGAACGGCTTGGTGATATAATCATCGGCGCCTGTCATCAGGCCGCGCACCTTATCCATTTCCTGGGATTTGGCGGACAGCATAATGATACCGATTGTATTGCTGGCCGCACGGATCTTTTCGCACACGCCAAAACCATCGATTCCCGGCATCATAATATCCAGCACTACCACGTCAAAATCGCCGCCGCTCTGCTCAAATACCTGGAGAGCCTGTTCTCCGTCAGGCACATCCACAACATCGTACCCCGCCCTTTTTAAATTGATGACAATAAAGTCTCGAATGACATCCTCATCTTCAGCAATCAAAATTCGTTTCAAACTGGCACCTTCTTTCTCTAGGATTTCACAATGGAAAAACGCTCCCGTATCTCCTCCATGCTCAACTGCATCTGCTCCGGCACAGCCGATGATTTGACCGGCGCTGCATAGTATTCGTAAACACCCCGTTTTTCCAGCTGCTCATATACAAGGTTATCAAAGACATCCCGCGGTTCATCCTGCCCATAAACGCGGATGCGGAGGAGAGCCGGCGGTTCAGCTGCCTCCGTACGAAGGGTAAATACCCATTCGTTCCGATCGGACTCTTTGACTACATTCACCTGTCCAATCCATTCTTCCGGGAACTGGAACCGGAACCCGTAATCCAAATTGACAAACCCAGTCCATACGGGGGAAAAAGTAAACGTAACAGACCCAGCCTGAGAATTTTCCGCTGAATCCGCCTCCCCCAGCCTTTCCAACTCTCCCGGATTCGACAGGCACAGGTACTGGAGAAGATTTTTCCGGTTATCCTCTTCCCGTTCTTCTTCGCTATATTCGACCAAAGACACTGGAATTTCCAAAATGCCGTCTCCGTTGATATCCTCACAACGCACCGGCACCTCTCGCAGCAACGGACGATCCAACCCGCCGTAATGGCTGCTGAGGGAGCGAAGTTTTCCATCATCTGTATACACCATGATCTCTGTGACAATCTGCGTACTGCTGGTATAAGCGTCCACAAACACAGCTATCTGATTTTGGGCAAGCCAGCCGATTTCAATTCCCAAAAAGCCCGTAATCGTGCTGTCCATCACAACGCGTGATGCCGACTGAAGGCCATCTTCCGTATCATTGATCAGCCGGATAGCCCCCGTTTTCGAGGAAGCCTTAAAGATGCCCAACAGGATTTCTTTTGTTCCATCCTGGTCAAGATCTTCAATCAGCATCTGGGAATATTCGCTTTCGTACAGAACCCTCAGCTGGCCTCCAGTATAATCGTAAACAGAAATACTGGTATTCTCGCTGGTCCCCTGCTCCCAGCCGATGAGCACGCAGTGCCGCCCTGAAGCAGTCAAGACCTGAAAATCCACCTCCGTAACATCGGTGCCTTCTCCTACCGCATCATAAACTGACACCCACTCGTCCTGCTGATGATCCAGCACCATAATGCGGACGTTCCCGCCCCAGCTGGGCATATTGTAAAAAACCAGCGCTTCGTCCTCCCCGTCTGCATCCAAATCAAACATAACGAAAGCAGAACGGTAATCCCCGCTTTTGGGGTACTTCAGCTGAACGTCGGAAACATCCGCCGCATTGGTCAGGGCTTCGTAAATTTCCGCCTGTTCCTCGGTCAGCTTGGGAGACTGCATCAGATCAGTCAGGTTCGGCTGAAACGAAGAACAGGCGCTTAACAGCAGGCAACACACCGCCAGAAAAGCGATTTTGAAAAAGCGCACAGCCGATCCTCCCTTTCAAAATGATGAAAAAAGCCGGGACCTCACGGCTCCGGCACACAAATCTTTTGTAAAAACAGCCTTTTTTGCCCTTTTTCATAGTATAACAACCGCTCCATTCTGTCAATGGAAAAGCTGTCCCGCAGTACGGTTGTTCACAATAAATTCACTGCTTTTCCGAAAGAGGAAAATGCGGGATTCAAAATCCGAAAACGGATGGATGAACGCGGGTTTTCGCCCGCATGATGCTTTCTTTATTATGGAAAAA
>JABLTR010072870.1_pt1 | contig 12527 bp, 8 predicted proteins | sample 7160071 | NCBI WGS metagenome assembly JABLTR01 (sample SAMN14651230, study PRJNA627086) | human gut metagenome | isolation source: feces | host: Homo sapiens
GAGACCGTAGTAGCTGACGCTGAGTAATCAAGTCGGAAATAGCGATTCAGGGGCGGCGGACTGCGGCTTCTGAATCGTTATTGTTTTTATTAACTAAGTTAAGTATCAATACTGTACACAACTATTTGGAGGAAGATTAAGATGGCTATTACAGCAAGTATGGTAAAAGAGCTGCGTGAGATGACCGGCGCAGGAATGATGGATTGCAAGAAGGCACTGACTGCAACAGAAGGTGATATGGACAAGGCTGTAGATTTCCTGCGTGAGAAGGGATTAGCTGGTGCTCAGAAGAAGGCTGGACGTATTGCAGCTGAGGGTATTGTTGCTACTTGCATCTCTGAGGATGAGAAGCATGCAGTTGTAGTTGAGGTTAACGCTGAGACTGACTTCGTTGCAAAGAATGAGAAGTTCCAGACCTACGTTGCAGAGGTTGCTGCTCAGGCAGTTAATACTCAGGCAGAGGATATCGAAGGATTCATGGCTGAGAAGTGGGCATTAGATCCATCCATGACCGTTAAGGAGAAGCTGTCTTCCATGATTTCTATCATCGGTGAGAACATGAACATCCGTCGTTTTGCAAAGGTTAGCGAGGAGAACGGTATCGTTGTTTCCTACATCCATGCAGGCGGAAAGATCGGCGTTTTAGTAGACGTTGAGACTGACGTTGTTAACGATGCAATTAAGGAAATGGCAAAGAACGTTGCTATGCAGGCAGCAGCATTAAAGCCACAGTACACCACCAGAGCAGAGGTTGACGCTGATTACATCTCCAGAGAGAAGGAGATCCTGTTAGCTCAGATCATGAACGATCCGAAGGAGTCCCAGAAGCCACAGAAGGTTATCGATGGCATGATCAACGGACGTATCAACAAGGAGCTTAAGGAGATCTGTCTGATGGATCAGACATACGTAAAGGCTGAGGATGGAAAGCAGACCGTAAGCGCATACGTAGCTCAGGTAGCTAAGGAGAACAACGCAAAGGTTGCTGTTAAGAAGTTCGTTCGTTTCGAGACCGGTGAAGGTATGGAGAAGAAGGAAGAGGATTTCGCAGCAGAAGTTGCTAAGCAGATGAACGCATAAGTTACAATATTGAGTTCTAAAACCCTGAATTTTTCGCAGTTGCGGGAAGTTCAGGGTTTTTTAGTCCCAGATTATAATTTTAAGTTGCTGTAAAGCAAAAGAAAGAAGTGAGTAGTATGACAGGAATGGAACTTAAGATATTAGACTGGCTTCAAACCATCCGCACGCCGATTGGCGATGCACTTATGTGTTTTATTACCAGTCTGGGAAATGTAGGAGCGATCTGGATTGTATTAGCAGTTGTGTTGATCGCAATCCCAAAGACGAGAAAAAGCGGAATCATCGTCGCAGCAGCATTGATCATTGATGCGGTGCTTTGCAGTGGCATTCTGAAAAATGTTTTTCGTAGAATCCGACCATTCGACGTGAATATCGCAGTGCAGGTGCTGATTACAAAGCCACGTGATTTTTCATTTCCGTCGGGACACACATCAGCATCTTTTGCAGCAGCTACCGCGTTGTATTTGGCAAAAGAGCGAAAACTGTTTGCCACAACATTAGTGTTAGCCTGTCTGATCGCCTTTTCGAGAATGTATCTGTATGTACATTATCCAACCGATATCCTTGGTGGTCTTCTTTTGGGTATTACATCGGCCTATCTTGCCTATTGGTGTCAGAAGAAAATCCCGGTAGTACGCAGAAACAGTGAGAAATTAGCCAGTTAAAAAACAATATTTAAAACGATTCGATTTTAAATGCTGGAAATAGTGAAAATGCTAGAAATGATGAAAATGCTGGAATTGTTTTCCATGAAAAGAGGAACAGTTCTGGCATTTTTGTTTGCAAAAAAATAGATGAAGAAATTGAAAAACTATGGTATGCTGATAGTACAAAACAGTTTGCTTTGTACTGGAAAATTTGTAAACTGAGAAAAGGAGTTGAAAAATATGAAAAGAAGTTCTTTTATGGCAGTTGCAGCGGCGTTAGTATTACAGCCAATACAGGCAAATGCAACGCAGGCGGATGGAAAATCAGAACTTGCGAATATGAACGCATTGTATGAATATGCGTGGTCTCTTGATTATCCACAGCAGACAACATATGATAACATACTGGAGAAAACAGAATCAGGAGCGGCTCAGGCCGTAAATATGCTTCCGTCAGCAGCACTAGGTTATCAAATTAAGGATTATGATGGAGACGATCAGATGGAACTTCTTGTAGTGCGTTCAGATACCACGCAGGAAAGCAACCAAAGTCAGTTGATTTTTCAAATTTATGAGGCGAGTGAAGGAAATATTGTATTAGCCTCTGAAATTACAGCAGATATGCCATCTTTTGTAACGGGAGTTGGAAAAATTCGTGTTTACTCAAGAAATATGGGAGATAAGATTGTAATTGGATGCGACCAGTATGAGGAGGGCTTTTTGTGGGATGGATTGACATTAAAAACATCTTATTATGACTATAATGGAAATGTACTTAATTATAATAGTGGTACGAATGTAATGGGATCTATTATTGAATCAGATTATATGAAGCAGCAGTTTGGCATGATTGGTCTTAATGAGAATCAGATTGCACAAATTGGTGGCGACAAAACCGTATATGATTGTGTGGCAGGAACGGAATTAATTACAGAAACAGAGGTAAATTCCGATTCAAATATATATATTTCATGGGTTAGTTCGGCATTACAGGGAGATATGCAGGCTGTTGGAACAGTAACGATTACATGTTACAGCTGGTTTCCGGGAACGAAGCCTACAATTGCACAAAAGTTAGGAACAATATCAATATCACCAAATTCCCAGACGGGACAAGATTCAATACAGGATCCAGTTCAGCAGCTTTCTGCTCAGGCTGATTATCTATATATTATTGGTGACTTTGAAATTATGCAAATTTACAGCATGTATTATCTGATTCCAGATGAAGGTGTCACAAAATATGATTGTTATCAGACTGATGGGAACTATATAAGCTCGATTCCTTATGGAAATGCAAAAACGATTATTGATAATACGATGGTAAGTGATGGTTTCAATCTTCCAAGCGGTGAACGGGAAATGATAGTTTGGAATTCTCCGTATGGATTATGTGCGTATTCAAGGACTTATAAGGATTATTATCCATGGTATAGCGTGGATGAGAATGGAAATTCGATCGAAAATTATCCGGATGTATCGCAGATGCCGTATGAGCTTAATGAAGATGATATTCGTCAGGAATTGGAAATATTAGGATTGCCGGAGAATATTGTGGTTCCAACATCAAATAAAACAGAGTAAGAATAGAGAATCAATAATGTTGCATTGATTACTGGATGAGGGACAAGGATTCATAAAATGTCAGAAATTTCTTGCTCTTTTCCATTTGAATAAGTATAATACTAATCACTAGTATCAGTAAATCAGGGTCGCAGCAATATGCGGCTCTATTTGCTGTAAATGAACCGTCTGATGGTCATATGATAATCAAGCGCCGATTGGACAGTAAGGAGGATTTTTGTGACAGTACATGATACAGTTCATGGATTTATCGTAGAAAGAGAAGTACCGCTTCCTGAGCTGGATGCAGTAATGTACCAGATGAAGCACGAAAAGACAGGCTTAGAGCTTGTATGGATAAGCAGAGAGGAAGAAAATAAGGTATTTGGCATTGGCTTTGAGACATTGCCTTGGAATGATACAGGTGTATTTCATATTTTAGAGCATTCCGTTTTATGCGGTTCAAAAAATTATCCAGTTAAGGAGCCGTTTGTAGAGCTTTTAAAAAATTCTATGAACACATTTTTGAATGCAATGACATTTCCGGATAAGACCTTTTATCCGGTGGCAAGCCGAAATGATAAAGATTTTGTCAATTTGATGCGTGTTTATCTTGATGCTGTATTTTATCCAGCTGTATATACAAAACCAGAAATTTTTTATCAGGAAGGATGGCACTATGAATTTGATAGTGAGGGAAAGCCAGGCTACAAAGGTGTTGTCTTTAATGAGATGAAGGGAGCGTTTGCAGATGCGGATGAACTGATGGATATGACAATCAATAGAGCGCTCTTTCCTGATACACCGTATCGTTATGTATCAGGAGGTGATCCGACAAAAATTCCGGATTTGACATATGAAGAATTTATTGAAAGCCATAAACAGTTTTATTCTCCGTCGAATGCCTATGTGTATCTTGATGGCGCAATGGATATAGATGCTATTCTTGGTATTATCAATGATGAATATCTGTCCTCATTTGAACAGACAAAGCGCATGGATCCGCCAACGCTTCAGTCAGCAGTGGATGCAGGTGAGCAGCAAATTGAATATGAGATTGGTGCCGATGAGAATGAAGATGGAAAAATTCGTCTGTCCTGGGGGCGTGTGATCGGAACCTATGCAGAGCGCGAAAAGCTTACAGCAATGCAGATTTTGTCTGATGTGCTTACTGGAAATAATCAGGCACCGCTTACGAAGGCAGTGTTAGAAGACGGACTTGCAGAAACAATGCGTCTTTATACAATAGATGGTGTCGCAAATCCGTGGGTAAAAATTGAGGCTCGCAATGTGAAAAAAGAGAATTGCAAACAAGTAGAAAAGCGAATTTTCGGCACACTGAATGCATTAGCAAATGGTGGTCTTGATCATGAGAAGTTAGAAGCTTCTATGGCAAATCTTGAGTTCCAGATGAGAGAACGCGATTATGGAAGCTATCCGCAGGGACTGATTCTTGGAATGCAGGTGTTTGACAGCTGGCTGTATGGAGGCGCACCAGAGGCTAATCTGCAGATTGGTGACTTATTTGTACATCTTCGTGAAAAGATGAAACAGGGATATTTTGAACATTTAATTCGTGAAGAGCTGCTTGAAAATCCGCATCGCTGTAAGGTTGCATTGATTCCGTCTAAAACAGCAGGAGAAGCGCGCCGAGCAAAGGAAGCAAAGAGAATTGAAGATGAGTCTGCAATGTGGAGTGATAAGACAAGAGAAGAGATTATTGCAAAACAGGAAAGACTAGAGGCATGGCAAAACAGCGAAGATACACCAGAGCAGCTGGCAGCACTTCCACATTTAGAGTTATCTGATTTAAGCCGCACGCCGCAAGAGCAACCAATTGAAGAACTTGTAATTGATGGACAAAAGCTATTGGTTCATCGTGTTAATTCAAGTGGAATTGCTTATATTACGCTTTATTTCGATGAAAACCATTATACAGAGGCAGAACTTCCGGCACTTGGACTTTTATGTCGTCTTTTTGGAAATCTGGAAACAACACAGTCAAGCGTAGAAGAGTTAAACAATCGTGTACGTCTTTTGTGCGGAAGCATGACTTTTTTTATCAGTACCTTCAATATAAAGGATGACAGCAGCTGCTGTACAGTAAAGCTTTGCGCATCATTTAGCACGCTTGAATCAAATGTAGATCAGGCAGTTAGTCTTGCAGCAGAGATTTTGACGCAGACAAGATTTGATACTGCCAATTCTGAAAAAGCAGTTCTTGATCTGTTGCGTCAGATTAAGATGGGATGCTTTGAGCAGACAGTGATGGGTGGTCATGCAGCAGCACTTGGCCGTGTGTCAGCGCAGATGAGTGTTTCAGGTGTAGTTTCAGAGTGTACTGGTGGTGTTACATTCTATCATTGGTTAAAAGCTCAGGAAGAAAATTGGAACTGGAATAGTCTTCTTGAAAAATTGACAGCTCTGTATGCAAAGGCAGTTTCAAAGGAACAGTTAACTATCAGTCTTACAGGAAATACAGATGCATATGCAGTGAATGTTGTTCAAATGCTGCAGGAGCTTTTGCCGTCAAAGCCAGATATTTTAAAGATACAGACAATTGCAATAAAGCCATGGGGCATCAAAAAAGAAGGAATCATCATTCCAGCCGATATCGCCTTTGCAGTGCGCGGTACAATTACAGGAAATTATAATGGTGCATGGCAGACAGCAGCCAAGATTGTGAGCCTGAGCTATTTGTGGAATGTAATTCGCGTTCAGGGCGGTGCTTACGGAACAGGTATGCTTACTCGGGCAAATGGAGGATTTTACTGCTATTCGTATCGTGATCCGAGTGCTAGAGAATCTCTTAGAAAATATTTAGACTGCAGCAGCTTCTTAAAAGAGTTTGCGGCACAAAATCCAGATCTGACAGGCTTTATCATTGGAACAGTTTCAGATCAGTCACCGCTTCAGACACCTAGAATGAAGGGACAGGCAGCAGATAACTTATATTGGAGACAGATTAGTTGGGAGGAGCGCTGCACACGTTGGCAGCAGATTCTTGAGACAACACCAGAAAAGTTAGCGCAGGTCGCAGAGCAGATTAGTACTGCTATGAAAGAGGGCGGTATCTGTGTTGTAGGTGGTGCAGAGCAGATGGAAGGCTGTGGTCTTGACGAGATTATTACGCTGTAAGTTGTAACTATTCAGAGCTAGGCAATTTATTCGTGGGATACCAATTCGCAAAAGTGATGGTATTCCGCGAATGTTTTTGCAAACGATTGCCGCGAATGGAATATTAGTGCACCATTGTAAAGTGTCGAAAAAGAATAAAAAAAATAAAAAATTAAAAAAACTTGAAAAAAGTGTTGACAAAAGAATTGAGATGTGATAATATACATATCGTTGCAAGGCTTGTTGGTCAAGGGGTTAAGACGTCGCCCTCTCACGGCGAAAACAGGAGTTCGATTCTCCTACAAGCTGCTATGTGTCCTGCGAAAGCAGGACTTTTTCTTTTTTGTTCGGATTTTTCCTAGAAACAGATTCTTTTTTATAATAGTTTGCAACATTTCTTAAGGCAGCTGCATGATATAGGTGAAAGGAAATAAAACACAAGTAGAAAATTTAATGCATTGATCGTTACAAGGCGGAGGTGATAAGGGATGAAACACGAAGAAAGAGAGGTACGTCAAATCTATAATGACTACGGTGATGATTTGTATCGACTATGTTATTTTTACACTGGAAATGTACATGATGCAATGGATGCGGTGCAGAATACATTGGTACATTTAATGGAGTACACAGGAACATTTGAGTCGGAAAGTCATAAAAAGTCATGGTTACTTAAGGTTGGGGTTAATGAATGCAGGCAGCTTCATCGCCAATGGTGGAGACGTAAGGTGACAGCGGACGAATCGCTTATTGATATGGAAAAGGTAGGTGTGCAGACTAGCGATGTGTGGGAGAGTGTAATGTCATTGCCAACAAAATACCGCACAGCAATTTATCTATATTATTATGTCGGCTATTCAACGGAAGAGATTGCTAAAATTATGGAAAAACAGTCATCTACGGTGCGGTCACTCTTACTTAGAGCGAGAAAAAAATTGAAAGAAGAACTGGTGGAGCCGCAGGCAGATAGTAGTTCACGAATTTAACAAACAGAAAGGAAGGTGCAGCATGAAGCAGGATGATTATAGAAATATGTGCGATGAAATAAAGCTTTCGGAAGAACAGAAAGATAAAATATGGGTAGCTGCGAGAGCAAAAGTGCAGACAAAAAAAGAAAATAGGCAAAAGATGGGCAGATTTGCGAAAATTGCAATGGCAGCGGCAGCGATTATTGTATTTTTTATGGTGACAGCTATGCCAGGCATTATAAGAAATAAGAATACAAATCAGCCTGCAGCACAGGTGGAAAAGAGTACAGAGGAAGATAATTCACAGACCGTGCAAGTAAATCAAGAAATGAAATATTATTTGTTACTTGGAACGGATGGTCGCACAGATAAAAAAACAGGTACGCATGCAGATGCAATTGTTTTGGCAGGGATGGATGCGAGCAAAGGAAAAATTCAACTTATTTCAATTCCACGTCGCCTAGAGCTGGATGGAAAGGAAGCGAGTGAGTACGACTGGTGGTATCAGAGTACTAATGATCTTTGGAGTGCAATTGAACGAAATTTTGGAATTAAAATTGAGGGTCAAGTGACAGCATCATTTTCAATATTTGCACAGCTTGTTAATATGTATGGAGGTTTGGAATTAGAGGTTACAGAGGCAGATTTAGATCCAAAGTATTCTCAGTTAAATGGGTACCTGACAGAAGTAGTGGAATCGACAGGCATTGCAACAAAGGGGCAGATTACAGAACTCGGAGTTCAGCTTCTTGATGGTCCGCAGACTGTAGCATGGTGCAGAGTGCGTGATACAGAGAATGGTGTAAGAGGATCGCGTTTTCTTAAGGCATTGAAACAATTATATTCACGAATGGCTGAGCAAAACAATGATTATGAAAAGATAACGGTTGCCAGCATTATAATCTTATCCACGGTGAATGCAGATATCACATTATCGAATGAACCATTTGAGGTTGCAATGATAATGGAACAGGCATTTGCTTGTACTGAGTTTTCATATATTGATCTGGCACAGAGCGAGTATGTAGAAGTAACCAAAGAAGAGAACAATGAAGAACCTGTGTATACTCTTTCAGAAGAATTTTATGGCATTCCACATCTGAGTGTGTTAAACTAATCCTAGTACCGTGTGAAGCAATCGATTTCTTATTAAATATTGATTGTCTCATACGAAAAAAAGGAGGAACACACCAAAGATGAAACACATGCTTGAAAAACCATTGCCAGAAAAATTGACAGGGCAGTTGAAAAAATGGATGGCAGCCATCGCTGCAGCAACCATGATGCTGCCGGGGACGATGGCTGTACCGGCTGCCGAAAACACACAGAGCGATCTGCCTCAGGAAGAATTGACAGTTCACTTTATTGATGTTGGTCAGGGACTAGCAATAATGGCAAAGGCTGGTGATGATGTACTTGTATATGATGGCGGAAACTCGGACGCAGCATCCTACTTTGTTTCATATCTAAAGGATGAGGGTGTTGAGGACATTGACTATATGATTGCGTCTCATTACGATGCAGATCATTTAAATGGTCTTGTCGGTGCACTTCATGCATTTGATACTGAGACAATCATTGCACCGGACTATAAACATAATTCCAAACTTTATACGTCATTCTACAATACATTGTCGTCTCAAAATAAGGAAGTGACATACCCAGAAGTGGGTCAAGAGTACGAGTTTGGCGAGGGCAGCTTTACTGTACTTGGACCGACACAAATTAGGGATGATTCAAACAACAATTCTGTTGTGGTTCGTCTTGATTATGGCGATACGTCATTCTTATTTACTGGTGACGCTGAGTCAAAGGAAGAGAAGGATATCATTGCAGCAAATGAGGATCTGGACTGTGACGTGTTGTCAGTTGGCCATCACGGATCTGCAAGTTCCACAAGCTGGGATTTTTTGGAGCAGGTACTTCCAGAATATGCAGTTATTTCCTGTGGTGTGAACAATTCTTATGGTCATCCAGATCCAGATACTATCGAAAAATTGGAGTCGATTGAGGCACAGATTTTCAGAACAGATCTGCAGGGCAATATTATTGCGATATCAGACGGTGAGACGATCACCTGGAATAATGTACCAAGCAACGGGGAAGTATTGTATGCTGCTGATTTTGTATCTGTAAAAGAAGAACCGAATGACACAAGCAGTACTGTTGGCGAGCTTGGACCAGGCAATCAGATACAGGTATTAAACCGCGATGACAATGGCTGGGCAACTATTGTATTTAATGGTGCTACTACATATATTCCGTCTTCTTACCTGAGTGACATTGATCCACAGAAGATGACACAGGCTGCTCCAACCCAGCCGGTAGGAAACATGGTATGGCTGTCTGCGACTGGATCTAAATACCACAGCAGGAATAATTGCGGAAATATGAATCCGGCAAATGCGCGTCAGGTAACAGAATCAGATGCAGTAAGTCAGGGGTATGAGAAATGCAAAAAGTGCTGGTGACAATAAAAACAATGATAAAGAAAGTGATGAAGAAAGAACCAGTTCTGTCAATTGCAGTGATTTTGGCAGTTATCTCAATGTTTGTTGTACATCCAGATGATACGTATGTATCATATATTGATTTTCGCACACTTGCTATTTTATTTTGTCTGATGGTGATTGTTGCAGGAATGAGAGAGATAGGTGTATTTGACTATATCGCACAAAGTCTGTTAAACAGAGTGAAAAGTATTTCAGGTATTGTCATGATTCTCGTACTTCTTTGCTTCTTCTTATCAATGGTGATTACAAATGATGTGGCATTGATTACATTTGTTCCATTTGCCATTCTAATTTTAAAGAGATTTCCTAAAGAGGTGCGATGCCATTGGCTGATTCCCTGTGTAGTTATGCAGACAGCAGCAGCCAATTTGGGAAGCATGATGACACCTATTGGAAATCCTCAGAACTTATATCTTTATGGAAAAGCAAATTTGCAGGCATCATCATTTTTTTTGCTGATGCTTCCGTATACAGTATTGTCGCTGTTAATTCTGATTATATGGATTGCAATCCATACAAAAAGAAAGACAGATAATGAAACTAATTGCATGGATGGTTCAACACATAAAGCTGTGTATGCAAAGACACAAAGCAGAAAAATTTCAGATAAGCTTCGTCTGACTATATATCTGATATTATTTTTCTTAAGTCTTCTTGCAGTAGGCCGCTTAATTTCTATTTGGATAGTATTTGCCTGTGTGATTGCCTGGGCAGCAGCATTCGACAGTAAATTATTTAGAAATGCAGATTATGCGTTGCTTGGAACATTTACAGCACTATTTGTTTTTATTGGAAATCTTGGAAGAATCCCTCAGTTTTGCAGTATTCTTCAGAATTTGATTCAAACAAGGGAGGTCATAATAGCGGTTGCAGCAAGTCAGGTAATGAGCAATGTTCCAGCAGCAATTTTGTTGTCGGGCTTTACAAATAATTATCGGGCATTGATTATTGGAACTAATCTAGGCGGTCTTGGAACTATGATTGCTTCTATGGCTAGTTTAATCAGCTTTAAATATATTTCACGTGAAGATGCATCATTACGAGGCAAATATTTTATTTGGTTTACGGCAGCAAATGTGATTTTATTAGTCATTCTTTTAGCCGCAGCCAAAATATTGGGACAATTATAGAAAAATATTTTAAAAAAAATGAAGACCGGTCAATGTAACTGTTGACCGGTTTTCATTTTTTGTTATTTTGTTTTAATTGATGCTTCTAACTGATTGATATGATGTTTTAACAGGTAAAGCGTATCTTCCCTTGAGTAGACAAGATTGCTCTCTGGAAGTGAGTGAAAGAAATCAAGGAACAGACTGCGAATGGACTCTTCTGTGATATGAATATTGCAGCAGTAAGAACCAAAGACAAATTTTAATGTCGTATAAATGTGCAAACCAGTCTGAGGGTTGATGTAGATCGAAAGATAATCTGGTAAATGCAGCTGTGTTGGACGAGCAATCAGTCCAAGTACAGTGCCAGTCTCAATCTCCTGATACAGCTTTTTTAAGAAATCACAGACATCTGACTGGTCAAGATATGGAATCAGTTCCTTTGGCGAGTCATCACAAGTACGGCTTTCAATCAGATTCTGCAAACCTTCCTCTGTAAAAATGGTGTAGTAGTTGCTTTCAACCTGACGCAGGAAGGAATAGTGCTGGTCGATTAGTGACAAGTATGGCTCAAGTGGAAGCTGGGAGCGATTCAAATATTTCTCAACTATATTGTGCGATATATAGCGACCGATACATGGCTGCGGCATAATTATATGCAAAGAATCAGGTGCGGCAACAGAAATATATTCATTTAGCACTTCTGCCATGTCTGAACTGCATTGGGTTAACGGTTCGCACTGGAGCAGCAGATTTTTGAAGAAGTTACGGTAATACGAAATAAGGTCTTCTGATTCTAGGATTTGTGCAGTGGATAAATCCTCTGAAAATAGAATCAGATAGTGCGGAGAAATAATGTAGTATCCCATTGGAGAGAGCGATGCTGCTTTTGGAGTCTCATGAAAATAGTAAGGCTTATAGTGACCACGAGAGGCAAGACACAGTGGGATAACAGCATGCAAAAGTTCAAGATTTTTTGCAGCAGCGTTTGGACTTGTTTCAAAGCAAAGCAATTCATTTACTGTAAAACTGCGGTTGTCAAGCCAAAATTCCATAAAGTCGATAGTTAACTTTAAGCTTGGTGGAAGAAAAAGGTTAAACTCAGCATTTTCAGTATGAGAAATCTCATAGATCAAGACTGAGCGGATAGCGCTTCGGACGGCAAATTCACCCTTGATCAGACGTTCTGAGATACTTAGAGAAGAAACCTCTGGCGGCGGAGCCATGGAAAAATCAACAGATGCCAAATTGTTTAACAAACGGCAGACGGCCTGACGGTTGTTGTACGTTTCCTCGCCTTGAAGAAGGATATCATATAGCTGAAAAAAATCTTTTCGTTCATCAACGGAAAGATTAAAATGACGTGCGAGTGCTTGAACTGTTTTATAGGAAAGTATTCGCTCGTCAGCAAGTGCCTTGTGAATTGAAGTGCGTTCTGCTCCAATCGTACGGGCAAGTGAAGAGATGCTTTCTCCACTGTCGGCAATTAATCTTTTTAAATAGGTACTGAATTTCGACACAAAGAAGTCC
>JABLTR010004324.1_pt1 | contig 12522 bp, 9 predicted proteins | sample 7160071 | NCBI WGS metagenome assembly JABLTR01 (sample SAMN14651230, study PRJNA627086) | human gut metagenome | isolation source: feces | host: Homo sapiens
CCGGGGGTCCAGGGACCAGGAGGTCCCTGGCGTATCTTTGCCTACTTTCTCTACGCGAGAAAGTAGGCCGGGGCGCGGGGCGGAGCGCCCGCTCAGGGGAGTGCAGAGGGGCGCAGCCCCCTCGCATCGTCACGCTGGGGCCCGGGGCAGCCCCCCTCGGCAACGAAAAAATAAATTCCCCCCTTGACAGGCGGGAAAAATCTGCTATACTTAAATCGTAAGTAGTAAGTAATAAGCAGTAAGTAATTGCTGCTTGCCAATGTGAGGAGGAAGCGATATGAAAGATATGACATTGACACAGGAATATCTGGTCTGTGCGGTCAACGAGAAGGGAAAGATCGGCAGCATGAACATCGAGAAGGTCGTCTGCCTGCTGGCGGCGGGCCTGCTGGAGCTGCAGCTGGCCGAATGTATCACGATGGATCAAAAGGCGGCCACCGTCACTGCCCCGCTGCCGCAGGACAAGGAGTATCTGCGTTCGCTCTACGATTACATCGGCAGCGGAAAGGGCGGCAGCATCAAGATGGATAAACTGCTGGAAAGCTACACCTATTCGCTCAGCAGCAAGCAGGTGCGCGCCCTGATGGGCGGCATCGGCGGCGAGCTGGAAAAGATGGGACTTGCCACCCGCACCCCCGCCACCCTTTTGAGCAACGAGGGCTTTGCGCCGGTCAAGGGGGCGCTGGACGGGGTGATTGACCTGGTGCGCTCCGAGCTGCTGGAGGAGGGCGAGGTCACCGAGGACATCGCCGCGCTGGTCATCCTGCTGGAAAAGGCCGGCATCATCAAAAACTACTTCTCCCCCTATGAGCGCGGGCAGATGAAGGACCGGCTCAAGGCGATTGTCCGCTCGCCGCAGGGCAGGCAGGTGGGCCGGATGGTCGAGTACGTCGAGGGAATGCTCAGCGTCATGCCGATGCTGATGCTGATGTATCAGTAAAGAGAGGGGAGAGAAATGTCCCGACAAAGAAGCATGGAGGTCATCCGTCAGGCGGAGTATGTCACCATCGGGGAGCTGGTGCGGCTGACCGACGTGCGGTACAGCACCCTAAAATTTTACACCGAGCAGGGGCTGCTGCCCTTTGAGCAGGCCGAGCAGAACCTGACCCGCCGCTATCGCCGCGAGGAGAGCGTTGAGCGGATTGAGCTGCTGCGCAGGCTGCGGGAGGAGGGGAAATCGGTGGGGGAGATCAAGGAGATGTTGCGGGGCGAGTAGCCCCTGCTGGTAGAGCCCCTGCTAGTAGCCCCTGCTGGTAGAGCCCCTGCACCCGGGAGAGATTTATGCAAGGACATAGTCCCTGCACCCACCGATGCGGGCGCTCCGCCCCGCGCCCCGGCCTACTTTCTCGCGTAGAGAAAGTAGGCAAAGATACGCCAGGAACCTCCTGGTTCCTGGACCTCCGGCGAAGGGGGCGGAAGTAAAAGCGTTACGCTTTAACTTCTGCCCCCTTTGATCCCCCGGCCTGTGCCCTAGCGGTATTGGTTGCAATAACTTAAACCCTCAAGCATCCTCGATGGCAATCCTGCCGAGCCACGGATTGACAGCAGGAAGTGTGACCCCCGGTGTAGCTTGGGGAGAAACAAAGACCGATTTGCCCACCAACCCAAAGTGGCAAATCGGTCTGGGTTTGTGGCAGAAACCCTATCGAGGGGGTGGCGGCAACGCCGCAGGGGGAGCGAAGCGTCCCCCTTAGGGGATTCCAAAGGGCGCAGCCCTTGGCGCGCCTTTGGTGACTTTCCCCGCGTCGGGAAAGTCACCCGGGGTCGGAGGGGCGGCGCGCCCTCCACTCTGAGGGCGTGGGAGCTGTGCTCCCACATTGGGGAGCGCAGAGGGGGCGTCAGCCCCCTCGCAAAGAGGCCCCCGGGTGCCCCACCCACCCGCGGTAGAAAGAGAAAAACGGGGAGCAGGAGCCAAGTCTGACGACTTGCTCCCGAGGGGTGCACCGGAGGTGCGGCCCCCTCGCAAAAAGCCCCCGCTCCCGCGGGGCCGCGGGGAAACGCTGACGCTGTCCCCGCAGGGGAAAATGCAATTCGTGCACCCACGGCTACCATTCGTGCACAAATTGCGCCGCAGGCCCCGCCCTGTGCTATCATAGAGCCAGAAGGAGGAACATCCCATGAAACAAACCCAAACCATGCCAAAACGCTATACTTCCATCTGGCAGAACATCGTCTACGCCTACCGGCTGCTCTTTAAAAGCAGCCCGATCGCCATCCTCGCCGTCCCGGCAATGGTGGCGCTGTCGGTGCTGCTGCCAGTGATCCAGAACGTCCTGCCTGCCCTCATCGTCGCGATGATCGAGCAGGGCAGCATCCGCCGCTTTTTGCTGGCGCTCGCCGGAGCAGGCGTCCTCTTTGCCGGGGCCAAGTGGCTGCAGAACAGCCTGCAGCAGAAAAATCTGGTCTATGCCCAGAAGTGCCGGATGGAGGCCATCACCCGCTTCTACCGCAAATATGCCACCACCAGCTACCAGAACGTCGAGCCGCACGGCAAGCAGGTCGATTTCCAAAACGCCTTCTCGGCGCTCAACGGCGACAACTGGGGCATCGGGCAGTTTTTTCGCAAGACCCCGCTGTTTGTCTACAACCTGATCGGCCTTGTGCTCTACGCCGGTTTCCTCACCGCGATCGACGTGAAGATTCTGCTCATCCTCATCGCCATGACGGTCAGCTGCCTTGTCTTTGAGCGCGTCTCCTACCGCTATCAGCAGCGCTCCCGCCCCGAGGAGGGCGCGTGCAAACAGGACACCTTTCTGCTGCGCAACTACTGCTGCGGCATCGAAAACGCCAAGGACATCCGCCTGTACGGGATCGAGAACTGGTTCCCCAAGCGGATGAAGCAGGTGTACGACAGGCGCATCCGCATCAACGCCAACATCTGGGGCCGCATGAAGCTGATGGACATCTCCAACGCCGTCTTTCTGGTGGCGCGGGACATCGTGGCCTACGGATTGCTCATCCGGCAGGTGCTGGCCGGGCAGCTGAGCGTCGCCGAGTTTACCTTTTTCATCGGCATCATCTCCGGCTTCACCGCCTGGCTGACCGAGATGGTGACAAACTTCTCCTACCTGCGCAAGGCCGCCATCCAGCAGGGCTATCTGCGCGCCTACATGGAGATGGACGACTGTCTGATGCAGGGCAGCGGGGAAGAGCTTGCGCCCCTGTCCTGCCCGCCCTCCATCGAGTTCCGGGACGTCACCTTCACCTACCCCGAGACCGACAGGCCGGTGCTGGAACACCTGAACCTCACCATCCGGCCCGGGCAGAAAATCGCCCTGGTGGGCGCCAACGGCGCGGGCAAGACCACGCTGGTCAAGCTCCTCACCGGCCTGTACCGCCCGGACAGCGGGGAGATTCTGCTGGGTGGGCGCAACATCGAGAGCTACTCGCAGGAGGAATACTTTGACCTGATCGGCACCGTCTTTCAGGAGCCGTTTCTGATGGCCTTCTCGATTGAGGAAAACGTCGCCTGCTGCGACGAGCAGCAGGCCGACCATCAGCGGGTCTGCCGGTGCCTGCAGCGGGCGGGGCTGTGGGAGCGCATCGAGCGGCTGCCCAAAGGGGTCAAAACCCCCTACTCCAAGGAGCTGTACGAGGACGGCGAATCCTTCTCGGGCGGCGAGGCGCAGCGTCTGATGCTGGACCGGGCCCTCTACAAGGACGCCCCGGTGATGGTGCTGGACGAGCCGACCGCCGCCCTGGACCCGCTGGCCGAGGCGCAGATGTACGCGCAGTACAACGACCTGACCGCCGACAAGACCTCCATCTTTATCTCGCACCGGCTTTCCAGCACCCAGTTCTGCGACCGGGTGCTCTATCTGGAGGGCGGAAAGATCGTCGAGGACGGCACCCATCAGCAGCTGATGGCGCTGGGCGGCAGCTATGCCAAGATGTTCGCCTACCAGGCTTACTACTATCAAAAAAGATTGGGGGAAAGACCGGATGAACAATAAACCAACCGCCAAATGGTGGCACAAAATCATCAGCCCCGAGGTGCTCGACGTCATCAGGCTGATTCATTTCTGCAGCCCGTGGGGACTGCCGGTCATCCTGGGCAGGAATATTGTGGAGGCGCTCAAGCCCTTCATCAACATCGTCTGCTCGTCGATGATTCTGGAGGGGCTGTATGCCGGGGAGCCGGTGGGGCAGATCATGCGGGTGGTCATCTGGATGGCCGCGCTCAACCTGCTTGCCACCCTGCTCATCTCGCTGCTGGACTGGCTGGCCAACGGCTACCTGCACGTTTGGTTCGCCTATGACCAGCGGTTTGCCGCCAAGACGCTGACGCTCGACTATGAGCGGATGGAGCAGACCGAGGTGCAGAACATGCTGCGCCTGCACGACGAGGTGGACAACATGGGCGGCGTCTTTGTCTTTGCCGAGAGCCTTGGCCGCACCGTCAAGTGGCTGGTCTCGGTCGTCTATGCCATCGTGCTGATCGTGCCGTTTTTCTTCACCCGCACCGTCACCAGCAGCGGCATCCTTCCGCTGGTCTTTACCTCCCCGCTCAGCGCTCTGCTTCTGGCGGCGGTGCTGGTGGGCTCCATCTGGGGAGCCCTGCACAACTTTAAGCAGAAGGAAAAGATGATGCAGGAGGACTGGGAAAAAAGCCTGGTGTTTAACAGGACGTTCCGATACTTCCACAACACCCTGCTGAAGTATCAGATCGGCAAGGAGCTGCGTTCCTACCGGCTGGGTGATTTCTTTGTCAATCGCTTCTCGCAATTTGGAGATTTGGTCACAGATTATCAGCGCAGGACCGGCAAGCTGGAAGAAAGGTACGGCGGCCGCATCATCCTCATCAGCCAGCTGGCGGTCACCCTGTTTTACATCCTGGTGGGCGCCAAGGCCCTGCTGGGGGTCATCACCGTCGGCAGCATCCTGCGGTATGTCGGCGCGCTGTCCAGCTTCCACGAGGGCTTTCTCTCGCTGCTGACCGAGTTCACCAACATGAACATCTATGCCGCCCACCTGAAAACCGACGTGCAGTTCTTCCGCCTGCACAACCAGAAGTATGAGGGCCAGCTGCCGGTGGAAAAGCGCGACGACAACGAGTACGAGCTGGAGTTCCGCGACGTCAGCTTCCGTTATCCCGGCAGCGGCCACAACGTGCTGGACCACCTCTCCTTTAAACTCAAGGTGGGCGAAAAGCTGGCGCTGGTGGGCCAGAACGGCGCGGGCAAGACCACCTTTATTAAGCTGCTCTGCCGCCTGTACGACCCGACCGAGGGGGAGATATTGCTCAACGGCATCGACATCAAAAAGTACGACTACCAGGAATACCAGAGCCTGTTCTCGGTGGTGTTCCAGGACTTTAAACTTTTCTCCTTCGAGGTGGGGCAAAACGTCGCCGCCAACACCGACTATGACGAGTGTCGGGTCTGGGACAGCTTGGACCGGGCCGGTGTGGGCGACCGGGTGCGCCGGATGAAGCGCGGCCTGCAGACGGTGCTCTACCAGTCGGGGGACGACGGGGTGGAGGTGTCCGGCGGCGAGGCGCAGAAGATTGCCATCGCCCGCGCCCTCTACAAGGACGCGCCGATCATCATCCTCGACGAGCCGACCTCGGCACTCGACCCGATCAGCGAGTACGAGATCTACTCCCGCTTTGACAACCTGGTCAGCGCCCACGGCGTCAATAAGACCGCCATCTATATCTCCCACCGCATGTCCAGCTGCCGCTTCTGCGACAAGATTGCGGTCTTTGCCGACGGCGGCATCCGGGAAATCGGCAGCCACGACGAACTGATGGCCCTGCAGGGCCGCTATTACCGGATGTGGCAGGCGCAGGCCCAATACTACCAGGAGGACCAGAAGATGCACGACTACCTGCGCGAGCGGCAGCAGGCGTAAAAAAAAGAGGCTCAGGATTTTTTCCGGGCCTCTTTTTTGTGTCATCGAGCAGAAAATCCATCATCCTGTTAAAAAACTATGAATCCTTTTCAGGCATATTGACAATGAACCGGGCAGGCGATAAAATACTTAAGTAAGATAATTAATCAGGTTAAATAATTGCGGAGAAAGGAGAAAAGCATGGAGCAGGAGCAGAGCCGTTCGATGCGGATGTTTCAAATCATGGACCGGCTGCGCCGCGCGTGGTCGGAATTTCACCCGTCGACCGACCTAAATAAGTCCCAGCTGGGCACCCTGCTGATTCTGCGCCACGGCACGGAAAAGCCCTGCGCGCCCGCGCAGCAGGCCCAGCACAAGCCGATGACCATGTCGGAGCTGGCCGCCAGGATGGGGCAGAGCATGCCGGCTGTCAGCCAGCGCATCAGCAAGCTGGAGGCGATGGGATATGTCCGGCGCCAGAGCGACCCCAGGGACCGGCGCACCACCTGGATCCACCTGACCGATGCCGGCATCGAGCAGCTGGAGCAGACCTATCGGAATATGGTCCGGCGCATGGAATGGATTATGGAGCGGATGGGGCAGGAGAACACCGAGATGATGTTCCAGGGAATGGAACGTCTGGCGCAGGTGATGGAGCTGATGAACAGCGAAAACCGCTCGTCCGCCGCCGCCAAAGAGGGGGATTCCCACCCCGCAGACCCCAACGGGGAAACAAAACAAACAGGAGAGGTTTGATAACATGCTGAAACTAAAGCGATACCTGAAGCCGTACATCGCCCTGTTTCTGGGGGCGATCATCCTGCTGTTCGGGCAGGCGCTGCTGGAGCTGACGCTGCCCAACTACATGAGCGACATCGTCAACGTCGGATTGCAGCAGGGCGGCATCACCTACTCTGCACCGGATGCCATCGACGCGCAGAGTATGCAGCTGATGCAGCTGTTTATGTCCGAGGAGGACAGGGAGACCGTCGAGGGCGTCTACGCCACGCTTTCCGAAGGGGAACAGCTCACCGAGCTGCAAAAGACCTACCCGAACTTAAAGGCCGGGGACTATGCCCTCATCGAAGAGCGCGCAGGCGGAATTGATGGCGCGTTTTCCCGCGCCTCCTACGCGCTGGTGCAGGCGATGGAGGCGATTGCCGGACAGTCTGAGCAGTCCATCGGGGCGATTTCTACAGAGACGGATTCCGAATCCTCCTCTGAGGGAACGGTGGATATGGCCGCGCTCCATCAGCTACTGCCGCTCTTGCAAAACGAGGAGATGCTGAGCGCCGAGGTGAAGGACGCCATCGACAGCGCCATCCAGGCAGCTGCCGTCACCCCGGAGAGCTTGATTTCCCAGACCGGCCCGGTGATGGTCAAGAGCATCTACCAGCTGCTGGGGGCCGACACCGACGCCATCCAGACCAACTACATCATCGTGGACGGCCTGAAGATGCTGGGCCTGACCGTGCTGCTGACCGGCTGCGCCATCGGCGCGGGCTTCTGCCTGGCGCGGCTGGGCGCGGGCGTCGGACGCGACCTGCGCCGGGACGTCTTTGCCAGGGTCACCTACTTTAACAACAACGAGATGGATGGGTTCTCCACCGCCTCGCTGATCACCCGCTCGACCAACGACATCACCCAGGTCCAGAACTTTTTGAGCATGGGCCTGCGCATGATGTGCTTTGCGCCGATCATGGGGCTGGGCGGCCTGATTATGGGCCTGTCCAAGTGCGTCAGCCTGGCGTGGGTGCTGGCGCTGGCGCTGATCATCATGCTGGGGCTGATTCTGATTCTGTTCGCCGTCGCGCTGCCCCGCTTTAAAAGGATGCAGAAGCTGGTCGACCGCCTGAACCTTGTCAGCCGCGAGGAGCTTTCCGGCATCATGGTGGTGCGCGCCTTCGCCAACCAGTCCTTCATGCAGAAGCGGTTTGACAGCGCCAACCGCGACCTGACCGACAACACCCTCTTTGTCAACCGCGCCATGGCCACCATGATGCCGGTGATGACGCTGGTGATGAACGGCATCTCGCTGATGATTGTCTGGTTTGGCGGCAAGCAGATCGAGCAGAGCAACCTGCAGGTCGGCGACATGATGGCCTTCATCCAGTACGCGATGCACGTCATCATGAGCTTCCTCTTTATCAGCATGATGTTCATCATGGTGCCGCGCGCCTCGGTCTCCGCCGACCGCATCAACGAGATTCTGGAGACCGAGAGCAGCGTTAAGGATAAGCCGGACGCCAGACATCTGGGCAGCGACTTTAAAGGCGTCGTCGAGTTTCAGGACGTCTCCTTCCGGTACGAGGGGGCCGACGCCGACGTGCTCGAGCACGTCTCCTTCACCGCCTGCCCCGGCCAGACGACCGCCTTTATCGGCTCAACCGGCTCGGGCAAGTCGACCTTAATCAACCTCATCCCGCGCTTTTACGACGTCACCGGCGGGCGGGTGCTGGTCGACGGGGTCGACGTGCGCGACATCCCGCAGAAGGAGCTGCGCGATCATATCGGCTATGTGCCGCAGAAGGGCCTGCTCTTCAGCGGCACCATCGCCACCAACCTGCGCTACGGCGACGAGGACGCGCCGGATGAGCTGCTGGGGCAGAGCGCGAACATCGCGCAGGCCACCGAGTTTATCAGCGAGCTGGAAAAGGGCTTTGACACCGAGATCAGCCAGGGCGGCACCAACGTCTCGGGCGGCCAGCGCCAGCGCCTTTCCATCGCGCGTGCGCTGGTGAAGAAGGCGCCGATCTACATCTTCGACGACACCTTCTCCGCGCTGGACTTTAAGACCGACGCCAGGCTGCGCCAGGCGCTCAAGGGCTACACCGAAAACGCCACCGTCTTTATCGTGGCGCAGCGCGTCTCCACCATCATGCACGCCGAGCAGATTGTGGTGCTCGACGAGGGCAGGGTGGTCGGCATCGGCACCCACAGGGAGCTGCTGCAGAACTGTGAAACCTACCGCGAAATCGCACAAAGTCAGCTTTCAAAGGAGGAATTGGCATAATGGCAGGACCAAGAAACAGAATGATGCCCGGCGAAAAGGCCAAGGACTTCAAGGGGACGATGGGCAAGCTGCTGACCTATCTGAAAAAGTTCTTGCCCAGCATTATCCTGGTGCTGGTCTGCGCCGCGGCCAGCACCGTCTTTTCCATCTTTGGCCCGAAGGTTTTGGGCCAGGCGACCACCAAGCTGTTTGAGGGATTGATCGCGATGCTCACCGGCACCGGCAGCATCGACTTTGCAGCCATCGGGCAGGTGCTGCTCTTTTTGGCCTGCCTGTACCTCATCAGCGCCCTGCTGACCTATGTGCAGGGGTGGATCATGGCGGGGGTCGCCACAGACTTAAGCTATTCGATGCGCAAGGACATCAGCGAGAAGATCGACCGGATGCCGCTTGCCTACTTTGACCGGGTGCCCAACGGCGAGGTGCTCAGCCGCATCACCAACGATGTCGACACCATCACCCAGACGCTCAACCAGAGTCTGTCGCAGATTGTCACCAACGTCACCATGATGATCGGCGTGCTGTGCATGATGCTCTCCATCAGCCCTCTGATGACGCTGGTGGCGCTGTGCATCCTGCCGCTGAGCGTGCTGATTGTCACCCGGGTGGTAAAGCGCAGCCAGCCGTTTTTCCGCCGCCAGCAGGAATATCTGGGCCACGTCAACGGCCATGTGGAGGAGATGTACGGCGGTCACGTCATCGTCACCGCCTTCAACGGACAGGAAAAGAGCATCGAGACCTTTGACGAGCTCAACGAAAACCTCTATCACGCGGCCTGGAAGAGCCAGTTTTTCTCCGGCGTCATGCAGCCGCTGATGAACTTTGTCAGCAATTTGGGCTACGTCGCCATCTGCGTGCTGGGCGGATTTCTGACCTTAAACGGCAGCATCACCGTCGGCGATATCCAGGCCTTCACCCAGTATGTGCGCAACTTCACCCAGCCGATCAACCAGATCGCCAACATCTCCAACGTCCTGCAGATGACCGCGGCGGCGGCCGAGCGCGTCTTTGCCTTTCTGGAGGAGGACGAGGAACCGGCCGACCCGCAGCCTTCGGTGCCGGCGGAGCAGATCGACGGCTCGGTCTACTTTGCGCACGTCCACTTCGGCTATGTGCCGGAAAAGACGATCATCAACGACTTTTCCGCCATCATCAAGCCCGGCACCCAGGTGGCCATCGTCGGCCCGACCGGCGCGGGCAAGACCACCATGGTAAAGCTGCTGATGCGCTTTTACGACGTCAGCTCGGGCGCGATTCTGCTAAACGGCTACGACGTCAAGCAGTTCACCCGCAAGGATTTGCGCGACAGCTTTGGCATGGTGCTGCAGGACACCTGGCTATATAACGACACCATCCGGGAGAACATCCGCTTTGGCCGTCTGGACGCCACCGACGAGGAGGTGCTGGCGGCGGCAAAGGCCGCGCAGGTCGACCACTTTGTGCGCACCCTGCCGCACGGCTATGACACCGTCCTCAACGAGGAGGGCACCAACGTCAGCCAGGGCCAGAAGCAGCTTTTAACCATCGCGCGCACCATCATCTCCAACCCGAAGATTATGATTCTGGACGAGGCGACCTCCAGCGTCGACACCCGCACCGAGATCCTGATCCAGAAGGCGATGAACAAGCTGACCGAGGGACGCACCAGCTTCATCATCGCCCACCGCCTGTCCACCATCCGGGATGCGGACATCATCCTGGTCATGCGCGACGGCGACATCGTGGAGACCGGCAACCACCAGGAGCTGCTGGCCAGGGGCGGCTTCTATGCCGAACTGTACAACAGCCAGTTTGCCGGCGCAGAATAAGATCCTTTCCAGGGACCGGTTTCCCTTTTGTCAGTCAAGGGGGAGACCGGCCCTCTTTTTTCTTCCGCCAGCCGCGAAAAAAGCGGGGACAGGCCCTTGCTATTTGCCCCGTTCTTTTGTACAATAGAACAGAAATAAAGCTTTGGAAAAGCAAAAAGGAGGAGAAGGGAATGGAAATGATCCCTTTGCTGGAAAAGCTGACCCAGGCCTGCGGCGTCGCCGGAGACGAAGGGCCGATTGCGGACCTGCTGGAGCAGGAAATAAAGGACATCGGCCCGGTGCGCCGCACCCCGCTGGGCAGCTTAATCTGTACCGTCAAACAGGAATCGCCTGAAAAGCCCCATGTGGTGCTGGAGGCGCACATCGACGAGATCGGCCTGATGGTCTGCGCCATCGATGAGGAAGGCTTTCTGAAAGTGACCCGCTGCGGCGGCATCGACCGCCGGGTGGCCACCGCCTCGCCGGTGCTCATCCACGGAAGAAAGGGCGCGCGGCGCGGCATCCTCTGCTCCGAGCAGAGCGACCCGAACAAGAACCCGACCCTCGAGCAGCTCTTTGTCGACGCGGGCATGAGCAAGGAACAGGCCGAGGAGGAGTTCCCCATCGGCACCAGAATCTCCTATATCGGCAGCCTGAAGCACCTGCTGGAGGGCAAGGTTTCCAGCAAGGCGCTGGACGACCGCTGCGGCTGTGCGGCGATGATCGAGGCGGCAAGGCTGCTCAAAGGCATGGACACCGACTGCTCGATCACCCTGCTGCTGAGCGTCATGGAGGAGGTCGGCGGCATGGGCGCGGCGACAGGCGCCTTTGCGCTGCAGCCGATCACCCACTGTGTCTCGGTCGATGTCAGCTTTGCCCTCACCCCGGAGCTGCAGGAGCACCAGGGCGGCAGGCTGGGCGACGGCCCGATGGTCGGCCACAACCCGATTTTAAGCCGCGAGGTCTCCGAGCAGATGCACGCGGTCGGCCTCGAGCAGAACATCCGGCATCAGGTCAAGGTCTACGCGGGCTACCGCACCGGCACCGACGCCGACGGCATCATCCTGGCGGGCGCGGGAGCCAGGGGCGCCTGCACCTGCGTGCCGCTGCGCTATATGCACACGCCGGTGGAGGTCATCAGCGTCGCGGATGTGGAAAATACCGCCCGGCTGGCGGCGGCCTATGTGGCGCAGATGGTAAGACCGGAAGGGGGCAGATAAGAATGGTACAGGAAATGACAAACTTCATCGAACAGCTGTGCATGGCGGACGGCATCTCCGGCCGGGAGGACCAGGTGCGGGAGCGGATTATCCGCCGCATCGACGGTCACTGTGAGTGGAAGGTGGACGCCAGAGGCAACCTGCTCTGCCACAAAAAGGGAAAGAACCCCGCGGCCAAAAAGGTGATGATCACCGCCCACATGGACGAGGCCGGCTTTATGCTGACCGGCATCCGTCCGGACGGGCTGCTCAGCTTTGCCAACGTCGGCGACCTGGACAGCCGGGTGGTGCTGGGCAAGGCGGTGCGCATCGACGGCAAAACCATCGGCGTCATCGGCACCAAGCCGATCCACCTGCAGACCAAGGACGAGCAGGACCGCCCGGTTCCGTTCGACAAGCTTTATATCGACATCGGCGCCTCCACCCGCGAGAGTGCGCAGCAGGCGGTTGCCCTGGGCGCGCAGATCACCTTTGCGGGCGAGGGGACAGCGGCTTTCGGCGACGGCTATCTGACTGGCAAGGCGATGGAGAGCCGCGCCCTGTGCGCGCTGCTGGCCGAGCTATTGCGCCGGGAGTGGGAATTTGACATCGACGCGGTCTTTACCACCAGCGCCCTGACCATGACCTCGGGCGCCGCCAACACGGCCTTCGCGCTGCGGCCGGATGCGGC
>JABLTR010005488.1_pt1 | contig 12522 bp, 12 predicted proteins | sample 7160071 | NCBI WGS metagenome assembly JABLTR01 (sample SAMN14651230, study PRJNA627086) | human gut metagenome | isolation source: feces | host: Homo sapiens
TCATCAGTTGTTTAGACTACTATTTGAATTGAACCGCCGTATGCCGAACGGCACGTACGGTGGTGTGAGAGGGATTATAAATCTCTACTCGATTCTTCGATTTCGACTGCTTCATAAAACCGTCGGATCCAATCTTCGCTCAGCTCTCGATTCGCATGGATCGTCGCGATACAGGTATCTGCCGCAACGGTTTCACCGCATTTATGATGCAGGACGATGCCGACACGTGGATCGATCCGATCCCCCTTGCATTTTCTTCCGGCTCCCAGCTCCATCGCCAGCTCACCGAACGAACGTGCATGCAGAGCACGGATCGTTCCTTCTTTCAAAGCCGGCAACTGTTTGATATACGGTGCTTTGGCAAAACGCTGCGGCTCTTTGACATAGCGTACATCACCGCCCTGTGCTTCTACCATCTGACACAGCATCGCAAAGGCACTGCCATCCTCCAATGCCGACCTTGCCCGCTGTCGGCCCTCCGATTCGTCCGCTGCCAGATCAGCCATCGCCAGAAGGATGCCCGCCTCTTCGATACAGAGCGTACGGAAATCATCCGGGCCCCTGCCCTGCAGCGTATCGATCGCTTCCAGAACCTCCAGCGTATTGCCGATCGCATGGCCCAGCGGCTCATTCATATCAGAGATCACTGCCCGCACCTTACGCTGAAAATGCGCACCGATCGCACACATCGTATCTGCCAGCACCTGCGCATCGGCCTTTGTCTTCATGAAGGCGCCCTCTCCGTATTTTACATCCAGCAGGATCACGTCGCTGCCCGCAGCCAGATTATTTGAGAGGATGCTGGTCGCGATCAGCGGAAGACTGTCCACCGTTGCGGTCACATCCCGCAGCGCATACAGCATCTGATCGGCTACGACGAACCGACTGCTCTGTCCAACGATGGCCGCATGGATCTCTCGAACCTGCCGTTTAAAATCCGATGGTGCGACCTCCGTCTGAAAGCCGGGGATGGATTCCAGCTTATCGATCGTGCCTCCGGTATGGCCCAGACCACGTCCGCTCATCTTGGCGACGATGCCGCCGCAGGCCGCCACCAGCGGTACCAGAACGATCGAAGTCTTGTCACCGACACCACCGGTCGAATGTTTGTCGCAGGTTACGCCGTCGAGATCGCTGAGATCCAGCACTTCCCCGCTATGCATCATCGCATCACACAGCGCGATCATCTCATCCATGTTCATCCCCTGAAACCAGACCGCCATCAAAAATGCGCTCATCTGATAGTCCGCGATCTCTTTGTTCACATAAGCATGGATCATCGCATGGATCTCCGGTGCGCTCAGCGCTTCCCCGCGTTTCTTCTTCTCGATCAGTTCAATGATCATGGACGACTCACCTCTTTCAGTTCTTCGATCTCCTCTGTGCGTAGCGGCCGCCACTCTCCCTGTGGCAGATCGCCCAATGACAGAGGTCCAAAGGAAAACCGATGCAATGCCGTCACTTCATTGCCAACGGCATGAAACATTCGCTTGACCTGATGAAATTTTCCTTCGCAGATATACAGCCGCACCCGGTGCGCATCGATCAGTTGCACCTCGGCAGGCATCGTCGTAAAGTCTCCCAGATCGATGCCCGTTGTGAGCGCCATGACCTGTGCGTCATCGATTTCCTTCAACAGGGTCGCTTCATAGCCTTTGCGCACATGGCGGGAAGGCGTGAGCAGACGATGCGCAAGTACACCGTCATCACTGATCAGCAATAACCCGGTCGTATCCTTATCCAGCCGGCCGACGGTCGACAGTCGCTGATAACAGGCTGGCAGATGATCAAAGACGGTCGGATGCAGCGGATCATGATTGGCACAGACGCAGCCGGCCGGTTTGTGAAACAGCAGATAGACATCTTTATGATGCTCGATGACTTCATCCCGCAGGGTGACGACACAGCGCTCTTCATCAAATTTATGATCGCCGCGTTCGATTAGGACACCATCGATCCGGACGAGCTGCTGGCGGATCAGCTGTTTGACCTCCTTGCGGGTACCGATGCCCTGATTTGCCAGAAAACGGTCCAGGCGGATCATGCGTGCCCTCTTCGATGCAGCAGCTTCTTCAGATCGATGTGAAAGATCACCTGCGGCAGCTGAAATACATAAGACACCATGAGATAGACCAGCAGGGCACAGCCGCCGCTGATTGCCAGCTGAACAAGCGTCATCACACGTCCGGCCTCACAGTTTCCAAAGCCCAGCCATTCAAAGAACAGGCAGACCAGATACAGCGCCCCGGTAGCGATGACCATGAACAGGAGCCGGCGCAGCGTGTATTTCCAGCGTACCTGGAAACGTTTCTTCAGTTCGATCGCATCACAGACGATCATCGTCGTATAGGCCACGATGTCCGAGAGGATCGTACCCGGATAGCCGATCCATGCGATCAGCGGCATGGTGAGCACCATCTTGATGACAAAATGGACGCCGACATATTTTAACGCGCGATACCGCAATCCGACCGCCATCATCAAAGAGGTGAAGATCGGTGCGATCGTGCTGAAAAAGGCTTCGATGGAATACCAGCGCAGCACCTGTGCAGAGATGTCCAGCGACTGCGTCGTGAACATCACATAATAAAGCGGTTTTGCATAGGCAAACAGACAGAACGAGATCGGCAGTCCGATATAGAGGACGATCTCCACGCATTCCCGAATGCTGCGGCGCACACGCCTGTGGTCATTGCGCGTCAGCGCCTCGCTGAGGTGAGGGATGATCGCCGCAGAAAAGCCCGGAGCGAGGATCTGCGGGATCGCAATCAGCTTGAGCACCCCATAATTGATGGCACCGGTCACGGCGATGATTGTTTCACTGTCATCGCCATGCATCTGCAGACCGCTGTTGATGAATACCGTATTGATGATCGAATCGCTGTACCCTAACAAGGCCGATAACAGAAACGGCAACGCCACCATGCACAGTTCCCGCAGCACCTCTTTGGCATGCGACTGGCTCATATCCGGATCCGGCTGTTCCTTGACCTTCTGCCGCAAGACACGCATCTGCTTGCGGTCATAGAACTTGAGGTGCAGGATAGCGATGATCGCCGCCACGCTCGCTGAAAGCACGCCGAAATACACCGCCCAGATCCGGTCATAGTTCAGCACATAGACCGCAAGGGCACTGAATCCAAGCAGGAACCCTACCCGAGCCAGCTGTTCGAGCACCTGGGAGAGCGCATAGACCTCCATGTGCTTGAGTCCCTGATAAAAGCCGCGAAGGCTGGAGAGGATCGGAACAAAGAAAAGCGCGAAGGAGATCAGGATCAGCACCAGCCGCATCGTTTCGATCGTCGCTCCGCCGCTGTCCGGCATGACCAGAGAAGCCAGTGGCGTGGAAAACAGGATGACGAGCACCATGCCGCCAAAGCCAAACAGGCACATCATCGCATTGGACAGCTTTTTGACGAGCAGCGTCGTCGCATAATCCTCCTTTGCCATATACTTGGCCACCAGCGTGGCGATCGCAAACGGAAATCCCGCCGTACAGATGTTCAGCAGATAGCTGTACAGCTGAAAAGCCACACCATAATAAGCACTGTTGAGATCACTGCCGAGAATGGCAGAATACGGAACTGCATAAAACAGACCGATAAATTTTGAGATGAATATGCCGGCAGAGCCGATCAGTCCGCTGATGACGATCGATTTCCTGCGGTTTTCTGTATTCATTCTACCCATGGAACACCCTCTCTTCTACGAGGACCGCGCACTCGCGCAGTCAATTTCCCAGTATCGCTGATATGTATTGACACCGGAGACGTCCTTCCACTGTATGACGACACCCACTACATCATCGGATGATGTGAAAGTACCATTTAAAGTGATAGAAGAATAATACCCCTTTTCCACATCCTCCTGATTTGGGATGATCTGGATGCCGGCTTCCTCTTCAAAACCGACGGAACAAAGCCGAGAAGGCTCCTGCAAAGGCATCCCCACCACCTTCACATCGTACATCGCATGTTCAAAATGATCGATCACCAGAACATAAGAATAGCTCTCACCCTCCTGTGAGATCTCGACATCATATTGAAACGGAAGTGAATCCGATACGCTGAAAGAGCGGTTCTCCAACTGTGTCTGCAGCTGTTCCAGCAAATCCTGCTGTTGTTGGTGTTCGTTGGCACCGTCACATCCGCATAGCAGAAAAACGGCGCATATCACCTGCATCAGACGCTTCATTCTATCACCTTCTCATGAATTATATCATCTCACCGAAGTTACGTCTATTTCTTTTCTGCGTGCGTTTTTCGTGCACCCTCGCCATATCCTCCACATCATCGTCACCATCCGATGCCGGCGCAATCGAGTAGGGGCTAATTTCTAGCCCCTCTCACACCACCGTACGTGCCGTTCGGCATACGGCGGTTCCATTCAAATAATAGTCTACACAACTGATGAGTCCTCGCTTTGCTTCTTGTCCTCTCCTCCTACCTCCTGTGAAAGCTTCATTCCGTTACGTCTTCACTACTTCTTCCTCGTCGGATATGGACATTGACATCTACTCGTGATTCGACACTTTGAATTGTCCGCTCCTTCGCTCCATCCCCATTACAGGAACTTCCTCACTACTACGAGCGGAACTGACTTCTTGCGGCAGACCTTTTTCGACCGATGGGTACCGTCACTGCTTTTAAAGATATCGGACTTCCATCGTCCACAAGACCTCGCGGGATCAGTCGTTTGTCTTTCCTCGTCTACCTGCTTGATTTACGCATACGGGTTACGATTGCCTTTTGGACTTCGTGACTTTGAGCCCACTCATCCTCCGTATACGCCTTGGTATCAAGTTCCTGTTCGTTAGGCTACGATTTCGCTATCCCTTCTTCTCGCCTGCACCTCGCGATACAAACCTTGGGAGTCGCTTTAGGGTTCGTCGGCAACTACGCCCCGGTGGACTTTCACCACAGACAGACGGCATGCCCGTCATACTCAAAAAAAAGAAAGCGCCCGAAACGCTTTCTCTTCTCCTACTTGCTCTTATTGACAAATGAGCTGCATGCGGTCTCATGTGAACAGTTGGGCATCAGGCAGTTGTCGCAGCAGACGGAGATCGTCTTTGCCTGGCAGCGCTGGTCCTTTTGAAACTTGCAGGAGCTCACATCGCACAGAATTTCCGTTTTCATCGATCCTTCACCTCCACACCGTTAGTATGGTCTGCTAAAGGACGTTTATTCTCATATACGATCATGGCAGAGAAACAGAAGATCTGCTCCTCCTGCTGAAACGCGCAGCTGGTCTGAAACTGTATCGAACACACATCGATCTGCGGATGCCGGTTCAAAAACGCATTGATCGCATCCTCCAGATCGAGCTCGTGTTCTTCATCAAAGAGCTTTACCTGCATCGATCCACCTCTAGCTTCAGGATAGTGCAGTCGCTGAGCGAAGTCTGTCGTTTAACGGAAGCGCTTCTTCATCCAGGCGTTTTTTGATCGATGCATCGATCGGACAAAGCGGCAGCCGAAGGATGTTTTCACATTGTGAACGACGAGAGAGCATGTATTTGACCGGTGCCGGTGATGCACCGAGAAAACAATACCCGGCAAAGGTCTGCAGCTGTTCGATCAAAGCAGGATCTTCTGTTTCGATCGCTTTACGCATCGCCGGCAGCTGCAGGTGCGACATGACCGAGACCACGCCGTCAAAGCCTGCCTGCATCGCCGCAAAACAGCTGGCATCCTCCCCGCTGTACAGGCAGATCTGCGGATGGCGGCGCTTGAACGCGGCCATCGCCTGATAATCTGAAGCGGCGTATTTCAGGGCCGTGATGTTCGGGCAGACCGCAAGCAGGCGTTCAAACAGAGCGACCGTGATGGAAGATGCCGTACGGGAAGGTACATGATACAGCATGATCGTCTTTCTGGTAACAGCCGCAGCCGCCTGAAAATGACGGAAAAGACCTTCCTCGCTGGGCCGGTTGTAATACGGTGTGACCACCAGATAGCCATCCAGCGGATAACGCTCGAAGCTGCAGATATTGGCGATGGTCGTCGCCGTGCAGTTCGTACCGACACCGGCATACACCTTACAGCGCCCGGTAGTAAGCGAGAGGACCGTTTCGATGATCTGCCGCTGTTCTTCCCTGGTCAGGGTCGGTGTCTCCGCTGTCGTCCCACAGACGATGAAGCCATCTGCTCCTTCCTCCATCTGTGTGTGCACCAGCTTTCGCAAGGCGCTCGCATCCACGCTGCCATCACTTTGAAACGGTGTGATCAGCGCCGTCAGGATCTCCTTCATCATAGTGCCTCCCGAAAGATCGGCTGCAGCTGTTCGCCCTGCAGGGCCGCCTCGATCCCTTCCCTCAGCTGGTCAAAGCATGCGCTCGCACTGCGCGGCTTGTGAACGACATCATCCTGCCGCATCGGCAGCGTATAAATGTTCTTCCGGCTGACATAGCGTAACAGATTTGCTCCGCTGATGCCGATGAAGTCATTGGTCGACAGCCCCACCAGCAGCGGCCGGTCATTTCTCTGCATCGCCTTGGCGGCCAGCGTCACGCTCGTATCATAGATGCCGTTTACGAGCTTTGCGATCGTATTGGCGGTCGCCGGAGCGATCACCATCAGATCGTAACAATTTTTGGGGCCGATCTTTTCGCTTTCCGTGATCGAGTCGATGATCGCAGCGTCGCTCAGCTGTTCCAGTTCCGCACGAAATTCTGTGTTCTTAAAAAAACGGGTCGAAGCAGCAGCAACGTGCTCACTGATCACAAAGTGAAGATCATACGTATCTTTCAGCCAGTACAGCTCATGCAGGACACGCGCATGATTGCAGAAAGATCCGCAGATGCCAAACAGGATCTGCTTCTTAGACATGCAGCTGCCTCCGGATGAAACCGACGATCGCTTCCCCGCTGCTGTTCCAGGCAAACTGCTCCGGCAGGTTCGCTGCGCGCACATAGGTGTGTCCTTTTTGCGAAAGATGTGCTTCTACGCTTCGAAGCGTTCCGCTGATGTCGATGACGCAGGTCGGATGATGCCACTGTTCGATCGCTGTCTCTTCGATGAGCTGGTATGGGGCACAGTGGATGACAAAGTCCGCACAGTCGTCTTGTTGCCATTCGCTCAGCGTTCGTTCATCGCTTCCCTGTGCGCGGCCATGGCGGATATAACGAACGCGCACGCCCAGCTGCGACAGAAGCGCTCCGATCGCCTGTCCGCAATGCCCTCTACCGATGATGTCCGCACTGCATTTTGACAGGATGCGGTCCGTGTGATCCAGTACATAAAACAGCGTTCCCTGTGCGGTCAGCGCCGCATTCTCATTTAAAAACCGCTCGTCGCTGAGATAGTAGGATTTCGGCTGCGACAGTGATTCCAGAAAGCGCGTCGGACGACCGCTGAAGATCCGGCAGTCCTCCCGCAGACACTCCCAGAACGTTTTTGGCACCGGTATGTGCGCCCGATCCATATAATCCCCTTTTTCCCCCTGTACGCCCTGCATCGGGAGGATCAGGGCATCCAGCTTTGTCAGATCAAAATCAAAGAGCGCTTCCATCGCCATGCAGGTGTGTTCCTTTCGCAACAGTGAACGGACCACTTCCATCCTGCGCTCACTTCCCCAGACGGATACGATCATTACCTTCCTCCTTCGCCATATACTATGAAGGATCCCAAAAAAAGAAACCCTGCACATATGCATGGACAAAAAAAGGGGAACAATGTCCCCAAATGTTCATTCTGTTTCCCGTGTCAGAGAGACCACATAGTAATTTCGCTTGCCGCGTTTGACCAGGATCATATCATCGACCAGCACGTGGCTCGGATCGATCATCAGCGTCTCTTCTTTCACCCGTTCCCCGTTGATCTGGATCGAACCGCTCTTGATCCATTCACGCGCCTCTCGCTTGCTGGAAGCGATCTTTGTCGTCACCAGCATGCTTGCCAGATCCATCGGCTCCTGCAGCGAACGCTTCTCCATCGAATTCAGCGCATCGCGCTGTTCATCCGCATTCAGATCACGGATATTGCCTTTAAACAGCGCATTGGTGATCTTCAGTGCGGTTTCGTAAGCCGCACTTCCGTGCAGGAAGGTGACCACCTCTCTGGCTAGTGCCTTCTGCGCCTCACGCAGATGCGGTTCCTGTGCCACGCATTCTTCCAGACGATCGATCTCCTCTTTGTCCAGGAAGGTAAAGCGCTTGAGGTATTCGATGACCTTTGCGTCTTCCGAATTCACCAGGAACTGATACATCTCATACGGAGAGGTCTTCTTCGCATCCAGCCAGACCGTACCGGATTCGCTCTTTCCAAACTTCGTGCCGTCGGCCTTCGTGATCAGCGGCATCGTCAGTCCGTAACATTCCACATCGTTGCCGTGTTTCTTGCGGATCAGTTCCAGACCGGAAGTGATATTTCCCCACTGGTCCTGACCGCCGATCTGCAGCGTGCAGTTCTTTTCCTCATACAGATGCAGAAAATCCAGAGACTGCAGGATCATGTAGGAAAACTCCGTATAGCTGATGCCGCTCTCCAGACGGCGCTTGACCGTCTCCTTGTTGATCATATAGTTGACGTTGAAATATTTTCCATAGTCGCGCAGGAAATCGATGACCGTAATGTCTTTTGTCCAATCGAGGTTGTTGACCATCTCAAAGCCGAAGACGCGTTCGATCTGTTCGTGCAGTGCGTGGAAGTTATGTTCGAGCGTCTCCTTCGTGAGCATGTTGCGTTCTCCGCTGGCCTTGGGATCACCGATAAAACCGGTGGCGCCACCGACGAGCATCAGCGGATGATGTCCGTGATCCGCCAGTCGCTTGGCCGTCAGCAGGCTGGAAAAATGGCCGATGTGCATGCTGTCTGCCGTCGGATCCGTACCGATGTAAAACGTCATTCCGCCCTGGTTGAGCTTCTCCTCCAGATCCGGGCTCGTCACGTTATCGATCAGCCCTCGCCACTTTAACTCTTCAAATAATGTCATTTCCATGTGTCTTTCTCCTTCTCATAAAAAAACGCCCTGTCATAAGGACGTTTGCACGCGGTACCACCTTACTTCACCGCTGTTCACGGTGCGCTCTCATCCATAACGCGGACAGACGGCCTTCGTTTTGCGAAAGCGGCTCCAAGGTGTATTCTATATGTCCTCTGATGTCCTTTCACCTGCCGGACACTCTCTGCACAGATTTCATATATACTCTGTCTTTTCGTTGCCGTTGCGTACATTATACCTGTTTCAGGGCAAACTGTCAAACCTCCGCTTCTCCTTCTCGCACGAAAACCGGTGTGCGGCACGTCCTCGCTGAAGGGGATACGCTCTGCCCTACAGACGAGCACCTTCTGACTCTGTCTTCTGCTGTCTGCGCATCGCTGTGCGCACGAAAAGACAAAGGACGGATCTGACGGTCCGTCCCTGCGATCTCGTTATTTGGCAACGATGTTGACAACTTTTCCTTTGACGACGATGATCTTGACGATCTGCTTGCCCTCCAGCTGTCGCTGAACGCTCTCGATGGCCAGCGCTTTTTCTTTCATGACGTCTTCTGCTTCCCCGGCAGCGATCATCATCTTGCCACGCACTTTGCCATTGACCTGTACGACCGCTTCCACTTCGCTTTCCACCAGTGCCTTCTCATCATAGGTCGGCCATGGCTCATAGGCGATCGTTCCTTCCTGATGGAAGAAACGCTGCCAGATCTCCTCGCCCAGATGCGGCGCAAAGCAGGAAAACATCTTCACGAAGCCGATCGCATACGGTCGATAGATCGTCTCGCTCTTATAGCACTCGTTGATGAAGATCATCATCTGAGAGATGGCCGTGTTCAGGTTCAGCGTTTCGATGTCTTCGCTGACCTTCTTGACCGTCGCGTTGTAGATCTTGTCCAGTGAATGATCGTTCTCATCACTGAGCTTGTCATATTCGTCAAACAGACGCCATACGCGGTCCAGCCAGCGGCGGGCGCCATCCAGACCGGTCGTGCTCCATGGCAGGCTGGCTTCCAGCGGTCCCATGAACATCTCGTAAACGCGCAGAGCGTCCGCGCCGTGCGTTGTGATGATCTCATCCGGATTGACGACATTGCCGCGAGATTTGCTCATCTTCTCATTGTTCTCGCCCAGGATCATTCCCTGATGGAACAGCTTCTGGAACGGCTCTTTGGTCGGTACGACACCACAGTCATAGAGCACCTTATGCCAGAAACGCGCATACAGCAGATGCAGCACGGCATGTTCCGCACCGCCGATGTACAGATCGACCGGCAGCCAGTGTTCCAGCAGCTTTGGATCGGCGATCGCCTCATCGTTGTGCGGGTCGATGTAGCGCAGATAATACCAGCAGCTGCCGGCCCACTGCGGCATCGTGTTCGTCTCCCGCTTTCCTTTGACACCGTCGATCTCGACGTTGATAAAATCCGTGCAATGTGCCAGCGGCGATTCTCCGTTTTCATTCGGTTTGAAGTTTTTCGTCTCCGGCAGTTCCAGCGGCAGTTCGTCAATATCGACCGTGCGCATCGTACCGTCTTCCATATGGATGATCGGAATCGGTTCTCCCCAATAGCGCTGGCGGGAGAACAGCCAGTCACGCAGTTTGTAGGTCGTCTTGGCACAGCCGCAGTGATGCTCGCTCAGCCATTCGATCATCGTCTGGATCGCTTCTTCCTTCCCCATGCCATCCAGGAATCCGGAGTTGACATGGATGCCGTCTTCCGTATAGGCCGCTTCCTCGATGTTGCCGCCTTTGAGCACCTCGATGATATCCAGGCCGAACTTCTTTGCAAATTCATAATCACGCGTATCGTGTGCCGGTACTGCCATGATCGCACCGGTTCCATAGCTTGCCAGCACATAGTCAGAGATCCAGATCGGGATCTCTCTGCCGTTCACCGGATTGATGGCATACGCCCCGGTAAAGACACCGGTCTTTTCTTTGTTGAGCTCCGTGCGCTCCAGATCGGATTTGGACTCACAGCTCTTGCGGTAAGCCATGACTGCCTCTCGCTGCTGCGCTGTCGTGATCTCTTCCACGAACGGATGTTCCGGCGCCATGACACAGTAGGTTGCGCCAAACAGCGTATCACAGCGTGTGGTAAATACCGTAAATTCTTTATTGGTATCCTTGATCTTGAAGATGACATTGGCTCCCTGTGACTTGCCGATCCAGTTGATCTGCATCTCCTTGGTCGACTGCGGCCAGTCGCAAAGCTCCAGATCCTTTAACAGCCGCTCTGCATATTCAGTGATGCGCAGCACCCACTGACGCATCGGCTTGCGGATGACCGGATATCCGCCACGTTCGCTCTTGCCGTCGATGACTTCCTCATTGGCCAGGACCGTACCCAGCTGCGGACACCAGTTGACCGGGATCTCATCCACATAGGCAAGTCCCTTGTTGTAGAGCTGGATGAAGATCCACTGCGTCCATTTATAATAGGAAGGATCGGTCGTTGAGATCTCGCGGTCCCAGTCATAGGAAAAGCCCAGTGCCTGGATCTGTTCCCGGAAGTGGTCGATGTTCTTCTTTGTGAATTCTGCCGGATGATTGCCGGTCTGGATGGCAAACTGTTCCGCCGGCAGGCCAAACGCATCCCATCCCATCGGATGCAGGACGTTATAGCCCTGCATGCGCTTCATGCGGGCAATGATGTCCGTTGCCGTATATCCTTCCGGATGACCGACATGCAGACCGTTTCCGCTCGGATAGGGAAACATGTCCAGCACGTAGTACTTCGGCTTGCTGAAGTCCGAAGTGTCACAGGCGAACGTCTTGTTTTTCAGCCAGTACGCCTGCCATTTTTTTTCGATCTGCTGATGATCAAAAGCCATTTTCATCTCTCCTTCTCATAAAAAAACGCCCTTAGCTGCTCTAAGGACGTAAAACATACGCGGTACCACCTTAGTTCATGCAGACGAACTGCATGCACCTCAATCCTCTTAACGCGAGGGCACGGGCATTCACCGACTCCTCAGCGAGTTCCCCCGGTTGATCGCTTTGACTTTCCACCAGCCAGTCAATTCTCTATGCCGACGCGCAGGGTACTACTCTGATTCACTGTCATTACGGATATAAGTATAACGTAATCTCTGAATCGCTGTCAATACAAATTTTCCCTTCCGTTAACGGCCGATCAGCGTCTTAAAGCGGATCGAACAGGCATACTGAACGACGCCGACGAAGGAACACAGATACAGATAACAAAAACTGTGGATATCCACAGGATGCGACAGGTGGCGAAGGAGCAGCGAACAGCCAAAGGCAAACAGCAGCGCAAGCGCAAAATCCTTCAGTTCCAGCGACCGACAGCTCGCTTGTCGATAAAACAGACGCAGCAGCAGTGAGCATAGCGCAAACAGCAGGATGAGCCAGGCAGATGCCACGCTGAGAAAGCGAAACAGAATTCCGATGCCGATCATCAAGGCAAAACTTGAGAGCGCGGCCAGATATGTAAGCATAAGATCACCCCTCTTAGTCTGTTTCCAACATCTCGTTTTATGCCGCGCTCTTCGATCTTACTGTGCAAAAGTGCCAAACCGTACTTCCTCGATTCCTTCATCTGATGCATATGCCCGCAGGA
>JABLTR010028121.1_pt1 | contig 12519 bp, 13 predicted proteins | sample 7160071 | NCBI WGS metagenome assembly JABLTR01 (sample SAMN14651230, study PRJNA627086) | human gut metagenome | isolation source: feces | host: Homo sapiens
GTTGTTGAGCTGAGGGCAGTTGCTTATGAGTACCATAGTATGTTCAAGTGCCTTTACCTCAACATATTTTCCGGGATTTGATACACCGTCATCAAATTTGAATCCGCCTTCTTTTGTAACAGGCACGTTCATAAAGAAGTTGATGTTAGGTGCAAGGTCCCTTTTTCCGAATATTCCAAGCTCATTTTCAGCCATCTGCAGCATGAAGCTGTCTCGGCAGTTATGAAGATGTATTTTTTCTCTGGCGTATCTTACTGTGTTGGACTGGGATGAGCAGGCGCCTCCGATGGTATCGTGTCTTCCCGTAAGGTCTGCTGTTATCTCAAGAAGAGGCTTTCCTGATTCTGTTCTAAGGATGCTTCCTGTGGTAAGATAAATGTTCTCCTGGCCGACGATGGTGGCAATGGCTCCATAGTGGTCCTCAGGGTTTGTCATATCATAAAATGTCGTATCAACTGCCTGGTTTCCGCATAAGTCTACGATCCTCAGTGACTGTCCGGGAAGAAGTTCATGCATCCATCCTTCACCGGCTTTTACTGTCTTATCGTAGATAGCGTCCTTTTCATCAAGTGTACTTTCTTTTTTTATAAATCCGTAAATAGCTTCTGCCATATCAAACACCTCCGAATAAATTAAAGTCCCATAAGGTTGTAGTAGTCCATTGTGTTTTCAAATGCCCTGTAGTTTTCAGGTCTCTTGTTAGCGCACTCATCTGTGAATATATCAAAGGGAGGTGCGTCATAAACTTCCATGGTAACTGGTACTGAAGGATATGTTGTCCTCTTATCCAAAGGATTAGGTGTATTTGATACGATGAGGATTATATCCATATCAGTCCTTAATGTGACTGTATCGCCTTTCTTGCTGTTTCCAAGGGCATAGTGCATGCTTCCGTCATCCTCGATGTATACCTTTGAGAAAAGGTTTACACAGGGTACAAGATCACGTTTGCCCATATTGTTCCTTACAAGCTCCATTTCAAAGTTTTCTTCACCACAGCGAAGCCAGGGGCTTTTATATTCCTGATATGATTCATATTCTTCCTTGGTGTCCCTCTGGTAGCATGTAACGCCGTATCTTTCATCAGTCATCTTTCTTGTGGTATAGCCTGAAAGGGAATCATGCCAGCCTACACTGTCCTGTACGATGCTTGCCATTACTCTGCCGTTATCGCTCATAAGCACATTGCCCTGGGTAAGGAATGCTGTGAACTGTGCCTTAAGTGTATCTGGCATATTGTATCTTTCTGATACATCCCTCATATTGTACATAAGCATCGATACATTGGCGTCATCGCCCAATGTCTTAAAGTGTATGTATTTTCCTCTTCCGATATTTCCTGACCATTTTTCACCGGGTATAAGTGTTTTACTCCATATTTTCTGCATAATATGACCTTCTTTCCTTGATTCATTCCTATGGTTTGTAACAAAAAAGGAGACAACATATGTCTATGTCATCTCCTAGGCTTTTCTCCGTCCGTGTAGCATTTCAGCCGTTTTCTCTCGGACCAGTCCTGCCTAAGCTGGCAGCGGAACCCTAGAAAACTTTTTCGTTATTTAGTTATGATCCAGCTGGCTGCGGAGCATCAGCTGTCCATTGTTTATAAAGTTTATTGAAACTTATGAATTTATGAATGTGTCATCAAGTATCTGGGTGACATCATCGGGTATCTTATCTACCATACCGACATCGTAGAGGAATTCTGCACTCTTTTCCAGTGTGTAGGGAAGGGATGTGTAGTCGCTTCCTTCAGCGAATGTGGCGATATTCATATCCTTGTCGAATATTGTGACGCCATCGAGCATTACCTGATAGTCTTCAGCTGAAAGCTCTGCGCCGTCATATATCGACTGCATAAATGTTTCATCTCCGGCCTTGAGGAGCTCAACTCCATCAAACCAGGAGTCAACGATCTTCTGAACAGTATCAGGAGCACTGTCGATGACTTCTGTCCTTACAGCCAGTGTATCGGGGATAAGACCGGGTTCTGATTTTGTGCTGTAAAGAAGTTTTCCGCCGCCTTCGATGGCCATTGAGAGGGTAGGCTCCCATAATACGGCTGCATCTACGCTGCCGGCGATGAAGGCAGGGCCAGCGTCATTTATCGTCATATTTACAAAGTTGATATCATCAATCGTCATTCCGTTGTCCTCAAGTATTTTCAGGAGGAACATATGCTCCAGAGTTCCAAGCTCTGTGGCAACGCTCTTGCCCTTGAGGTCAGCTATGGAATTGATACCGTCGCTTACTACAAGTCCATCGGCACCGGCTGAGTTATCGTTTACAAGAACGATCTTGAAATCGATGCCTTCATTCAGAGGTGATATGGCGTCGGATGCTGCTATACAGATACCATCCAGCTGTCCTGAATAAAAGGCTGTGAGGGAATCACTGTAAACGGGGAAGAAGTTTATATCAACGTAAACTCCGTTCTGTTCAAAAACTCCCGCGCCCTCTACGCCGTACCAGGCATACCATCCTGACATGGGGCTTACGCCAAGTTTAAAGGGATTTTCGGCTGATCCGATGGGAGCTGATGTATCTTCGCTTCCAGAACTTTCCGCCGATGATGACTGGCCTTCTTCAGATGTGGAACCTGAGGAGCTGCCGCATCCGGTAAGTACTCCTGCAGCTATCAATGAAATCGCTGCTAAAAAAACAGTTAGTTTCTTCAACATAAATCCATCTCCTTTCGTATTTAACAAACAAGTGTGTAATTATTGTGTTGATCCTTTCAGCTGAAATAAGCAGAGGATAAAATCAGGTACCCGGCTTCATACTGTGAGAGAAGAAATTTAAGGCAGAAGCTTGATATTGATTTTATCTGGTTTTATCTATCTCTGCTAAAAAAAATAAGGCTGCCGCTCCAGCGACAACCTTGTCTTAACAAGAGTTATAAACTATAAGAATCCATTTGTCAAGCACAATTTTTGAAATTTTCTGGAAAAATTTTTAGCTTCATTATATAGCGCCTAAGTAAAATTTTTAAACTAAGTCTATGAAAAAAAGAGAGGATTATTTTTAATATTTTTATTGACAAGATAAAATAATTGTGCTATCATTTCCGCCATAAGAAAAACATAATATATATTGAACCTTATCCGGACTACCGCCGGGCAGTCTGGATGTGAGAGGGTGGATTGATGTATCGTAGGCCTTAGAGATACATCGATCCACCCTTTATAAATAACAAAGACGTTATTAACCGATATGGTTTTTAACGTCTTTTTTATTTTACAGGGAAAATATATAGGACAGGCGGCAGTGAGACGAAGGCCGAAGATGATCTGAAAGGAGTGATAAAAATGGAGGATACAAAAAACAGCGCTTTGATAGTGATAGACTGCCAGAAGGATTTTGTGGATACCCTTGATAAGGAGATGAATGCCTATGAAGCTGTTGAGAACATAAAAAAGGTTTTGGAGTATTTCAGAAATAAGGGTGTGCCGATAATACATTTCAGGGAACTGCACAGGCCGCAGATGGTGGACTTTGGCAGGGAGCTTGATGGAGATGAGAGCGTACACTGCATAGAAGGCTCAGATGGAGCGGACTTTGTAGATGGATTAAGGCCCCTTAAAAATGAATATTTCATCCCTAAACGTAGATACAGTGGATTTTTTGCCACTGACCTGGATTTGCTTTTAAGAGGTCTTAAAGTTGAAAAACTTTTTATAGTAGGATTTCTGACTGATGTGTGTGTTCATTACACATGCGCAGATGCCCATCAGCATGATTATCATATTAAGGTAATAAAAGAAGCTGTAAGGGGCTCCAGCTGGAAAGCCCACAATGCGAGTCTTGATGCTATAAATTATCTTCAAAACTCAGCGGTGATAAGTATGAATGAATTATAAAATAAATTATGAGGTGATATTTATGAAAATGATCAAAGCAGTAGTAAGACCCGAAAAATCATCAGAAGTACTCGATACATTAAGAACAGCAGGTTTCCCTGCGGCAACAAAATTAAGCATTCTGGGAAGAGGCAAACAGCAGGGCCTCAAAATAGGAACGACCCATTATGATGAGATCCCCAAGGATATGATCCTTATAGTTGTGGATGACAGTGATGTGGATAAGGTCACAAAGATAATAACAGATACAGCTAAAACAGGAAAAACTGGTACATACGGCGATGGAAAAATATTCATCATACCTGTTGAAAGATGCGTGACCATAAGCAGTGGCAAAGATGAACTTTGACAGGAGGGATGAGCTATGAAACAGCTGATGATAACTATCAGACCATCAAAATATTATGATGTAAAGGCTGCACTCATTGAAAAGGGCTTTAACTCCATGAGCGTCAAAGACGTCTTAGGAAGGGGAAAACATTCAGTTGATTTTGAAGCCGTAGCCACAGTCAGCGGCCAGAATACAGCCCATTATGACCATCCTTTCATTGCAAAAAAGATGATAGAGATATTCGCCAGGGATGAGGATTGTGACGAGATCATAAACACAGTGCTTTCAGTGGCAAAGACAGATACCCCGGGCGATGGAAAGATATTTGTTATCCCGGTATACTCAGCCGTAAGGATAAGGACCGGAGAAAAAGATGTTAACGCCATAATGTAAGCGGTGATTGGAGTGGTTATATGTTTAAGATTAGAGGAAATATAAGTAAACGCTCATACACGACTTTGGCCGTTATCGCTTTCGTAGTGGTATTTGTTTTATGGTGGCTTTTAAGTACATTTGAGCTGGTGGACCCGGTATTCCTTCCTTCACCCGCTGATGTATGGGATTACTTCATAGCATCAGTCAAGGACGGAAGCCTTTGGGACGACACACTGATAAGTGTACAGAGGATATGCCTTGGAGTTGTTTTTGCGGTGGTGCTTGGAGCGCCCATAGGACTTCTCTGCGGCACATTCAAATTCGCAGAAGCCATAGTAAGGCCACTGTGTGAGTTCATAAGATATATGCCTGTTCCCGCATTCACACCCCTTGTAATGGTTTGGGTAGGAATAGGAGAGGAAGCTAAGGTAACACTTCTTTTCATCGGTATATTCTTCCAGCTGGTACTGATGATAGCCGATGACGCCATGAGCGTAAGTGAAGACCTTCTCAATGCTGGATATACCCTGGGAGCCACAAACTGGCAGACCATGACAAAGATACTTATACCGGCCATGCTCCCTCGAAGCCTTGACACCCTCAGGATGATGATAGGCTGGGCATGGACATACCTTGTTGTTGCTGAGATGGTAGCTGCTAACTCAGGTCTTGGATACAGCATAATGAAAGCACAGCGATTCCTTAAGACAGACGCCATCTTTACAGGAATACTTGTAATAGGTATTTTAGGACTCATAACGGACCGTGTGCTTTATATGCTCAACAAAAAATTATTTCACTGGACGGAGGGGAACTAAATGATCGGATTACGTAAAAAAGAAATTGAAGAAGTCCCTCAGACATTGGAGGCAACGGTCGGTTCCTCCATCATAACAGTTAAAGATGTAGAGAAAGTTTATCATGGCAAAAAAGGCGACACCGTTGCCATGAAGGACTGTAATATGGAAGTACTGGAAAATGAGTTTGTATGTATAATCGGACCCTCCGGATGTGGCAAATCCACACTTTTGAGGATGCTTGCGGGATTGGATTTCCCCACGGGAGGAAAGATCACAGCCAAGGACAAAATAGTAACAGGTCCCGGAGCTGACAGAGGAATGGTATTCCAGGCATATACTCTTTTCCCCTGGATGACCGTGGAAGAAAACGTAAAGTTCGGCCTTAAGCTCAAAAAAATGCCTAAGGAAGAACAGGATGAGATAGCCGGAAGATATATTCAGGCAGTAGGTCTTGATAAGTTTGCCAAGAGCTTTCCCAAAGAGCTTTCAGGAGGTATGAAACAGAGGGTAGCCATTGCCAGAGCCCTGGCCAATAACCCCGATGTACTTCTTATGGATGAGCCCTTCGGAGCCCTTGACCCCCAGACAAAGGCGTCCATGCAGCTGCTTTTAAGACAGATATGGCAGAAGCAGAGGACAACGGTCGTATTCGTTACCCACGACATAGAAGAGGCAGTATTCCTTGCCACTAAGATATATGTCATGAGTGCCAGACCAGGAACGGTCAAGACAGAAATACCCGTTTACCTGCCCTATGACAGGACTTTGGATCTGAAGGACACACAGGAATTTATCGATCTGAGAAGAAAGGTAAATTCACTTATACATACTGATGATTTTTAATATTTGATAACGGAGGATGATAGAAATGTTTAAGAAGATATGTGCCATATCATTATCACTGCTTCTGGCAGCGTCAATTGCGGGCTGTTCAGGAGAAAGTGAAACACAGGAGGAGGCGTCTTCTGAAAACAGACTTACAAAAGTAACAGTAGCAGTAAACCCATTTATAGGAATAGCGCCGGTATATGTAGCAAAGGATGCAGGAATATTTGAGAAATACGGCCTTGATGTGGACATAGTAAGTTTTGATGATCCCAGCCAGGCTTTATCAGCTCTTATTTCAGGCAATGCGGATATCGCGGGAACGACTTTGGACTCAACTGTCATAATCGCTGACCAGTACAGAGACGATATGCCCCAGATCATATCCGTTTCCGATGAATCAGCCGGAGCTGATGGTATCATAGCTAAAAATAGCATAAACAGCGTGGCAGACCTTAAGGGAAAGACCGTTGGAGTTGCCATCAACCAGACAACACATTTCCTTCTTCAGCAGGCTCTGGAGCAGGCAGGCATAAGCGAGGATGATCTGAATCTTGTGGATATGACTTCATCTGATGCAGGTGCTGCCTTCATAAGCGGCGGTCTTGACGCAGCTGTAACATGGGAGCCCTACCTTTCAAATGCTGTAAATGCAGGCGTTGGAAAACTGATCTTTTCAAGTGCTGACGCTCCTGGTTCAATAATGGATGTTATCGTCGTATCTAAGGAAACAGCTGCAGAAAAACCCGCATGGGTAGATGCATATCTCAGCGCCCTTGATGAGGCAGAGGCCTATGTACTTGATGAAAGCACCACAGACAATGCCATGGAGATAACAGCAAAATATCTTGAGGTATCAAAGGATGAGGCAGCAGCAATGCTCCCTACAGTTAAATTATATTCAAGAGCAGAAGCAGCAGAAGCCCTTGCAGACGGCGGCATCACTGGACAGACTGCTGGAAAGATATCAGACTTCTATACTGAAAAGGGAATAATATCAGCAGCGGTAAATGCCGATGATATAATAGATGGCTCTATTGCAGCATCACAGTCTGAGTAAGGCTTTATAAAAATATGGAAACGGCATGGTGAGCCGGCGTTATACCGACTCATCTATGCATGTTTTTATCAGGAGACGTATAAGATCTATTATGCTCCTCCTGATAGAAACATAGGACGGAGGTGTAAGGTTATGCAGGATTTCAAAAAAATATCGGAACATGTAAGTATAATGGGCTATGGAGAAAATGATAACCCGGTCATGGCCTATATCCATGGAAAATACGGGGCTGTCGTAGTAGATGGTGGAGCCTCTAGGAAACAGGCATTGAAATTCAGATCATTCCTTGGGGAAGATGAAAAAAATATGCTGAAGGCTGTCCTGGTGACCCATCACCACTGGGACCATGTATTTGGCCTTGAAGGCCTTGATATACCTGTGATATGCGGCGAAAGCACTCTGCCCTGGCTTGAGCATATGTCAAAGTGTCAGTGGAAACAGAAGGATATGGATGAGAAACTCAAAGAAGGAGAAATATTTGAGTTTACATATAATAATATGAAAAACGAGCTTGGGGACGATGGTGTAAAACTTCCCATACCCCTTGGAGTATCAGGTAAGACGGTCTTTTTCCTGGGAGATGCTGATGTCATTTACAGTCCCATCGACAACTGACACTGTGATGACTGCCACACCATATATGTAAAGGAAGATAAAATAATTTTCCTGGGTGATGCCCTCTGGCCCAATATGGAATCAGCCGTCAGCCAGTGGTATTACAGCATGGAAAGTGTAAAAAGTATGTATGAAATACTTATGGGATATGATGCTGATTATTTCATTGATTCCCATGATGATATGATGGATAGGAAACACTTTGATGGTTTTATGAAAAAATTAATATTTATGCTTGAATATTCATTTAATAATAGGGGCTGTTCCTATGGAGAGATAGAAAAGTCCGTACCGGAGGAGCTCAAAAATTTCAAGACCGGATATGATGAATGGCTGGAAACTGCCATAGTCAACTGCAGAGAGTAGGAGGTTTATGCTATGAAATATTTCCCGAAAAGATTAAATATCACCTGGATAAAGGAATGTTATAAGGATGGGTCCCTTACACCCACAGAACTGGCTGAGGAGATCGTAAAAAGAGCTGAGGAAAACGCCGATAAAAATATATGGATCGTTCCTCCAACCATGGAGCTTATGATGCCGTATATAAGAAGCATCGAGGATACATCCCCCTCATCTCTTCCTCTCTGGGGCATACCCTTTGCCATAAAGGATAATATCGACCTGGAAAATGTGCCCACGACTGCGGCCTGCAAAGAGTATGAATATATGCCAAAGGAAAGCGCTGCTGTCGTAAGGAATCTCATCGAGATGGGAGCCATACCTGTAGGAAAGACAAATCTTGACCAGTTTGCCACAGGCCTGGTGGGAACAAGGAGCCCCTATGGAGAGGTACATAACAGCCTTAACGGAGATTTCATAAGCGGAGGTTCAAGCTCAGGTTCAGCCGTGGCTGTAGGCCTTGGAATGGCGGCATTTTCCCTGGGAACGGATACAGCCGGTTCAGGACGTGTGCCCGCTGCTCTTAACTGCCTTGTGGGATATAAACCTTCCGTTGGAGCATGGTCCTCAAGAGGTGTAGTACCGGCCTGCGCAAGCCTTGACTGTGTGACTGTATTCGCCAATGATCTGGAAGATGTTGAGCTGGTAAATAAATACGCCAGGGGATTTGATGAAAGATGCTGCTGGTCCAGGGAATTTCCTGAGCCGGTACCCAAACTCCCTGAAAAAATATGTATACCTAAAACCGTGGAGTTTTTCGGAAACTATGCCGATATATTCAAGGCAAAATGGGAAAAGGCAGTTGCCCGTATGGAAAACATGGGCATCAAAGTAGAGTACATAGATACGGAATTATTCAGCAAGGCCGCATCTATTTTGTATGACGGACCTTGGGTAGCCGAAAGATGGGCCGACCTGGGAGAGTTTGTGGAAAAGAATCCTGACGCGGTATTCCCCGTAACAAAGACAGTCTTATCATCGGGCGGCAGGGCTGAACTTACGGCCGCCAGCTGTTTCAAAGCACTGCATGAACTGGCTGATTATAAGGCTAAGGCTAAAAAGATACTTAAGGACGGCGTACTTGTAATGCCCACTGCCGGAGGTACATATACAAGGGATGAAGTAAGGGAGGACCCCATAAAGACAAACTCAAATATGGGACTTTATACGAACCATTGTAACCTTCTTGATCTCTGTGCCATAGCGGTACCTGAAAACAGCAGGGATTTTGATATACCCTTTGGCATAACCATATTTGCCGAGGCTGAAAATGAAGGCATAATGCTTGGTATGGCAGAAAAGTTCATGGAGTCTGAATCCGTGGACATAGCCGTATGCGGACTGCATCTCAAGGGATTTTCACTGGAGTATCAGCTCAGAGAACTGGGAGCGGAATTTAAGGAGCACACGGAGACATCTGAAAACTACTGCCTCAAAAAACTAGATACCAATCCTGTAAAGCCTGCACTCATAAGATGCGGCAAAGGCGGTTATTCAATAGATGTGGATATTTATGCAATTCCTGTGGATAAGCTCGGAGCCTTTTTGATAAACATACCTTCACCCCTCGCCCTTGGAAAGGTGGAATTAAAGGATGGCAGAAAGATGACAGGCTTCCTCTGTGAAAGCGGAGGAGCGGAAGGCGCCCTTGACATAACGGGATATAAAGGATTTAAAAACTATATGGAATCAGCTGAGGCTGAAAAATAACGGTAAAAAAGCCCTGGTATTTAGGGCTTTTTATTTTATGACAAATACGTCGAAAAAAAGATGAGAAAAATTTTTCAAAAAAGTGTTGACAAAAAATGAAAGCCGGGTTAAAATACAAAGCATCAAATCAACAGAGACAAAATGACGTTGATGAGGAGAGTAAGCAGCAGAAGACTTTACAGAGAGTTCCCGTAAGCTGAGAGGGAATAAGAAATAAACTGCCGAACATGGCCTCTGAGCCGCGTGGATGAACCTTAGGGATAAGCCACGACGGGATCCGCCCGTAAAAGCGGCAGGGTATTAAGTACTTAGGTGTATGCGTACTCGTTGAGGTCTGCAGTGTGAGCTGTAGACGAATTTAGGTGGTAACACGGGAATTTCAGCTCTCGTCCTAAAATAGAATTTTAGGATGAGAGCTTTTTTTATTGGTAAAAAGGAGTAGGGGCATATGATAGAACTTAAAGGAATCGTAAAGGATTTCAGCGCCAAAGGCGGCGATGTCCACGCTGTAAAGGATGTAAGCGTAACGATAAATGACGGAGAGATATTCGGTATAATCGGATTTTCCGGAGCAGGAAAATCAACACTGGTAAGATGTATAAATCTTCTGGAAAGACCCACATCAGGACAGGTCATAATAGACGGCCGGGACCTGACGGCAATGGGAGAAAAGGAACTGAGGGAAGAAAGAAAAAAGATAGGAATGATATTTCAGCATTTCAATCTTATGAGGGCAAGGACAGTATATGGAAACATCGCCTTTTCCCTTAAGAAAAGCAGACTGACCAAAGAGCAGAAAAATGAAAAAATAATGTCACTGCTCAAGCTGGTAGGGCTGGAGGATAAAAAAGATGCTTATCCCTCACAGCTTTCAGGAGGTCAGAAACAGAGGGTAGCCATTGCAAGGGCTTTAGCCAATGACCCGAAGGTGCTCCTTTGTGATGAGGCCACATCGGCACTGGACCCCCAGACGACAAAATCCATACTCAGCCTTCTGGATGAGGTAAATAAAAAACTTGGTATAACCATAGTGATAATCACCCATCAGATGGAAGTCGTAAAGGATATATGTGACAGGGTAGCGGTCATGGATAAGGGAAAGGTAGTTGAGACTGGATACACCACCGAGGTATTCTCAAAACCCCAGAAACCCATAACAAAATCATTTATAGAAACGGCCAGCAACATAAGCAGGATATACGACCTCATAGAGGCGGGAGATAAATTTACGGATATCGATGAGGGCGACAAGATACTTATACTCACATATTCAAATCTCAATACAAAGGATGCCCTTATATCTTACATATCAAGGGAATATGGAGTGGACGCAAGCATAATTTTCGCAAATGTTGAGCTTATGAAGGATAAACCCCTTGGAAAGCTTGTCATCATAATAAAGGGCAGCCATGAGGGAATAGAAAAAGCCATTGAATATTTAAGAAATTCAGGTGTAGATGTGGAGGTAATCAAGGGATGAATTTTTTATACAGTATAGCTCCTAATCTGGAGGCACTTCAGTCAGAACTTGTAAAATGTTTTTTTCAGACCATACAGATGTGTGTGGTATCGTGCGTCATAGCATTTGTCATCGGATTATTTTTCGGAGTGCTTCTTATAGTCACAAAAAAAGGCGGCATAATGGAGTGCACACCGGTATACACCATAATAAATAAGGCCATCGACATAATCCGATCCATACCATTCATAATACTTATATTCATACTCATACCCGTCAGCAGAGCGTTAATGGGAACTGCCATCGGAGTATCCGGTTCATATGTGGCTCTCATATGCGGAACGGTGCCCTTCTTCTCAAGACAGGTGGAAACAGCCATCGCGGAAGTTGATTACGGCCTTGTGGAAGCCAGCGAGTCCATGGGATTTTCACCCTTTGAGATAATAATAAGCGTATATCTTAAGGAAAGCATACCAAGCATCGCCAGGGTTACCATGATAACCATAGTAAATCTCATAGGACTTACAGCCATGGCAGGAGCCGTTGGAGCCGGCGGCCTTGGAGACTTTGCCATAAGATACGGCTACCAGATGGGTTACAGGGATATGATATGGGTCACAGTTGTGATAATACTGTTCCTTGTGAGCGTAGTACAGTTTGTAGGAAACATAATAATCAAAAAAACAACACATTGATAAAATTGATAAACAATCACCAAAACAATAACCAAGTCAGTAATTAAAATTCAAATATAAAAAATATCAGGAGGAAAATTACTATGAAGAAATCAATCATCACATTACTTGCACTTACACTTACCCTTGGACTTACAGCCTGCGGCTCAAGCAGCTCAAGCTCAACAGCTGGAGAGAACACAACAGAAGATGGAAAAACTATCGTAAAAGTTGGTGTCGTTGGAGAATACAACGCCCAGTGGGATACGATCAATGAGCTCCTTGCCGATGACGGCATCGAAGTTGAACTTGTTAAGTTCACAGATTATGCAACTCCCAACCGTGCATTAAATGACGGAGAGATCGACCTTAACGCTTTCCAGCACAAAGCATATCTTGCAAACGATA
>JABLTR010011998.1_pt1 | contig 12515 bp, 9 predicted proteins | sample 7160071 | NCBI WGS metagenome assembly JABLTR01 (sample SAMN14651230, study PRJNA627086) | human gut metagenome | isolation source: feces | host: Homo sapiens
CCCTGCAATGACTATAACCCCACTCCCATAAGACTTCTTATATGGGACGCTGAAAAATGATCCAGACACATCTCCCTCTCCTAAAAAGAGGGAGATACCTTATTATTTCTGTTTCCCCAAAGCAGAAATGTACTAAGAACGGAGGGACTTAAATATGTTTACAAAGATACTGATAGCAAACCGAGGCGCCATCGCCGTAAGAATAGAAAGAACATTAAAGAAAATGGGCATCAGATCCGTTGCCGTTTATACAAAGGCCGATGAAAACTCCCTTCATGTGGAAAACGCAGATGAAGCTGTTTTGATAGGTGACGGCCCGGCAAAGGACAGCTACCTTAACTTCGAGAAAATAATAAAGGCTGCCAAGGATACGGGAGCCCAGGCCATCCATCCCGGATATGGATTTTTAAGTGAAAATACGGATTTTGCCAAAGCATGCGAGGAAAACGGCATCGTATTTATCGGACCTAAGAGCGAACACATCGAACTTTTCGGTCTTAAGCATACAGCAAGGGAGCTGGCGCGCAAAGCCGGTGTACCCCTTCTTGAGGGCACATCCCTTATCAAAGACTGTGATGAGGCTGTTGCTGCTGCTGATAAGATCGGATACCCAGTCATATTGAAAAGCACCGCCGGCGGAGGCGGCATCGGTATGAGGATATGCCACAGTGCTGATGAGCTGAGAGACTGTTTTGATGCTGTATGCCATCTGGCAGGAGCTAACTTCGGAAACAGCGGAACATTCCTTGAAAAATACATCGAAAGAGCCAGACATGTGGAAGTACAGATATTTGGAAACCAGTATGGCGAAGTAGTCACATTAGGTGAAAGGGACTGCTCAGTTCAGAGACGTAACCAGAAGGTAATGGAGGAAACACCTGCACCAAACATCAGGCCCGAGGTAAAGGAAGAGATGTTCAAGGCAGCTAAAAGCCTTGCCGGTTCAGCCGGTTACAGAAGCGCCGGAACAGTTGAATTTCTCTATGATGAAAAAAATGAGACATTCTATTTCCTTGAGGTGAACACAAGGCTCCAGGTCGAGCATGGTATCACTGAACAGGTAACAGGCGTGGATCTGGTGGAATGGATGATACTTGAGGCAGCAGGAGAGCTCAAGGATATGCAGAAAAAACTTTCAGCTCCCAAGGGATGCAGCATCGAGGCCCGTATTTATGCCGAGGACAGCCTTAACTCCTTTATGCCCAGCTCAGGAAAAATAGATAAGATCGTTATGCCCGATGATGTAAGGGTGGAAACATGGGTAACAGACGGCATAAATGTTTCATCATTCTATGATCCCATGATCGCAAAACTCATCGTTACTGCTGATACCAGGGAAAAGGCCATCGAAAAAATGTCCTATGTCCTTAAAAACGCCAGATACTATGGAATAACAACGAACCTTCAGTATCTCTCAAGCTTTGTAGATACTGAGGATTACAGAAAAGGCAGACTCGCCACTTCCATGCTCAATGGCTTTATGCCTGAGGAAGCCTCCATCGAAGTAATAGACGGCGGCATCCAGTCAACCATCCAGGATTTCCCCGGAAGGATAGGCTACTGGGGCGTTGGAGTTCCTCCCTGCGGAGCCATGGACGACTATAGTTTCAGGATCGGCAATGCCATCCTTGGAAACAGCTCCGACTGTGCCGGAATAGAGCTCACCATGAGGGGCGGAATATACAAATTCAGAACTGCTGCAACATTCTGTATCACAGGAGCTGATATGTCGGCTAAACTTGATGAGGAAGATGTGCCCATGTATGAGCCCGTGACAGCTAAAGCAGGCCAGGTATTGAGTTTTGGCCAGGCTGAAAAGGGAATGCGTACATATATAACCATTGCCGGCGGCATCGATGTTCCAGAGATATTGGGAAGCCGTTCCACATTCACCCTTGGTAATTTCGGAGGACATCAGGGCCGTGCCTTAAGGGCCGGAGATGTGGTAAGGCTTAACGAAAAACATACCACAGACAGACATTACAGCCTGCCAGAAAAATACAGACCTGAAATGACAAATGAATGGCTCATAGGAGTTATTCCTGGACCCCACTGTACAAAGGAATTCCTCCAGCCTGACTATTTGGAAAACCTCGTAAAGAGCGAATTTGAAGTAAACTTCAACTCAGCCAGGACAGGCGTCAGATTAAATGGTGAGATACCCCACTGGGCAAGGGAAGACGGAGGCGAAGCTGGACTTCATCCTTCAAACATCCATGACAACGCCTATGCCATAGGTGCCATGGACCTTACCGGCGACCAGTCCATACTTCTTGGACCTGATGGACCAAGCCTTGGAGGATTCGTATGTTCAGTATGTACGGCATCGGCTCAGTTATGGAAACTTGGACAGCTCCACCCCGGAGATAAGGTAAGATTTTCACTTCTTACCCTTGAGGAGGCAGAGGCTCTCAAAAAACTTGAAAGAGAAAATATAAAGATCATTTCCGATGGTGGAACAGAACTCAATGAAATAAATGTTGACAATGGCGGAAGACTTCTTGACAGCGAATACCCTGTACTCGTAAGAGATACTAAGGGAGAAAGATTTGAAATAACCATCAGAGCTTCCGGCGATGAATATATTTTGATCGAATATGGTGAAATGGAGCTCAACATCGAGCTTAGGTTCCAGGTACATGTCCTTATGCAGGAACTGGAGAAGAAAAACCTGCCTATCATCGACATAACGCCTGGTATCCGTTCTTTGCAGATCCACTTTGACTCAGATAAGATCAATATCAAAGAGCTGTGCAGGATAGTCCTTGAAACAGATAAAAATCTGCCCGACCTGGACAGCATAACTGTACCTTCAAGGATAGTAAGACTTCCCCTTTCATGGGATGACCCCCAGACACAGCTTGCGGCTGAAAGATATATGAAGACAGTAAGACCCAACGCTCCCTGGTGCCCCAGCAACCTGGAATTCATCCGCAGGATCAATGGCCTTGACAGCATAGAAGATGTTAAAAAGATCGTATTTGACGCTAAATACCTTGTACTTGGACTTGGAGACGTATATCTTGGAGCACCTGTGGCAACACCCGTTGATCCACGCCACAGGCTCGTAACAACAAAATATAATCCCGCAAGACCTTGGACACCTGAAAATGCCGTTGGTATCGGCGGAGCTTATCTCTGTGTTTATGGTATGGAGGGCCCTGGAGGTTATCAGTTCGTAGGACGTACCGTTCAGATGTGGAACCTTCTCCGTTCAACCAAGTGCTTCAAGGAAGGAAAGCCCTGGCTCCTTAACTTCTTTGACCAGCTTCAGTTCTATCCCGTAAGCCATGAAGAACTTATGAAAATGAGGGAGGACTTCCCCAGAGGAAAGTTCAACATTGAGATCGAGAAGACCACATTCAATCTTGGAGAATACAAGAAATTCCTAGAGAGCATTAAAGAAAGCGCCCATGTATTCAAGGAACATCAGGAAAAATCCTTTGAGGAAGAAAGACAGCGCTGGAAAGACCAGGGTCTGGACGAATTCGTATCAGAACACGAAGAAACCCAGGCACCAGTTGAAAATGAGATCCCTGAGGGCTGCAGAGCAGTAGTTTCAAATATGCCCGGCAGTGTATGGAAAATAGGCGCTCACAAAGGTGAGATCGTTAAAAAAGGTGATAAGCTGGTAATAATCGAGAGCATGAAGATGGAGTTCTCCATTGACGCTCCCTGCGACGGTGTCGTTGAGGATATATTCGTAAACCAGAGCGAACAGATAAATGCCGGACAGTCCGTAGCCTGCATAAAATGCTGACATAAACCGGCTACCAATTAAACTTATACTTGCTTTCAGTATCACTAATTTATAAACATATTAAAAAGGGACAGGAATTTTTCCTGTCTCTTTTTCCATATTTATCAGCCGTTTGCTTTCTTTGTCATAAAATAATTTTTGAGCTCTATTCCCTGTCTTATTACGGTATTTTCCCTTTCAACAGTATATCCCCTGCTCTCGAAGAACGGCTTTGCCGTTATAGAAGCAAATGTCGTATATTCTTTGGCTCTAACTTCTTTTTCAAGACTGTCACATATGGCCTTTCCGATTCCTTCCCTCTGGTGCCTGCTGTCAACATACAGCCTGTCAAGGTATCCGTTTTTGTCCATATTCCCAAAGCCTGTTATTTTCTCGTCCATTACCGCAACAACAGTAAAATGCTCTAAAAACGACCTATTCCATACGCTGGTATCAGGTATCTGCCCTGCCCAAGCTTCAATCTGCTTTTCATCGTAGTCCTTTATATTTATCTTATGTACAGTATCGTAAAAAAGCTCTGTAATGCGTTTACAGTCCGAGGGATTATATTCCCTGATTAATATTTTATTCTTTATGCTTCGTCTTTTTTCGCCTCTTAAAACAAATTCCTGCACAGGACTTCCAAATTCCTCTTTAAGCGCTCCTTCTTCAAAGCCTAAGGCTTTATAAAATGCCCTGGCGGCGCGTCCTTCTGGGCTGCCTTCACGGTAGGTGGTCACAGCCACATCAATATTTTCAGGTATCTGTCCTAACGCCTCTTTTACCATCATCTCAGCGGCATGGTTCCTTCTATATTCCGGATCAACGGCCAGGAAACATAACTGTCCCTCTTCCTTTAAAAACAGCAGTATTCCTATTATCTTCCCATCTTCTTCAGCACATAGGGCAAGCCCCTTATCCATAAACTCCAGAACGGTTTTTCTATGCTCCAAAAGCGCCTCGCTGCTTTCAAGGCCGGGGAATATATGCTTTAACTTTTCCACCAGTTCCATCCAGCCGTTTATGTACTTCCTTTCAGCCTGTCTTATTTTCATTGTCTTTCTCCGTTCCTTAATGACTGTCTCAAATTTTACATTCCAAGGCCACTGTATTTATGTCATCCATCTGTATATCCATATCAAGAATGAAATAATAATCCTGATGATTGTTTCCCTTGCCCATCTTCACATCTTTAATATACACAGGTTCTCCGTTTATAAATATTCTCATATGCTCATTTGCCATTTCAGGCGTTTCCTGCCACCGTGAGCCATCGTATCCTATGGTGCACATATTTGTACATAAACTTGAAAATTCTTGGTCAGCAAGCATATGATGGGCTATTAAGGAAAATCCCAGCTGCAGTCCTCCCTGCTTTTTATCATATATCAAATTCAGCCAAGACAGGTGGCCAATGTTCTCCGCTTCCACATCAAATGAACCCTGCTCATTTTTTGTAAAAACTGCTTTGATGCCTTTGATACCATCCTTGTATGGTCCGAATCCCTCATGCTGGAAATTCTCATCCAATGGTTTGAGCTCAATGGTCCATGGCCTGCGGTCTGTGTATGATACTTCCCTTTTATCCTCGTCCCAGACCACATCCCCAAAGGCTTCCAGATCCTTTATATATATTACAGTCATTCCTCCTACGTTAAATGACTTGACCTCATTTCCATCAACATATGTGACTATATCCGTTTCGTAGGCATAGTTGAGCTGTCTGTCCATATCATCGGCAGGGACTTCATTTATTTCGTTATCATCATAATCCCTTGTTACATAAAGTGTCCTGCTGTCCGCTCTCCATTCCACATCAAAGCCATAATTTCTCAGGTCTTCAGCTATAATGCCGGTATATCCATCGATATTATAGGTCATTATGGGCTCCCCATTTATATAAGCCTTTATATCTGACTTTAACACCTTTCCGCTTATCCTGCCCTGGGCATAGGCCGTATTGGCCAGCATAAGGCTGAATACTAAGACCGCCACTGCTATCCTTTGTTTTTTCATAAATATCCCTCCCTGTGCTTATAAAATCGAATATGTCTGCCTTAGTGCCGGCAAAAGACTACTGCTATAAGGCATAGAATCGAATATTTTCTATATGACCTCAAATGTCGTCAGTATTTCCCTTTATAAATATTCTACTGAAAAAAATAGCTCAAATCAACCATAGGCATATTGGGTAAAAACAGCTTTTATCGAGTTAGATACCGCCCTTTAAGCTCGATACATATTTGTGGCGTATCTGCGCTATCCCACTGTTACACGTTGAAGCGCTTGACTGGCATTTGGGTATTTTGTAAAATAAAGGTATCTACAAAGCCGCATAAAGGAGGTATTATTTATGAGACGTATTATCAGCGCTGCCCTCATATTTGCAATGGTTTTATCCCTATCAGCCTGTGGAACAAACAAGACAGGAAGCCAAAGTCCCCCGTCTTCCACTGATGAAGAGCTTGAACGGGCTAAAACATATGGCATATTATCGGAAGAATATATGGATGGCCTCGATAAAACAATTACCTATGGGCAGTTTTGCTCCCTTCTGACAAAGGTCGTGGAAATGCGAGGGGAAGAATTTATCCCAGCTTGGGAGGAACTGGCGGCAGATGCCCTTCTCTCTGATGAGCACATGCAGAGGGATGATGCCCTGCTGGCCATGTTTGAAGCATCCATAGTCATGGGAATAGACCATGAGGAGACCGGTCTGACAGACTGGGAAGGAAAATCCACCGCTGATGACTGGTGGCATGGTTTATCCAGAGACTATGACCTTTTCCCCAACTGGCAGGATCCATACACTGCCACAGAGGATGGCAGCCCTGATTACAATATCATGGAACATGCCGCATGGCATTTTGAACGAACACCTTCCGTCTTCTCCGGACTTCTTCCCTTTGAGCCAGCGGAAGATATGACCTATGATTTTGGTCAGGACGTGAGCTGCGAAGATGCTGTGCGAGCCATAACGAGACTTATCGAATCCAATGCTAAAATAACGGCGGATGAGCCAGTATATATTTCTGTAACTGAAACTGGAGGCTATGACAATTCGATAATTACAGGCCAGCTTCTATCCGCGGAGTCATCCCTTCCGGAAGTCACCCAGAGTCAGATCCCATCGGAATGGAAGGGAGCCGGCCTCAGCTCCTGTAAGGATGGACGCCATATTTACAGACACTTTAGAGAGTCTGATGTCGTCTTTCTGGCGGATAATGGCTTCAATTTTCTACGTCTGTTCTTTGGCTTTGACACGCTCCGTTTCCCCGATTATCCGGAGGACGGACGTCTCATTAATGAAAACGAGCTTAAGGAGCTTGACCAGCTCATAGCCTGGGGAATAGAACATGGAGTACATATTCAAATATCCATGGGATTTTACCTGGATGAGAACGGAAACTGCAAGCTGGACGATTCTCCAAATATGATGCCTGAAAATGACACTGAATGGTCATTGGTAAGTGATTATTGGACCATGCTTGCCCGCCGTTATAAGGGTATACCAAGCAAATATCTTACCTTCGATCTAAGCAACGAAATACAGCCCCAGGAGGGCGACTACAACTACCAGGCTGAGAATTTCAGCAGAATGGTATCATCCATTCGTTCAGAAGACAGTGAACGTGTACTGCTCCACTCATTTTCAGGACCGTCCACAGAATGGCTGGTCTTCACCGCTTCCTTAGGGATAGCTGTGGGATGCCACCCTTACTATCCCATAAATATAACCACTGGCGACACAGGCTCAGGTACTGGAGATTATTTTGAGCCCTGCTGGCCAATGCCTGTCCTGCCCGCCTGGCAGATATCTACCTTGAATTCACCTCTGACGCTACAGGGAGAAATAAGCGGAGCCAACTTGTCAATCCATGTTGGCAAGTCCGGCCCCAATGCCCAGCTGGAGGTTTTGGCTGACGGAGTATCCATACAGACATTGGATATGCCTGAAACCCTTTGGGAAGAAAACGGCGAGTGCTGGTATGGAGATGATATGCTCACTGTCCAGCTTCCGGAAGGTATATCAGAGGCAGAGATATGGGTCCGAAATGAAGATGCCCACATTGATACGGTGATAGTGGAAGGTCCATCCGGACGCACAACTATTGTATTCAGCAGTGACACTGAGGAGGACCCTGAGCCTCTCCCCATTGTCATCAACGGAGATGGCAGCTACAGCAACACCGCCAATACTGTTCTCACAGGCGAAGATATTTACAATAACGCCATCAAACCCTATCAGGATACGGCTCAGAGGCATAACGTAGGATTTATGGTCGGAGAGTTTGGAATATTTGCCTTTGCTGACTGGGATGTGAATATTGTGGCTGCATATCAGGATACAATGCTGGAACTTTTTAAAGAAAAGGACCTCGGCTGGTGTTACTGTGAGCTTTATAATGACGGTAAACACCTCCTGCTGAGGGAAGCGTCTGAGTCACAATGGGCCAATGCTACAGTCGTTGATGCTGGTCTTGACCCAGCTGATGGTCCATGTTTTGTGGTAAAGGAACTGCTGGATAGTTTTCATAAATATACTCTAAATTGATATATTCTTTCCGGCACTGATCAAATTTCAAAATTTATAAATATATAAAAATAAGCTCCCACCGTTCCAGATAATAAAGCTGGCGGTGGGAGCTTTGATTTCTTTTAAATTATATATTAATACTGACTGTAAAACCATATAAAAAAGTTGAATTTTTTAATTATCTGCAAATAATAGCACACAATGGCTGATAAAACGGTGACTGAAAGTAAAAAAATAATAAAAAAATCCCGAAGACCATTTCTGATCTTCGGGATGATATTCTCCGATAAATGATTATCTCTTTGAGAACTGAGGAGCACGACGTGCTGCTTTGAGACCGTATTTCTTTCTTTCTTTCATACGAGGGTCTCTTGTAAGGAAACCTGCTTTCTTAAGAACGGGTCTGTAATCAGCATCAGCTTCAAGTAAAGCTCTTGAAATACCGTGTCTGATAGCACCTGCCTGTCCTGTAAAGCCGCCGCCCTTAACGTTTACAAGAACGTCAAACTTAGCTACTGTATCTGTAGCTTCAAGGGGCTGACGAACGATTAACTTAAGAGTCTCAAGACCAAAGTACTCATCAATGTCTCTTTTATTTATAGTGATTTTACCGCTGCCGGGTACAAGATATACTCTAGCTACGGAAGATTTTCTTCTGCCTGTTCCGTAATATCTGGCTGCTACCATTTTGCTTCCTCCTTATCTCAATACTTAATTTCTAATACTTCGGGTTTCTGAGCTGCGTGAGGATGCTCTGCTGAAGCGTAAACGAAAAGTTTTCTCATCATAGCTCTTCCGAGTGCATTTTTGGGAAGCATGCCTTTAACAGCATGAGTAAGCACTTCTTCAGGCTTTGTTTCAAGCATTCTTCTAAGAGGAGTTTCTTTTAATCCTCCGATCCATCCTGAGTTGCGTCTGTAGATCTTCTGATCCATCTTTTTGCCTGTTACTTTGATTTTGTCAGCGTTGATAACGATTACGTAGTCACCTGTATCTATATGTGGGGTATAGATAGCTTTGTTTTTTCCGCGTAATACTTTAGCTATTTCTGATGCAAGACGTCCTAATGTTTTATCAGTTGCGTCTACAACATACCATTTCTTTTCGATATCGGCGGGTTTTGCCATGTATGTTGTTCTCATTGTTAAACCTCCCTTAAGTTTCCAAAACAGATATAAAAATTTATAGACAAACTCGGGGCTAACGAGTTTATAAGTGGCATTGCAACAGCTTTAATTATATTATAAAGCCCATTTGCTGTCAATAGAGATTTTAAAAAATCAATACATAATTTTAACAAGAACAAGCCCTGACGGACCTGCTGTTTTTCCCGCTTTTGTGCGGTCTCTGGACTCTATTATATTTCCCATTTCAGAAGGGTCTATCCTTCCTGAGCCGGCATATATGAGAGTCCCTGCTATTATCCTTACCATATTATAGAGGAAGCCGCTTCCAGTTACCCTTATGACGATAAATTCCCCTTCTTCTTCCACCTCAAGGGAATATATGGTCCTTACGGTAGTCTTTGAGCTGTTTCCTGAAGCGCAGAAAGCCTTAAAGTCATGCTCACCGATAAAGACTCCACATGCTGCCTTCATCTTCTCCAGATCCAGCCTTTCCCTGACATACTCGCTGTAATTTCTATAGAGGGGATTTCTGAAGGGCTTATTATATATCCTATATTCATAGGTCTTTTTAACAGCTCTGAATCTGGGGTTAAAGTCCTTATCCGTCTCCTCAGCGCATGTAACGACTATATCCTCCGGCAGGAAAGAATTCAATGCCATGGGTATCCTGTCATCTGGTATGGATGTATTGACGTCTATTACAGCCCTCTGGCCCATGGCGTGGACGCCGGCATCCGTACGGCTGGCTCCGATACTTTCCACCGGCTCCCTGAAAAGCGCTGAACATGCTCTGTCCAGCTCTCCCTGCACCGTTACGGCATTTTTCTGTTTCTGCCATCCGCTGTAGGCTGTTCCGTCATATGAAATTGTAAGAAGTATTCTTTTCATATCTATCAATATCAAATAGTATCAAAATATTATCCTTATGGCTATGAGCACCACAATATATATCACAAATATCACAGCAGCCACATAATCTATGGATGATATTTTCATAACGTTCATTCTTGTTCTTTTGCTTCCGCCCATATAGCAGCGGGCTTCCATGGCCATGGCCAGCTCGTCCGCCCTTCTAAAGGCTGAAATAAACAGCGGCACAAGTATGGGCACCAGCGCCTTTGCCTTGCTTGTAAGGCTCCCTGTGTCAAAATCCGCTCCCCTTGCCTGCTGCGCCTTTATTATCTTATCGGTCTCATCCAGCAGTGTGGGAATGAATCTCAGGGCAATGGTCATCATCATGGCTATGTCCTGGGCAGGCACTCCAAACCTCTCCAAAGGCTTTAAAAGTGACTCTATGCCGTCCGTAAGCTTTATAGGTGTGGTGGTCAGAGTGAGCAGTGATGAGCCTATGATAAGAAGTATGATCCTAAGGCACATCTTTATGGCAAAAAATACTCCCTCAAGGGTCACTGTAAATCTCCAAAGGGTAAAGAGCGGTGTCTCTCCCTTTGTGACAAAGAGATTTATTATGGCCGTGAAAACGATTATGAATATAAGCGATTTAAGGCCCTTTACCATAAATTTGAACGGTACCTTTGATACCTTTATTATGACCGCCAGTGCGGCTATGACTACCGCATAACCGATAAAACTTTCTATAATAAAAAGCGATATTATATAAAGAAGGGTTATCACTATTTTGACCCTGGCATCAATTTTATGAATCGGTGAGTCAGCAGGATAATACTGACCTATGGTTATATCTCTTATCATCACTTCACCTGCTTCAAAAATCTATACAAAACATCAGTTGCCTCCGCTACGGTATATACGTCCGTAGGCAGGTCATATCCTCTCATTTTAAGATCCGTAAATACATAGCTTATCTGCGGTGCCTTAAGCCCTATGGACTCCAGTTTTTCCCTCTGGCGGAACACTTCCCTGGGAGTTCCCACGATGGCTGTCCTGCCTTTATAAAGCACAACTATCCTGTCCACCAGTTTCGCCACATCTTCCATGCTGTGGGATACGAGTATTACCGTTATTTTGCGCATATCATGCATCTTTTTAACGGCATCAAGTATCTCGTCCCTGCCCCTTGGGTCAAGGCCCGCCGTGGGCTCGTCCAGTATGAGCACCTCAGGTTCCATGGCCAGGACCCCGGCAATGGCTGCCCTTCTTTTCTGTCCGCCTGAAAGCTCAAAGGGTGACTTATCATAAACGTCCTCCCCAAGACCTACAGTCTCAAAGGCGGAACGTACTCTTTTATCTATCTCTTCCTGGCTGAGGCCGAGATTTCCAGGGCCATAGGCCACGTCCTTATAAACGGTCATCTCGAAAAGCTGATGCTCTGGATACTGGAATACAAGGCCTACCCTCTGTCTTATGGATTTCAGCTTAGACTTATCTGCATATATGTTTTCGCCGTTTAAGAGCACCTCTCCGCTGGTCGGCACAAGAAGTGCGTTCAGATGCTGTATGAGGGTGGATTTTCCTGAGCCCGTATGGCCTATGAGGCCTATGAACTCCCCATCCTCTATCTCAAGATTTATATCATCAAGGGCCTTTTTCTCAAAGGCTGTCCCTTCTCCGTATATATGTGTTAAATGGTTGATTTTAATCGACATATCGCACCTACCATTTCATCCACAGTAAGTATATCCTGTGGTATATCTATACCCATTTTCCTAAGATTATAGGCCGTTTCTGTGACCTGTGGAACGTCCAGACCATAGCCCTTCATCTTCTCTACCTGGGAAAATATCTCCCTGGGTGTTCCCTGCATTACCAGCTTTCCATCATCTATGACATATACCCTGTCGGCTGAAACAGCCTCATCCATATAGTGGGTTATGAGTATTATGGTAATACCGTTTTCCTTATTTAATTTATGGATTGTCTCCATTACGTCCTGCCTGCCCTTAGGGTCCAGCATGGCCGTAGGCTCGTCCAAAACTATACACTGGGGTTTCATGGCCAGTATGCCTGCGATGGCTATCCTCTGTTTCTGGCCGCCTGAAAGCTTAGATGGCGTATCCTTCTGGTATCCTTCCATTCCTACCATTTTTAGTGAATCATCCACCCTTTTTCTGATCTCAACGGGCTCTATGCCCAGGTTCTCAGGTCCGAAGGCCACATCTTCCTCAACTATGGTAGCTACCAGCTGGTTGTC
>JABLTR010106430.1_pt1 | contig 12514 bp, 11 predicted proteins | sample 7160071 | NCBI WGS metagenome assembly JABLTR01 (sample SAMN14651230, study PRJNA627086) | human gut metagenome | isolation source: feces | host: Homo sapiens
AACATCACCAGCGTCCTTTTTCTTTCCTTGACCTAGTTTTTGACCTATTTATATAGTTATTCCCATTGCAAGCCCTGTAACTGTAAGAGTTATAACTTGCATAAATTGACTCCCAGTCGAAACAGCAGAAACATCCGCCGCATGACCAAATCTACCAACTACAAGTAAATCCACCGCACCATACATAGTCTGCAAAAATAATGCCGCTAATATAGGGATGATGAATGTTACTAGAGGTGAGAAAATCTTTCCCTGTGTAAAATCTTTAACCTTTGACATATATGTGCCTTCCTTTCCAAATTTTAATATAGTTATTTTCATTGATTTATATAAGATTTATATCAATATAGATAGATTTATATAGATAGATTTATATAGATAGATTTATATAGATATAAATCAATTTATATATATGGACTTATATTGATAATCTTTAATTTAAAATAACAGTGCTATTCAATATTTGATCTAATTTTACCCAACATATTTAAAAGACTGTTTATCTCGTCTTGCTCCATATTTTCTAATAATTTACCTTCAACAGAATCTATAGCAGATGAGATTTTCCTTGATATTTCAACAGCCTTTTCTGTTAAAACAAGTTTTTTCAAACGGGCATCACCAGCTACTGGCACCCTCTTTATAAGATCGTGTTTTTCCATATTATTAAGCATAAGACTTACCGAAGAACGCTTTAAATCAAACTCAAGCTCCAAGTCCTTTTGGAATATGTCTTTATCTTTATTGTCAGTTATAAAATCTATTACATATGCCTGAGATACTGTGATATTGTCATCAATCACGTTTAAAACAGCAGCGTCCACCTTTCTCGATATTATACGACTAAGCTTATTTATATGTAGTCCTATTGGAAATTGTGATTTCATATTTGCCTCCTAGAAAAAATGTTTTGTACAAAACTATTTATCTATAATTGTTTTGCACAAAACAATATTACAACGATAATTCAAAAATGTCAATAAATAAGTATCTCAATAAATAAGTATATTGATATAGATATTAATATACAACTTAAACCAAGAATATAAATCACCAAAAAATATTGGTAAAATAAATATATAGTGATAAACTTACAACAGAGAAAATAAATAATATTTGGAGGAAATTATGAACAAAAGGGAATTTAATTGGGCAATATTAGGAACAGGGGTAGTTGCAAATGAAATGGCAAATGCTTTGAAAAAAGCGGGCAAATCAATATATGCAGTCGGCAACAGAACGCATAGTAAGGCAGTAGATTTTGCAGAAAAATACGGAGTTAAAAAGGTATACGACGATTTTCACGAGATGTTTTCTGATGAAAATGTGGACATAATCTACATAACAACACCGCACAACACACATATAGACTTTATGATGGAGGCGATCTCTAACGGCAAACATATACTTTGCGAGAAATCAATCACATTAAATAGCAACGAGTTAAATAAAGCGATCGAACTTGCAGAGAAAAACAACGTCGTGTTAGCAGAGGCAATGACGATTTACCACATGCCTTTATATAAAAAGTTAAAAGAAATAGTAGAGCGTGGCGATTTAGGTGAAGTCAGAATGATTCAGATGAACTTCGGAAGTTACAAAGAGTACAATATGAAAAATAGATTCTTCAATATGAACCTAGCAGGTGGGGCACTTCTCGATATAGGAGTTTATGCTATTTCATTTGTGAGATGGTTTATGTCATCAAAACCAAACCAAGTGCTAAGCCAGGTGAAATACGCACCAACAGGAGTAGACGAACAAGCAGGAATCCTTCTTATGAACGACGAGCAACAGATGGCGACAATATCACTTACACTTCACTCAAAACAACCAAAACGAGGAATGATATCTTGTGACAAAGGGTATATCGAAATTATGGAATACCCAAGAGCGCAAAAAGCAGTCATAACTTATACAGAAACAGGGGAGAGAGAAGAAATCGAAGCCGGAAAACACGAAGATGCACTGTTCTATGAAATGCAAGACATGGAAAAAGCAGTAATGGGTGATAGAGAAGTAGCTCGCCTTGAGTATACGAAGGATGTTATGGAGATAATGACTGGGATAAGAAGAGAATGGGGACTTGTTTATCCTGAGGAGAGAGGGGATTGTGAGATTTAAATTAGAAGGCTCAGTCTGTAGATACGGTATGGGGATGATTTGTGGATAGGGTTCGAATCCTTTCATCTTTACCATTGAAACCCTCGAAAAAGAGGATAAGGAACTACTAAGTCTATGACTTAGTAGTTTTTTTAGACTTAAGAAAAATTGTATATAAATAATAATTTGAATTACAAAACTTAAGCATAAATATCAATTGATTATTAAAAAATACAATGATATTCTATATATAGAAAATTATGTTAATAAATATATAAATTTGTAAAACATATGCAATTTTTGAAGTCAATGATAAGTAATACTAAAAAAATAGATATTTTATAAGAGGGGAATAAACAATGTGGAGAGATAGTGAAACTGAGTTAGATTTTTTGGATTTTGATTATTTAAAGGCTATATTGAAAATGACTATTGCTGATGAAGACTTACTTCCAGCTAGTATTGGTGTATATGGAGATTGGGGAAGTGGAAAATCAAGTTTAATAAAGATGAGTATGGATGAATTAAGTAAAGAGGAAAATACAGTATGTTTAATATTTAATGGATGGTTATTTGAAGGTTATGAAGATGCTAAGACAGCTTTAATGGGAAGCATATTAGATGTTATAGAAGAAAAAAAGACACTTACTGTAAAAGCACAAGCGTGTATAAGGGGATTATATAAAAGTATTGATAAATTTAAGTTATTAAAATCAGGAGCGAGGCTAGGCACAGATTTGTTTTTGACGGGAGGAATTGGAACCATAGTAGATATGGGCGTGAATAGTGTAGGAAAATTAATAGCTGATAAGGTATTAAATGCAACTTCTAATGATGAAAAGATATCAGGTATAATTGATGGAATCGATTTAGAAAAAATTCAAGAAAATATAGAAGAAGAGCTAAGTAACAAGGAGATAAGAAATGATATAAGGGAATTTCAAAATAATTTCGTTGATTTATTAAAAGAAACAAACATAGATAAACTAATAATATTTATAGATGAACTTGATAGATGTAGCCCTGATACAATATTAGAAACATTAGAGGCAATAAGACTATTTCTTTTTATTGGTAATGTTGCTTTTATAATAGGTGCAGATGAAAGACATATATCTTATGCGGTTAAGAAAAAATTTAAAGAAATAGAAGGTTTACAGATTGACATAGGTAAGGAATATCTAGAAAAAATGATTCAATATCCTATTAGAATTCCACGATTAAATTCAAAAGAAGTTGAGTTTTATATAACATGTTTGTTTTTCCAAAAAGATTTGAGTAATGAAGAATTTGAAAGCGTTATAGAGTATTTAAATAATGAGAAGCAAAAAGACTTTTTGAATTTTAATCTAGATTATGACATTATTTTTAGATTTAGTCAAGAGATAGCTGAAAAGGTAAAGGATAGTATAATTACAGCTAAACAGATATCATCAGTATTAGCAAATGGATTAAATGGAAATCCAAGACAGTGTAAAAGATTTTTAAATTCACTATATATGAGGATGGAAATGGCCAATTGTAAACAACAAAATCTAGATAGAAAAGTGTTAGCTAAAATTATGATGCTGGAATACTTTAAGCTTCCGTTATTTAAGAAGGTTGCAGAATTAGTACAATCACATGAGGGATGTAGCTGTAAACTAAAGGAATTAGAAGATGATAAAGTATCTGATAATAACGAGTTAAAATTATGGAAAGATGATAATTGGGTTAAGCAATGGGCTATGAATGAACCTAAGATATCTAATATAGATCTTAAGCCATATTTTTACTTTACGAGAACATCTTTAGATGAAAGATTTGACTTATCTGTAAAAAAATTAAGTCCACTTGCTCAAGATGTATTAAAGAAACTATTATCGAATACAGATATAGGAGTAAAAAGTGCTATAAAAGAATCGACTAATGTAAATGAGAGTGAGGCTTCTCAAGTACTAGATGAAGTTTTTTCTCGAATGGTAAAGGACTCAAAAATAAATGTAGACTTATTTAAATCATTTATAAGTTGGGGAGGTGCTAAAGAAAATCTTGTAACAGATGTAATAACTGATCTTAAAAGTATTAATGGAGAACTTATTCCGATAGGGGTCATACCATTAGTTGAGGAGTTTAAGAATAAATGGGAAAAACATAGTGAAATACTTGAGATATTAGAAAGATGGAAAAAAGAAAATAAAGCTTTAGAAAAAGCAATAGATAAAGTTTTAAGAGGGGGAAAATAGTATGGGTACATCAAGCATTTATGAAGGTCCAATAGATAAAAATAAATTAATACCACCAGATTATGATGGTACAGATAATGATAAACAAGATGAATCCATAGAAGAACCTTGGAAAAATACGAAAAAATTAATGACTCAATATATTAAGGGTAGTAATAATAATTTAAGAGGCGTAGTTCAAAACTATATAAAAGCATCAGGTGGATCTCAAAAGATTACACAGAATTCAAAATCAGGTATTAAATCTACTGTAAATCTAGGACAGCTTTTTTCAAATATTAAGCAAAATGGTTTAGAAAAAACATTTAAAGATTTGAATTTAGAATATAAAGATAAAGATATTAATGAGGTATTATCAGAACTTGTTAATATAATCTCATACTCATCTAACAATAAAGAAGAAATAGTTGCTAAAAATGCAACAATAGAAACACTTTCAGAGGTATATTGTTTTGTAGAGGAAAATGATATGGATATATCTTGCTTAGAATCTATGAATGAAGAGATGTTTGATATAATAATATGTAAGTATGTATCATCTTATATTTGGGGGAGGATGTTAAATGACTTAGAAAGTAGATTTGAGCAATATTCAAGTGACCCAAATAAGAGTATAGAAATAGAATGTGAATTTAAAGATTATATAAAAAGTACTGTAGATGTTACATATAATGAATTGAAGGTAAATATTAATAGTTTTAATGAAGGAAATATACATGAAATAATAAATTCACTTTATTTTGAATGTTATGATGTTTTAGGAGGGTCACTATGAAAAATATAATATGTAAATTATCAATGGATGATCAGTTTTTAATTGATGATGAATCAATTGAATTTAATATTGCAGATAATGAAACTTTTACATATACTTTTTGGGATAAAGTAAATAATATACCTAATTTTATAAGTAATGAAGGGTTAGACCTTTTATATATATCTTTATTTGTTTTTGGGATTGATAGAATTGTGACAAGAAAACTAGCTAATGACTGCTGGAGTAGAAATATTAAAGCATATATTCCTGTATTAGAGATAGAAAAATGGAATCAAAATATAGAATTAGTTCAAGAATTATTAAATTTTCTTAGTGGAGATACTTGGACATTGGAATTTAGAAAAAGAGAGTTAACTAAGCTTGAATTAGAAAAGAAAGACAAAATACTAAATTTAAAGGAAGATAAAAAAACATATAAAAGTATATGTATGTTTTCAGGTGGTTTAGATTCTTTTATAGGAGCTATTGATTTGTTGAATTCTAAGAATGAAGATATTTTATTTGTTAGTCACTATGGTGGAGGAAAAGGAACAAAAGAATATCAAGATATATTAAGACATAAACTCATTAATAAATATACAACAACAGATGATAACTATTATAGTTTTTTTGCAGTCGCTAAAGACGGAAAAGAAGATACTACAAGAACTAGATCGCTAATGTTTTTTGCACATGCTATATCTTTAGCAACAAGTATGAAAGATACTGTGGAACTTTTTATACCTGAAAATGGATTTATATCTTTAAATATACCACTTACAAATTCAAGGTTAGGTACAAGTAGTACAAGAACAACGCATCCATATTACTTAGATTTATTACAATCTTTACTAGATAAATTAGATATTAGTGTTAAAATAAGTAATCCATATCAATTTATGACAAAGGGGGAAATGATTATTAATTGTAAGGATAAAGAATTTTTAATAGATAATATTACAAATACAATGTCTTGTTCCCATCCAGATATTGGTAGGATGAAGGGAGAGACTGTTTCTTGTCATTGTGGTTACTGTCTACCTTGTACTATAAGGCGTGCAGCTATAAAAAAAGGGAACATTGAAGATAATACTTTATATAGAGATTATAATTATGATAGTGGTAAAACTGCAAAAATGAATTTAAATTCGTATAATTTGGGAATTAGTAAATTTAATCCTAAGTTTTCATTTTTAATGATTCAAAAATCTGGTCCAATTAAATACAAAATAAATGATTTTTCAGATTTATATAAAAGAGGTATTTTAGAATTAAAAGAATTTTTGGAGAGCTTAAATGGGTAATTTCAAATTTGATACACATATGCATTTAGATTTATTTGCACAAAGAGAAGATATTATTAAATATATTGAAGAAGAGAAATCTTATACAATAGCAATGACTAATTTGCCTATACTGTATAGCAAATATATAAATATGTATAAAGATTTGAGATATATTAGATTTGCATTGGGATTTCACCCAGAATTGGTATATGAATATGAAAATCAGATAAGTATATTTTTAGAAAATTTAAAGTATGCTAAGTATATAGGTGAAATTGGATTGGATTATAAGATTAAAAATCCAAATAATATTGATGCACAAAATAGAGTATTTAAAAGAATAATAAGAAATTGCAAATTAAGAGATAATAAAGTTGTTAGTGTACATAGTAGATTAGCTGCTAGTGATGTGAATAGCATAATAGGTAAATTTAATGGAACAATTATAATGCATTGGTTCACAGGTAATAAGGATGAATTAAATAAATCTATAGATAATGGTTATTATTTTTCAATAAATGAGAAAATGCTAAGCACAGATAAGAAAAAGTTTTTAATAAGAAATATACCAATAGATAAACTATTATTAGAGAGTGATGCTCCTTTTACAAGTAAATCAAAAACATATTCAATAAATTTTATGAATAATATTATTAGAGATCTTTCAGATATTTACAAATTGGAGCCATTAGATATGCGAGAACAACTTAAAAGGAATTTTATAACTGCAATAGATGTTTAAAATTAGTTGTGCATTTAATTGTTGTGAATCATCACCACCATTAAAATCAACAAAAACCATATTGGCTATTACGTCAATATGGTTTTTTATTATAAAAAAAACCAATATGGTAAGATTAAAATAACAAAAGTAAAAAACAGCGAGGAACACAATGCGATATATACACGAGACAATAAAATTTGATCAATCATTACCAGCAAACATATTCGCTCATGAAGTAGACGTATTAGTAGATGGAAAAAATATAATTTAAAAGAAGATGATTTAATAATAATAAACTCAAAAGAAATACACTCTATAAAGTCTGAAAAAAGTAATATAGTAATAGTAGTACAAGTAGATTTATCATCTTTTAATGATATATATGAAGGTATTGATAAGATAAACTTTAACTGCAAATCATTTGAATATAGTAAAGACGATAAAAGATTTATAATAATTAGAAAAATACTAGCAAGTATAAATAAATAATAATTCACAAATACTCATATCGATTAGATATGAGTATTTTGCTATATAAAATAAAATTAAAAAATAATATTACCAAGCATATGATAAAATAAATAAGATAATAAACTACAAAAACTATTTCAACTAGCTAAATAGGATAGCTGACGAATTTATATAAGACAAAAAGGATGGAGAAAGATGTCAAATAATATAAAAATAAAAAATACTGACTTAGTATTGAGTAAAATAGGATTTGGAACAGTAAACGCTGGACTTGCATGGGATAATGAAGATGCGTTTGAAATATTAGAAAGATATATTAACCTAGGTGGAAATGTTATAGACTGTGCAAGAATTTACTCTGATTGGGTTGAACCAGAGATAGGTCGTGCAGAAAGAGTTATAGGTGATTGGATAAAGCATAGAGGTAGAAGAGATGATTTAGTTATAATGACTAAAGGTGGACATCCTAAAATGGATACTATGAATATAAGTAGAATGAGTAAAGAGGATATGGAGTATGACTTAAACTTAAGCTTAAAAGCATTAGGTATAGATTGTATAGACATATATTTTTATCATAGAGATGACTTAAGCCAACCTGTAAGTGACTTAATAGAGGTTATGGAATCCTTTGTTAAACAAGGTAAAATAAGATATTATGGATGTTCAAACTGGACAACTGAAAGGATGATAGAAGCAGATAATTATTGCAAGGAAAAGGGATATAGAGGATTTGTGGCTAATCAAATGTTATTTAATATTGCATCTGACAATATGAAACCATTCCCTGATGAAACTATGGTAACTATGGATAAAGAAATGATAAAGTATCATAAAAACTCTAATAATCTAGCTATGCCATACTTCGGATTATGCAGTGGGTTTTTCCAAAAGCTTGAAACTAAAGGAAAAGAGGCTGTTATAGATAGCCCTTACTTTACTGAAGGTAACCTTAAAAGAGGAGAAAAGATAAAAGCTTTAGAAGAAAAATATAACTGCACAACATCTCAAATTAGTAGAGTAGTTTTCCCGGAACCACTTGGCCCAAGAATAGCAACAAGTTCATTGTCACGAAGATTTAAGCTTACATCATTAAGAGCTGTTTGAACTAAATCTCCAGTTAGCCGTATTTCTTTTTATAGAAACTATGAGGATAAAGATAGTGTAATCAAAGAGTATATGCACTTAACAGTAAATGAATGGCATGAAAATCATTGTAAAATGATGAGCGATTATAGTGAGGATGATATTATTGGAGATATATTTGCCTATCTCACAGAATACAAGGATTTCTATTTACTATTAAAAGATAGGGGGATTTTGTATTTTCTTAAAGATATTATTATGGAGCTTTTAGGACCTAAGGAGGAGTATACAAATCTTGATGCCTATACGGTAGCTTTTATTGCTAATGGTATTTATGGGTGGATTGAAGAATGGTTTTTGAGAGGAATGCAGGAATCAGGGGAAGAAATGACAAAGTTACTAAAAAGTAGAAACCTGTAAAAAAGTAACATGAAAACATTATCATTTGTAAAAAAATATTTGGAAAAATATTGTTTTTGTTTTAACAATATGATAGTATACTAGCATAAATATATAAATAAAAAATTAATGATGGGGTGAAAAAATGTTATATCCAATAATGACAGAAACTAGACAAGTTATTGACTTAAATGGTATATGGAACTTTAAATTAGACAAAGGTACTGGATTTGAAGAAAAATGGAATGAATCTGGACTTAAAGATGCTATAAGAATGGCTGTTCCATCTTCTTACAATGATTTAGTAGAAAGTGCAGAATTTAGAGACCATGTAGGATGGGTATGGTATGAAAGAGAATTTATAATAAATAAGAATATGTTAGATGAAAGAGTAGTTCTTAGATTTGGATCAGCTACTCATCATGCTAAAGTATACGTTAATGGAAAATTATTAGTTGAGCATAAAGGTGGATTTACACCATTTGAAGCTGAATTAAATGATGTTGTTGCTGTGGGGAAAAACAGAGTAACTGTTGCAGTAAACAATATATTAGATGAAAGTACATTACCAGTTGGTATGATACATGAAACTAAATTACCAGATGGTTCAACAAAAATCACAAATCCTGTTAACTTTGACTTCTTCAACTATGCAGGAATTCACAGACCAGTAAAAATATATACTACTCCTAAAACTTTTGTAAAAGATGTTACTGTAGTAACTGATTTTGAAAATACTTTAGGAAAAGTAGATTATGAAGTAGAAGTTAATGGAGATGCAAACGTTGTTGTAAGCGTAATAGACGAAGATAACAACGTAGTAGCTAGAGGCGAAGGTGCAAAAGGTAATTTACAAATAGAAGATGTTAAGTTATGGGAGCCAATGAATGCTTACTTATATAACTTAAAAGTAGATTTAGTAAATAATGATGAAATAATAGATACATATGAACAACCTTTTGGGGTTAGAACTGTAAAAGTAGCAGATGGACAATTCTTAATAAACAACAAACCATTCTACTTCAAAGGATTCGGAAAACACGAAGACTCTCACATACACGGAAGAGGATTCGATGAAGCGTTAAATGTTAAAGACTTCAACTTAATGAAATGGATAGGAGCAAACTCATTCAGAACAGCTCACTACCCATATTCAGAAGAAATAATGAGACTAGCAGATAGAGAAGGTATAGTTGTTATAGACGAAACTCCTGCTGTTGGTGTACATCTAAACTTCATGGCTACAATGATGGCTGGTGGAGAAAAAAGAGATACATGGAAAGAAATCCAAACTTTTGAACATCACCAAGATATAATAAGAGAATTAGTAGCAAGAGATAAAAACCACCCTTGTGTAGTAATGTGGTCTGTTGCAAATGAGCCAGCATCAGATGAAAAAGGTGCAGATGGATATTTCAAACCACTTATAGAATTAACAAGAGAATTAGACCCACAAAAAAGACCTGTAACAGTAGTTACTTACTTAAAATCTACACCAGATAGATGTCAAATAGCAGAGTTAGTAGATGTACTTTGCTTAAACAGATACTACGGATGGTATGCTCAAGGTGGAGATTTAGAAGCTGCAAAAATGTACCTAAATGCAGAACTTGAAGGATGGAATAAAAGATGCCCAGGTAAACCAGTAATGTTTACTGAATATGGTGCAGATACAGTTTGTGGAATGCGCGACACTACTTCAGTTATGTTCACAGAAGAATACCAAGTAGAGTACTTAGAAGCTAACCACGAAGTAGTTGATAAATTCCCTAACTTCATAGGAGAACAAGTATGGAACTTTGCTGATTTCGCAACAAGCCAAGGTATAATACGTGTTCAAGGAAACAAAAAGGGAATATTCACAAGAGATAGAAAACCTAAAATGGCAGCACACTATCTACGCAATAGATGGCATAACATACCTGACTTTGGGTACAAAACTAAATAGTAGATTTTGCTTTAGAAGTATTAATTGAATATAAAAAAGCACACATATAAGTAAACGGTAAATTTTAAATTTACTGTTTATTTTTTATTATTAAAATTCTAAACAACAAATCAAAATATAGTGTAATATTAAATTATAGAAGTATTCGATAAATAGTGACATCAAGAGCAAAAACATTTAGAATATATATGGAATTAAAAAAGCAGAAATCGAATAATTATAATTTATAGGAAATACAAGGGGGATAGCAATGATAAGACCAATAGTAAAAGATGTATTATTTCTAGAACAAAAATCAGAGCCAGCAACAAAAGAAGATAAATCAATAGTAACTGATTTAATCGATACACTAAAAGCAAATCTTGACAGTTGTGTAGGGCTTGCAGCAAATATGATAGGGTTCAAAAAGACAATACTAGTTTTTGCTGTAGGAGGAAATATAATAGTCCCTATGGTAAACCCTGTTATACTAAAAAAAGAAAAACCTTACAAAGCAGAAGAAAGCTGTCTGTCTTTAGAAGGAGCAAGACCAACAACTAGATACGAAACAATAGAAGTAAAATATCTAGATGCAAATTTCAAAGAAAAAACACAAGTATTTAACGGATTCGTAGCCCAAATAATCCAACACGAAATGGACCACTTTGAGGGTATAATAATCTAACAAAAAGGAGTAGGTATAATAATATCTACTCCTTTTTTAAGCAACGGAATCTCCGATTCGTTGGCGCCATGAACGCAGTGAATTTTGAGCAACGGAATCTCCGATTCGTTGGCGACATGAACGAAGTGAATGCATAACAAACCTAAAATTGCAAAAACTCTAACTAGAGGTGAAAGCATGAGACATAATCGAAAAATAAAAGAACCGATAATAGCAATTACAAAAGGAATGACAGAGGGGCATTCGCTTGAAAAGGCGCTTGATATGTTGCCTGTGGATAAAATTATAAAAAAGGGCGACAAGGTAATAATCACACCAAATGGAGTGAAAGATAAAAAGCCGAAAGATGGGGTTGTATCAGGGCCAAAGACGCTTAAAAAATTAATACAATATGTAAAACAAAGAGAGCCATCAGAAATATACATAGCATTTGGATCTGGAGGAACTGATAGCATGAAGGTCTTACAAACTGCGGGATTTGACAAAATAATAGAAGAAGAAAACGTAAAGTTTGTAGATATGAACTACGGTCCTTTCTTTGATATAGAGCTAGACGGACCGATTTTAAAATCGACACCTTTAAACAAAGTAATTGAAGATGCAGATGTTATAATTTCATTTACTCAACTTAAATACCACGAAGAGGCGACAATCACAGCGAGCATCAAAAACATCTGTCTTGGGTATCCTCCTGCTAGTGTGCATGGATTTCCGAAAAAGAACACAGGAATCCACGAAGACTTGCATGGATTTATACGCAGTTTTGCAAAACAAGTTCCAATTGATTTATCTATAATAAGTATGGACAAGGCTATGATAGGAACTGGGCCAATTTTCGGAAAGGCAGTAGA
>JABLTR010042137.1_pt1 | contig 12507 bp, 9 predicted proteins | sample 7160071 | NCBI WGS metagenome assembly JABLTR01 (sample SAMN14651230, study PRJNA627086) | human gut metagenome | isolation source: feces | host: Homo sapiens
ATCTACGAGCAGCCGCACGCGGAGCCAACGCCGGAAGAACCTACGCAGGAAAAGCCTGCGTTGGATAACCCAACATTGGAAAAGCCTATGTTGGATAAACCTACGTTGGAAAATCCAACGCAATTAAATACTGAGAGTACTAAGAAAAGAAAAAGACAAAGTAAAGATCTATCAATTACCGATTCGATTCCTTTCCCTTCCGGTTTCCCGGAGACTTCTGCGCAGAAGCGAACGGAAACGAAGGAGATGTTTGAAAGCTATCGGGAATTGATTCTGGAGAACATCGACTACGACGTTCTGGCAAGCGATCCTCACGTTGACCACGAGCAGCTTGGCGAGATCGTCGATCTGGTGCAGGAGACAGTTTGCAGCACCCGCAGTCGAATTCGCGTTGCAGGCAATGACTACCCGACCGAGGTCGTGCGGTCGAAGCTGTTGAAACTGAACAGCGAACATATCCGCTTCGTCATGGACTGCCTGAAGCAGAACACAACGCGGATTCGGAATATCCGGCAATATCTGCTGACTGCGCTGTTCAATGCACCAAGCACGATGAACAGCTATTACACCGCTCTGGTCGCGCATGACCTGGGAAAATCGGCATAGCATTAATGTGTTAATAGATTTGTATCACGAAAACGGTTGAACGTCCTTTTGAATATCGCGAATCTCCCTGCTCATAATTTTCTTAAATCTCATGTTGACAAAATCGTCATCATTATCTCGGACATTTTGATTGTAAATATTTTGCACAATGTGTCGTTTCTCTTCAATGGTCATATGATCAAACTTTGGCACATAATGCGTTGTGTGAAGTGCTTTGGTAATCTCGTGATATGTACGCACGAATGATTTGAAGTCAATCTCGCCAATAGAAAACCGACGTTTCAATTGAAGTATAAGCCAGTCCAAATGCGCAAGCAGCGATAAATCTGTTATTTGCGAGTAAAAGAACATCCAACCATATTTATGCCCATCTAGTACAAAGCCCGTTACTTTCAGGTTAATTTTCCACTGTAGATATTCTTTATTCTTCTTTTCAAGGCGGCAATAGTCTCTAAATATTGTTTCAATAGTCCGTTCAAATTTGATAATACTGTTTTGCCGCACTGAAACGGATGCCGCCGAAATCGTGTAGCCCAAATAATCAAACCCGTCCTTAGTATCGCTGGAAACCGTTTTCTCTTCGTTCAACTCAAGATCAAGCGCGTGAATTTCGCTGTTCAATTCACTATTCAGAAAATCCTCCCACGATGCATCCGTCAAAATCAAAATATCATCTACATACCGGCAAAACAAGCAATTCGGAATTTTTGAGAACTTCTCGTCCAATGAGAACATATAAATATTGGCTAATATATTTGAAATTGGAAGCCCCTCCGGAATCCCGACCGTATTACCTTCATCCGCTCCAAGGGTATTTGGCTGACCCGAATTTGTTCTTAACGCACGCATAATAGTCTTCAAGATGGCTTCTTTCCTGATTCGCTTGTGCAGCTTCTTATAAAGGATTTCGTGATTAATTGAGGCATAAAAAGTCTTTATATCCGCCTTAATAAAGGTCGAATATAGCTGACACCTCATCGCCCGTGTCAATTTATTAACAATCACTTGCGGCATTTGAGTATTCATGGAATAACCATATACTCCTACCAGTACCTCATTTAACGCTGTAAATACAAGCTTATCTCGTATAGTTGGAATTGATATCCGTCTTGGAGGTTTTCCTGCCCCTTTTGATAGCAGTATTTCCCTGTATCGGGTAAAACTATAAGTCCCAGCATTGCATTTTTTAATGATAATTTCAATCTGGCTGTCCAGTTCTTTTTCAAAGTGATCAGCGGTTATCCAATCCAAGCCCACTGCACCGCTGTTTTTTACACGCTCATAAAACAACTGCCTTAAATGTTTTCGTGTAAAAACACTTCTCCAAATTGCAGATGCAACTGTTTTATCCATATCTTTTTACCCAAAAATACACGCATACTAAAACAGGAAAGGTAATTAGAACTGTTTCTATAACATAACGCTCAAGCGTTTTTAAGCAATACTTTACAGGAATCCACTTATCTTTAGTCTTTTTATAACTTTGATTGCTTTCAAACACAGTCCTGTAATAATCGTATGGAATATGGTTTTCGCCGTTCTTCAGCAAATTGCAGTATTCATTTTCGATTTTTTTCAATTCTTCGATACTCGTTATGTGCTTCAATGAAATTTCCAACTGCTGCAGATCGGTGTAATTATCCTTGTAGCCACGAGCCCTGTCTGCATACCTTAAACTTTTACAATATAAAATGCAGTTTGTTACGATGACTGTCATAATCAAAGAAAAGGCACTCAAAGGTTTATTAAGGCTTTCGTCCTGAATAAAAAGCAAGCAGATTGACAGCGCAACTGTAAAACAGGAATAATATATATTTAGTCCATCAGCAAATGCTTCTTTGTGCTTTAATCTTTTCTCCGCGTTAACGCGCGAAACACGTGTACACCAAATTTGATTGCCAAATTCCGCTATTTTTTGTTCATCAAGCTGTGTTCCATCTGTATTTTTATTTTCTGTAGCTGTATCCATTCTAACCACCTCTCAAAGAAAATATGGGGGCTTCATTTGCACACAAAACCTCATATTAGTGAAGCAATACTTATGTATAACGGATCGAACGTTGTTGGTTACAAAATCTCGCCCTCGCGAAATCGAGAAAAATCTCAAGCCCCCATATTCTCTATGAATTAGAATAGCACAAAATAGCAAAATACGCCATATATTTGTTATAAAAATCCCTAATTTTTATTCAACTTACACAGGCGGTTCCGCTCTGCCAGCTGTGCAGCGGTGCGCTTCATTAGAATTTTTGCACTCTCGGCGTCATTGTCCAGCATGGCGCGCTCCAGTTCGTCCATGCAGGTGGAAAGTTCATGTTCAGCGTCCACCGTTGCATTATTTGTCATGGGGTCACTGTAGCGGAACGCATCGGAAAGCTTCTGCGCGTCTGCCTTCAGTTCTGCATCCTCACAGCGAGAAACCAGCGCTGCTGCACGGGATTGCAGCGCGCGCATAGTGGCCACATCGGTTTTGAGCTGCGCGTCCTGCCGCTCGACCTCGTCGCGCATTGCATCCGCAGCAATGACGCCAACGGCTGCGACAGCCAACAGCAGTACAAAAACAATGCCTGCGATCCATGCTGCGCAGAATTTTGCGATTGCCATGAACAAAAAGCTCAACGCGATTTGCACAATCAAATACACGACGCCGATGCGCGCGATTGGAAAACCGTAGAATTTGCTGCGCGCATCCTTGCCCTTTGTAAACGACAGCTTCAGTACATACAGCTGCACGCCGAACGCTGCCAGTGTAAACACCAGCGCCAGCCAGAACACAGCGGTCCTTGCGAATGGAATCACAAACGCCAGCAACAGATATGCAGCCAGCACAATGGCAAGAATCAGAATCGCCTGAAATTTCCCTTTGCTCAGTTTCATCGTCCATTCCTCCAATCAGCAAGACTCATCTTTCTTCCACCCGCAGTTCGGGCAGAAATTCGTCATAATATCCTTTGTACCGCACTCGGGGCAGATCCAGCCGTGTTTTTCTTCCGGTTTCCGTGCGCCGCAGTTGGGGCAGAACTTGCTCAGAATATCTTTTGTGCCGCATTCCGGGCAGATCCAGCCGTTGGACCCTTCCGGCTTTTTCGCGCCGCAGTTCGGGCAGAATTTGCTCTGGATGTTCTTTGTGCCGCACTGTGCGCAGTCCCAGCCGGTTTTCGGCTCCGGCTTTTTGCCGCCGCAGTCGGGGCAGAAATTCGTAGTGATGTTCTTGTGACCGCACACTGGGCAGTCCCAACCGCCCGCGACGGCTGCGCCGACCGCCGCGCCCATCTGCGCGGCATCCTGTGTCATGGGATTCAGCGCGTCCTTCGTCATGCCGATGACGCTGCCCATCGCGCCGAGGCTCACGCCAAGCCCAGCGAGATCGCCCAGCGTCCCCGCCGCGTTCGCACCGCCGCCAAGGCCATTTTTCATCGCTTCCAGCCCAACCTGCCGGGATGTTTCCTGCTGGTAGGTATAACCCTTCATGCGCATTTCGGCGGCTTCGGCCTCGGCTTGCATCCGGTAAGCCTCCGCTTCGGCCTGTTTCTGGATCTTGAGGGCCTCGGCTTCGCCCTGCGCGCCGATGATCTTCATTCGGGCAGCCGTCTGCGCCTCGACTGCCTTGCGGTCTGCTGCCGCTTCTGCTTCAGCTTTGCGAATGTTCTCCTGCCGGACGAGCAAATACTGCTCGGCGTACTGCTCCTTCATGCGGCGGAAATTGGGATCGTCGTCGGGCGTTACGATGCGGCTGACATAAAATTCCGGCATCGTCAGGCCGTACTCGTCCAGCGCGGCATTGATCCGCTCGCGCAGCGCGCCAGAGAGCGCCATGAGGTGCTCGTCGATCTCCAGAATGTTGATCGCGTTTTCCTTGATCGTCTGCGCAAGGTAGCTCTTGACCTGCGTCATGACCATCGAGCGGAAGAAACCCTTGCCGTTCCCGATGCCCAGCAGCTGCTCTTGTCCAAGCCCGCCCGTCGTGCCGACAACCTTGAGCAACAGTTTGCGCGAATCGGTCACGCGAATATTGAATTCGCCCGACGCACCGATCTCGATATGTAAGCCGGAAGCGGGATCAAATAAACGCACCTTACTGTCCGTGCCCCACTTGACACCCATCTGGGTTGCGAGGTTGACGAAGTAGACCTCAGAATGGAACGTGCCCTCGGTGTCGGTCGGGAGCTTGTAGACCTTCTCCAGCAGCGGAAGCTGCTGCGTTTGCAGCGTGTAGCGCCCCGCGCCAAAGAGGTCGAGCGCCTGCCCGTCGCGGAAGAAGATGGCCTCCTGACTCTCATGGACGATCAGCTGCGAACCAAAGTTGAAGTCCTCGATCGGGTGCTTCCAGACGAGCGTTTCGTTGTCGCCCTCATATTTGATGATGCTCGCCAAGCCGTCCTTTTTGATCTTCTCAGTCGCGACCCGCTCGGCTACGTCGTTCACGCAGTCGCAGACGGGGCAGGTGTAGGTCGCCGCGGCCTTATTCGTGCGCAGGCGGATGCCGCACTGTGCGCAGGAGAATTCCACAGTATTAGACTGTTCCGCTATCGTGTTGATCGGTTCATGGCAAACTGGGCAGAGTGCCTTTTCTCCCTTGGACTGGTCGAACACGACCATGTTCCCGCAGTGTGGGCACTCCCGCCCCGCCAGCTTGTCCGTGCGCACATCGATTGTGTAGCCGCACGCACAGTCAATTTTCTTTCGCGCAAAGAAGCCTGTCTTGGCCTCTGCAAATTTCCCGCAGTTGGGACATTCAATCACAAATTTGCTCATATCCTCCATCCTCTCTTATTTGTTTGGGAGCTTGATATCCGTCCAGTCGGAAACGTTGCATTGACCGTATTCGTTGTCGCCTACAGCAACCATGGTTCCATCCGCTTTCAGGCCGATCGTATGTTCGTCCCCAGCACAAATAGCCGCAATACCTGTCCAGCCGGAAACATTGCATTGGCCATCGTCGTTATTACCCACAGCAACTACGGTTCCATCTGCTTTCAGGCCGACCGTATGGGAATCACCCGCGCTGATTGCCACAATATCCGCCCAGCCGGAAACATCACATTGACCATAAGAATTATCGCCTACAGCAACTACGCTTCTATTCGATTTCAGACCAACCTTATTCCCCCTGCCAAGGCTGATAGCCTCGATATCCGTCCAATCCGATACGTTGCCTTCGACGTATCTGAAAGTAGTCTCGGCAGGCACGTTATGATCCGCAACGACCACTGTCCCATCTGCTTTTAGCCCGACTATATACGCGTATCCGTCGCTGATTGCCACAATATCCGTCCAATTAGAGACATCGCATTGAACGCCCGCAGCAACCACAGTTCCATCTGCTTTCAGACCAACCGTGTGATTATATGCTGCGTCGATTGCTACAATATCCGTCCATTCGGAAACATCGCATTGCCTGTTCTTGTTGTTACCTACGGCAACCACAGTACCATCTGCTTTCAGTCCGACCGTATAATAACTTCCGGCACTGATTGCCACAATATCTGCCCAACCGGAGACATCGCATTGGCCGTCGTCGTTATCACCTACGGCAATTACGGTTCCGTCCGTTTTCAGCGCAGCGGTGTGTGCTTCCCCTGTTGCCAATGTTGTCCGCACGGCTATGGTGTCCCACAGGGACATACTACGCTCCTGTGCGTCTTGATAACCACCGCTCTTACCAAATAACATGGCCGCTTGCGCCGTGTCCCCCTCCTGCAGGAACAGTTCGGCTTCGCAGTAGGCTTTTCCCTTGGCAGCATCCTGATAGCTTCCCAGCTCCGCAAATGCCGTGACTGCGCTGTCATAATCGCCAGCAGCCAGCAGCTTCTCAGCCTCGGAATAATTTGCAGATGGGATGATGACTTTAGTGACAATCAACACCGCCGCAATAATGGCTGCAGCCGCGCCGAGCACAATCTTCGTTGTTCTTTGGGTCTTTGCGGCCGCTTTTTTCTGTTCCTGCGCTTCTTTCAGCCGCTGCGGGTGTTCTTTTTCCAGTTGGGCTTCGGTTTCTGTCAGGAATTTGCGGTAATCTGCTGTGATTCTGGCTTTCTCCGCGTCCTCGCGCTTTTGCGCATCGGCGCGGAGCTTGTCCAGCGTCTGCGGAATATCCTCCGTGATCGTCTTGGCCTCGCTGGAAGCATACTTTGTAGCACGCATCAGATCTTTGTCGGCGGCAAACTGCTCCTGTGCTTCCTCTGCACGCAGCGCGTAAAGGCTCGATGCCTCACAATATTCCAGATCAAACTCCAGCATCTGGCGAATCTTTTCTCCGCTCAAAATACCGGGCACTGTATATTTTTCCACGCACGACGTGATAAAGGCCTCATCCGGTTCACACGCATCCGCGTTTTTTTCGTTGGGAGCATCGGCCTTCGCGTTTTCGATATACGCGTCCGCGTAGGTCTTTGCCGAACGGCACTCCACGCGGGCAAGGAACTTCCCCAGATACGCCGCGCCGCATTTTGCGTCCTGATTGAGTACCTGCTCGAAAAATTCGTCAGCCTTGCTCCACTCGCCGTCTTCCAGCGCCATCTGACCACGGTCGAGCAGCGCCTGCACGTTGCCGTTCGTCTCGTTATGTACCACGACGGTCTCTTTGACCGTCTCTGTCACAGCCTCCTGTGGCTTTGCCGCGTCCACGACTTTTTTGACGCCCCGGATGAGGTCTTGAATAAAACCGATTTTGCCCATATCCTGACTTTGCAGCATACTGAGTTCTTCTGGCATGTCATACGGGTCCATATCGCGGTAGCAGGGGATGAGCAGACGGCTGCGGTCGGTGCGCATGAGCGCGAGATACCGGCTCCATTCATTTTTGACCCAGACGGCGTTCAGATATTCCGGCTTCGTGCCGACCACAACCATGACCTTGGCCGAGTGCAGGGCAGCAAAGATATACGGCTCGTATTCCTGCCCGAGCTTATCTTCCAGCGTGATGCGCGCGAAGAAGACCTTATAGCCCGCGTCGGTGAGCTGGTAGTAAATATCCTGCGCCAGCGCAGAATCCTTCGTACGCTTGCCGTTCTCGTCAGACTCCTTGTAGCAGATGAACACGTCAAACGGCGTTTCCTTCTGCGAGATCGCCAGAATGTCTTTCTGCAAGCTGGCGATGCGCTGCGCTTCTTTTTCGTACAGGCTCCGCGCCACGCCGTCGGAGTATTTGCGCGCGGCCTGATAATCCACGTCGTTCAGAATGCTGTCAAAGCTTGCGCGGTGACAGGTCGGGATGCGTTCGCCGGAGGCCGGATCCTGCACATACTCGATGCCGTACCGGCAGAGCAGCAGGTTCCAGTGCGCCTCAGCATCTGCATCGTTCTCGCCGATCAGCCGCTCGTAGATCGCCGCAGCTTTGTCAAACTCACCGTTTCGCCGCAGATGCGTGCCGCGGTTGAATAAGCTCAGCCGCTGGTCATCGTCCGTTTTTGGCAGCGTCATCGTGCTGCCGCAATATTCGCATGTTCCAAAGGACTTGTCGGCCGAGATCTCGATGTCCCCGCCGCACATTTTGCATTTAATGATCGCCATCTTCTCGTCCTTCTTTCTCTATCAGTTGGGGAGCTTGATATCTGTCCAGCCGGACACATCGCACTGACCATTCTGATTCCAACCCACAGCCACGACCGTGCCGTCTGATTTCAGACCAACGGTGTGAAAGTTTCCTGCTGAAACGGCGACAATGTCTGTCCAGGCGGACACATTACATCGACCATAGATATTGCCACCAGCCGTCACAACCGTTCCGTCTGCTTTCAGGCAGATGGTGTGAGAGCTTCCTGCTGAAACGGCGACAATGTCTGTCCAGCCAGACACATCGCACTGACCGTCCTCGTTCTTTCCAACAGCAATGACCGTGCCGTCTGCTTTCAGGCCGACGGTGTGAAAGTTTCCTGCTGCAACGGCGACAATGTCCGTCCAGCCGGACACATCGCACTGGCCACCCTGGTTGTCACCCACCGCCACGACCGTGCCGTCTGCTTTCAGGCCGACGGTGTGAGAGCTTCCTGCTGCAACGGCGACAATGTCTGTCCAGCCAGACACGTCGCACTGGCCATCCCGGTTCCAGCCCGCAGCCACGACCGTGCCGTCTGCCTTCAGACCGACAGTGTGAAGGCTTCCTGCTGCAAGTGTTTCTCTTACAGCAATTGTGTCCCACAGTGCGAGTTTGCGTTCCCGTGCGTCCTTATATTGAGCAAGCTTTTCAAACGCCATGGCTGCTTCTACATTTTCTCCCTGTGCCAGAAGCTGCTCCGCCTGTGCATATTCCTTCGCATTTGCAGATTCTACACGCATAGCATCAGAATCCTTGTAATCGCCCAATGCTGCAAATGCTGAAATGGCTTCATCATAGTTTCCATCATTTAGCAGCTTCTCGGCCTTGGAATACTTCACAGCCGGAATGATGACGTTAACAATGACCAGCGCAAGCGCGATCAAAGCTGCTGCAATGCCTGCAACAACGGCTATCTTCTTCTCAGCAGCCTTTGCCTTGCGCTGGCGGAAGATTTCAGCTTTCCTCGCTTCCTCTGCCTCTTTCAGGCGTTGCGGGTGTTCTTTTTCCAGCTTGGCTTCGGTTTCCGTCAGGAATTTGCGGTAATCTGCTGTGATTCTGGCTTTCTCCGCGTCCTCGCGCTTTTGCGCATCCCGCCGCAGCGTGTCCAGCGTCTGCGGAATATCCTCCGTGATCGTCTTGGCCTCGCTGGAAGCATACTTTGTGGCACGCATCAGATCTTTGTCGGCGGCAAACTGCTCCTGCGCTTCTTCTGCGCGCAGTGCGTAATAATCCGACGTTACGCAATATCCCAAGTCGAAGTCCAATGCTTCTCTAATTTGCACGGCGCTTAAGATTCCTCGCAGCGTATACTTTTCTACACACGCTGCAGCAAATGCCTCGTCTTCCTCACAGGCATACGCATTCTTTTCACCGGGAGCGTCGGCTTTTACATTTTTTACAAACGCATCCGCATAGGCTTTTGCCGAACGGCACTCCACGCGGGCAAGGAACTTTCCCAGATACGCCGCGCCGCACTTGGCATCCTGATTGAGCACCTGTTCGAAAAATTCATCCGCCTTTGCCCACTCGCCGTCTTCCAGCGCCATCTGGCCGCGGTCAAGCAATGCCTGCACATTGCTGCCGCCCTCATTATGTACCACGACGGTCTCTTTGACGGTTTCTTTCGCAGCCTCCTGCGGCTTGCCCGCGTCGATCACTTTTTTGACGCCACGGATCAGATCCTGCATAAAGCCGATTTTGCCCATATCGTAGCTCTGCAGCACGGACAAGGCCTCGGGCAGATCATACGGATCCATATCGCGATAGCATGGCAGGAGCAGCTTGCTCCTGTCCTTTTTCATCATAGACAGGAAGCGACTCCACTCATTTTTGACCCAGACGGCGTTAAAATGCTCTGGTTTTGTGCCGATCACAATCATGACCTTGGCGGAATTCAGTGCCGCGAAAATATACGGCTCGTATTCCGCACCGGCCTTGTCTTCCAGCGTGATGCGCGCAAAGAACACACGATATCCCTGCTCGGTCAGCTCATAATAGACTTCCTGTGCCATCAGGCTGTCGCGCGTGCGCTGGCCATCCTCTCCGGTCTCCTTGTAGCAGAGGAACACGTCGAACGGCTGCTCATTCTGCGATGTGGCAAGAATACCACGCTGTACCTCGGCAATCTTTGCCGCGTCCTTCTGATACTGGCGGCGGGTGATGCCGTCGGAATGCTCGACCGCAGCCTGATAGTCCACGTCCTCCAGAAAGCTGTCGAAGCTCGCGCGGTGGCACGTCGGCAGCCACTCATACGTCGCCGGATCCTCCACATATTCGATACCGAACCGGCACAGCGCACAGCACCAGTGCGCCTCAGCGTCGTTGTCGTCCTCGGCCACGATGCGCTCATACACCGCCAGCGCCTTGTCAAACTCGCCGCTGCGCCGGAAGTGATTGCCGCGGTTGAACGCCGCTGCCCGCTGCTCATCGTCTACCTTCGGCAGAGTCATCGTGCTGCCGCAATATTCACACGTCCCGAACGTCTTGTCAGGCGAGATCTCAATATCTCCGCCACACATCTTACACTTGATAATTGCCATTCTCTTCTCCCTCTTTCGGTTTTATTTGGAACCTCTATCAAGATGATTTAATGCGAACTCCATACAGAGCGCTAAAACTTCATTTCTTGTCCGACCCGTATCGGCTGCAATCGTGTCAATTTCCTGCAGCATGTCGCGTGGCAATCGCATGGAAATGACGGCAGATTCACCAATGTATTTTTTTACTGGAATTTCTAAACGCGGCTCGTCCAAATAGCACCACCCCTTTATTTACCATCGTACTACAAATGTATTCTGATTGCAAGACCCTGTGGCGCATAAGAAAGAATTCGTCATTTTCATGAATCATTACTCTAAAAATTGGCCATTTTGACACGGGACAATTTCTTCTGCTTTTACTTTAACACAATTTTTAGAATTAGTGAAGCATCACTAATATTTTTATTCAAAGCCGATAATATAGTGATATATCATTTGGAGGTATTTGCTATATGGATACTCGAGAAGCAATTGCACAGAGAATTCGACAATTGTGCAAGCAAAAGGGACTAACACCGAACGGATTGGCTACAACCTCTGCTGTTCCGCAGGCCACAATTAAGAGCATTCTAAATGGCGAAAGTAAGAATCCAGGCGCAGTAACAATCAAAAAGTTGTGCGACGGTTTTGAAATAACACTTGGCGAATTTTTCTCCACACCCGAATTTGATGCCTTGGAGCAGGAAATAAAGTAGCAGCAGATCGCATGAGTAATGTGACCTGCTGCTTTTTTAATTCTATGTTGCAATGAACAGAAATTCTGTGGTATTTTAAAGCTGATAATCCGTGAGTATTAATGTATCACAAACTATCTGAATCGAGGAAAGCCTATGAAATTCAATGCAAATCAATTCATCTGTGAGCATTGCAAAATGGATGATACTGGGAGAAGATTACTAACAGAACTTCAAGGCTCCGAAAAAACTGCCGATAAACGGACAATACTATTTCACTATACATCGTTTGATGCACTAAGACATATTCTCTCCGATAAAAAACTAAAGTTTAACCGGATTGACAAAGTAAACGACCTAATGGAACCAACCATATTTGGGGAAGATGAACTATATCAACTTGTATTTGTATCTTGTTTCTCAACAGAAAAGATTGAAAGCATTCCAATGTGGTCAATTTATGGAAAAGGCGAAAATGGCTTACGCATTTCCATTGAATTGGATAAGCCCGGATTCGTTCAAAACCTGATAGATAAGCAGGGATGCACAATAGTATCAGGAGATTATCCCCTTACTCAGTATGGAAATGTGAATGCTTCTTGCACAGATTGGTTATATACCGTCAACATGAAAGATATTATTTATGATATTAACGCCACAAAACGCAATCCTATCAGATATAAAGAAGGCAATAATCAAATGTTCAATCTTACAGCTATGGCTGCAATCAAGCGTAAGGAGTGGGAGTACGAGCATGAGTGTAGAATGATAGCCACTCTACGAACTGTACGAGATAATGTCGAAGTTCCTGATATAAGCGATATTTGGGTGCCAATTAAATTTGATCATATTAAAAAGCTGGAAATCACATTTAACCCTTGGATGGAAGAATGTATAAAAGAGAAAATAAAACAATTCGTCTGCTCGGTTTCAGGATTCTCTAAAGAACAAATTTGTTTTCAAGATAGTATTTTAACCGGAGAAATCAAAGAGTTTGCAATTAAAAAGAAATCCTACTTTGAAAAATAAGCGGCGCTATCTTATTCGTATTTTCTATCTACGAGCAGCCGCACGCGGAGCCAACGCCGGAAGAACCTACGCAGGAAAAGCCTGCGTTGGATAACCCAACATTGGAAAAGCCTATGTTGGA
>JABLTR010072275.1_pt1 | contig 12505 bp, 10 predicted proteins | sample 7160071 | NCBI WGS metagenome assembly JABLTR01 (sample SAMN14651230, study PRJNA627086) | human gut metagenome | isolation source: feces | host: Homo sapiens
GGTTCACAAAGAGTTGATGACATACTTAGAACTGCTATGCCATGGGATGTTATGAGTGGCGTTGCAAGACGTGCTTGGGCTAGAAATGACAACTCAATCGACACTGTAATAGAATACAACAAAATGTGCGAAGGAAAAGATCATATAACACTACCGTTTTTAGTTGATGATGATTTAATTGAAAAAACAGTTGGAGATAAAAAGTTTTTTTAAATAAGACTTAAGTAAGTTAAATATATTATGTATAAAAATATTATCCTAGCTCAATAATACAATTTTTTTGGGCTAGGAATTTATATACAAGGAGGATAAGATTGTGGCTATAGTTCAATGTGTACCAAATTTTAGTGAAGGCAGGGATTTAGATAAGATAGAGAAAATAATTAATCCTTTAATAGGAAAAGAAGGCGTAAAACTATTAAATTATGAAGCTGATAAAAATTACAATAGATTAGTAGTTACGATAATAGGAGAGCCCCAAAAGGTAAAAGATGCAGTATTTGAAGCTATAGGTGTGGCAAAAGATATTATAGATATGAATAAACATAAGGGACAGCACCCTAGATTTGGTGCTACTGATGTTTGCCCATTTATTCCTATAAAAGATATGGATATGGATGATGCTATTAAACTAGCTAATGAGCTTGGTGAAAAAGTCGCAAAAGAATATAAAATACCTGTATTTTTATACGAATGTGCAGCTACTAGAGGTGAAAGAGAAAACTTAGCAACAGTTAGAAAAGGAGAATTTGAAGGACTAGATAAAAAATTAGAAGATACTAATTGGACTCCAGATTATGGTGTTAATAAAAAACATAAAACAGCAGGAGCAATTGCTATAGGAGCTAGAAGACCATTAATTGCTTATAACATAAATCTAGATACTACAAATATTGATATAGCATCAAAAATAGCAAAAACAATTAGACATTCAAATGGTGGATATAGATATATAAAAGCGGGCCCTGTAGAAGTACCAGAGAAAAATATGACTCAAGTTACAATGAATTTAACAGACTATACAAAAACGAGTATGTACAGAGCGTTCGAGGCGGTAAAAATGGAAGCTAAAAGATATGGAGTAAATATTATAGGCAGCGAAATAGTCGGTCTTTGTCCTATGGAGGCACTTGTCGATGTGGCATCATATTATTTAGGGCTTGAAAATTTTACACTAGATAAAGTTTTAGAAACTAGTTTAATGGAATAAATTTTTAAATACTTGTATATAAAGCGGGGGAAGTACAATGAAAGCCGATTTGATTTTAAAAAATATTGGGAAATTAGTTACAATGCAGGGTTCATCAAATTTTAAAGTAAAAGAAGAGATGAATAACACTCAGATAATAGAAGATGCGTATATAGCAGTTAAAAACGGTAAAATACTAGCTATAGGAGTAGGAGATATATTTGGAAATATTATTGGTCCAAATACACAAATACACGATGCACAGGGGCTTTTAGTAACGCCTGGACTTATAGACTCACACACACATTTAGTGCATGGAGGTTCAAGAGAAAATGAATTTTCGATGAAATTAAATGGTATACCTTATATAGAAATTTTGAAAAATGGTGGAGGAATATTAAGTACTGTAAAATCTACAAGAGAATCATCAAAAGAAGAATTATACCAAAAAGCTAAAAAAAGCTTGGATAGAATGTTAGAGTTTGGAGTAACTACAATAGAAGCAAAAAGTGGATACGGATTAGAATTAAATACAGAAATTAAACAACTAGAAATAGCTAAACTATTAGATAAAACTCATCCAATAGACTTAGTACATACTTTTTTAGGAGCACATGCTATTTTACAAGAGTACAAAGAAAATCATAAAGTATATATAGATATATTAGTAGATGAAATGTTGCCGAAAATAAAAAATATGGGACTGGCAGAATTTTGTGATGTATTTTGCGAAGAAGGAGTATTCAGTATAGAAGAAAGCGAGTACATACTAAGTAGCGCAAAAAAAATGGGATATAAATTAAAAATACACGCTGATGAAATTGAGTCTTTAGGAGGAGTAGAGTTAGCAGCAAAATTAGGATGTATATCTGCAGATCATCTTATGGCAGCTAGTGATAAAGGCATAAAGATGATGATAGAAAATAAAGTTGTGGCAAATATACTTCCTGCTACATCATTTAACTTAAATAAAAATTATGCTGATTGTAGAAAAATGATAGATATGGGAGCTATAGTGAGTTTATCAAGTGACTATAATCCGGGAAGTTGTCCTAGCGAAAATCTACAATTTGTAATGCAGTTGGGATGTCTACATCTAAATATGACTCCAAATGAAGTTCTTACATCAGTTACGATAAATGCAGCATATGCTATAGATAGAGCGGATAAAATAGGTTCGCTAGAAGTTGGTAAAAATGCAGATTTTGTGGTATTTGATGCTCCTAATGTTGAATACTTAATGTATCATTTTGGCATAAATCATACCCAAAGAGTCTATAAAAATGGGAAATTAGTAGTTGATGATAAGGTTGCAGTTTATAATAAAAAACAATAAATATAAATAAGGTGTATAGGGGGGAAAGATATGAAATTAATTGATATGAGCGTGGCTGATTTTACAAACGAAGTAGATTCAAATTCGCCAGCACCAGGAGGAGGTTCTGTATCAGCTTTAGCAAGTGATATAGGGGTTTCACTTGCAAGAATGATGGCTCATCTTAGTTTTGAAAAAAAGAAGTTTGAACAATTGGACGAAAAAACAAAAGAAGAGTTCAAGGCTAGATTTGATAAACTAGGAGAGATAAGAAAAGAGCTATCTACTTTAGTAGACAAGGATACAGAATCATTTAATGAATTTATGAAGGCAGTAAAAATGCCTAAAGAAACAGAAGAACAAAATAAATTGAGAGCTAAAGCAATACAAGAAGCTACAATATTTTCTATTGAGGTACCATATAAAACAGCAAGTCTTTCATTAGAAGCCTTAAGATTACTAGATTTTTTGATTAAAAATGGGAATCAAAACGCGATAACAGATATAGGCGTTGGGACTTTAATGCTATCAGCAGGTATGGAAGGCGCAATATTAAATGTAAAAGTAAATTTAGGACAAATTAAAGACAAACAAATTTATGATAAATATAGAGATGGATGCAAAGAAATACTATCAGAAGGCAATGAAATAAAAGATAATATAATTTCAAATATACATAAACAACTAGATTGATTATAAATTAAAAATATAGTTCTCTTTTTAAATTTATAATTTTACATATCACGAAAAAAGGTATTGAAAAGTTAAATTTCAATACCTTTTTATTATCCTATTATCCCTTTTTTACTCTTTTGACTTTTTTTACAGTTTTTTTGCCAGATGAGCTATGATGTGAAGCTGATTTTTTAGTTTTAGCTTTTTTAGAATTTATCTTATCTTGTATTTCTGCTTCAGATATTTTGTTCATAATAGAGTCTAGTTTTTGCTGTTGTTCTGGATTTAAAAAATTCTTAAATTTAGATACGACTTCTTCTTTCCCCTTTAAATTCTTACCGATGTTGATAAGTTCATCTAAAAGTTCATCTTCAGATTTGCCTTGATAGCTATTAGCTATATCTTCTATTTTATTTTTGTCGATATTTTTATCTTTTGCAAATTTCTCTAAAGTATCTTTGTCTATTTTATCTATTTTTTTCTTTGAATTTTTCATAGAAAACTCCTTTCTCAGCTTAAAAATAATGATTATATATAATTTATATGAGACTTCTAATAAAAGTTAATACTATAATTGAAAAAATATACATTAGTAAAAGATTTAATATATTCATATTATATGAAATGTTTATTAAAAAGTGAGAAGAAAATATACTTCTTAATTAAATATAATATATGGAAGATTTTAATCATAATATTATATATAGATATATTAATTAATAGGAACATTAACAATTAAAGAATCATATTTTAAAATATATGTTAAGATATTGTATGGATTATACCTATTATAAAAGGGGGGACTTGTATTGAACAATTTATTGTTGATACTTGGACTTTTAGCTCTGAGCAATGGAAATACGTCTTTGTTCGGTAATAAAGATAAGAATGTATCGAACGATAGTTTAAAGATAGATAAAAAAGATAATAAAAAATTAGTTCCAAAAGTAAAACAAAACAGTAAAAGCCATCAAAGCCAGAAATCTACTTCATCGTCAAATCCAAGGGGAAAAAAGATTAAAAAAATAAAAAAAATTAAAAAGAGTAGTAGGCATAAAAGTAATTCCATTGATAATGCTATAAAATATAATGTGGATGATTTAAAGACCGGAATAAAACTTATGGATTTAAATGAAGAAGATTTAGACAGGGGAATGGAGATTATAACAAGAACTAAGAAATATATGTCCTCTGAAGAACGAAAAATATTAATAAAGATGGAAAGTATATTAGATTTAGTTAAAGGAATTAAAAAATTAAATGATGTGGATATATTAGAAAAAGAAGATGAAAGTGAATTTTTTAGAAATATGGATGAAGAAGACAAAAAGAATATGATGATAAAAGAAATTTTAGAGGTATTTCCAGAAAAGAGAAAAGAATCAGTAGAAAAAGCAATAGACATGAAAAAGAAAATTGATTTATTTGCCGAGTTATTTTTACCAGAAGATGGAGAAGGCGGATTTTCACTAAGTTCCTTAGCAGATATAAGTAATTTAGGAAGTTCAAATAATATTAAATTATTAGGAAGTCTTTTGAGAGGGGATAATTTAGAAGAACAACAAAAAAGTGATGATATAGAAGATATGGAAGAATATGATGAAGACTATAATGAATATGATTATGAATATGGAGAATACTATGAAGAAGATGAAGATAGATATGATAAAAATAGATATGATTAAAATCTAGAAATTTCAACCGTAAATCAGATTTATAATATAAATTATATTTACATAGAAATTTTCTGAAAAGATTTTAAAAAATTTTCTAAAATTACCATAGAAAAAGACTTTAAATTTTTTAGATTTTGTTATATGATAAACATATAAAATCCTGAGGCATACGAATGGTGACCTTTAAATTCAACCGACAAATATTTTACGGGAGATTGGAGTTAGGTAGCGGAGTAAATATATCTTGTATTTATATAAGAAATTAGAAACTATCTACAGATCACCCACCTGGGAGGATTCTCGGGACTGAATTTATGGGCCCAACGGTGTTTTGGGATTTTATATTTTAATGATTAAAGTGAAGTTAAAAAGCTAAACCAAATTGGTTTAGCTTTTTTTGTATTTATATATTAATAAATTTAATTTTTTTATATTATTTAGATAAAAAAGAAATAAATTATGTTGAGAAATACAGTATTTTAGAGGATTATAGCTATATAAATAAAAAAAAGTAGAAATTTGTAACAACTTTGCGGAAATTACATATATATTTATTAAGAGTTTAAATAAAGCTCTAAATAAAATATATAAAATAAGGAGAGGGTATAAATGCCATACCAATATTATGAAAATCAATATTTAGAAGGTCAAATCATGCAAAATAGATCTCAAATCGCAGGAAATCAATTTGCACAAGGTTACGTTCAACAACCAACTCAAGTAAGACAAGGACAAGTAAATAATTATGTTAACAATACAGCTAGCGCTGGAACTACACAAGCTGTAGAAAATGTAAATTATTATGACACTTATTATCATAGAATCAACAACTATCATACTATGAATACTAATCGTTATAGAGATCACTATGTAGATCATAATGTATATTACAATAGTTCAAGAAATGTATATGATGGAGCAGACTATCATACAACATCTAATTATGTAGTAGACCCAGTATATGCATCTACAGGTTCAAGTACAGGTGGAGTAGTATCAGGATCAACTGGAACAACAGGATCAACTGGAACAACTGGAACAACAGGATCAACTGGAACAACAGGATCAACAGGCTGTGGATGCAATAGACCACAACCACCATGCTGGAACCCTTGCCAAGGTGGATCAACAGGTAATACAGCTAGTTATAGAAGATTCCCAGGACAAAGCTATTAATTACTTGATATTTTAGTTAGTATAAAACCTTAATTATTTAGCACATAGGAATATAAGCGTAGATTATAACCTATAAAATTGGATATATTATAGTTAAAACACAGTAATAACTATGATTTCCTATGTGCTTCAATTTTTAACCAAGTTTTTTATTTAATACCTGTATGAAATATACAGGTATTTTTTTAATTCTAAGGAAATTATATTCCTTTATTATTTCAAATTACATATCAAATAAGAACAATTAGCTCAGAATTTGCATAATATTTAGTATATTATATGAATCTCATATCGTATAATAGATAACTTATTTAGGGGGACAAAGAAATGCAAAATCTTAGAAAGAATAAAAATAAGGTTGTTACAACACAAATGATGGGGTTAAGTAATGAAGAAGCACTTGATAGAGATATGAATGAAGATATGGGTAGAGGATGCAAAACTAAACATTCTATGATGCAAAACAATAATTGCTGTCAAGAACCATGTAAAGAAGCAGAACTTTGTAATAATAATTGTGTAGATCCTTGCAAAAAAACTCAACATCATCATAAACAAGACCATTGTTGTGAAACATGTGAAGATACTATAAGTCAAAATTGTATAAAAAATACTTGTGATAACACATTATGTAGTTCACCACTTAATATACCAAGAGTATCAACAGCTAATACAATACCATATGCTATAGATGCTAATAGAATATTTGATACTATAGAATTCCAAACATTCCAAGATGCTAATGGAACAGGATTAGACTATACTTATGAAGTTATAGACGTAAATGGTATGGTTCCAAAAACTGGTCAAGGAAGAGTTACTGTAGAACAAATATGCTTTAATTATGACGAAATGGTAATATATCCAGGAAATACATCTTTAGAAGGATTTACAGTAGAAGAAGTGACTAATGATGCACCTTGTGAATCAAACTTTGATTATACTGTATGTGGAGAAAGAAATACAACTTGTTGTTCACAAGGATTAGGAACAACAACAAGATATAGACAAAGAGGATTAACTATACAAATAAATGGATTAGAAATAATTTTAAAATGTAAATGTGGATGCACAAAGATAAATGTATTAGTAGTTCCTACTACTAATTATACAGTATTTAATTTTAATACATTATCAGCACAATTATCTGTTCCAGCAGATGGAAATTCATTTACTTTAAGACAAAACTATCAAACTCAATTATCAGTAGGTTGCGTTGGTACAGGATTAATAAGTAAAGAATGTGTTAATGGATGCACAACTTATAACTTCCAATTACCAGGTGGATTAGACTTAGTTCTTTGCTTACAAGAAGTAGTAAGTATATTAAAACAAGAACAAATAGTAGTACTTGGTTCTTCAAGTCAAGTTCAACCAAGAGTAGTTGATACTTTCTCTAAAGTATGCGACTTTAAACAATGTGGAGGTAACTCAAATACAAATAACGCTTCAGCAAATAATTCAGGAAATAACTGCAACTGTCAAAGATAGTATTTCTTAATTTAATTTAATATATTTTAGGCAATAGAAATCTATTGCCTATTTTTAGTTTTTGTAAAAATATTAAAATCCTAAAATACTTAAAGTATTCATAGTTGTAAATAAATATAAATCTTTATAAATTAAATCATCATCTACATTGGAGTGTATATTAGTTCTTAGAAAATACTCGCTAACACTTGTTTCATCACACACAGGTTTGCTCCATGTTTTCCCAAAATCTTTAGAAAAAGAAGTGAACAACTTATCAAATGAGACCCACATACAATATAAAATAGAATTCTCCATTATCAAAGATGGAAAAGTATATAATGATGGCTCAGTTATAAAACAAGAAATATTTTGGACTAAGATATTATCTTTAACATTAAAATTTAAGTATTTTACAGAATATTGATCATTTGTATTTTCACAAAATACTAAATGATACATATCGCTATCTGGAATTTTTAATATATTTAAATATAATTTATTGCTAGCAGTATTTGTAAGTTGGATAGGATTGCTCCAACTCAAATTATTATAATCAAATGTAGAATAAAATACTTGTTCATAATTATCTACTAAATTTAAGTAAAATATAGTCGGAATATTATCGTTAAATACGATATAGAATTGGTTTAAAATATTGAAATTGACAAAATCTATTTGGTTTTCAATCCATTGGCCTTCGTTATTTTTATATTGGTGAAAAATAACTGCCGAATTAGTAAACTTAGGACTATATACATAATAAAACATATGGATATTGTCATCTATATATTTTATAAATGGAAAACAAACAGCAAATTTTTCATAATCAAAGCTAAATGTCTCCTTCAGTAAAAATATATTACTGTCTTTTTCACATTCCACTATTTTGATTGCATTATCTGATACAATTCCATAGATTTTATCTAAATTGTCTATAGTAAAGTAAAATTGTGTATAATCAATTGTATTATTACTTATTAAAATATTATCTTTTATTAGGGTATTATCTTTATCATAGTAATTATAGTAAAGACCGTTATTATTAAAAATATAGAATATATCTTTGGAAGACCTTCTAATTAAATTAGAAGTATTATTAATAAAAGTCATGTGATTCACCTCTATAAATATATATTTTGCTTTAAAGAAATCTATTCTTTATAAAATTGGTATTCCTTTATAAAATTATATTCTATAGAAGCGTAAATATTATAGTTAACAATCACTAATTAGTATAATTTTCTACAAAAAAAAATTATTTTTTACTTTTTTACAAAAATAAGAACAATATTTGCATTTCTAACATAGTATTTAGTAGGTTAAAAAATTGGTTTTAGCCAAAAGTTTATATTAATGGGAGGTAATCAATAATGCAATGCAATAGAAATGCAATGAATACTAGAGTGATAAGAGGGAATCAATATACACAAGATATGATGGATCCTAGAGGATTTATAATGGACCAAGGAGAATGTAATTATGATAATTTTGCAGTAAGTCAACCATTACCACCACAACCACCACAACCACCAATTGTACAATGTAATTGCCAATGTAATAATAACAATGATCAAACTCCAAAATGTCCTATACCTTATGAACCAGCAGGAACAGATTCAACATATTCTTCTTGTTCAACATTAGCACCATGTGCAGGAAATGCACAATGCTGTATAGGTTTACAAGCACAACCAATAACATCAGCAAATTGTATGCCTTATATAATTAGAACATATAAAGTATCAGATGCTATAAAATTTGATAGAGTAGCAACAGGTACAACAGCTGTATTGGCAACTGGAGGAACTCAAGCATTTACAACAGGAATAACTGTAACAGGAGACCCTATACCAGTTGGAACATTTAAGTTAAATATAACAGAAGTTTGCTTTGGAGATTCTACTGTAACTTTAACTCCAGGAGCAACAACAGTGGCAGGAAAAGCACTTACACCAACATCAGTATTTACTTCAAGCCACAATTTATTAAATAGATCATCAGTTAGTACTGCAGGTTTATCAAGTTGTTGTCAACAATGCATGGGAACTACTTTAGATTATTCACAAGCTGCAACAACTGCTACAGTAACTGCACCAGCAGGAGCAGACCCAGCAAATAGTATAAATGTAGTATTAAAGGGAACAGCAGGATGTTCAAATGTACAAATAGCAACTACAATAAATGCAACAGCAGGTGGCATAGCTTTAACATATGAAGCTTTAAATGGAAGTTTATGTAGAGCATATAATATGGACTCAAGTGTTGTAGAACAATACTATCAATCTAAATTATCATTAAGTTGTGTAGAAGCAACTATACAAAATACAAATGCAGCACAAAATCCATACACTGTTACTATATTAAAACCAGTTTATCCACAATTATTATTAAGAACTACTGTATCTTTATTAGGATATGCATTAATCTCTGTAGTAGGAGCAGCACAAGCAGTTCAAGCAAGAGATGTTCCAGTAGTAGCTGCATCAGACTTTAACTTTGATGGATGTTTCTAAGTATAAATATAGTATAAATATAATTTAGGATAATATAAAAATGAAAATATTTAATATTTGATTCTTAATATAGATTAAAACAACCAATAAGAGCGTTTTAAAAAATAAAACTACTTATTGGTTGCTTTTTTTATGTATGCATGTAATTAAATTGATTTAGCTGGATTTTTTAAAGCATGGAGTAATGCTATTGAATGTAAAAGCGTAGTAAAAATAGCGATTCCAGTTACTACATATATGTAGGCGAATATATTTAAGCTAGGAATAGGTAACAAGAAGTATAAAAAGATTAATTGAATTGCCATTCCTAAAATAGTATTAAAGCTCGAAATAAATTCTCTTCTTATACCATGGAGTATTGCTGATAAAGTTTGATTTAGAGATAAAAAAATCGGAGCTAAAAACATAGATTTTAAGTAAACTCCAGCGACTTCGTTTTTAAAAAATAAAATACAAAGCGGTTTTGCAAAGAAATAAAATAATAAAGAGCATAAAATACTTACAATTAACGTTAGAGCTATAGAATATTTAATTTTCTTTATAAGAAAACTATTATTTTTTAGTGCAACTTCACTAGATATACTTGGAATTAAGTTTACAACGAGGGCTGAGCCGACTGAAAAAGGAAGATATACAAATGGCATAACCATACCACTTATAATACCATAGGCTCCTAAGGCCTGTGTATAAGACATATTAGCAAGTATTAATCTAGATGGTATTATTATAGAGCTTATTGATTGAAGTACTATACTCGACATTCTATTACAAGTTATAGGTATAGACATCTTTAGCATTTCAAAAGAGGCATGTTTAAAATCATCTATATTTATAATTAATTTTCTATATAGATTAGAATCATAATAAAGATTTACTGTAATAAATATTATATTTATCATTTCGCCAATAGATATAGCTATAAGTGCGCTATAACAAAGTAAGTGGTCATTTTTTATGTAATAGTAAACAAGAATTAAAAATAAAATTCTAGATATTTGTTCTAGTATTTGACCAACAGCAGGAACAATGACTTTCTTTATTCCATAGAAGTAACTTCTCAAGACATTTGACAGAGTTATTAAAACTATAGCTGGACAAATAGCTAGTATAAAAAGGTTTAATTTTGGATTATGTAAAAATATATCTGAGAAAAATTCGCTATGTATAGATACAAATATGGAAATAATAAAAGCAATGAAAAATGATATATATAGTGTCGATATAAAGAATATATTAGTTTGTTTTTTATCTTTTAAAGTATTATTAGTTGAAATTAAACAACTCAGAGCCGTCGGAATGCCGGTTGTAGTTAATGCTATACAAATCATAAGAAAGTTAAATACTATATGGTATATTCCCAGACCTTGTTCTCCTATTATATTTGATAAAAAAATTTTATATATAAATCCTAAACCTCTTACAATTATATTAGATATTGCTAGAATTATTGTAGATAATAAAAGATTTGGAATCTTTTTCAAAAAATCACCTCCTATTGATAATATTTATTCTAAGAAGGTTTTAATCATTCATATTATAAAAGTATCTTAAGATAGATTTAATAATCTAGCACATAGAATTTTCTCTTTTTAAAAAATTGGTATATAATATATTATACATATTAAATACTTTAAAATATAAATTAGCATTTACAAAAAATGTTGATATATAGACTATAGGGGTAGAAAATGGAAAAATATAAAATAGAATTAAATAAAGGTAGTAGTAAGTATTTGCAGATTTACAACTACATAAAAAAATTAATAATAGACAATGATATAAAAGAACATGAAAAACTGCCACCAATACGAAAATTAGCAGATTATATTGGTGTGAATAATGCAACAATAGTAAAAGTCTATGAACTTCTAGAAAATGAAGGATACATATATAAAATCGTGGGCAGTGGAACATTTGCTTCAAACATAAAACTTAAAAAAAAGAAAACAATAGAAAAAAAAGAGGGATTAATACACTTTGATAGTGGAAATCCATCAGCAGATATGTTTCCTATTGATGATTATAAAAAAGCTATAAATATGGCGCTTGAAAATGATGGGCCTTCTATTTTTAATTATGACGAAGGTAAGGGCTCTATAGAATTAAGAGATAAGATATGTGAGTATTTAAAAGACAGAAAAATAAATACAAATATAGAAAATATACAAATTATATCTGGAGCTCAACAAGGTATAGATATAGTATGTAAGGGGCTTATAAATTATTCAGATGTTGTATTTGTAGAAGAACCAACATATAATGGTGCATTGGAGGTTTTTAAAAGTAGAGGTGCGAAAGTAATATCAATACCGATGTTGGATGATGGAATTGATATTGGAATATTAAAACTTAAACTTGAAAAAATCAAACCAAAATTAATATATGTTATGCCTAATTTTCAAAATCCAACAGGAATATCTTATTCAACTTATAAAAAGAAAAAATTAATAGAGTTGTCAGAGGAGTATGATTTTTATATACTAGAAGA
>JABLTR010029016.1_pt1 | contig 12498 bp, 8 predicted proteins | sample 7160071 | NCBI WGS metagenome assembly JABLTR01 (sample SAMN14651230, study PRJNA627086) | human gut metagenome | isolation source: feces | host: Homo sapiens
AGAAGAAAAGAAAACGAATAAAGAAAAAGTCCCCTTGTTCACATCTCTGTGAACAAGGGGATTGTTTTACCTTGTGCCTATGTTTTGACCCTTACGATTTGCATACATCTGACGATAATTTCGACCTTTTTCAACGGATTATTTCGCCTTGATTATCGCGGGTGAATGTTTTTGGATAGCCTGCGATAGTTTTTCGATCGATATGCATCAAAAAATATCGTCAGTGGTGTTGTAAAATGAATCCGCGATAATCGGGCTTTCAAAAAGGCCCCCAAAAGGCCTGAAATATCGTGAATGCATGGTTTCCATAAAACGGCGATATTTTAGATGTTAAAACACTGCGTTCCCGTTGCGCTGACAACTAAGAAACTTGGTACCCCCTTGTCTGCAAAATATAATTGACAATGGTGAGAAAAATCAATATACTAATATGGTCAATAAATGGCGGGCTTTTCGACGCAGCGTCAAAGTGTATATGTGCGCCAATGGTGGAATTGGCAGACACGCCAGATTTAGGTTCTGGTGGGAGACCGTGGGGGTTCAAGTCCCTCTTGGCGCACCAAAAAAGCGGAGATTTCTTTTTTAGAGGTCTCCACTTTTTTATTTTTTGAAAGTCCCGGGCGCCTATATATTTTTTATCATTTCTAAACTTATTAAATTTTATTATCCATATCATCTTCTACATATACAAAGAGCTCGTTGGGAGTGCATTGAAAAATCGCACATAACGTATCTATGGTTTCATATCTGATAGATTTGGTTTCATTTGACAACAGCATGGCGGCAAGTCGCCGGCGCGATGGCAGTGCGACGCAGGTAGAGCGGCGCAGCGATCCGGTGACGCCCGCGCCAGGCGAAGTCATTGACAATAATCCGAATTCGGACTATAATCAAAAAGTCCGAATTCGGATTATTTGTTTTAAAAGGAGAAGAACGATGGACAAGGATATGAACAGGGATGTCATCGACAGCCTTGAAGCCTTTGACAGGCTGTACAGGAAGATGGACGACATATACCATATTTACACGAGAAGCTGCGGATTTTCAGACATGGCTCTCTGGCTGCTTTACTCCCTCTACAAGGATGGCAGGGTATACACCCAGAGGGAGCTCTGTGCCCTGTGGCATTCACCTCCCCAGACGGTCAACTCCGCTCTCAAAAGCCTGGAAAGGCGGGAGATAATAAGGCTGGAACCGGTGCCGGGAAATAAGAAAAGCAAGGCTGTCGTTCTTACGGCGCAGGGGAATGATGCGGTGCAGCGCGTAGTGGTACCGTTGGTGCGGGCTGAACAGGCGGCCTTCGGGAAGCTTACTGAGGAGGAAAGAAAGGTACTGCTGCGCGTCACCGAAAAATATATCAGCGGCCTGCAGGAGGAATTAGGCCGAGATAAAGCTGTCAGTCGGGGATAAGAACATGATGTGAAAAGAAAGGGAAAAACAGACATATGGATTCGACTGCTATTTTTTCAGGGATGAGGCCGCTCAAACTGTTCTTTTTTGCCTCTGTTCCCGGTGCGGTGAGCATGCTGGCGTCGGCGCTGTATCAGACTATAGACGGAGTACTTGTAGGTCAGTTCCTGGGGGCGACGGCTTTCGCGGCTATCAATCTGGCTATGCCTTTTGTGATAATAAATTTTTCTTTGGCAGATCTGATAGGGGTGGGGGCTGCTGTGCCTATCGCTATATGCCTGGGGCGGAAAGAAACGGGCGAGGCCTGCAACATATTCACCTGTGCCTGTTTGATGATAGTGGGTACCGGCTTTATCATCGGCGGGGCGCTTTTTGCCGCTGCGCCCGGATTGATGGAGCTGATGGGTGCCGATGGGGAATTCGCAGCGCTGGCTACCCAGTATCTGCAGGTCTATGCCGTCTGCTCGCCGGTGACGACCATCGTCTTTGCAGCTGATAACTTTCTCAGGATATGCGGTTTCATACGTGGAAGCATGTTCCTGAATCTGCTGATGTCGGTGCTGAGTGCCATTCTGGAATTCATATTCCTGGGCGTCTTCCGATGGGGCGTATGGGGCGCATCCCTGGCTACGTGCATCGGGATGCTGGTATGCGCGGTGATTGCTTTCATTCCGTTTTTCAGCGGTAAAGCGATTTTGAGATTCTGCCGACCTCATTTTCATATAGAGATGGTGAAGAAGATTATAGTTTGCGGCAGCCCTAACTTCCTTAACAATATCGCCGGAAGGATAACATCCATATTGATGAACGCTATCCTGGTGCGTCTGGGAGGAGAGACGGCCGTGTCGGTGTACGGGGTGCTGATGTTCGTGGACGGGTTCGTCCAACCTCTGTTGTACGGAATGTGCGATTCCTTGCAGCCGGCGGTGGGGTATAACTGGGGCGCAGGGAAATTTTCACGGGTGCGGGCCATCGAAAAATGCTGCTTCGTCGCCAGCGGGGTGGTTTCACTGGCTTCGGCTGCCGCCATCACCCTTTTCCCGGAGGAGATCACGGGGCTGTTCATCGCCGATGCCGGGGCGCAGACGACGGCTCTTTCCGTCAGCGCGCTGTACCTCTTCAGTATCACGTATGTCACCAGATGGTTCTCTTTCGCTGCTCAGAGTTATATGCTGGCAGTGGAGAAGCCTGTGGCTGCTTCGTTGATATCGGTGTCGACGGCGCTGTTTTTCCCTGTCATTTTGATCGGCGCGCTGTGGCCGCTGGGTCTTACGGGGATATGGCTCAATTTCCCTGCGACGGCGCTTCTGGCGGCGGTGTTGTCCCTCGTCATACTGCTGAAGCTCCGCAGAGAGCTGGGCAGACCGGATATGGACTGATTTTACAGGAGGACATCTGCGAAGCGAATTGTTAGCACTCTTTTCAAGCGAGTGCTAAAAAGTTGTTGACTTTTGTTTTCGCAGGGTTTAAAATATTTTCAGAAAGGGAAAATATACCTGTATCAGTATTTTCCCGATTTATCCGGAGGTGATAATCATGAATATAGATAAATATACACAGAACGCGCAGAGCGCTATAATCGACTGTCAGAACATAGCTATCGAAGAAGGAAATCAGCAGATAGATGGGGAACATCTCCATCTGGCATTGCTGATGCAGAAGGATGGGCTCATCCCGAAGCTCCTGAAATTCATGGGAGCTAATACAGGGGAGATCATCGGAGCGCTGGAAGGCGAGATAGACAAACTGCCTAAGGTTTCGGGGAGTGCGGAAAACATGTACTCCACCAGAAGATTGCAGCAGATTTTCCTCAACGCCGAGAAAAAGGCGGAGAAGATGAAGGATGAATACGTCAGCGTGGAGCACATCTACCTGGCGCTGCTGGACGAGCGCAATACCCCTTCGGCCGCCATATTCAAGCGGTACAACATAACTAAGGATAAGTTCCTGGACGCTCTCAACAAGGTCAGAGGGAATCAGAGGGTGACCAGTCAGAATCCTGAGGAGAATTACGATGCTCTCAACAAATACGGACGTGACCTGGTGGAAATGGCCAGGGAGGGCAAGCTGGATCCGGTTATCGGAAGGGACGGAGAGATAAGACATACCATCCAGATACTTTCCAGAAGAACCAAGAATAATCCTGTCCTCATCGGTGAGCCGGGCGTCGGCAAGACGGCCGTCGTGGAAGGGCTGGCTCAGCGTATCCTCAACGGCGACGTTCCGGAAGGATTGAAGGACAAGACTATATTCGCCCTGGACATGGGAGCGCTCATCGCGGGAGCCAAGTTCAGAGGCGAGTTTGAGGAAAGGCTCAAGGCCGTCCTCAACGAGATAGAGAAATCCGAGGGAAGGATAATACTCTTCATCGACGAGATACACAATATCGTCGGCGCCGGAAAGACCGAAGGCGCCATGGATGCCGGGAACCTGCTGAAGCCTAAACTTGCCAGAGGTGAACTCCACTGCATAGGTGCCACGACACTGGACGAATACAGGAAGTACATCGAAAAGGATGCCGCCCTGGAGAGACGTTTCCAGAAGGTATTGGTAGATCAGCCTTCAGTGGAAGATACTATTTCCATACTTAGAGGACTGAAGGAACGGTTTGAGATACATCACGGCGTAAGGATAACCGACAGCGCACTGATAGCGTGTGCTACTCTTTCCGACAGATATATAAGCGACAGGTTCCTGCCCGATAAGGCCATCGACCTGATGGATGAGGCTGCTGCCAGGATAAGGACCGAGATAGACAGTATGCCGTCGGAGCTGGATGAGATATCCAGAAAGATAATGCAGCTTGAGATAGAAAAGCAGGCCTTGAGCAAGGAGACCGACGCCGGTTCCAAGACTCGGCTGGAGCACCTGGAGAAGGAGCTGTCCCAGCTTAAGGACGAGAGCAACGCCATGAGAGCTCAGTGGGAAGGCGAGAAGAAAGCCATCACCGAGGTCAAGGCGGTAAAACAGCAGATAGAAGATGTAAAGCACCAGATGGAAGAAGCCGAGAGGAATTACAATCTGGAAAAGCTGGCTCAGCTGAAATACGGTACTCTGCCTGATCTGGAAAAGAAGCTGGAGATAGAAAAGGAAAAGGCCGACGAAGGCAAGGAAGCCAGACTGCTGAAGGAAGAGGTCACGGAAGAAGAGATCGCGGAAGTTATCTCCGGATGGACCGGTATCCCTGTCAGCAAGCTGGTGGAAAGCGAACGTGAAAAGCTGCTGAAGCTGCCTGAGATACTGCATAAACGGGTGATCGGCCAGGAGGAAGGCGTTAAAGCCGTGGCTGAAGCTGTGCTGAGAGCCAGAGCAGGCCTCAAGGATGCCAGCAAGCCGATCGGTTCCTTCATATTCATGGGGCCTACAGGCGTCGGCAAGACGGAGCTGGCTAAAGCCCTCTCGGAAGCGCTTTTCGACACGGAGAAGAATCTGATACGTATCGACATGTCCGAGTATATGGAGAAGCACTCCGTGTCCAGGCTGGTAGGAGCTCCTCCGGGGTACGTAGGCTACGACGAGGGCGGACAGCTTACGGAAGCTGTCAGAAGGAAGCCTTACAGCGTAATACTGTTTGACGAGATAGAAAAAGCACATCCTGACGTTTTCAATATCCTGCTGCAATTGCTGGATGACGGGCGGCTGACCGATAATCAGGGCAGGACGGTGGACTTCAAGAACACCATCGTCATCATGACCTCCAACATCGGAAGCAATTACCTGATAGACGGGATCAGAGATGATGGTACTGTCGATGCCAAGGTAAAGCAGGAAGTGGAAGACGAGATGAAGAAGTACTTCAGGCCTGAATTCCTCAACAGGATAGACGAGATAGTGGTATTCTCACCGCTGACCGAGGATCAGATCGTGAAGATAATAGAGCTGGCCATGAAGGATATAGAGAAACGTCTCGAGGAGAGGAACATCAGATTGACTCTTACGGACAAAGCAAAGAAATTCATCGCCGACGAAAGCTATGATCCTGCTTACGGAGCCAGACCTGTCAAGAGATTCCTCCAGAGGAACGTGGAGACAGAACTGGCCGGAGAGATAATCCGCGGCACCGTAAAAGACGGGGACGACGTAGAAATCGATACCGACGGTAAAAAGCTGACATTTACGGCTAAATAGCAGAAACAGTCAGGCGTCGGGATATGACAGAGAATGAAACGGGAGCATGTGGGCAAAAGCTGGTAACAGCAGCCTGCGGCTCTCGTTTTTTTGGTGCGAGTGTGACAGAAAGCAAGGACGACGACAAACAGCTATCCTTGCCGTATTTTCGGATAGTGTTGTAAATCCGGCAGTGCTGGCGCAGGTATTTGCCGTATTCTCTTGTATCTCATGAAATTCGGCACGCCTGACACGACTGTTTGCCGCGTTTTTTGTTTTGGATTCAGATCCGGCACATCGCTTGCCGCATTTTTGGCGTGGACATACTATCCGGCACATGGCTGTAAATAAATATTGTTAATGAAAAGCTTGGCTGCCGGAAATGCGATTTTTTCCGGTTCTGGCTGCCCGATTTTTTGATGATATGAGAAATTCGGCACAAGGCTGCGTTGGCACTGCCGAAAATCGCATGTTTTTTCGAAATCCGGCACACCTGATGTGAATTGTTGCCGTATCCCTGGTGAGATATCATTATCCGGTAAGATTAATGGACAAACCTGCTGAAAGGTCTGTGGTAAAACCTGTGGGAGGACCAGGCAAGGTGCGAGGGAAAGAAGAGGCGGAAGGTTTTTTTACAGGACACATCAAAGTTTCTGCGCCGTGGTCATTGCCGTGATATACGTGATATAATAGTGGCGATGCGAAAAACGCGCGATATTGTTATCCGAATAGGAGGTGACCCGATGGAGGGGAAGAACAAGGGCGGGATACTGCTGGTGGAGGACGACAGGAGCCTCAACAGGGCTGTTAGCCTGAAGCTGGCGAAGGAAGGCTATGATGTGTATCCGGCTGAAGATCTGAAGACCGGATGGCAGCTGTATTGTGACAACGATATAGCGTTGATAATCTGCGATATAGGGCTGCCCGACGGCAGCGGACTGGATTTTTGTGCCAGGGTAAGGGCGGCGGACGAAATCACGGGCGAAGGTCTGGCCGGCTCGACTGAGCCGGCCAGGTCTGGAGGATGCGTTTTCCTTTTCCTGACGGCCATGGATACGGAGACGGATATCGTGAACGGATACGATGTCGGTGGTGATGATTATGTGACTAAGCCTTTTTCTCTGGCGGTGCTCATATCAAAGGTCAACGCTATCATGAGTCGGTACGGACAAATGGTGGGTGAGGGCCGAGGCCCTGCGGCGACTGGGAACGGCGGCCGCAGCAGTGGGAATGGCCGGGCTGAAGGCAGCAGCAGTGGGAATGGCTGGGCTGACGGCATCGGCGGCGGTACCGGACAGCGGGGGATACGCTCCGGCGACATCGTCTTCGACAGCGACAGGAACATGGTGACGAAGGACGGGGAACATCTGCAGCTGACCGCCAATGAGCAGAAGCTGCTGCTGTATTTTCTGGATAACCCTATGAAAGTGCTTTCCAAACCCCAGCTGTTGGAGGCCATTTGGGACATCGACGGCAATTTCGTCGATGACAACACGGTGGCTGTCAACATAAGGCGACTGCGGGAGAAGATAGAGGAGGATCCGTCGAAGCCGGCTGTCATCAAGAACATACGAGGATTGGGATATATCTGGGAAAGGGAATGTGAGAAACTGTGAAAAGAAGTTTATTTATATTTATCGCCGTGGTACTTATCACCGCTGCCGGTACAGGCTTGTTGGGGGCAAAGGTGATAGACGAGGCGGGAAAAGCTGAAGGGGAACGGCTGGCCAACGTGACAGGAGCGGTGGCGGAGCAGTATCCGGAGGCCGAAAATTTACTGATAGAGGCGATGACGGATCAGGAGCTCAGGTATGAAAAGGAAGGAAACGCCATCCTTTCCTCCTACGGATACGATGAGGCCGGGCAGGTGAGCGACAGCTACCGACAGCTTCTCATCACATTTTTAGCGTCGGTGTGCGTCCTGGCTGCCGCGGCTGTGGTATTTGGCTGCGGCGTTCACGTCTATACCGGCAGAAGGAAGAAAAAGCATCAGCAGATGTTGTTGGCAGTGCTGGAAGACTGCATTTCGGAAAATTTTCGGTTTGCCGACGATGATGATGAGCTGAGAGACGCAGTAGATGTACAGTTTGCCGAGTCGTTGCAGCGGCTGGAGCAGAAGCTGCGTCTCAAAACAGCGAAGTTCAATGAGGAACACGACAATACCAAGACTCTGGTGACGGATATATCCCACCAACTGAAGACGCCCATCAGCGCCATGAAGGTCTGCTTTGATATGTATTTGGAAGCGGAGACGAAAGAAGAACGAGACGAGTTTCTGAACAGGAGCAGGATACAGATGGATAAGCTGGAAAACCTGACGGCCGCTCTCATAAATATTTCGCGTCTGGAAAATAACATGATAACCCTGACACCGGAAGATGTTTCTCTCACAGATGTCCTCATTGGAGCTATCAATACAGAATACCACAAGGCGGTGGCCGGAGACGTGGAGATAGAGACGGAAGATTTTGAAGATGTGGAGCTGCGGCTGGACAGGAAATGGACTGTGGAAGCCTTCGCCAATATCATAGACAACGCCATAAAGTACAGCCCACCTCACAGCGTTGTTACTATCAGAGTCAATAAGCTGTTCAGCTTCGTCAGGATCGAAATAGAAGATAGAGGTATAGGTATTCCTAAAGATGAACGTAACAGGATATTCGCCAGATTTTTCAGAGGAAGCGCCGATGCCGTGAAGGAACAGGAAGGTTCCGGTGTCGGGCTCTATCTCACCAGAAAGATACTTGAAGATCAGGGCGGAACTGTCTCGGTAAAATCCAAGCTGGGAGAAGGAAGCACTTTCGTGATTCAGCTTCCATTGTGAATGAAAGCTGTAATGAGAACTGTAAGGTAAATGTAAGACTCTTCGTAAGTTTGCTGTAAGACTTCCTGTGTAATATATACCCGTAAAGAAAAACAGCCCCTGGATTTTTCGAAACGTATTGACAGAAGATGTTTCGGGGGGGGCATCATAGAAAAGCAAAATACCGGAATACGAGGAGGTTTTAAAAGTGGACGTTATTCTTGAGACTAAAGACCTTTGTAAATACTATGGCGAAGGCGAAAATCTGGTCAGGGCCGTAGACCATGTGGATATACAGATACGGCAGGGTGAGTTCGTTACCATTGTAGGCAAGTCGGGAAGCGGAAAGTCGACGTTGCTCCATATGCTGGGAGCCCTCGACAGGCCGACGTCGGGACAGGTATGGCTGGCGGGAAGGAATCTGGCTGATTTTTCGGATGACAATATGGCCAGGATAAGGAGGCGAAGGATAGGCTTCGTGTTTCAGGCCTTCAACCTGGTACCGTCCCTCAATGTGTGGGAAAACACCGTGCTCCCGATTGGCCTGGACGGCAGAGCGGTGGACGTGGATTTTGTGAAGGACATATTGAAAACACTGGGTTTGGAGGAAAAATCCAGAAACATGCCCAATACACTGTCGGGTGGACAACAGCAGAGGACGGCTATTGCCAGAGCCATAGCGGCAAAGCCTTCCATAATACTGGCTGATGAGCCGACGGGAAATCTGGACAGCAAGACAGGCGATGAAGTGATGGCACTGCTTAAGTTCTCGGCCAGGAAATACGGCCAGACTCTGGTGGTCATAACCCACAACGAGGATATCGCTCAGATGGCCGACAGGACCATCGTCATAGAAGATGGCAAGGTGGTGGATTGAGATGATAACGTCACTTGCCGGAAAGAGGATAAGATATAACAAGAGCCGTACGCTGCTGACGGTCATCGCGATAACTCTCACTACCATGCTCCTGATGGCATTGGGGACGTCGGCAGTGGGGCTGCTGGATTTTAACAAGCAACAGGCGGCAGCCACCACCAACGCTCACGCCACTGTCAAAGGGCTGACTCACCAGCAGGTGGAGAAGCTGAGTAACCATGCCGACGTTGAATCACTGAAGACCAATGAGATCTTTGCCACCATAGATTATGACAGGATGAATGGATATCTGACTTATACTGATGAGATAAAGGACGGTATCGTGCAGGGGGTCGGAAATCTGGTGGAAGGGCACGAGGCCGAAAAAGCAGATGAAATCGTCGGAAGCAGGGCGTTCTTCGAGAGGATGGATGTGGAGCCGGAGGTGGGAAATACCTTCAGCATTTCTTTCAGAGTTCAGGGGAAAGGGGAAATACTGACCCGGGATTTCACCATCAGCGGCATTGTCTCCGACAGGGACATATCCCAGCTGGACATCAGTGATTCCAGGATAGCCTATGGAGCGCAGATATCAGAGGCGCTGGTAGATGAGATGATACCTGCAGCCGACAGGGTATATAACGCGACCATAAGGGTGATGGGAGAAGGACAGCTTGATTACGACGCCATGTGCCAGAGGATAAATGACGTGGCGAAGGATATAGGTACCAACGAGAACTATGTCGATATCAACAAGGAATACCTGATGGTAGCCACCGACCCGGGCACCGATACCATAAGAGTGGTGGTGGCGGTAGCGCTGCTGATAGCCATATTTTCAGGGATCGTCATATACAGCATATACTACGTTGGCGTCATAACCGACGTGCAGGAGATAGGGAAACTGAAGGCTCTGGGGGCGTCGAAAAAACAGGTGAGGAAGCTGCTGCTGCGGGAGGGTATGTTCGTTTCAGCCATATCTATCCCCATCGGACTGATCCTGGGATTCCTGATACCATATATTTTCCTGCCGATAGTGATGGAAAAGGGCATGGAAATCAGCATCATGTCTTTCGATATGGGAGAGATCCATATGTTCTCTCTTCCGGTGCTGCTCCTGGTCATCGCTGTGGTGGTGGTGACAGTATATATTTCTCTGCTGAAACCGATGAGAATGGCAGGAAAGATATCGCCGATAGAGGCGATAAGATATCAGGAGAGCAGCAAGAACAAAAAGCTCAGGACAGGCAACATCAGCGTCAATGTGTTCAGGCTGGCCAAGGCCAATCTGCTAAGGAACAAGAAGCGTACCATCGTCACTATGGTCACCATGGGCTTAAGCTGTGTCCTCTTTATGAGCATGGCAGGAATACTCAACAGTATGCGGGCTGATGACATCGCCGACAGACAGCTTGAAGGAAGCGATTTCAAGATAGAGATGGACTATGATGTCAATGACGAGACATATCCGGAGAACAATCTGGAGAACATCAATAAGAACAATCCTTTTACCGATGAACTGCTGAGACAGATACTGGAAATCGACGGAGTGGAGGACGTCAGGAGCGTTCACGAAGTTCCCGCAAGTACGGATTTTCCTTCTGAGCTCTTTGAAGGCCGCATCACCATCTCGGATGTAAGCAGAGATAAGGTGGAGCAGTGGGAAGAGGATGTGAAACGAGGACAGCTGGATTATGATAAACTGGTAGATGAAAGCGGGACGGTCTTCACCAGCGACACTTTCATGGATGAGTATGGCCTCAAGGTAGGCGACGAGATAGATTTTACCATTTACGACGGAGACAGGCAGATACCACTCAGCGTGACCATACAGGCCAGCGTCTCTGACGGCGGGGTGGCGACTTTCGTGATACCTGAGGAGACATATGAAGGACTGGGACTGGAGAACAACAGTATCACCAATCTGTTTGTCTCCGTTGACGACGACAGCTATGACGAGGCGAAGACGGCTCTTCAGAACATCGTCGATGAAAGCGAGCGCTTTTCCCTCTATTCCAGGGATGAGGAGATGGATATCGGCGCCATGTCGGTGAACATGGTAAAGTATCCGATGTACGCCATCCTGCTGATGATAGCGGTGATAGGGTTCATGAACCTGATAAATACCATGATAACAAGCATCATCACAAGAAAGAAGGAGCTGGGGATGCTCCAGGCCATAGGCCTTTCCGACAGACAGCTGACCAGGATGCTGGCGGGAGAAGGAATGGTTTTCACGGCGGGAACGCTGGTAGCCTCCCTGACATTGGGCAATGTGCTGGGATACCTGATCTTCCTCTGGGGCAGGGATTCCGGATTCATGAGCGTGACTCAGTACCATTATCCTCTGTGGGAATCGCTGCTGCTGGCGGCAGTGCTGATAGTCGGTCAGCTGCTGGTAACGTGGGCCATAGGAAAGCGGATGAGACGGGAGAGTCTGATAGACAGGATAAGGAACGAATAGCGAAAGCAAATAAAAAAGCTGAGTCTGGCGTGAAGCCTGCTGGACTCAGCTTAATTTCATATTGTCGGCGCCCCTGTTCTTTATGCGTTTGAGGTAGAAGTTTATCAGAAGTGTATAGATGTAGTCGTAGACCAGCATCATCAGTATGCCGGCGACGATGAGTATGGCCGTCGGATAGTCCGGCAGGCTTATAGCCCCCAGCAACAGTTCCTTGAAGGCCAGCAGTCCAACACACATCACGACGGCGAAGAAGGCCGCCTTGATGACCACCTGGAGGACAGCGTTTTTCAGCTTTTCGATGAAAAACTTGAGGATGCCGTAGTATCCGAAGAAAAACGCGTAAGGGATCATAGCCAGCTTGTTCGGTACCAGGATGAAGCCCAGCAGCAACGCTGCCGCGTACAGTATGACGCCGGCTCTGACGCCTGATTCCATTATCATCACAGCCACGAACAGGGAACTGATGGCGAACATGGTCAGCTCGATGCCGGGAACGATGGAACCGGCGAATATGAACACGACGGTCAGAGCCAGGCATATGCCGCCCAGCGCGATGGCCTGGGTCTTGGTTTTCCTTTGGTTATCTCTCTTCAATTCTCTATCCTCACATAACTGATATTGCGGTATGTCGGCCAGGTCGTTTTCTGGCTAACTGCAGGGCCTCTGCCTGACGATTCGGGATCATCCGGCAGTATTATCAGATGGCGTCACAGCAGCAGTCGGCACAGATGTAGCACTGCAGCGCCTGGCAGCACATGTCGTCGCTCCTGCCGTATCCTCTGCCATAAGCCTGATTCTGATACATGCCGCCCATATTAACTATACGTCCATAAGCCTGGCTGTATTCCACGTTGCCCG
>JABLTR010074118.1_pt1 | contig 12477 bp, 10 predicted proteins | sample 7160071 | NCBI WGS metagenome assembly JABLTR01 (sample SAMN14651230, study PRJNA627086) | human gut metagenome | isolation source: feces | host: Homo sapiens
GATAATAGAAACCAATTCCAGCCACCTTACGCGCACTGTCCAGATCAATGCCATTGAAAGATTCCATGATCTCTGTGTGATATGGAATTTCAAAATCTGGAACGACTGGTTCTCCAAACTTCTTCAGTTCGACATTTTCACTGTCATCCTTGCCGATCGGCACGCTCGGATCGATCATGTTCGGGATCTGCATCATGATGCGGTTGACTTCTTCCCGCACCACCGATTCCTTTTCCTCGATTTCCTTCAACTCATCCGCCATCGAAGCGACCTGCTGTTTGACAGCCTCTGCTTCTTCTCTCTTTCCTTCCTTCATCAGTCCGCCGATCTGCTTGCTCATCGCATTGCGCTGTGCCCGCAGATCATCGACACGCTGCTTCATGCTGCGCAACTCTTTGTCCTTGACGATGACCTCATCGACCAGCGGCAGTTTGTGGTCCTGGAACTTTTTGCGAATGTTCTCTTTGACGGCGTCCGGATGTTCTCTTAAAAACTTGATATCCAGCATACAATTCCTCCTTATACAAAAAAAGAAGCATCTGCCCAAAAGGGACGAATGCCTCGTGTTGCCACCCTTCTTATTTCCACAAAAACGGAAATCACTCAAAGCGATAACGGTGCTACCGGAAAACAGCTACATCTGATTCGCTGTTTCACTCAAAGGTGCTTTTCTGTATCTGCCTTTCATTGACTTTCACCAGCCGTCAACTCTCTGCACAAAACCAAATACATACTCTTCCTTCTCAACGCTTTCCATTATTTTATATCATTTCACGGTTTTAAAGTCAATAACCGGACAAAGGAAACAAAAGAAAGATCCGGAAGATCCGGAACTTCATCCAATGTTCCAGATCTTATTCGATCATTCGTTGTTGACAGGAACGGCCGCTTCGCTTTCTTCGCCAGTTTCCTCGTCATCTTCGCTCTTTTCGACGATGGCGATCTTTGACACAGTCTCATTTTCATTGACATTGATCAGCTTTACGCCCTGGGTGTTGCGGCCATACACACCGACGTTCTCCAGTGAGATGCGAATAATGATGCCGTCATCCGTCACGATCATCGCATCTTCATCTCCGTTGACCGCACGGACATTGACCAGAGAACCGGTCTTTGTCGTGATGTTCATCGTCTTGACGCCCTTGGAACCGCGATTGGTCTTTCGATACTCGTCGATCTCGCTCTTCTTTCCATAACCGTTTTCCGATACAGAAAGGAGATAAGTTCCTTCATTGCTGGTGGCGGCACCGACGACCACCGATCCGTCCGTATTGAAGCCGCGCACACCGCTGGCGGTGCGGCCCATGACACGAATCTCCGATTCATCAAAGCGAATGGCCTTTCCATTAGAGCCTGCGATGATGATCTCATCCTCTCCGGTCGTCGCCTTTACATTGAACAGCTCATCGTCATCACGCAGCGTGATCGCAATCTTTCCATTGTTACGGATCGAATCAAACTCCTGTGTCTTCACACGCTTGACCAGACCCTTCTTCGTGATGAAGAAGAGATATTCGGCCTTGGAATCTTTCTGCATCGGCACAAGTTCCGTTACATGTTCGTCCTTATTCAGCTTCAGAAGATTGACGACCGGAATGCCTTTCGATGTACGGGAGGCATTTGGTACATTGTACCCTTTCAAACGGTATACTCTGCCCAGATTCGTAAACAGCAGCAGATAGTCATGAGAAGACATCGTGATCAGCGTATCGATGACATCATCTTCATTCAGCGTCATGCCCTTGACGCCTCTGCCACCGCGATTCTGCGTACGGTAGGTATCCACCGGTGCACGTTTGATATAACCGCTGGTCGACATCGTAATGACGATGTCTTCGACCGGGATCAGATCCTCATCTTCCATATCATATCCGCCTTCCATGATATCAGTACGGCGGGCATCCCCATATTTTTCCTTCACTTCATTCAGCTCAGTTCGGATGATATCGTGCAGACGGGATTCATTTTCCAGAATATCCTTCAGGTCTGCGATCGTTGCCAGAAGCTCCTGATACTCACTTTCGATCTTGTCGCGTTCCAGACCGGTCAACCGGCGAAGCTGCATCTGCAGGATGGCTTTGGCCTGGATCTCTGTAAGATGGAACTGTTCCATCAGACCATTGGTCGCCTCTTCATCGTTTCGAGAGGAACGGATCAGCGCGATGATCGCATCGATATGATCGAGCACAATGCGAAATCCTTCCAGGATATGTGCACGGTCTTCCGCTTTCTTCAGATCGAAACGCGTCCGACGGGTCGTCACTTCGACCTGATGGTCCACATAGTGCTGCAACATCTCCTTGATTCCCATCAGGACCGGCTTGTCTTTGTGCAGTGCCAGCATGTTGATGCCAAAGGAGGTCTGCAACGGCGTCAGACGGTACAGCTGATTCAGGATGACATCTTCCTGCACATCCTTGCGCAGCTCGATCACGATCCGAACACCGTCCCGGTTGGATTCATCATTGAGATACGTGATACCGTCAACGACTTTTTCTCTTACCAGCGATGCGATCTTTTCGATCAGGGTCGCCTTGTTGACCTGATAAGGAATTTCATAAACGACGATCCGTTTCTTTCCGTTGTCCATCTCTTCGATACGCACCTTGGAGCGGATCTGGATGCTGCCGCGACCGCTCTCATACGCCTGACGGATCCCGCTTCTGCCCAGGATCATGCCGCCGGTCGGAAAATCCGGCCCCTTGATGTAATTGTCCATCAGATCCGTGACCGTAATCGTTGGATCATCCATGATCGCCAGCGTGGCATCGATTGCCTCACAGAGGTTGTGTGGCGGGATGTTGGTCGCCATACCGACCGCGATGCCGACCGATCCGTTGACCAGCAGATTTGGAAAACGGGAAGGCAGGACGACCGGTTCCCGCTCCTCACCATCATAGTTGTCACGGAAATCGACGGTATCCTTCTGGATGTCCTTCATCATCTCCATGGCGATCTTGGACATGCGCGCCTCCGTGTATCGCATGGCCGCCGCTCCATCGCCGTCCATCGAACCGAAGTTTCCATGACCGTCGACCAATGGATAACGATAAGAGAAATCCTGTGCCATACGGACCATGGCATCATATACGGCCGGATCACAGTGCGGGTGGTACTTACCGATGACCTCACCGACGATACGCGCAGACTTCTTATGTGCGACATTCGCCGTGATGCCCAGCGTGTTCATCGAATGCAGGATCCGTCGATGCACCGGCTTCATGCCATCGCGCACATCCGGCAGGGCACGCTGGACGATGACCGACATGGAATAGTCGAGGAAGGATGTACGCATCTCACTTGAAATATCGACCTGCTCGAGCTTGTCATAATTTGTATCCATGAATGCTTACCTCCTGTTGTTATATATCCAAATTTGCATACTGTGCGTTTTCCTGGATGAAATTCCGTCTCGGTTCAACATCTTCGCCCATGAGCATCTCGAAAACGGCATCCGCTTCCATCGCATCGCTGATCGTCACCTGCTTCAGCGTTCGATGTTCCGGGTCCATGGTCGTCTCCCACAGCTGCTCAGCATCCATCTCACCGAGACCTTTGTATCGCTGGATCTTGTAATTGTCCTTGAATTCTTCCTTCAACGGTCCCATTTCCTCTTCTTTGTAGGCATATGCGATCTTCTTTCCCTTCTGGATCTTATAGAGCGGCGGCTGAGCGATGTACACATACCCGCCTTCGATGATCGGGCGCAGGAAACGATAGAAGAACGTCAGCATCAGCGTACAGATATGCGCGCCGTCAACGTCGGCATCGGTCATGATGATGATCTTGTGATAGCGTAGCTTGTTCAGATCGATCTCATCCTGAATGCCGCAGCCAAAGGCCGTGATCATCGAACGGATCTCCGCATTTTCAAAGATGCGGTGCATCCGTGCCTTCTCTACGTTCAAGATCTTACCGCGCAGCGGCAGGATCGCCTGTGTGCGGGAATTTCTTCCCTGCTTCGCGCTTCCGCCGGCGGAATCACCCTCGACGATATAGATCTCGCATTCTTCCGCATTGCGGGAACTGCAGTCGCTCAGTTTTCCCGGCAGCGAAGAGATGCCGTCCAGCGCGCTCTTTCGCCGTGTCAGCTCACGCGCCTTTTTGGCGGCCAGACGCGCCTTGCTGGCGACGATCGCCTTATCGACGATCACCTTGGCGACATCCGGATGTTCCATGAAGAAACGCTCCAGCTGCTCTCCCAGGATGTTGGAGACGATCTTGCGCACCTCTGAATTTCCCAGCTTGGTCTTTGTCTGTCCCTCATACTGCGGATCCGGATGCTTGATGGAGATGATCGCCGTCAGACCTTCTCGGACATCATCTCCGGCCAGCGTTTCATCCTTTTTCAGCAGATTGTTGTTTTTTGCATAGTTGTTGATCACACGGGTCAGTGCCAGACGGAATCCGTCCTCATGCGTACCGCCTTCCTGAGTGTTGATGTTGTTACAGAAAGAATAGATATTGGCCATGTACCCGTCGTTGTACTGCATGGCGATCTCCGCCAGGATTCCCTGCTGCAGCCCTTCCACATAAACGACGTCCTCATGCAGCGGCGTCTTGTTCTTGTTGAGATAACGGACATACTCGATGATGCCGCCCTCATACAGATAGGAATTGGAAATGACCTCTTCCCCACGTTCATCTCTCAGATTGAGACGGATATTGCGGTTGAGAAATGCCAGCTGACGGATACGGGTATTGAGCACATCATAATCATAGGAGGTCGTTTCGGTAAAGATCGTCGGATCAGCCTTGAACCGCACGACCGTTCCATGGCGGTCGCTGTCTCCAATCACCTTTAACGGCGCTGTCGGATGACCGCCGTTTTCAAACCGGATGAAGTATTGTTTGCCGTCCTGATGAACGGTGACTTCCAACCACTCCGAAAGCGCGTTGACGACGCTGGCGCCGACACCGTGCAGACCACCGGACACCTTATAGGCACCGCCGCCGAACTTACCACCGGCGTGCAGGACCGTCATAATCGTCTCTACCGCTGAGATCCCGGTCTTTTCATGAATGCCGACCGGCATGCCGCGGCCGTTGTCCGTTACACAGATGACATCGCCCTTCTCGATGACGACGTCGACCTCATCCGCAAAGCCAGCCAGTGCCTCATCGATTCCATTATCGACGATTTCCCATACCAGATGGTGGAGTCCTCTGCCGCTGGTGCTTCCGATATACATGCCTGGACGCTTCCGGACCGCCTCCAGTCCTTCCAGCACCTGTATATCATCCGCTGTATAAGAATGATCCACATGGATGTTTTCCATTTCTAATATTTCCTGTGACTTTTCTTCATTCATCGAGAACCCTCCTTTGTATCGTTCCATCGGTTACCTCAAATACATCTGCGACCTTACCTGCCAGCATTTCCTGTTCGATCGGCTGTGCAGAGGAGATAAAGATCTGCATGTCCTGTGGGAGCACTTCCATCAGCTGCCGGCAGCGATGCGCATCCAGTTCGGAAAAGACATCATCCAGCAGCAGGATCGGATACTCGCCCAGTTTTTCTTTGATCATCGCCGTGATGGCCAGCTTCATCGATAACAGCAGCGTACGCTTCTGCCCCTGGCTGGCATAGCTGTTGATATTCTTCCCTTCAATGGTAAAGATGACATCATCCTTATGCACACCAAGATTGGTCTGCCCGCTCATCTGATCCCGGACAAGTCCTTTTTCATACTTTTCCTTCAGCAGCTGTTCATCCTGCAGATGATCCAGATCCAGCACCGTATGATACTCAAATCCGATGCTGGTATCATCCTGAGCAAAATGGGAATAAAACGGCTGACAGAAAACAAACAGTTCTTTCAGGAAAGCATGCCGCTGCTGCAGGATGACCATCTCACAGGCACACATCCGTTCGGTCACCACCTGCAGATAGACCAGATCCGGCTCCTTTTGTTTCAGCAGCGCATTTCGCTCCCGCAGCAGCCGCTGAAACATCGCCAGCGTCTGCGTATAGCGTCGGGAGAGCTTGCTGATCTCAATATCGATGAAGCGCCGGCGCACCTTCGGTGATGCGGTAAACAGCTGCAGATCATCTGGACAGAACAGCACCGCATTCACCTCTCCGATAAAATCGGAGACACGCAGGATCGGATTGCGGTGAATAAACAGATTTTTTCCCTTTTCATTGACACAGACGCGCAGCTGTTCCTTTTGCCTGCCACGCTGTAAAGAGAGGTCAATCAGAAAGGAAGCCTCCTCTTTCTGAATCAGATGCTGATCCTGCAAGGTTCGATGAGAACGCATTGTGGAACAGTAATAGATTGCCTCCAAAAGATTTGTCTTCCCCTGTGCGTTTTTACCGCAGATCAACTGAATGCCATCTCCGAATTCGACCGTTTCATCCGTGTAATTGCGGTAATGCACCAGCCTCAGACGACTTATTTTCATTTCAGATGGATCTGTTCACCTTCAACGATGACCGTATCACCCGCATACAGCTTTCTGCCGCGTCGATCTTCTCGTTCATCATTGACAAGGATATTCATTTCCTTGACCGCGAATTTTGCCTGTGCGCCGCTGGAGATAAAATCACACGCCTTCAGCAGCTGACCAAGCGTGATAAATTCGTTTTTCACTTTAAATTCCATAGCAAAAAGCCTCTCTTCACATCTATGTTATTATACCATAAATACGGGGCTCTTTGTTGTCTTTCCTGATACTTTTTTGGTCAATCTGCCAATCTTTTCCGCCATGAACCGACCGTCGGCACCGCTCCCGCACGCCCTGATTTCTGTAAAGCAAACCAGCGCTTCTCCATTCCCCATGCACGATCCATATCTGCAGGAAAAACGACAAAATCAATAGGACCTCAAATAATTTTCACCCATGAGAAAACACCGCAACGATTGGATCGATTGCGGTGTCTGTTAAGTCTGTTATGCGTAAGTGCGCAGCGGAACGACCAGCATCAGGACGCTGTCATCGCCATCGGTATGGATGGTGAACGGCTTCATCTCGCCGCACAGATGGAAGACGATCTCTCCGGGCTTCAATGCCTTCAATGCCTCAAACACATAACGTCCGTTGCAGCTGACATTGAGGTGATCACCTTTGAATTCCGCATTGGACAGGACTTCCATGGAAGAACCGACCTCTGCAGAGCTGGAGGAGAGGATGCACTCACTGCCATCCAGGGAGAACTTGATGATGTAAACGCCATCGTTCTTGATGAAGCTGGCACGGTCGATCGCATTCAGCAGCTCTCTGGAGTCGATCCGCAGCTCATAGCTGAAATCCGCCGGTATCAGACGACTGGTCTCCGGATAGGCACCATCGATCAGACGGGTCTGGATGATCGTGTGATCGATCAAGAACTGCGCCTTTTTATGATCGACATACAGCGTTACGTTCTCTTCTTCACCGATGCTCTTGAGGACCTCCTGCAGGCTCTTAGATGGAATCGTGATGTTGAAGCTGACCGTCGCGTCGATCGGTACCAGCTTCTTCGCCAGACGATACGAATCGGTGGCCACGCACTGCAGCTGATGATCCTGGCAGGAGAAATTGACGCCGGTCAGCACCGGACGGGTCTCCCGGTCACTGGTCGCGAAACTCGTCTGGGTGATGATCTCTTTTAATACCTCAGAAGAGATCTGAAAGGATTCCCGCGGCTGTGAGAAATCGATGGCCGGATAATCGGTGGACTTCATACCGTTGATCTTAAACTGGGCATTCGTTCCGGAGATCCTTGTCAGCGTATCATCGAGGATCTCGATCTCGATGACATCGCCTTCGATCTTACGGACGATCTCCAGGATGTATTTCGCTTCGATGACGATGCTGCCGATATCGTTGATCGTCAGCTGGTTGTCTTCGTCCGGAAGGATCGTGGAACGGATCGAGATATCAGAATCACTTCCGGTCAGGACGATCTGTGTTGCGCTGACATCGATCTTCACACCGGAAAATGCCGGCAGCGGAGAGAATACGGAGATGGCTCTGGATACGACGGAGAGCTTCTCATAGAAGTAACGCTTGTTGATGGTAAAATTCATGCTGGGTTCCTCCTGCTTTTTCTATTTCTTTTATATATAATAACAATAATGGGGCCGCACACACTGTGGAAAAACTCAAAAAAGGTGATAAACAAAGGTAAATTGAATGAATTTTCACTGTGGAAAAACGGTGGAAAGAATGTGGAAAGAATGTGGAAAGATGTGGAAAACTAGCGAATGCCCAGTTTGGTCTCGATCTGTTCCACCGCCGTCTTGAACAGCGGATCCTGTTTGATCATCTTCTTTGCCTTCTCATACGATGACATGATCGTTGAGTGATCTCGATTGCCGAAGGACAATCCGATCTTGACAAATGGGACCTGCAGATGTTTCCGACAGATGTAGACCGCGATGTGGCGGGCATTGGAGATCTGCTTTGTCCGCGACTTGGATTCGATCTGATTTTTGGTCAGTCCATAATACTCACAGACGCATGACTTGATCTTTCCGATGCTGAGGTCATCTTCAACGACGGGGATCGGTTCATCGGAAAAGACCGACTGTGCGAATTTCAGGTCGATGATGCCCGGATTTTCCAAGATCGCCTTGAAGAAGAGCTCATTGAGCGATCCTTCCAGCTTACGTACATCGCTGGAAAACTTCGTTGCGATGAAATCGAGCACTTCATCTTCGATCATGATCGTCTCGTTTCTTCCTTCGATCTTCTTTTTCAGGATCGCCTTGGCCGTTTCAAATTCCGGTGAGCCGACGCGTACCTTCAGACCGCTCAGGAAACGGGAGATCAGACGGTTCTCGATGCCTTTCAGCTCACTTGGATGAATATCGCTAGTGATGATGATCTGCTTGTTTTCCGCAATCAGCTTATTGTACAGATTGAAGAAGATCTCCTGTGAGGCAGACTGCTTCATTCGCTGGATATCATCGATCAGCAGGAAGTCGCATTCCATGAAGCGCGCCTTGATGTCTTCCACGCTGTTTCCCGGTACGTTCTTGCTCTTCATCGCCTCGATCAGCAGCGTGACGATATCTTCACTGTAAATGTAGATGACCCGGGCCTCCGGCTGATTTTCCTTCAGGTAATTGCCGATGGCATGCAGCAGATGTGTCTTGCCCAGGCCGGAATTGCCATAGATCATGAGCGGATTGTTGAATTGCCCCGGATAATTGCAGCAGGCAATGGCAGCGGCGTATGCCTCTCGATTGCTCTTTCCGACGACGAAGTTATCAAAGGTGTATAACTTGTTAAAACGATCCTCAAATAAAGAATCGGTCTGTTTTTTCAGTACGGTCGACGGCATCAGCTTTTCCACATCCTTGTTCAGGATGATCTGCAGCGTATGATCCGAGCCGGTCGCCTGAGCGAAACAACGGCTCCACTGCTCCAGATTTCCGGAAATGATGGAACTGGAGATGTTGTTAGGAACGGAAATCAAAGCGACATCGCCACTGATGCGAAACAGTTTGGACGGCTGTATGTAAGTCGTATAGATCACATCATCATAGAGTCCGCTCTCTTTCATCTGCCCTAAGACAGCGTCCCATATTTCCTGATACTTTTTCTCCTCCTGGTTGTTCATGACAACCCCCTCTCTATCTTTTACATTCTACTATAAAAAGGGGAAGAATACTATGACAAATTTGTGGAAAACTACAGCGGGAAAAATGGACATCCACAAGGTTTTCCACAGAAAATGTGGAAAAATCTGCGATAAATATCAGATGATTAAAAGTTTTCCACCATCTGTGGAAAAAGAAATAGTGGAAAACTACCATGTGGAAAACTGAAATTGTGGAAAAGTGGAAAACGTTGCGCAAACAGGCTGCCTGCTGTGGAAACACTGTGGATAAAAAAACATGATAAATAAAGGAGATAACGGATTTTTCCACAATTTCCACATATGGTGGAAAAGTGGAAAACATACGATGTGGAAAAACAGTGGAAAACTTCTGACTTTTACACATCAAAGGAGAAGAAGACCGGAAATGAATGTCTCAAAGCGTTACTTTTCAACACAAAAGCGGAAAACCAGTGTGTCTGATTCCTGTTTAAAGAGAGATGGATCACGTTGGGCGAACCGGACGGATTCTGTGCGGTTTCATCAAATTTTATTGACTTTTATATGGAGATTATGTATAATTTGTGAGCAATGCTCAAAATGTGTAAAAATAGAAGGAATCGGAGGTGTCTAACAGTATGAAAAGAACATATCAGCCGAGCAAGAGAAAACACCAGAAGACACATGGGTTCAGAGCCCGTATGGCTACCGTAGGAGGACGCAAAGTTTTAGCACGTCGCCGCAAAAAGGGTAGAAAAGTGTTATCAGCTTAAAAATCACCTGCGGGTGATTTTTTTGTGAATAGAGGATAAGAGGTGGCCGTATGAAAAAACTGTACCGCGTCTGTAAGAACTATGAGTTCAGTGCAATCTTAAAGGAGAAGCGCTTTTATGCCTGTCCTTCCTTTGTCATTTATGTGAGACCCAGAGAAAAGGAATATGCCAGGGTCGGCATATCGGTGGGAAAGAAGCTGGGAAATGCCGTCGTCCGCAATAAGATCAAGCGGCAGGTGCGCATGATGGTGGATGAAATTTTCGATTTTACGGAAAAATTTGACACGATCATCATCGTCCGGCCAAAATATCACGAAGAAAACTATGGAAACAATAAAAAAGGGTTGGAAAGATTGAAGAAAAAAGTTAAAATAGTATAGTGTATAAATATGCGATTTTGATTGGATAAAATAGCGAGGAGAATGTAGATGAAGAAATTTTTCAAGAACAAGAAGAGACTGTTATTCATCTGTCTGATCGTAATGGTTTCTTTGACCGCATGTTCTTCACCGCGCGGCAGCGATGGTAAAACAAAGGTAAACGAGATCATCGCATCGGAGACATTTGAGGTGCAGAAGAAGAATGTCAACGTAACGGAAATTCCGGAAGAGATGCAGGCGGAATATGAAAACCTCAGTGACGATGACTACATCACGATCGAGGCGACATCGTTTGGCGATGCGATGAACACCGGATGGTTCAACGGTCTGATCGTATGGCCAATCGCTCAGCTGATCAACTGGATCGCCGGAAAGACGGATGCCGGCTTCGGTATCATCGGTGCGACCTGCCTGATCCAGCTGCTGGTATTTGCGTTTACGGTAAAATCACAGGTATCTTCTCAGCGGATGCAGATGCTGCAGCCGGAACTGCAGAAGATCCAGAATAAATATGCCGGAAAGACGGATGACCGTTCTCGTATGATGCAGGCACAGGAGATGCAGGCATTGTATAAGAAGAACAACATCTCTCCATTTGGATCGATCCTTGTCATGTTCATCCAGCTGCCGATCCTGATGGGCATGTACTATGCGACCATGCGTGCCAGCTCGATCGTCGTCGGTTCCTTTGGCGGCATCGATCTGTCCATGACACCGCTGGCCGGTCTGCAGAACGGACAGATTTCCTATATCATCATCTTTGTGCTGATGGTCGTCTTCAACTTTCTGTCCTATAAGATCCCACAGTGGCTGCAGAAGCATGAAAAGAAGAAGCAGCACATCAAGGAAAAGAAGTATGCACAGCCGAAACAGAGCGGCGGCATGATGGGCAATATGAACATGATGATGTACATGAGTACGGCGATGATCGCCATCCTGGCATTCTCATGGCCGTTAGCGATGTCCTTCTACTGGCTGGTATCCTCTGTATTCCCTCTCGTGCAGAACCTTGCCGTTCACAAATTCTTTATCAGTAAAAAGACGGCTTAAAGGAGGAATGCTGGAATGACGGTAAAAGTTTATACCGGTAAGAATCTGGAGGAGCTCCTCAACAGTGTAGCTGCTGAAAAAGGCGTATCCGTAGAAGAGCTTACGTATACGGTAAAAGAAGAAAAAAGCGGTTTTCTGGGCATCGGCGGAAGGGTCGAGGCAGAAGTATACTGCGGAAAAGACATCGAGGCATTTTTGAAATCGTATCTTGAACAGTTTTTCACCAACATCGAGATGGATGCGGAAGTAACGGTAACCGATGACAAAGGATTTTATCGGATCAATGTCGATGCGCAGAACAATGCGGTGCTCATCGGAAAGAACGGACGTGCTCTGCAGTCGCTGAATACGATCATCAAGGCAGCGGTCTCTTCCGAGTTTAAGAAGCGGGTCGGCGTATTGATCGACATCAATGGATATAAGCAGGAAAAATACAAAAAGGTGTGCTCACTGGCCATGCGGGTCGCCAAGGATGTTCGTCGCACAAAGACCGATGCGATCTTGGATCCGATGCCGGCAGATGAAAGAAAAGCCATTCATAATCATCTGGCAGGTATGGAAAGCATTACGACCGTCAGTGAAGGGGAAGGCAATCAGCGCCGTTTAAAAATCTTGTATAACCCAGATAAAAGTAAATAACTGAGAACGACCATCGGCTGTTCGATGGTCTTTTCATATGCAGATGAAACAAAAGAAAGAAATAGACAGAGAAGGGAAGGTTGTCCATATTTTAGCACTCTCC
>JABLTR010068980.1_pt1 | contig 12475 bp, 10 predicted proteins | sample 7160071 | NCBI WGS metagenome assembly JABLTR01 (sample SAMN14651230, study PRJNA627086) | human gut metagenome | isolation source: feces | host: Homo sapiens
TTACCGTGGTCAACGTGACCCATAACGCAGACTACAGGCGGACGTTTCTTCATCTTCTTTTCGTCCTCTTCTTCTTCTTTTAGAAGTTCTTCGATCACGTCTACAACTTCTTCTTTCTCGCAGAGAACGTCGAATTCCAGCGCGATCTCTTCTGCTGTCTCATAATCGATCTCCTGGTTCACCGTAGCAACTTTTCCCTGCATAAAGAGCTTTTTGATAATTACAGACGGAACAATCTTCATCTTATCAGCCAGTTCTTTGATTGTCAGAACCTCTGGGATTGTGATCTGTTTGATCTCTTCCTCTACCTTCTGCTCTTTCTGCTGTGGTTTCTGAAGCTGCTGTTTTGGCTCGTTTTTCTTCTTGCCCTTTGGCATTCTTTCTTCATCATCACGACGATAATCTTTCTTCTTGTGATCGTCTTTTCCCTTGGCATTCTTTCTCTGTGGTTTCTGTCCTTCGATTGCAGGAGCCGGAATGCTTGGGTTGTTCTTTCTGTCATTTCTTCTGTTGTCGTTTCTGTCTCCGAATTTACGTCCCTGTCTGTCATCGCCACGGTTATTGTCTCGTCTGTTATCACGGTCTCCCTGGTTTCTGTCGGAACGTCCGTTCTGCGGGCGGTCTCCTCTCTGGAATCTCTGTTCGCCTCTTCCTTCCTGGCGGTCACCGTTACGTCCGTCTCTTCCGCCACGTCTTTCACCACCACGGTTATTTCTGTTATCGGATCTGTCGTTTCTTTCAGATCTTTCATTTCTTTCAGATCTCTCCGGTCTTTCACTTCTTTCCGGACGTCTGTTCTGTGTTCTTTCTGCTGCCGGCTTCTCTGTCCTCTTTGGAGCCTGTGCTTCTTCTGCAGACGCATTCTGTGCTGCGGAACGGTCAGAACGTCTTGCCGGACGGCCGTTATTTACCTGCATCGGTTTTCCCTGTCCGGAATTCTGACGATTTCCTCCGGATCTTCTTCCTTTGTTACCACCGTTCTGTGCATTCTGCGGACGTATTACATGCACGATATTCTTTTTCTTTGGTGTTTCTGATTTTTGTGTATTTTCGTTTGTATTTGTTTCTATATCTTTATTATTTGACATATAATCTGCCTCCTCTATGCAATTGTCTGATTCTCTGTGTCTATATGCTTCCGGATTCCTTTTGCAAATCCCTCATCCAGGATAACCAAAGATGCACGGAACTCTTTTCCCATTGCATGCCCCAATGTATCTTTATCTTTGTAAAAATAGATCGGGACCTGATAAAAGTCACACATGTTCTGAAATTTCTTCTTGGTATTATCGGATGCATCGTCTGCAACGATCACAAGATATGCCCTTCCGGATTTTACTTCTTTCTCCGTACAGAACTCCCCGCTTGCAACCTTGCCGGCTTTCGTGGCAAGACCGATCATAGATAATGCTTTATTCTGACTCAAGTACTTCCATCTCCTTTTCCAGTGCTTCATACACTTCTTTCGGGATAGCCTGCTTAAAGGATCTCTCCAGGCCCTTATTCTTCACTGCTTTTGCAAGGCAGTCACCATTCGGGCAGAGATAAGCACCGCGTCCGTTCTTTCTTCCTGTTGCATCCAGTAGAAATTCTCCCTCCGATGTGCGGATGACACGAATCATCTCTTTTTTACTCTTCATTTCCTGACATCCTACGCATTTACGCATAGGAACTTTTTTATTTGCTCCCACGAATTATCACCTATTCCTCTGTATCCTCTACTTCATCGAATGTGATCTCTGCGTCGTCATCATCATATTCAGCATCTGCTGTGTTCTCTACATCGAATTCTTCTGCATCGTCATCGTACTCTTCTTCGTATACGCCTTCGCTTAATTCCATGTAGTTCTCCGGAAGTTCACCGGATTCGATTGCCTGTGTCTCATTCTTGATGTCGATCTTATATCCTGTCAGTCTTGCTGCCAGTCTTGCATTCTGACCTTCTTTACCGATAGCCAGTGATAACTGATAATCCGGAACGATAACGCTTGCTGTCTTTTCATCCGGATCAGCCATTACAGAAATAACCTTTGCAGGGCTTAATGCATTCTCGATCAGGATTGCCGGATTGTCACTCCAGTTGATGATGTCGATCTTCTCGCCGCGCAGTTCATTGACGATCGCATTGACTCTGGCTCCGTTCATACCAACGCATGCACCGACCGGATCTACATCAGGATCGTTAGACCATACAGCGATCTTTGTTCTGCTTCCTGCTTCTCTTGCGATACTCTTGATCTCTACGATACCGTCCTTTACTTCTGTAACTTCTGATTCAAACAGACGTTTTACAAGTTCCGGATGTGTACGGGATACCAGGATCTTAGGTCCCTTTGTCGTATTCTTTACTTCTACGATATATAATTTGATACGTTCTGTCGGTTTGAAGACCTCACCTTTTACCTGCTCATTCTCTGTCAGCGTAGCATCTGCTTTACCAAGGTTGATGCTGACATTCTTTCCAACATAACGCTGTACGATACCTGTCACGATATCTTTTTCTTTTTCAAAATACTGATCGTATACAACCTTACGCTCTTCTTCACGGATCTTCTGTAAGATCAGGTTCTTTGCATTCTGTGTTGCAATACGTCCGAATGATTTGGACTCGATCGGAATATGCACGATATCACCAAGCTCGAACTTGCTGTCGATCTCTTTTGCATCTTCCAGACTGATCTGCTCCAGTTTGTCTTCCACTTCTTCTACAACCGTTTTCTCAGCGTATAACTGATACTCACATGTCTCCTTATTCATGATCAGTTTGATGTTGTCTGTCTTACCGAAATGGTTCTTACAGGCATTCATCAGTGAATTTTCAATGGCGTCTAACAGTGTCTCTTTACTGATATCTTTCTCTTTCTCCAGTATATTTAACGCTTCTAATAATTCTGTATTCATGGTCTGTTCCTCCTTACTTATCCATGCCGTTTAAAAATCAAATGCTAATCGGATCAGTGCGATCTCGCTTTTTTCAAATGTTTTCTCAGTCTCATCTTCCATCTCGATCGTAACCGTTGTCTCATCGTAATCCTTTAAGATCCCGGTGAATTCCTTCTTTCTGTCGATCATACGGTAGGTTCTGATCTCAACTTCTTCTCCAAGGCTTCTCTTGAAGTCCTTTTCCTTCTTCAGTGGTCTGCCAAGTCCCGGTGAGCTGACTTCCAGAATATACGAATCTTCGATATAATCTTTCTCGTCCAGAATATCGGAAAGTCTGCGGCTTACAACCTCACAGTCATTCACTCCGATTCCACCCGGTTTATCAATATATGCACGAAGGTACCAGTTACTTCCTTCTTTTACATATTCGACATCCACCAGTTCAAATCCATACTCTTCCACGATTGGAAGCAGGATCTCTTCTGTTTTCTGTTCATACATTTCTCTTTTTGACAATCTAAAATCCTCCTTATGCAGACCTTACTTATCTATGTTTCTATATCAGTCGGCACTTTCTTATCTGCGCATACTTTGATATGCAACAAAGAAGAGTGAACAATATGTCCACTCTTCTGCCGATTGATTTATGTAACTGAATTAACTATAGCACTGTTCTTTTGTAAAATCAAGGGATTTTGCGTATTTTTTACACTTTTCCGTGTTTGAACGCCATCATCATCTCGTTTGTCAGGCTTAAGTCTTCTGCCTCTACCGGCATCTTATCCCGTTCAAACCACTCCGCCATGGCAAGTTCATCGGTATCCAGTGTGATACCGTCCTCCCCGTCCAGTTCACAGAAGAATCCCATCAGCAGCGTATCGGTAAATGACCACGGCTGGCTCTTATAATACCGCAGGTTCTTCACCTTCAGTCCGACCTCTTCCATGACCTCACGCCTTACCGTCTCTTCAATGGATTCGCCTGTTTCATTAAATCCTGCAAGCAGTGCATACTTTTTGTATTCTCTTCCCGCATACTTTGACATCAGAATCTTATCCCCATGTGTGACAGCTATGATCACCGCCGGACAGATCTTCGGGAATTCCATCATACCGCAGTCCGGGCAGCGCATCATACGCTCTTTGTCGTCATGCACCATCGGCTGTCCGCAGTGACCGCAGAACTTCCGCGACTGATACCAGCGGTAAAGCTGCCATCCCGTCACTGCCGCAAACTGTCTGTATTTCGGTCTTGCCTCGCGGAAATACTGATTGTCCTTCAGTTCGAATCCCGGGAAATTCTCCGGGTCAATTCCTTCTGCCAGATAATATCCCTGTCCGTCAATTGAAAAGAGATACGTATACTCTTCATATACATCCGGATTGTAAACTGCCGCCTCTTTAAATGTAAGGAACGAGATCTCCTGATCCTCAATCTTCACCAGGATCTTTCTTCCTTCATAATATAAGATCACGCTGTCTTCCTTTGGCGGATCCGGTACATATTCATTTCTATATACATGTGGTTCTATGTTCTGTATCATATCGTTTACCCTCTGTATTTGGTTCCTGTTCCGTCTCGTTTTGCAAGTTTCAGGCGGTTCAGGGTAACTTCTTTTTCATGGTATGAAATCTTACACTCGGTTCCTTCTTCAAACAGATACACATCTGTCAGTGCATCGTCTTTCTTCAGACGGATGCCGCGCACTCCGATCGCACCTTTCTTCTTCTCCGTCACTTCTGCTGCCGGGAAGCGTAAGAAGAATCCGTCCGTTGTCTGCAGTACGATATGCTGGTTCTCCGTCACAACCTGAATCTTCACGACCTCATCTTCCGGCTGAAGCTTAGTTGCTGTAATGGTACGCTTTGTTACCTGGAATTCCGTTCCTTCGACCTTCTTGATCATCCCCTGCTTTGTGGCAAATAAAAGCTTCGCATACCGCATCTGTTCGGAGTCGCAGATGTACACGATCTCTTCCTGCGTGCTGTCATAATTACTGATATTGTCGATCGGCTGTCCCTTGTCACGGAATTTTCCATATGGGATATCCATCACTTTCACCTGATGCATCTTTCCATCTTTTGTGAAAATGCAGATCTTGCCAGTATTCATGCAGTGCAGGATGTATTTATTCTCATTATCTGCCGCTTCTTTATTACGCTCATAAGTACTTACATCTACCGTCTTCGCATATCCGAAACGGTCCATTAAGAACACAACTTCCTGTTCTTCGACTTTCTTCTCTTCAAATACAGCTTCTTCTGCATTCTCTACAACCGTACGTCTCTTTCTTGCGAATTCCTTCTTGATACGGTCCAGATCTTCCATGATAACTGCTGCCATCGAATCGTAATTATTCAGGATATCTTCATATTTTTCAATCTTAGCCAGCGTCTCTTCATGTTCTTTCTGAAGTGCTTCGATTTCCAGACCGATCAGCTTGTACAGACGCATCTCCAGGATCGCTGTTGCCTGACGCTCTGTAAATCTTAACATTCCCGCCATCTTTTTGGAAATGGAGGACTTGAACTTAATGTTCTCTGTCTCCCCGTTCATCAGACATGCCTTTGCGTCTTTTACATTCTGGCTTCCTCTTAAGATCTCGATGATCAGATCGATCACGTCACAGGCTTTGATCAGACCTTCCTGGATCTCTTTTTTATCCTGCTCTTTCTTAAGTAATGTCTTATATTTTCTCGTCGCCATATCGAACTGGAAGTCTACATGTGCCTCGATGATACGCTTCAGGCCCATGGTCTCCGGTCTTCCGTCCGCAACTGCCAGCATATTAACTCCAAAGGTATCTTCCAGTCGGGTCTTCTTATAGAGCATATTGGTCAGATTCTCTACGTCCGCACCTTTCTTCAGGTCAATGACGATACGGATTCCTTCTTTGGACGACTGATTGGAAATATCCACGATGTCTGTTGTCTTCTTGGTCTCTACCAGATTGCAGACATCATTTAAGAATTTCCCGATTCCCGCACCGATCATGGTATAAGGAATCTCTGTGATGACCAGACGTTTCTTTCCGCCCTTCATATCTTCTACTTCAACTTTTCCACGGATCTTGATCTTTCCGGTTCCTGTCTCGTAGATCTCCGGCAGGTCGTCTTTGTTGACCACGATTCCACCTGTCGGGAAATCCGGCCCTTTGATATATTTCATCAGCTGTCTGGTCGTGATCTCCTCATTTTTCATATAGGCTTTGACACCGTCTACAACCTCTCCCAGATTGTGTGTCGGGATACTGGTTGCCATACCGACCGCGATACCTTCCGCACCGTTCACCAGAAGGTTCGGGATACGCACCGGAAGTACGACCGGTTCCTTCTCCGTCTCGTCAAAGTTCGGTATGAAGTCTACAATATCCTTGTCCAGATCAGCCAGATACGCTTCCTGTGTGATCTTCGCAAGTCTCGCCTCAGTATAACGCATTGCGGCTGCACCGTCTCCTTCGATCGAACCGAAGTTACCGTGTCCGTCTACAAGGATCATTCCTTTTTTAAATTCCTGTGCCATGACCACCAGTGCGTCATAGATGGAACTGTCTCCGTGCGGGTGATATTTACCCATGGTATCTCCAACGATACGCGCACATTTACGGTACGGTTTGTCATACCGGATCCCCAGTTCGTGCATATCGTAAAGTGTACGTCTTTGTACTGGTTTCAGTCCGTCTCTTACATCCGGCAGGGCTCTGGCAATGATTACGCTCATTGCATAATCGATATATGATTTTTTCATCACGTCCGAATATTCGGTTCTGATGATCTGTGAATCCTGCATTGTATTTCTCCTATCCTATATATCTCTATATATCAAGTTCCGCTTCTGTCGCATTTTCATAAATAAATGAACGTCTTGGCGGTACTTCTGATCCCATCAGCATCTCGGTTACGCTGGATGCCATTCTTGCGTCTTCAATCTCTACCAGTTTCAGAAGTCTGGTTTCCGGGTTGAGGGTTGTCTCCCACAACTGTTCTGCATCCATCTCTCCCAGACCTTTGTATCTCTGTAAGGTAAATGGACCGTCATGCGTCTTTCTGTATTTTTCCAGTGCTTTATCATCATACAGATATTCTTCCTCGCCTTTCTTCGGCATCGCCTTATAAAGAGGCGGCATCGCAATATAGACATGTCCTTCGAAAATCAGTTCCGGCATAAAGCGGTAGAACAACGTCAAAAGCAGTGTCGAGATATGGGCACCGTCCACGTCGGCATCGGCCATGATGATGATCTTGTCATACCGCAGCTTGCTGATATCAAAGTCATTTCCATATCCTTCGGAAAATCCGCAGCCAAATGCATTGATCATCGTCTTGATCTCTGCATTCGCCAGCACTTTATCGATACTTGCTTTTTCCACGTTCAGGATCTTACCACGGATTGGAAGGATTGCCTGGAACATACGGTCTCTGGCTGTCTTCGCAGACCCCCCGGCAGAGTCTCCCTCTACGATGAAGATCTCACATTTTGATGCATCACGGCTTTCGCAGTTCGCAAGCTTTCCGTTACTGTCAAAGGAATATTTCTGCTTGGTCAGAAGATTCGTCTTCGCACGCTCTTCCGTCTTACGGATCTTTGCCGCCTTCTCCGCACAGCCAATGACTTTCTTAAGCGTCTCCAGATTACGGTCAAAGAAACGGATGATCTCATCGTTCGTGATCTTACTGCAGGCCTTTGCCGCGTCCGGATTGTCAAGCTTGGTCTTCGTCTGACCTTCAAATCTCGGATCCGGGTGCTTGATCGATACGATTGCCGTCATACCGTTACGGATATCGGCTCCGGTAAAGTTTGCATCCTTTTCTTTCAGAATACCAAGTTCTCTTGCATACTGGTTGATCGCCGTTGTAAATGTCGTCTTGAATCCGGTCAGATGCGTTCCTCCTTCTGCATTGTAGATATTGTTACAGAAGCCAAGTACATTTTCATGGAACTCGTTGACGTACTGGAAGGCCACTTCTACTTCGATGCCTTCTGCTTCCCCTTTGAAATACACCGGATCATGTACGACTTCTTTTTTATGATTCAGTTCACGGATGAATCCAAGGATTCCGTCCGGCTCATGATAAATGATCTGTTCCGGTTCTGCTCCCCTTTTATCTTCAAATACGATCTTCAGATCCGGATTCAGATAAGCAGTCTCATGAAGACGGCTCTTTACCTCTTCTGCTTTGAACTTTGTCTTTTCAAATATCGTATCATCCGGAAGGAAATTCACTTTCGTTCCGGTCTTTCTTGTCTTTCCGATCGTCGGCAGTAATCCGTCTTCCAATTCGATCACCGGTTTTCCCTGTTCATACCGGTCATGGTGGATATATCCGTCCCTGCTGATCTGCACATCCATATAGGTAGACAGCGCATTTACAACAGAAGAACCGACACCATGCAAACCTCCGCTGGTCTTGTATGCCGAATCGTCGAATTTTCCGCCCGCATGAAGTGTCGTGTATACCACACGAGCTGCCGATACTCCTGTTGCATGAAGGTCTACCGGTACACCACGTCCGTTATCTGCGATCGTTGCCGAACCGTCTTTTTCCAGTGTCACATGGATCTCGCTGCAATATCCGGCAAGATGCTCATCCACCGCATTATCCACAATCTCATAGATCAGATGGTTCAGACCTTTGGTTGAAACACTTCCTATATACATTCCGGGTCTTTTTCTTACCGCTTCCAGTCCCTCCAGGATCGCGATACTTCCCGCATCATATGTATTCTTTTTCGCCATTCTTTCTATATCCTTTCTCCGTTTCCATCTGTATGACAGACATTGAAAAACATCACATCTGATACCTTCCACAAGTATCATACAGATTTTTCCATACTTTGGATATCTTATCATAAAAATATTTTCGAATCAAGACAGCACCTGATGCAGAAGCTCTGCAAGAAGTTCCATAGCATTTCGCATCTCTTCTACTGTATTCGTCTGCGCTCCTGCCTCGACCAGAAGTGTCTTCGGTTTGAAATGCATGTTATAGCGGTATGCCCGAAGGAAAATGTGTCTGGCAAATCCCGGATAATATTTGGCTGCTGCAATCTCCATCTGAAGGGAAAATGCCAGATTGTCTTCCAGATATGGATTCGGAAGATAACTGATATTTCCATTTGCCCGCGTTCTGCTGAGCCCGTTGAAGAACATGATCTGCGCCGTCTGTCTGCCATCCACCTCTGTCACAAGATGTGTCCCTTCCGCCACACCGTCCCGGTGGAGGTCGATCACCACTTCTATACTTGGATTATCTTTTAATATCTTCTGCACATCCGGTTCCGCAAGCTGATATGCTTTGCTGCGGTCCAGTTTGCCATTTACCAGATCATAAACACCTGTATGATGATACGTCTCGATTCCATACTTTTGATTCAAAAGATCTGTCAGATACGTTCCCATACCTACAATCGATGTATTCGCATCCCCCGGAACAGAATCTTTAAACTGCTCCTGGGAATGTGTATGATAGATCAGCACCTTCGGTCCGGCTGCCTCTTCATTAGAATTGGAATTCAGCTTCATATTCTTTCCAAGCAGCCGGTCTGCATTGATCAGATTTGCATCCGCCATCGTACTGCTGTCCACTGTGTAAAAATGGCTCATCAGATATTCGTAATCTCTTAATTTATCCATGGATATGTCTACTTTAGCCTCCGGTATCTTCACCATCTCCTGCTGCGTGACACTTTGCCCCTGCGTAATGAGCTTTCCATTTTCATCCACGGCATTTTCATCATTCGCCTGCTTTTCTAATATCATGGCATAGGTCTGGGAATCTTCGGCGATAGTATCCTCTTTTTCCGCTGACAGATAGGTTCCAATCGGGAACAATTTCATCACTGTCTGTGTCACGTCCTCTGTAAGACCTCCGACATGGTCTTTTTCCGATGTATAAGTCAGTGTCGTCATTATATTTCCGACAGCACAATCTGCAATGACCTCTTTTTCTTTTTCCAGGAATGATATTTTCAGTTCTCGTACTGTTCCATTTTCTTTTATTACATGACCTCTTATGAAACAGGTCAGAAGTATTCCAGCACTGCCCCAGGCTGCACACTTCATATATTTTTCCAACATTCTCTGCCTGTCTTTCTTTTTCACATTTTTAACACCTCTGCCGTTTACTGATTTTTACGATATCTTAGTTCTTACTATAATTATGGCAATATTGTAAATGTTATGACTGCATTATTTTTTCTTTCCCCGCAAAAAGCATATTCATTGCTTCTGAAATTGTATAACTGATTCGTCTTACTGTATCATCAATATCTTTTGGTGTCACAAACATACCATTCAGATGCGGAGCAATCAATTCCTTTACCAGTTCATATTTCTCTGCGGAATTATATCCCTGCAATACCACTCCCACCCCTTTTAATGTTTCTGATGTTTCCAGTGCCGTAATAAAGTTCTCCATTGTATCATTCACAATGGTTGCCGCATCCACAACTGTCGGCACTCCGATTGCAATGACCGGAATTCCCATCGTATCTTTTGTAATCTCACTTCGGTGATTTCCAACCCCTGCTCCCGGATGAATTCCCGCATCAGAAATCTGTATTGTCCGGTTCAGTCTTTTGGTACTTCTTGCTGCCAGTGCATCAATTACCATAATCAGATCAGGGGTTGTCTCATTTACTATTCCCCGTATAATTTCTGCAGACTCCATCCCGGTCTGTGCCATCACTCCCGGAACGATCGCACTTACAATCCTGCTTCCGCCTTTCCCCACTGCATACCTTCCATATTCCTGCACAATATGTCTGGTAACATTCAACTGATCCACCACATACGGTCCCAGTGCATCCGGTGTCACTTCACGATTGCCAAGGCCTACAACAAGTACCGAATATCCTTTTTCCTGATTTTCTTCCGTATCTTTCATATATTTTTCCAAAAAACCTGCCAATGTCTCCGATATTTCCCTGTGATACCCTTCATCTGCAGCTGCCATATTCGGCGCTTCCAGTGTCAGATATGTTCCCACAGGTTTTCCCATCGCCTTCGCCCCATTTTCCGTTTCAATCCTGACCGTTGTGATCTTAATCTCCTTTTCTTCATCATACTCCTCTTCCAGAACGACACCTGATACCTCCACATGATCCGATTCAAACCGTTCTTTCTGTTCCATCGCAAGATCCGTCCGTATCTTATACTTCTCCACCATCATTTTTATCCATCCTTTCTCAAATTAATGCTAGTTTTTCCAATATTTTCAGAAATATGTATTGACAGATTCCAATTCATGCCCTAAAATAAATTCGTATGTTTCGTTAGATCGTCCGTGTCCGGCTCTAACGAACTGGAAATCGAATTAAAAAAATCGAAATACATTGATATCGGAGGTGGACAAATTGGCTAATATCAAATCTGCAAAGAAAAGAATTTTAGTAAACGAAACAAAAGCTGCTAGAAACAAAGCAATCAAGTCTAAAGTAAAAACTTGCGTAAAGAAAGTTGAAACAGCTGTAGCTAACAAAGATGCCGCTGCTGCTGCAGACGCATTAAAAGTTGCAATCGTTGAAATCAACAAAGCTGGAAGCAAGGGTGTTTACCACAAAAACACATGCTCTAGAAAGATTTCCCGTCTGACAAAAGCTGTTAACGGAATTGCTTAATAATAGAGATTAAACTCGAGTTGCAAAATTTTTAGAACCCGGATCATCCCGTCAATGATCTGGGTTTTTTTCTATTTAATTCATCATCGCGGCCTCTCAGTCCACGAGAAAGACTTGGTATTCTGTTTGTTGCTGGATGTCACGATGCAGAAGTTCTAAGGCAGTCCGCCTTCCCTAAGGGCAAAAGCCACTCCGCTCAAACTCACCCCTACGGGGCTCAAACAGTTCGCTCCGGGTAACCAGCTTAGTGAATTAACTAGAAAAAGGATACAGCAACCGCCGTACCCTTTTCGTATGTATTCTTATTCTAACAAATCTGATGATTAGTTGTTGATCAGTTTGTCTTCTCAATTCCAGCTGTAGAGCTTTCTGATCTCTGCTCCGACTTTCTCTGATGGATGTTCTGAAGCAAGTTTTCTCATAGCTTTGAAGTGTACCTGACGTCCTGCCGGAGACATGTCTAATAAGAAGTCTTTTGCAAATGTTCCGTCCTGGATGTCTGTCAGAATCTGTTTCATAGCTTTCTTTGTCTCAGCTGTAACGATCTTAGGTCCTGTTACATAGTCACCATATTCAGCTGTGTTAGAGATAGAGTATCTCATTCCAGCGAATCCTGACTGATAGATCAGGTCTACGATCAGTTTCATCTCATGGATACACTCGAAGTAAGCGTTTCTTGGATCATATCCAGCTTCGCAAAGTGTCTCGAAACCAGCCTGCATAAGTGCACAAACACCACCGCAAAGTACTGCCTGCTCACCGAAGAGGTCTGTCTCTGTCTCTGTTCTGAATGTTGTCTCAAGAAGACCAGCTCTTGCTCCACCGATTGCAAGACCATATGCAAGTGCACGATCCCAAGCTTTTCCTGTAGCATCCTGCTCTACAGCGATAAGGCAAGGTGTTCCTTTTCCAGCCTGATACTCACTTCTTACTGTGTGACCAGGTGCCTTAGGAGCGATCATTGTTACATCAA
>JABLTR010062101.1_pt1 | contig 12472 bp, 8 predicted proteins | sample 7160071 | NCBI WGS metagenome assembly JABLTR01 (sample SAMN14651230, study PRJNA627086) | human gut metagenome | isolation source: feces | host: Homo sapiens
ACCGGGTTGTTCTTGGTGCGCCGGCAGAGAATCTCCACCATCCGCCCCAGCTCCGCCTCCCGGCCGGTCACCGGGTCCAGCCCTCCCTGGGCGGCGTCCCGGGTCAGATCCCGGGAGAACTGGTCCATGAGCCGGCTCTCCCGGACGGGCTCGCTCTCCCTGCCCTTGGGGCGGAAGGGCAGGGAGGGGTTGTTGTCCCCCAGGGAGGCCACCGCCTGGCGGTACAGCCGTCCGGCATCGATGCCGGAGGAGAGCAGCACCCGGGCGGCCATACACTCCTCCTCCCGCAGCAGCCCCAGCAGCAGATGCTCGGTGCCCACATAGCGGCAGCCCCGGCCCAGGGCCTCCCCGGCGGCCCGTTCAATGCACCGGCAGCAGGCGGGGGTGAGCCCCTGACAGGGCGGGCAGCCGTGGGCGCCCACCCCCACCAGCCGGGCTACCGCGGCCTCCACGGTCTCGCTGTCCAGCCCCGCTCCGGTGAGAATGCGCTGGCCGGTGCAGCCGGATTCCTTGGTCAGGGCCAGCAGCAGATGTTCGGTGCCCACATAGCCATGCCCCAAAAAGGCGGATTCCTGTCGGGCCCGCCGGAGGGTGTCCTGGGCCCGGCGGGTCAGTTGCTGTTCTGCCATGTTCGGTCTCCTCCTGGTCAAAAGGGTGTCTCCTCAGTTTGGCCCCCTTTTGGCCGCGGTAAACCCACCGGCGGGAAAAGGGGGGTGAGCGCCGCCCTGGATTTGGGAGAATTAAACAAGGAGGGCGGGAGGTTTTGTGGCAAATTCGGTTGACATCGCAGTAGCACATCGTTATAATGAAATAGAATGAAGGGGTGAGCTCCCTTTCAGAGCGCGGCTCAGCTCCCGCATTCGGCGGGAGCAAGGAAAACTGCAAAATATTTTTTAGGAGGAAGATTATCATGAACAAGCCTTTGGCTGACTACGTCAAGCTCCCGGGGTTTGACGAGTACAAGGAGTGGTTTAAGGCCTTCGCCGACCTGAAGCGCGAGGATGGCATCGTGCAGGTCACCTGGAAGACCAACGACGGCCCCATGCATCACTCCGGCATGTCCCACCGTGCCATGAGCCAGCTGACCCGGGTCCTGTCCCTGGACTTTGAGAATGAGATCATCATCTACACCCATATCGGCGACAACTGGATGATCGAGTCCGACGCCAACGGCTGGGAGACCTACTCCGAGCTGCCCACCCAGCGCTTCCAGCACCAGTATTTTGACGACACCAACCTGATCAAGAATATGGTGTTCGATCTGGACGTGCCCACCATCGGCGCTCTGCCCGGCCCCGGCTTCCACTGGGATTCCGCTTTCCTGTGCGACGTGACCATCGTCACTGAGGACTGCAAGATCGAGGTTCCCCATGCTCAGGGCGGCCTGGTTCCCGGCGACGGCATGGGCCTGATGTTCCAGCACTATCTGGGCACCAAGCGCGGCAACTACTACATGATGACCACCCGTCAGGTCACCGCCCAGCAGATGCTGGATTGGGGCCTGGTCAGCGAGGTCGTGCCCAAGGGCAAGGCCGTCGAGCGCGCCTGGGAGATCGCCCGGATGTGGAAGACCATGCCGTATGAGCACCGCACCATCATGTCCAACCTGGCCAAGCGTCCTCTGAAGAAGCTGCTGGTCGAGGATCTGAAGCTGCACACCGTCTCCGAGCAGTACGGCTCCCTGCTCCGGATCGCCGCCGGCGACCTGGGCGACGAGAACTCCGCTCAGCAGGACGAGAAGTACATCTCCCGTGTCAACGACTGGCGCTATGCCACCCACGACATGGAGGAGCCCCAGACCGCTGAGTCCTGGCGCAGCATGCCTGCCAAGGCCGGCGAGTGGTGGGAGAAGGTCCGCCGCGGCGAGATCGAGAACCCCTATGTCTTCGAGCACAGCAACGAGCCCGACTGGTACAAGTTCTAATCGAAGATCTGCATTTGACAACAAAGCGGGGATACGGCTAATGCCGTATCCCCGCTTTTGTCCGTTGGAAAAGACGATGTCTTTTCCAACGGAGGGGATGCAGGACGGACAGGACTCGATTGCTTGCGCAAAAGTCGCCCTGTCCGTCCTGAGAGGAGTCATTTTCGAGGCGCATGTCCCCGAAAATGACGGAATTTCATTTTGTTCCGTCCTCTGCGGAGGACGGAATTCTGTGAAACTTCTTATTATGATCGTTTTCCGAAACGCTGAAGCGGGGATACGGCAAAAGCCGTATCCCCGCTTTTGTCCGTCGGAAAAGCCGGCCCTTTCGCTTTGGAGGGCTCCAAAAGAACGCAAGTATGTCATGCTGAGCCCCAAGGGGGCGAAGCATCTTTTTTCGCCGGAACAAATGCCGGGAAAAGATCCTTCGCTGGCGCTCAGGATGACAGACAGCGGGGCTGCTGCAACTTCTGCAGCAGCCCCGCTGTTATCTTTTCCTTCAGAGAGGCACCGGCATTTCCGCCGGACAAGAGGGAGGCGGGTCATGCCAGCGGCAGCCGCATCTCCGCCTTGAACAGGTCGCCGTCCACCGTCAGGCTCAGCTGGCCCCCCATCAGGTCGGCCAGGCTCCGGGCAATGGAGAGGCCCAGGCCGCTGCCCTCGGTGTTCCGGGAGGCGTCCCCCCGGACAAAGCGTTCCATCAGCTCTTCTGCGCTGACATTGAGCCGGTCCCGGGAGATGTTTTTCACGGCGATTACCGCATGCTCGGCCTGGATGGAGGCGTCAATGTAGACCCGGGTGCCGGAGAGGGCGTATTTGCAGACATTGCTGAACAGATTGTCCATAATGCGCCACAGATACCGTCCGTCGCCCAGGGCGGTGATCTTCTCCTCGGAGACCTGAAGCACCGGAGCAACCCCCGCCTTTTCGAAGCGGTCGCCGTATTCGCCGGTGACCTGGCTGACCAGCTCGCCCAGATTGAGGGGGGTGATCTCCACGCTCAGGTTGCCGGTGGAGGCCTTGGACGCCTCCACCAGGTCCTCTGTCAGCTTTTTCAGTCGGGCGGACTGGCGCTGAAGCACCTCCACATAGGAGCGGGCGTCCTCGGGCAGGGAGAGCTTGCTCAGCAGATCCACATAGTTGACGATGCTGGTGAGGGGGGTCTTGAGGTCGTGGGAGACGTTGGTGATCAGCTCGGTTTTGAACCGCTCCGACTTGAGCCGCTCCTCCACCGCCGCGGCGATGCCGGAGCCGATCCGGTTCAGGGCCTCGCCCTGGACCCGGAAATCCCCAAACATGTGGCGGGTGTCCACCCGAAAATCCATATTGCCGTCGGCAATGGCCCGGCAGCCCTGCTGCAGCCGCTTATTGCAGGCGGCGCAGGCAAGCAGCACCACACATATCACTACATTGAACAGGATAATGGGCAGCACGGCGCCGTCCCAGTAGAGCCAGTAAAGGCACAGGCATTCCACACCGATGGCACAGGCGCAGAACAGCACCGTCTTCCAAATCATAGGCAGGGAGCGCAGCACATCCCAAAGCCGGCGCAGGGGATGGTGCAGAACCCGGCCAAACCAGCAGCCCAGGCGATAGAGCAAGGCGTTTTTCAGCCAGCCCTTTTCCTTGCTTCGGGCGGCCAGAGAGACGAAGAGGGCCAGCAGCACCGCGCCGCCGCAGAGGGCGAGGGCGGCAACGCCCTGGTAGATAATGCGGCTGTAGACCGTATAGAGGTCTGCCGCCACCGCGTTGATAAAGAGGCCCCAGAGCCATGTGAGCAGCCAGGCATACCCTCCGCTCAGCACCAGCAGCAGATCCCAGGGCATGCGGGAGAGTCTGCCCAAACGGATGACTTCTGCTCCGGATCGCCGTCCGGCTCCCCGGGCCAACACCAGCAGTCCCACTGCCAATCCCAGAACGCAGACCGCCAGCAGCACCAGGACCTGGTGGCGCGCCTCATAGAGCTGTCCGGCAATGGACGCAATAGAGGCGTAGTCATCCTGAGCCGTCAGATCCTGGGCGATATACCCGGTGATGATGACATGGCGCAGGCTGCTGTCAGCCACTTCGCCGGTGGTGGCTGCCTGCAGCTCTGCCTCATCCATGGCATAGGAGTCTGAAGAGGAAGCGGCGGTATTATAGGCGCTGCCATCGCCTGAGACAAAATAGTCCTCATAGAACTCATAGTCATAGTAATTTGCGGCAGAGAGATAGAATTCCTGCCGCAGGTATGTGCTGGCTCTGGCAGTGTAGCTGTCCAACAGGGTCTCACCGCTGTCATAATCCGTCACGGTGAAGAAGAAATTGGTGTTCTCCTGAGCAAAGGAGCGCTGATAGGTTTCAATGAGCTGTTCTGTCCAGGGCAGGCCGCTCATGCGAAGGGAGTAGTACTGAGAAACCTGATAGATGTCCTCGGAAAGAGTGTTGGCCTGCATATCGCTGACGAAGGTGTCCCGATCGTTGTGGTAGCCGCCGTAGCGGGAGAGCTGGGAGAAGGCCAGAGTGCTCACGGTACCAAGGACAATACAGATCAGGCACAGCAGCCAGGCGAGCAGTTTTACCGGGGTCTTGCGGGCAAACTTCATCAATGATCCGCCTCCATTTTATAGCCGTGGCCCCAGAGTACCTTGAGATAGCGGGGGTTGGCCGGGTCGATTTCCAGCTTTTCCCGCAGGTGGCGGATGTGCACCGCCACGGTGGCGTTGGCCCCATAGGGGGTATCGTTCCAGACCGCCTGATAGATCTCGTCAGAGGAGAACACCTTGCCGGGGCTCTCCATCAGCAGCTTGAGGATGCTGTACTCCAGCGGGGTGAGATTCACCGGTTCCCCGTCCAGGGTGACGGATTTGCTCTCATCATCCAGCACGATGCCCCCCACCCGGAGGGTGATGGTCTCCTGGGAGACGCCCCCCAGGAACATATAGCGGCGCAGATGGCTGCGCACCCGGGCGCACAGCTCCACCGGGTTGAAGGGCTTGGTGATATAGTCGTCGGCGCCGATGTTGAGCCCCAGGATTTTGTCGGTGTCCTCGCTTTTGGCGGACAGGAAGAGCACCGGCACGTTGCTCTTCTCCCGGAGTTTGGCCACCGCGGTCAGGCCGTCCATTTCCGGCATCATGATGTCCATCAGCACCAGATCCACCTTTTCCCGGTCGATGAGCTCCAGTGCCTGAGCGCCGGAGTAGGCCTCCAGCACATGGTAGCCCTCCCCGGAGAGATAGATGTTAATGGCAGAGACGATGTCCCGCTCGTCATCGCAGACCAAAATATTGTACATGATGGTTTCCTTCCCCCGTCCTGTTCCAGCCGGCCCATCCCAGGGATCCGGCCATCCCAGCATTCTTCTTCCCTCTATCCTACCACAGCTTTTTTTAAGATGACAGAGGGGAACACTTTAAAAAGTGTTAAAGATGCTTTCTGCTGAAAATAAAATTTGCCCTGGGCCGGATTTTATCGGCCCAGGGCGGGGAAATTTTGAAAATTTTTATGGAGTATTACTGTTCCAGCCGCTCCCGGATGGCCAGGATGAAGTCCCGGCTGTTCAGCACGGTCACGTCCTCCAGGGTGGTGATCAGGGCCAGATCCTTGGTCATCTTGCCCGAGGCAATGGTGTCCAGGGTGGCCTGCTCCAGTTTGCCGGCGAAGGCCGCCAGCTCGGGCAGGTTGTCCAGCTCGCCCCGCTTGCGCAGCGCGCCGGACCAGGCGAAGATGGTGGCCACCGAGTTGGTGGAGGTCTCCTCTCCCTTCAGGTGCTTGTAGTAGTGGCGCTGCACGGTGCCGTGGGCGGCCTCGTACTCAAAGTAGCCGTGGGGGGAGACCAGGACGCTGGTCATCATGGCCAGGCTGCCGAAGGCGGAGGACACCATGTCGCTCATCACGTCGCCGTCGTAGTTCTTGCAGGCCCAGATGAAGCCGCCCTCGGCCTTCATGACCCGGGCCACCGCGTCGTCGATCAGGGTGTAGAAATAGGTGATGCCGGCCTGGCCGAACTTCTCCTGGTACTCGGCCTCAAAGATCTCGGCAAAGATGTCCTTGAAGGTGTGGTCGTACTGCTTGGAGATGGTGTCCTTGGTGGCAAACCACAGATCCTGCTTGGTGCTCAGGGCGTACTCAAAGCAGGAGCGGGCGAAGCTGGAGATGGAGGCGTTCAGGTTGTGCATGCCCTGGGCGATGCCGGGGCCCTGGAACTGGTGGACCAGCTTGCGGGTTTCGGTGCCGTCCTCGGCGGTGTAGACCAGCTCCACCTTGCCCGGGCCGGGGATGACCATTTCAGTGTTCTTGTACACGTCGCCGTAGGCATGACGGGCCAGGGTGATGGGCTTTTTCCAGTTCTTGACGCAGGGCTCGATGCCGCGGACCAGGATGGGGGCCCGGAACACGGTGCCGTCCAGCATGGCCCGGATGGTGCCGTTGGGGGAGGGCCACATCTGATGGAGGTTGTATTCCTCCACCCGCTGGGCGTTGGGGGTGATGGTGGCGCACTTGACGGCCACGCCGTACTTCTTGGTGGCGTTGGCGGCGTCCACAGTCACCTGGTCGCCGGTCTCATCCCGGTGCTGGAGGCCCAGGTCGTAGTACTCGGTCTTCAGGTCCACGAAGGGGAGGAGCAGCTCGTCCTTGATCATCTGCCACAGGACGCGGGTCATCTCGTCGCCGTCCATCTCCACCAGGGGGGTCGTCATGGGAATTTTGGGCATGGGTAACACCTGCTTTCGTTTATTATCCCTGTTATTATACCGCCAACCGGCCCGGAACGCAAGAAACTCGGACGGGTTTTGCGCCCTGCCGCCCGGCCTGCCGCATTGTCTCTTTGGCCCGTTCCCCTGGATATCCCGCCCCCTGCTTCCCCTGGGGTATTCTGTCTGCGGCCCTATAACATTGCCTGCTTGCGCCCCCTGTCATCCTGAGCGAAGCGAAGGATCTTCTTGGTCTGCTGCCGGTTGTATGCGGGGGAAGATGCTTCGTCGCGAAGCTCCTCAGCATGACAGGGGAGCGGGGCAGGGCGTCCGGCGGGGAGATTCAGGCCTGAGCGAAGGGAAGATGCTTCGTCGCGGAGCTCCTCAGCATGACAGGGGAAAAGGCGAGGCTCCTCAGCATGACAGGGGAAAAGGCAGGGCTCCTCAGCGTGACAGGGAAAAAGGCGGGGCTTCTCGGCATGACAGGAACGCAGAGTGGGGAGTTAAGCATGCAAAGGGGCGGTTATGGCTGGGCGGTCAGGTAGAGCTCCTCCGCCTGCTCCAGGGCCTCGGTGAGGATGCGCCGGGCCGGGGCGCACTCCGGGGTGTCGGGCAGCGCGTCCAGGGCGTCCGAGGCGGCTCCGCACAGAATGGCGTACATCTTTTGGTAGTCAGCGCTCATTTTTCTTCCTCCTGATCCCGGTCAGTTTTCCTGCATTTGTCACGGGTGGACCGGTTCTGGTCCCATTGTAACATGGGAAAAACCTAGAATATGGACTGAAAAGAGTCCATTTTTGGGGGAAATACCATGTTGGAGCAGAAAATAAAACAGGAGGATTCGCTCCGCATCGGCGCCAATATCCGACGCATCCGGCTGGAGCGGGGGATGGGCCAGACCGAGCTGGTGCGCCGGCTCCAGCTGGAGGGGGTAGACATGACCCGGGAGACCCTGGTGAAAATTGAACGGGGCACCCAGCACATCCGGGCAACCCAGCTGCGGGGCATCCGGGATGTGCTGGATACCAGCTATGAGGAACTGCTGCGCTGAGAAGCGGGCTTTGCCGCGGCGCGGGTCTCCGCCCTCCAGAACATAGAAAAAAGGTGCTGCCTCTGGCAGCACCTTTTCTTTTTCAGATTTTTCAGAAGCGTGATCTCTGGGATCAGACAGGGGAGGCGGTCTGCTCCGCCGGGGTCTCCGGGGCGCCCCCGGCCTGCACCTTGGCGGCCAGTCCCTTGGCGTTGGCCAGCATCAGCTTGATGCGGTTCTCCTGGTTGATCTCGGTGGCGGAGGGGTCGTAGTCGATGGCCACCACGTTGGAGTTGGGGTAGTTGTCCTTCAGCACCCGGATCATGCCCTTGCCCACGATATGGTTGGGCAGGCAGCCGAAGGGCTGGGCGCACACGATGTTGTTGGTGCCCGAGTGGATCAGCTCCAGCATCTCGGCGGTGAGCAGCCAGCCCTCGCCCATCTTGCAGCCGTCCCCCAGGTAGCCCTTCACCAGCCGCTGCAGGTCGGCGAAGTCGCCGGGGGCCCGGAACCGGCCCGAGGCCTTCAGGGCGTCGATCATGTCGTGCTGGCACTTCTGGATATAGCCCATGAAGAACTTGCACACCGCCCGCTTCAGGGCGCTGCCGCCGTAGATGTCCACATCCACCACCCGGTTGTAGATCTTGAAGATGATGAAGTCGGTGAGGCCGGGCACCACCGGCTCCGCCCCCTCGGAGAGCAGGAAGCGCTCCAGGTTGTTGTTGCCCAAGGCGGAGAATTTGACGTAGATCTCGCCGACCACCCCCACCCGGATCTTCTCGCCGGGGGTGTAGGGGATGGACTTGAAGTCGTCGCAGATTTCGGTGAAGGCGGCGCGCATCTGCTTGCGGCTCATGCCCTTGCCCGCGGTGAAGCGGCGGATCAGCTCGTCGCACCACTTGTCCACCATGGCGTCGGTGTCCCCGCTGTTCAGTTCATAGGGGCGTACCTGGTTGGCCACGTTCATGATCAGGTCGCCGTACATCATGGCGTAGATCAGCTTGCGGATCAGAGGGATGGTCAGCTGGAAGCCGGGGTTTTTCTCCAGTCCGAAGGAGACGGAGATCACCGGGATGTAGTCCATGCCCGCCTTGGTCAGGGCCTTGCGCAGCAGGTGGATATAGTTGCTGGCCCGGCAGCCGCCGCCGGTCTGGGTGATGAACAGGGCCACCTTGTGGGGGTCGTAGCCCCCGTTTTTGATGGCGTCCATAAACTGGCCGATGACCAGCAGGGCGGGGTAGCAGGTGTCGTTGTGAACGTACTTCAGCCCCTCGTCCACCACGGCGCGGCCCTGGTTGTTGAGCTGCTCCACGTGGTAGCCCTCCAGCTGCAGCATTTTTTTGAACATGCCGAAGTGGATGGGCAGCATTTGGGGCATCAGGATGGTGTACTCCTCCTTCATCTCCTTGGTAAAGAGGAGGCGTCCGGAGTTGTCGTATACGAGTTCAGCCATAGGGGGAAACCTCTTTCTATGGATTGATTCAGTCGAATTCGGAGCGGGGCCAGTACATGAAGCCCCGGGAGATCTGGAAGCTCAGAGAACGCTGGAGGGACAGGGAGACTTCGTTGTCCGCGAAGATCTGACAGTAGGGGGTGTGTCCCTCCGCCAGGGCCAGGTTGGCCATCCGGCTCTGGAGCAGTTTTCCCAGCCCCCGGCGGCGGTAGGGGGGCAGCACCTCCAGCATGCCGATGGTGCCCTCCTCGTGCCGGCCGATGAAACCGGCCAGCGTCCCCCCGGGGGTGAATGCCCCCAGCATTGCCCCGCATTCCAGCCGGCGGCGCAGGTAGGCCTCCCCGGGCAGCTGGTAGTGGGCGTACACCTGCTCCAGGTGCTCCGGACCCAGGGGGCGCAGCTCGAAGGGAAGCCCGCAGGGGAGCTCCGGCAGGGGGGCTGTGGAGAGATAGCCCGCCTGCCAGCAGGGGTTCCAGGCGCGGATGCCGAGGCGTTCTTCCAGGGCAGGAAAGGCGCACTCCTCGTGGACGGTGACCTGGACGGCGGGGCCGGGCAGCAGCGCGCACAGCCGCCGGGCGGCGTCCGCATCCCGGGCGGAGAGGGTGAACAGCTGATCCTCCGGCCGGACGCCCCGGCCGGTGTCCACCGCCACCAGGGCTCCGTCGGGGCCGGCATACACAACTTCCCCGGTGCCCCGGCGGACCGGTTCGGTCAGGTCCAGATAGCGGACCGGATCGGTCTCGAACATTGCCCGGCAGGGAGACAGGTCAGGCGCCATGGGCGGCCTGCTTCTTCCGGGCCTCGATGGCGGCAATCAGGGAGCGGATGCGGATCTTTACCGCCCCCAGGTTGGAGATGTCGTCGATCTTCAGCTGGGTGTACAGCTTGCCGCCCTCCTCCAGGATGGAGCGCATCTCGTCGCCGGTGATGGCGTCCACGCCGCAGCCGAAGCTGACCAGCTGGATCAGCTCCATGTCCTCCTGGGTGCACACATACCGGGCGGCGTTGTACATCCGGGCGTGGTAGGTCCACTGGTTGAGCACCTTCCGGGACTGTTTGTCCATGTGCCAGGCCACGCTGTCCTCAGTGATGAGCACGAAATGGAAACCAGTGATCAGGTCGTTGATGCCGTGGTTGATCTCCGGGTCCATGTGGTAGGGCCGGCCCGCCACCACCATGATGGGATAGCCGTTCTTGCGGGCGAAGTCGATGTACTCCTGGCCCGTCCGGCGCACGTCCTCCTCATAGGCGTGGTAGGCCTCATAGGCCGCCCGGGCGGCGGCCACGGTCTCCTTCCTCGGGATGTCGAACTCCCGGTGGAAGTACTCGGCGGCTTGCTTTTCAAAGTCCTTTGGCCGGTGGAGGCCGAAGTACTCGTGGATGTAATGCGCCCCCTTCAGGGCGGGGATGTTGGCGGCGATCAGATCGGGATAGTAGGCCACCACCGGGCAGTTGTAGTTGTTGTCGCTGATGCCCTCGTCGAAGTTGTAGCTCATGCAGGGGTAGAAGATGGCGTCCACCCCCTCCTCGATCAGGCTGAGCACATGGCCGTGCACCAGCTTGGCCGGGTAGCACACCGTGTCCGAGGGGATGGTGCGCTGGCCCTTGATGTACAGCTGACGGCTGGACTCCGGGGAGAGCACCACCTCGAAGTTCAGCTTGGTGAAGAACTCGAACCAGAAGGGCAGGTTCTCGTACATGTTCAGCCCGAAGGGGATGCCCATTCTGCCCCGGACGCCGGTGCCGCTCCCCTTGCCCTGGAGGGCGCGGAGCTTTTCGTACTTGTAGCGCATCAGGTCGGGCATCTGCTCCTTCTTGCCCCCCAGGGGCTTGGAGCACCGGTTGCCGGAGATGAAGCGGCGGCCGCCGTCAAACTGGTTGACGGTCAGGGAACAGTGGTTGGTGCAGCCGTTGCAGGTGATGGGCTTGGCGGTGTGCTGGAAGGTCTTCAGCTCTTCCGGCGACAGGATGGCGGACTTCTCCAGGGCCAGCTCCTTGGCGGCCAGGGCGGCGCCGAAGGCCCCCATGATGCCGGCGATGGTGGGCCGGGTGACGTCGCGGCCCAGCTCCTGCTCAAAGGCCCGGAGCACCGCGTCGTTGAGGAAGGTGCCTCCCTGGACCACAATGTGCTGGCCCAGGTCATCGGCGGAGGACATCCGCAGCACCTTGTAGATGGCGTTTTTCACAATGGAGATGGCCAGGCCGGCGGAGATGTCCTCCACGCTGGCCCCGTCCTTCTGGGCCTGCTTCACCGAGGAGTTCATGAACACCGTGCAGCGGGAGCCCAGGCTCACCGGCTTCTCGGTGAACAGGCCCAGCTTGGCGAAGTCGGCGATCTCATAGCCCAGGGCCCGGGCGAAGGTCTCGATAAAGGAGCCGCAGCCCGAGGAGCAGGCCTCGTTGAGCATGATGGAGTCCACGGCGCCGTTGCGGATCTTGAAGCACTTCATGTCCTGGCCGCCGATGTCGATGATGAAGTCCACGTCGGGGTTGAAGTGCCGGGCGGCGTTCAGGTGGGCCACGGTCTCCACCAATCCCAGGTCGCAGCGGAAGGCGTTGAGGATCAGGTCCTCGCCGTAGCCGGTGACGGCGCTGCCCCGGATCTGGATCCGGTCGCCGCAGAGGGCGTAGATTTTCTCCAGCTGCTCCCTGACAATGGAGACCGGGTTGCCCTGGTTGGAGTGGTAGTAGGTGTACAGCAGCCCGCCGTCCGGGGCGATGAGCACCAGCTTGGTGGTGGTGCTGCCCGCGTCGATGCCCAGATAGGCGTCCCCGGTGTAGGTGTCCGGGTCCACCTCCGGGGGATGGGAGGCGTTGTGGCGCTCGCAGAAGGCCTTGTACTCCGCCTCGTCCCGGAAGAGCTGGGGGGCGGTGTTGATGCTGGTGGTGGCCTCCCGGCTCTCCTCCAGCAGCCGGAGGGCCTCGTCAAAGGGCATGCTCCTGAAGTCCCCGGCGCACAATGCGGCGCCGATGGCGGCGAAGCAGTCGCCGTCCTCCGGGAAGATGGCGTGTTCCTCATCCAGCTTCAGGGTCTCCACAAACCGCTCCCGCAGCCCCTGGAGGAAGTGGAGCGGGCCGCCCAGAAAGACGATCTTGCCCTTGAGCTCCCGGCCCTGGGTCAGGCCGGCGATGGTCTGGTCCACCACCGCCTGGAAGATGGAGGCGGCCACGTCCTCCTTGCGCCCGCCCTGGTTCAGGATGGGCTGGATGTCGCTCTTGGCGAACACGCCGCAGCGGGAGGCGATGGGATAGATCTTCTCGTGCTTGAGGGACAGCTCATCCAGCTCATCGGCGGTGACGTTCATCAGGGTGGCCATCTGGTCGATGAAGGCGCCGGTGCCCCCGGCGCAGGAGCCGTTCATCCGCTCCTCCAGGGCGCCGCCGAAGAAGAT
>JABLTR010013223.1_pt1 | contig 12468 bp, 10 predicted proteins | sample 7160071 | NCBI WGS metagenome assembly JABLTR01 (sample SAMN14651230, study PRJNA627086) | human gut metagenome | isolation source: feces | host: Homo sapiens
CAGGAAAGGTGAAAGATAATGACAGTTGCAGAAGAAATCCAGAAATTAAAAAAAGAAAAAGATGCCATCATCCTTGCACACTACTACGTGCGTCCGGAAGTACAGGATGTAGCAGATTATATAGGAGATTCTTTTTATCTGAGCAAGATCGCAGCCAGCGCGAAAGAGAAGACCATCGTGTTCTGCGGCGTAGGATTTATGGGAGAAAGCGCAAAGATATTAAGTCCGGACAAAACCGTTCTGATGCCTGCAATGGATGCAGACTGTCCGATGGCCCATATGGCAACAGAGGAAGGCATCCGCAAAGTGCGTGAAGAATATGACGATGTAGCAGTTGTCTGTTACATCAATTCCACAGCAGCACTGAAAGAGCTTTCAGATGTATGTGTTACTTCCGCAAATGCAGTAAAGATCGTGAAGGCACTTCCGAACAAAAATATCTTTTTTATTCCGGACAGAAATCTTGCGCACTTTATTGCGGAGCAGGTTCCTGAGAAGAATTTTATTTATAATGAAGGATTCTGCATTGTCCACGAATTTATGGATCCGGAAGAAGTAAAAAAAGCGAAAGAGGCCCATCCGGATGCACTGGTTCTGGCTCATCCGGAATGTCCGCAGACAGTTTTAAAACAGGCTGATTATATCGGAAGCACATCCGGGATCATTAAATATGCGCAGGAAAGCGATAACAAAAAATTTATCATCTGCACAGAATGCGGCGTTCAGTACAAACTGGAAACCATCTGCCCGGATAAAAAATTCTACTTCACAGAAACGGTTCCGGTCTGCAAAAACATGAAAAAAGTACTTCTGGAAAAAGTTCTTCATGTTCTGAAAACAGGAGAGAATGAAGTGCATGTAACAGATGAGACTCGTGAAAAAGCAAAGAAACCGCTGGAACGGATGCTGGAACTGGCAAAATAAACAGAGACAGAGAGGCGAAATGCAATGAAAATTAAAACAGATGTAGTGATCGTCGGAACAGGTGTTGCAGGAATGTTCAGTGCGCTGAAACTTCCGCGGGATAAAAAGATCGTGATCATCACAAAAGAGGATATGAGAAGTAGCGATTCTTTCCTGGCACAGGGTGGAATCTGCGTGCTCCGTGATGAAAATGATTACGACAGTTATTTTGAAGATACCATGAAGGCAGGACATTACGAAAACAGAAAAGAATCCGTTGATATTATGATCCGAGGTTCCAGGGACATCATTAATGACCTTGTTGGATATGGTGTGGATTTCAAGATGGATGGAGATGATTTTGCCTATACAAGAGAAGGCGCACATTCCAGACCGAGGATACTTTATCATGAAGATATCACAGGAAAAGAAATTTCCGAAAAGCTTCTCCAGCAGGTGTTAAAGCTTGATAATGTAACAATTCTGGAATATACTACCATGCAGGATATTCTTGTGGAAAACGACAAATGTGCGGGCTTAAAGGCTGTTTCCGCGGAAGGTAACAGAGATCGTCTGAAAGCAATGGAAGCTGGAAATGCTGTGAAGATCCAGGAGGAAATCCAGCCAGGTGGAGAAAACCAGGTAGAAATCTATGCACAGGATACGATCCTGGCAAGCGGTGGAATCGGAGGAAGATATGAGCATTCCACCAACTATCCACATCTCACAGGTGACGCCCTTGATATTGCGAAAAAACATAATGTGCGTCTGGAACATCTGGATTATGTGCAGATCCATCCGACAACGCTGTACTCCAAGAGACCAGGCCGAAGATTTCTGATCTCAGAGTCAGTCCGCGGAGAAGGCGCAGTACTTTATAACAGCAAAAAAGAGCGCTTTGTCAATGAACTTCTTCCAAGAGATGTAGTAACAAATGCAATCCGGGAAGAAATGAAAAAAGAAGGAACAGATCACGTATGGCTTTCCATGGAGAATATTGATAAAGATACGATCCTGAATCATTTTCCGAATATTTATCAGAGATGTCTGGAAGAAGGCTATGATGTGACAAAGGAATGTATACCTGTTGTTCCTGCTCAGCATTATTTCATGGGAGGAATCTGGGTGGATTCTGACAGCAAGACCAGTATGGAACGGCTTTATGCAGTGGGAGAGACCAGCTGCAACGGTGTACATGGAGCGAACAGGCTGGCAAGTAATTCCCTGCTGGAAAGCCTTGTGTTTGCAAAACGTGCGGCGAAAGCAATCTCCGCAGAAAAGAAAAGTGCTGCGGGTGCGGCGTGAATGCAGCCTGCAATATTAAATATCCATATTATGAAAGACGGGAGCAGCCCTGCCTCGGAGAACGGGGCGCTATGATAATTAAGAAAGAGAAGGTATTGTAAAATGAATAAAATTACAATGACACTCCAGGTAGATCATCTGATCCTGGAGGCTTTAAAAGAAGATATTTCAAGCGAAGATGTTACTACAAACTCTGTTATGAAAGAAGCAGTTCCGGGAGAGGTAGACCTGATCTGTAAAGAGGATGGAATCATTGCAGGACTGGAAATCTTCAGCCGTGTATTTACGCTTCTGGATGCTGATACAAAAGTAGAGCTGTTCTGCAAAGATGGTGATGAAGTAGGAAAAGGCCAGAAAATGGGAAAAGTTACCGGAGATATCCGCGTGCTTCTTTCCGGCGAGCGTGTGGCACTGAATTATCTGCAGAGAATGAGCGGAATCGCAACTTACACACATTCGGTTGCGTCTCTTCTTGAGGGAACAGGGATCACTTTACTGGATACCAGAAAAACAACGCCGAATATGCGTATTTTTGAGAAATATGCAGTTCGCGTAGGCGGCGGACAGAACCACAGATATAATCTTTCTGATGGAGTTCTGCTGAAAGACAATCACATCGGAGCGGCAGGAAGCGTTGCAAATGCTGTAAAAATGGCACAGGAGTACGCTCCTTTTGTCCGCAAGATCGAAGTTGAGGTGGAAACTCTTGCTCAGGTAAAAGAAGCTGTTGAAGCTGGAGCAGATATCATCATGCTTGACAACATGACTCCGGAAATGATGAAAGAAGCAGTAAAACTCATTGACGGAAGAGCGAAAACAGAATGTTCCGGAAATGTTACAAAAGAAAATATTGCAAAGATCAGGGATGTTGGTGTAGACTATGTATCAAGTGGTGCATTAACACATTCCGCACCGATTCTTGATATTTCACTTAAGAATCTTCATCCGCTTTCCTGAAGATCACGGAATTTTGCAAAATACCGAGTGCTGTGACAGGAAATATCCGGAATATCAGAAAAAAAGAAGCGAGAATTGTCGGAAGCAGAGGCATAACAGGTAATATCTGAACCGGGTGGGAGATATCGCGAGAATGAAGGAGACAGATATCGGAATAAAAAGTACAGGTACAGCCAGGAAAGGGGAACTTAAATGACTGGTTCAGAACGCAGGACAGCGATCATGGATCAAATTAAAAACAGTGACCGGCCGGTTTCGGGAAGTGCTCTGGCCAGAACATTTCAGGTCAGCAGACAGGTGATCGTGCAGGATATTGCGCTGATACGCGCAGAAGGGAACGACGTGATATCCACCAACAGGGGATATATTTTCAATGCTCCTCATACTGTGAGCCGGATATTCAAAGTGCATCATACAGATGCAGATCTGGAGAATGAGCTCTGCGGGATTGTGGATCTTGGCGGAAAAGTGATCAATGTAATGGTGAATCACAGAGTTTACGGACATATTGAGGCAGAACTGAATATCAGATCCAGACGCCAGGTTGAGAACTTTATGGAGGACATCCGAAATGGAAAGTCCAGTCCTTTGAAAAATATTACATCTGATTATCACTATCATAAAGTAGAGGCCGAGTCAGAAGAGATTTTGGACATGATCCAGGATATGCTGAAAAGACGAGGCTTTCTGATCGAAGCAGAATAAATAAGAATACAGATATAAGAGCTTTCACATATGGCAAAAATACAGCTGTGTGTGGGAGCTTTTTTATGTATGTGAAAAAACGCAGCCTGGTATGCCATAGCCAGGCTGCGTCTGAAAAGATTATTTTATTATTGATGGAATTTATCCCATATAAGCTGTTACAAAATATTCTTTTTTGTCTTTTTCATAAGGAATCACATTTCCGGAAACCTCGGTTCCGTCTACGTTCAGATGGGTAACGCCCTTCTGGATGTTGGACGGATTTTTAATTTTGATGTGGTATACAGCATCGCGGAAAGTTCTGGTAATTGTAAAGTCGCCGAAGCTTTCCGGGACGCATGGATCAATGCGTAAGCCTTCATAATCCGGGCAGATTCCAAGGATTGCCTGGGAAAGATTTACAAAAGTCCAGGCAGCAGTACCGGTAAGCCAGCTGTTCTTGGCTTCTCCGTGGCGGGCTGCATCAGCACCGGCTACCATCTGGGAGTAAACGTAAGGCTCTGTGCGGTGGATCTCGCTGATATCTTCAATGCAGGATGGGCAGGTCTTGCTGTAGATCTCATATGCGCGGTTTCCGCGGCCGATCACCGTTTCTGCAATGGAAACCCATGGATTGTTATGGCAGAAGATACCTGCATTTTCTTTATATCCTGGCGGGTAGGAGCTGATCTCGCCAAGGTTCAGATAATATTGGCTGTAAGCCGGCTGGAGGATCATAACACCGTATTTGGTGTCAAGACGTTCTTTTACAGAATCGAGAGCTTTTTTGGCAAGGCCTTCTTCTACACCGACACCTGCCATAACGCAGAATCCCTGTGGTTCAATAAAGATCTGACCCTCCTTACATTCAGAGGAACCGACTTTTTCGGAATTTGCATCGTATGCACGGAGAAACCATTCTCCGTCCCAGCCTGCATCCAGAATTGCCTGGTACATATTCTGTACTTCTTTTGATACTGTTTCGGAAAGCTGGTCATTGCCGTAGATCTTGCTGATCTTTGCAAATTCTTTTCCGTATTTTACAAACATACCTGCAATAAATACAGATTCTGCGACCGGTCCCTCGGACGGGCCTGTTGTCTGGAAAGGTTCTCCTGGTTCAGAGGAGAAACAGTTCAGGTTCAGGCAGTCATTCCAGTCAGCACGTCCGATCAGCGGAAGCTTGTGTGGGCCAAGATGGTCTGCTGTGTACCGGAAGGAACGACGGAGATGCTCAAACAGCGGCTCCTCAGTACCTGGTTTGCAGTCAAACGGAACCTGTGCATCCAGGATGGAGGTATCACCTGTCTCTTTCAGATAAGCAGCAACTGCAGCGATCAGCCACAGCGGATCATCGTTGAAACCGCTTCCGATATCCAGATTACCCTTCTTGGTGAGCGGCTGGTACTGATGATAAGCACTTCCGTCTGCAAACTGTGTTGAAGCGATATCCAGGATTCGTTCTCTTGCTCTTGCCGGGATCAGATGAACGAAGCCGAGAAGATCCTGGCAGGAATCACGGAATCCCATGCCACGGCCGGTTCCGGATTCATAGTAAGAGGCAGAACGGGACATATTAAATGTTACCATACACTGATACTGGTTCCAGATATTGGCCATACGGTTGATATGAGGATTGCTGCTCTGTACAGTATATCGGGAGAGAAGCTCCGTCCAGTACTGGTTCAGCCGGGCAAAGGCCTCAAGAGCCTGCTCCTCAGTGTGGAATTTCCGGATCAGCTCATGTGCGCCGTCTTTTCGGATCACACCAGGCTTTTCCCATTTGTTGTCTGACGGATTCTCGCAGTATCCAAGCAGGAATACGAGAGATTTCTTTTCTCCTGGCTTCAGGGTGAGATTGATCTGGTGGACTGCAGTCGGATACCATCCGCTTGCAACGGAATTGCGGCATTTACAGTCGCGGACAGCATCCGGAACTGCATTGCTGTTTCCAAGCCCCAGGAAGTCATCACGGCTGGTATCGTAACCGTCAACAGGTGTGTTTACAGTAAAGAAGCTGTAATGGTTGCGGCGCTCGCGGTATTCGGTTTTGTGATAAATGGTGCTTCCTTCGATCTCGACTTCGCCAATGCTTAAGTTTCGCTGGAAGTTGGTCATATCATCCATGGCATTCCAGAGACAGAACTCCACATAAGAGAAAAGAGAGAAATTCTTTTCCTCAGAGGAGGTGTTCTCCAGCGTGAGAAGATTGACCTCACAGGCGGCATCTACAGGTACAAAAGCCAGAAGCTCTGCTCCAAGTCCGTTCTTATTGCTCTTGAAGTGGGTATATCCCATTCCGTGTCTGCATTCATAGGAATCAAGCTTTGTGCGGGACGGCATAAATCCAGGATTCCAGATGGTTCCGTTATCGTTAATATAGTAATATTTTCCGTTTGAATCGTTTGGGATATCATTGTAACGGTAGCGGGTGATGCGGAGCAGCTTGGCATCTTTATAGAAGCTGTAGCCTCCGCCGGTGTTGGAGATCAGGCTGAAAAAGTCCTGGGATCCAAGATAGTTGATCCATGGCAGTGGGGTGCGTGGAGTGGTGATGACGTACTCGCGGGCTTCATCGTCGAAATGTCCGAATTTCATATAAATCCTCCTTTGAAAATGAATTACCGGTTATTATTGATTTGGGAAATGAAAAGCAAGAAAATTGCGCTACGAAAACGTATAAGTTTAGAATATTAGCTGATTGAAATTGATAATTTCCATTGACATACTCAGTATAGCGAATAAATATAAGAAAATCAACCGATTTTTCGTAAACGAAATCAACTTTTCGTGATTCGAAACGTAGAAAAGCAGAAGCACTATTGTGAAAAACTAAATTTCGCGAAAAATTTCGCTATCCGAAACGGTTAGGGATTAAAAAGTATAAAAATGCACAAGGATATTTTTGTACATTACTAATGAAAAATGAAAGATATCTAAAAAAACGAAAAAATAGCTTGATTTTTTGTACAAATAAACGTACAATAAAGCTACGAAAACGATTTAGGAAAAAGCAAGAAAGAGAGACATGCCTATGGTTTCCATGAAAGAAATTTCCAAACGGTGCAATGTCTCGGTAGCAACAGTCAGTAAAGCTTTAAACGGGTACACAGACATTGGCGAAGAGACAAGGAAGTTCATATTAAAGACAGCTGCAGAGATGGGCTATTTTCCCAACTCATCAGCCAGAGCATTAAAGACTAAGAGAAGCTATAATCTCGGAGTACTGTTTGTGGATGAAGCATTAAGCGGACTGACGCACGATTATTTCAACCATGTGTTGGAGAGCTTCAAACGGGAAGCAGAGGAAAGGGGGTACGACATTACCTTTACCAACGGAAGAGTTTCGGGGAGGAAGATGAGTTATTATGAACACTGTCGTTACCGGGGGGTAGACGGAGTGATCATCGCCTGTGTGAACTTCTATTCTGATGAGGTTCAGGAACTTGTACGTTCAGACATACCGGTCGTTACCATTGACCATGTTTTTGATGGAAGGATTGCAGTTGTTTCTAATAATATAAGTGGAATCGAGAAGCTTGTGACCTATGTATATGAACAGGGGCACAGACGGATCGCTTATATCCACGGAGAAGATTCTTCCGTTACAAGAAACCGTGTGACATCTTTTTACAGGACACTCCAGAGTTTCGGAGTAGAACCTCCGGAAGAATATATCAGGGAGATTCCGTACAGAGATGCTGACCGGGCGGCCGAGGAAACGGCGAAATTACTGAATCTCGAAACACCGCCTACTTGTATTCTTTATCCGGATGATTATTCGGCACTTGGTGGAATCAACGAGATCCGAGACAGAGGGATGCGGATACCGGCAGATATTTCCATCGCTGGTTACGATGGGATCATGGTTGCTAGGATCCTGGATCCGAAGCTTACAACGCTTTGTCAGGATACGGAAGCAATCGGAAAAATAGCAGCAGATAAGCTGATCGATCTGGTGGAACATCCGAAAACAACACTGATTGATCGATACGTGATAGAGGGAACGCTTTTCAGAGGAGCATCCGTGAAAAATATCAATCAGTGATCAGTGCGATTAAAAAGAGAAGATGAATAATAGGGAGGTAGCAGCATGAAGAAAAAAATGATGAGCCTTGTACTGGCAGCAGCAATGATGGCAGGTATGACAGTAAGTGCAGTTCCGGCATTTGCAGAGGAAGCAGAGACTCCGGATAATGAGATCACCGGTGATTCCAGTGCAGAAGATGCGTTCGTTATCTGGGGATGGAACGATGATATCAAGAAAATCCTTGATGGGCCATTCAAGGAAGCTTATCCGGATGACTATAAGAGGATCGTATTTGTAAATACAGGCGGATCTGATTATTATCAGGGAAAACTTGATCCGATGCTTGACGATACCAGCAATGAGCTGTATCCGGATCTTATGGGTCTTGAGGTTGACTATGTGCAGAAATATGTAAACAGTGACTGGGTTAAATCCGTTGCAGATCTTGGAATCACAGAAGATGATTACAAGAATATGTACAAATACGATCTGGATCTTGGAACTGATGCGGACGGCAACGTAAGAGCACTGTTCTGGCAGGCAACTCCTGGATGCTATCAGGTTCGTGCAGATCTGGCAGAGAAATATCTTGGAACAACAGATCCGGCAGCTATCGCAGAGAAATTTAAAGATCTGGATACCATCCTTGCAACAGCAAAAGAAGTAAACGATGCTTCCGGTGGAAAATGCAAACTGTTCTCAGGCTATGATGAGCTGAAACGTTCTCTTACAAACTCCAGAAGCCAGGGCTTCTATGATGATAATGATGTGATCACACTGGATGACAATATCACAACATATCTGGAAACAGCTAAGAAACTTTATGATGATGACCTTACTTACAATACAGACCAGTGGAGTGCTGACTGGTATGCAAACATGGACGGTGACGGAGAATCCAGCAATGCAGCACTTGCATACATGGGATGCCCGTGGTTCACATACTGGTGCTTAAGTGACACATGGAAAGAGAATACGATTCTTGTTCCTGCACAGAATAAGTGCTACTGGGGCGGCACAGGCCTTGCAGCTACAACTGAGTGCTCAGATCCTGACCTTGCAGCAAAGATCATGAAATACTTTACCTGTGATACAGACGGAATGGTAGCGATCAATGCTCTGAATTCTGACTATGTAAACAACACAGAAGCAATCAACAAGATTATTGAGAGCGGTGCATCTGCAGACGGAAACGGATTCCTTTATAAAGATGCAGGACAGAACTTCATGGAGTTTTTCCTCCCACTGGCAGACGGACTTGATGCTTCTATGGTAAAAGCAGAAGACCAGCAGATCCTGTCACTTCTGGATACTCAGACAAAAGCTTATGCAACAGGCGAGAAGGATCTGGATACAGCAATCTCTGATCTGAAAGCTTCCATCCATGACACATATTCTTACCTGAAAACTGAGTAAATAAAGGAACAGGGATGATTCTGATCGTAACTGAATTGAGAGATAATTAAGCGGTGCCGCTTCTTCTGAAAAAGAAGGGGCGGCACATTTGACAGGGGAAATTATGGATAAGAAGAAAAAGAAAAAAATCAGCTACGGCAAATACGGGTATTTTTTCATAGCGCCGTTCTTTATCACATATCTGTTGTTCCAGCTCTGGCCGCTGATAAATACATTTTATTACAGTACCCTTTCCTATTATAAGCGGAACGGAAGAGAGTTCGTGGATTTTGCCGGAATCCAGAATTTCCTCAATGTACTTGGCCTTGCAGCAGGTGAACGGCCCTATGCCCTCAGTTACCTGAAAAATACACTGATCATGTGGGGCTTCAACTTTGTTCCGCAGATCCTGGTATCTCTTCTTCTGGCAGTATGGCTGACAGACCAGAAGGTAAAAGTTAAGGGAACCGGTGCAGTGAAAGTTATTGTATACCTTCCAAGTATTATCACAGCGGCATCTGTTTCCGTATTGTTTAAAGCATTGTTTTCCCAGTACGGACCGATCACCCAGACTCTTAAGGACTGGGGAGTGATCGCGAAAAATTTCGATTTCATGTCCAGCGTAGCAGGAAGCCGCGGACTGATCTCCGGAATCCTGTGGTGGATGTGGTTTGGAAATACTACATTGCTTCTGATTTCCGGTGTGCTTGGAATTGATCCGGGATTATTTGAGGCGGCAGATATTGACGGGGCGACTGGATTTGAGAAATTCCGTTATATCACACTTCCGCTTCTGAAACCGATCATGCTTTATACACTGGTAACATCTGCTATCGGTGGTCTGCAGATGTACGATATCCCGGCACTGTTTAATGTACCGGAGACCGGTCTTGTAGGACTTCCGGATGATAAGACAACTACAATGGCTATGTATATCATGCGCCTCTACAACAGTGACGTTGGTAAGGCGGCAGCAGTTTCTGTTATACTTTTTGCAGTAACGCTGATCGTCAGCCTGATCCTTTTTGCATCTATGAGTGACAAGGATGAGAGAAGGATGAAGAAGGCCAGAAAGGCAGGTGGAAAGAGATGAGTAAAACAAAAGACAGCTACAGTGCTTCCCTGAAGCACAGAACACTGGTCAGGACAATCATCTGTATCCTGTTCTGCGTCATTGCACTGGGACCGTTCCTCCTCCTGGTAATGAATGCGACAAGAAGTTCCGATGCCATCAAATCCGGAATTTCACTGATCCCTTCCACCCACTTTCTGGAGAACTGGAAGAACCTGATGATTAAGCAGAATGGTATGCAGATCACTCTGCAGAGAGCAGCGCTGAACTCCCTTACCATCACAGTTCCGGGAACGATTCTTTCAGTATATTTTTCTTCTCTGACAGCTTATGGAATCTTTGTTTATGATTTCAAGCTGAAAAAACTTGCATGGGCGTTTATCATGGCGATCATGATGGTACCGAGCCAGATATCCATTATCGGTTTTTATCGTTTTATGCTGGATCTGAAGCTGGTGGATACATACATTCCACTGATCATCCCGACGATCGCAACGCCGGCGGTGGTATTTTTTATGAAACAGTATATGGAAAGTACTCTTTCTATTGAGATGATCGAGGCGGCCAGGATTGATGGTTCCGGTGAGCTTCATACCTTTAACCGGATCATCATGCCGATCATGAAGCCTGCAGTTGCAACACAGGCGATCTTCCAGTTTATCGCACAGTGGAACAACCTGTTTACACCGACTATCATGCTGACTTCTGATTCTAAGAAGACGCTGCCAATGTTTGTACAGCTGTTAAGTTCCAATCAGTTCCGTACAGATTATGGCGTAGTTTATGTGGGACTGTTTGTTACAATTATTCCGTTGATCGTGGTTTACCTGATTCTGTCCAAGTATATTGTTGCAGGTGTGGCTCTCGGTGGAGTAAAAGGTTAAAATCGGCGCGTATGATAAGTGTGAAATCTGTAAAATATGAAAAAGAAAAGATGTACAGAATGAGGAATTTCTGTTAGAATGAGAAAAGTGATTACGAAAATAAGAGAAGGAATCCTGCGTGTCAGGGTTCCTTCTTGCACCCTGTGGAAATAAGAGGATGAGGTGAAAAAACGGTTGTAGTCAGAAGTACTAAGATAACAGGGAATACAGCCGGATATGTATGGAGGGGGAAATGGATTATCAGAGTATGTTTACATTTATGCTGGAGATGGCAGGAACTATTGCGTTTGCTGCTTCCGGAGCTATGGTGGGAGCGCAGCGGGGAATGGATATTTTCGGGGTCTGCGTTCTAGGAGTGGTGACTGCAGTGGGGGGAGGAGCTACCAGGGATATTATCCTGGGAATCGTGCCGCCGGGAATGTTTCAGGATCCGCTGTATACCATTGTAGCAACAGTGACGTCCTGTATTGTTTTTGCAGTGATGTACTGGAAACAGGAGCTTCTGGAAGGCGGAAACCGGCTGGTCTATGATAAGGTGATGCTGGTGATGGATACGGTTGGACTTGGCGTGTTTACTGTTATGGGTGTTGATAAGGGGATTTCACAGGGATATATGGGAAGAACTTTTTTTCTTGTGTTTCTTGGGACTGTCACAGGAGTTGGCGGCGGTCTGATCCGTGATATGATGGCAGGAGTACCGCCATATATTTTTGTGCGCCATATTTATGCCTGTGCATCTATTGTAGGTGCCGTTGCCTGTGTTTGGATATACAGGCTGTGGGGTGGAGTGCCGGCTATGGCGATCGGAACAGTAGTGGTGATCCTGATCCGGTATCTGGCAGCACATTACCGGTGGAATCTGCCGAGACTGAGAAGAGAATAATATATGAAAAGATCCGGAACACTTAAGGAATTGTTCCGGATCTTTTCTGGCTTTTATTTGGTTTATATTGCGTAGAAAGATTTTATCTGTTTTGATTATAAGAGGATCATGCGTCTGTATCCTGCAGAGCCAGGAAGCCTTCCTCGCCGGTACGGATCTTTACTACGTTTTCGATGTCGTAAACGAAGACTTTACCATCACCGATCTGGCCGGTATGAAGAACTGCCTTTGCAGTATCAATAACCTTCTGAATAGGTACGAGACTTACAACGATCTCGATCTTAACCTTCGGACGGAGGTTCATGTCAACCTCAACACCACGATAGTAGGTTGGAGCACCCTTCTGAACACCACA